>Ga0102589_1002185_pt1 | contig 23482 bp, 23 predicted proteins | sample AraplaMF_Col_mLB_FD_76858 | JGI IMG/M metagenome (GOLD analysis project Ga0102589, IMG submission 76858) | Arabidopsis root microbial communities from the University of North Carolina, USA - plate scrape MF_Col_mLB | ecosystem: Host-associated > Plants > Roots > Endosphere | place: USA... | reverse complement strand
TATCTGCATACATCTCACTTTAATACTCAAAATGAAATTGTGGATTTAGAGGTACTAGAGCGTATAAATGCACTTGCCAAAGGTCTTTTATTTATGCATAAGCAATTGAATATGCCAGTGGAATCTATAAAGTTAAGAGCATATAAGAACTGTTACCATTCTGCGATTAATATTAACAATAAATTTCATTCAACAGGCAAGACGTTTCCTAATGGAAAATTTGCTTCCTGCTTCTATTTTAAGAAAGGAAGAATATTAATGAATAGTTTAAAAATAGCTATTATTGGTGGGTCGCTGGGTGGCTTACTTACAGGTATCGCTTTAAGGGAAAAAGGACATAAAGTTGATATTTATGAACGTTCTGCTGGAATATTAGAAGACAGAGGTGCAGGTTTAGTCATTCAACCGGATGTAGAAAAATTTTTAGGTGAACATAATTTGGCGACTATCCAAGAAATCAGTGTTCCACTCTCTCATCGACAATTTATTAAAGGAAATGGAAGTATTGATAAGATGGCGATGCCACAATTGATGACATCGTGGAACCGACTATATCGTATTTTAATGGATGCTTTTCCTTCTGAATATTATCATTCAGCTAAAAGGGTTGTAGACTTTATAGAAAATCAAGATGAATTAGCTATTAATTTTCAAGATGGAACACAAGTTAACGCTGATTATGTCATAGCTGCTGATGGAATTGGCTCAGTTATACGGAATAAAGTGTTACCTACTGTATCCCCCACATATGCTGGGTATGTTGCGTGGAGAGGAACTGTTAATATAGAAGAGCTTCCAAAGGATATTTTAAATTTTTTCTTTGACAAATTTTCCTTTTATCAAGGGTTAAATACTCAAATACTTAGTTATTTTATCCCGAATAAGCATTCAAATGATTCAATAAGACTTAACTGGGTTTGGTATGAGACTATTTTAAATAAAGATGAGTTAAACCAATTAATGACCACCGATGATGGCCGAAACTATCAGTTTATGTTGCCGCCGAATCAATTGCCTGAATCTGTTATATATGACCAAAAACAAAAAGCTAAAAAACAATTACCTGTTCCTTTTGCTAACTTAATTAATATAACGAAGGCGCCATTTGTTCAGCCAATATATGATTTAGAGGTACCGCAAATGGTATTTGACAAGGTAATTTTATTGGGAGATTCTTCTTTTGTTCCTAGACCGCATACAGCATCGGGTGTTTCAAAAGCAGCCTATAACGCTATGCAACTTGCAGCTACTTTTGATATGGAGAATCAAACAATTGAAGAATTACAAGGAAAACTTAAAGAATGGGAAGTAGATCAGTTGCGATTAGGGAAATACCTCACTAAAATGGGAAAACAATTAGGTGACCGTTCGGCATTAGGCTATAGACATTAGCATTCATTTAAATCATAGATATCGTCTTACAATACAAAAAACAAAGAGTATTGTAAGAGAATTTTATGTTTAGGATAATCGTATTGCAACATGTAGATACAAATTTTTCGCGTCAATGTTAAAGAAGACACTATCCCAATGGATATCTGTCATGTTGTACGGTTCTATCTAACTAGAGCAACTTTAACTGCTCCAATCTTTGGCACACGTTATGAAAGTCAACTACGCCGAAGGGGAATATGAGGGCGAGTGAATTCATTATAATCTACGCTGTATAAATGGTAATAAAAGCATGTAGTTACTAAACATTTTAAACAAAATTGTACTGATGTTACATTTTTACAAGATCAGGGAAGAATAAGAAAGAGATAGGGCAGAATTCGCTCTATCTCTTTCTTGTTCTTTAAACATAATATTTTAAATATACCGATTCATAAAAAGGATTATTGGGATCTGGAGTTACAACCTCGATCATATAGCCATCAGGATCTTTAAAAAACAATTGTCGAAGGCCACTTGGTGCATTTTCTAATTCATGCCATTTAATATCCTCTTTTTCTAGCTTTTTAATAATATCATCAAGTTCTTTAGTATTTTCAACTGAAAAGGCTAAATGAGCATCTTGAACAGCTAATTTAGAATCAACTTCCACAGAGTGCTCGTTATGAATCACATGAATCATTACATCTCCAAGTTTATACCATACTCCAGCAAATTTAAATTCAGGGCGGGGGATTTCTTGTAACCCTAATACTCGGCTATAAAAGTCTCTGGCTTTCTCTATGTCTTGGACAGAAACACTAATATGATCTATCATTTTTAAATTCATTATAATTCTTCCTCCTTTAGTTCTGTTCCCATAAAGTTTTGTATATGACGTTGTCAAATTCCTTAGATTGTTGGGATAAGTAAACGTTTTTATATTTAGGTTCAAATAAAAGCCCGAGTTCATGAAACACAATATCATCGGTTCTATAAATATTTATCTCAGAGCAAGTCATTGGAAAAGGAACTTCGGGATTAATTACAAGAGAACCGTTACTTTTCTTTAAAATAAAAGAACATTTTTACTGCAAAGTTAATTCTCTAAATATAGAGTTAATTCTGTATTTTTATTAGACATTTTTGCTGTTGCTTTTTTTTGATTGTTCAAGCCAGCCAGCTGAAACTTCCAAACCTAAAGTTGACTTTCCAATAATCTCGAGACATTTATCGTTATTGGGCGGCATCACCATACCAGCACGTGCATCCCGATGAATTCTTTCTAAAGGGTACTTCCGCATATATGCCCTTCCTCCGCATACCCGAATGGCTAAATCAGTTAATTTTATTGACACTTCAGTTCCAGCATACTTAGCTAGTGTAACTGGTAATACACGCTGCTCAGGCGACTCGTTATCCCTTGCATAAGCAGCTTGTGATAAAAACAGCTTCGCAGCTTCTATTTCTAATCTCATTTCAGCCACTCGTTGTTGAATACTCGAATAATGGCTGATTGGATGAGAATCAGGCTTAAACGTAGTCGATTTGGCGTACTGAACTGTGAAATCTAAAGCAGCTTCAGCAAGCCCTACTCCAATTGCCCCGAATCCAAAGGCATAACCATCACTCACATGTTTTCGTATGGCATCGCCTGGTTCTCCAATGACATTTTCCTCTGCGACAAAGCAATCCTGAAAGTGAACTGTATTACTAGCTGTTCCACGCATGCCCATTGAATCCCATGTCTCTTCTACTTTGATTCCTGATATAATTCCTGGCACTTCACGAGGTATAACGAGCATGATCAGCCCATCCTCTGTGGACTCTGCTCCTTCCAATAGACATAACGTATTGAAATAATTAGCTGCTGAACTTAAAGAAGCAAAATGTTTAGTTCCCTTGACAAGGTAGCCACCTTCTACTTTTCGAGCAATTGTACTAGGTCGGAAATTGCCGCGTAGACTACTTGTCGGTTCGCTAGTCACAGAAGCAAAGAGCTTTCCTTCCTTGACGACTTCGGTAAACAGTCTTTTCTTTTGTTCTTCATTTGCCATTTCCTTCAATATATTGATGACAGTACAGTGCATATTAAAGGTATTCGCGGTGGAGCCGTCTGCTTTAGCAATTTCCCTCAAAACTTCGCCCATCAAGAAAGAATCAGCACCTAATCCTCCATATTCCTTTGGAACCACTAAACCAATAAGTCCATGTTCATGTAAATCTTGATAATTTTCATAAGGGAAGCGACTCTCTCTGTCATACATGCTTGCTCTTGGTGCAAAATTTTCAGAGGCTAAGTATTTTACGATATCCAATATTTTTCTTACATCTGTACTTGAATCTTGTGTTTTCATTATTATTCCTCCCGTAATCATACTATTTTTTCTCCTTTCTCTTTTGGATTGTCTTGCGTAATATTATTAATTACTCTCGTATATTTCTACTTGCAATTTACATGCCAGGTCTTAGAGTAGTATGTTTTTTAGAGGAATCAATTAATTTAGTTACAAAATTAAAGATTACATGGTCTAAAAATGTACCAATAATATAAAAATACGATGGGAGAGAAGGAAAAAGTGGTCGAATAATGAACAAATATGGTTCATAAAAACACCAATTACAGAAGCTTTGCTGGAGGGTATTGAAAAGTGCTATTTTAGAAAAATATGAAGGCACTACAAACCTAATATTCCTATAAAATAAAAGATCCTTACAAGAAATTAATTGTAAGGACTCGTCTTTCGTTGAATAAGTTTTAATTTAGCATTTACAGAAGCTTATCGGTAAATTTATTTCGTTATCTCTTTAGTCCTATAAGAGACCGATAGTCCAACTTGTATAATTGTATTTTGCGCAGCAATGTAGAGTGGCTAACTCCTAGTACCGAAGCTGCTTGTCGAATAGATTTTGCTTTCTGTAAATTCTCAGAGATTATCTGTTTTTCATAGTTTGTTATATGATCTCTTAAGGATTTTCCTGGTTTATTGCTTGCTAAAGGCGTCGATGCTTTAAACTTTCCTATGTAATCGGTAAGAAGATCCAAGCTCATCTGATTATCCTTTGACATCACTACTAATCTCTCAATTATATTTTTTAGCTCCCGCACATTGCCTGGCCAATTATATTGCATCATCCTTTGGACTACTACTGGTCCAATTTCTACTTGGCGCTGGTACATTTGATTAAATTGATTAAGGAAATGGGCGGCCAAAATTGGAATTTCCTCGCTTCTTTCGCGTAAGGGTGGCATAACGAATGGAATAACATTGAGACGATAGTAAAGATCTTCACGAAATAATCCCTCAGAAATCATTTTATCTAAAGATCTATTCGTTGCAGAAATTATCCGGACATCAATAGAGATTGTTTTTCCCCCTCCCACTCTTTGTACTTCTTTTTCCTGAAGCACACGAAGAAGTTTAGACTGCATATTAAGCGGGAGCTCACCGATTTCATCCAGAAATATAGTACCTTTGTCAGCCATTTCGAAAAGGCCAGCCTTACGCTTATTGGCCCCCGTAAAGGCGCCTTGCTCATATCCAAATAATTCTGCTTCAATTAGGCTTTCGGGTATAGCAGAACAATTAATTTTAATGAGGGGTTTATCCCGGCGTGGGCTATTCTGGTGAATCCAGTTTGCTAACACTTCTTTTCCTACTCCAGATTCACCTAAAATTATTATAGTAGATGAAGTAGCAGACACGTGTTGAGCCAATTCATATAAATTCCTCATTTGGCTGGTTCTGATCACTGGAGAGCTGTCGATCTGATTCAAAGTATCCTTGAATTTCATAATTTCACTCTCATAATGATTAATTATCTCATCTTTTATTTCAATTTCTTTTTGGAGATCAGTTAGCTGTGTAATATCCCGTACATTGCATACGATGCGATACAAATTACCATCTTGAAACACCGGTACTCCAGTGACTAACAAGCGTTTATTATTTATTTTGTTGATTATTGTTACAGGTTTATGGGTTTCCATGACTCCTGGAATAGCAGATTGAGCTAAGATTCCTTCATTCAGTAAATCATGAGCTAATCTCCCCAAAACGTTTTCCTTTTTAACACCTGTTAATTGTTCATACGCATGGTTAATCATTACAGTACGTCCTTCCCCATCTGTCACCCAAATACCATCATAAAAGGCATTAAAAAGCTTCTCCCATTCACGTTCCTGTTTTTTAATTGAATTTTTTTCTATATTTGAAACCATGTCTCTATCCCCCATATCATGTATTTTTAAATTTCTCATTATTAAGAATATTTTAAACGGTTCATCTATAAACCGCCATACCATTCTTTTAATGAGAATATCAAACAAACTACTGTAATCACTTAATTCCACTAGTTTGGTCTAAATTTAATCCATTTTCTAAATTTAGACCAGGGTAACCCTAAATTTTCACCAATATTTCCTGTTTTGTCATGTAGAAATGCCTGGCACGAATTTTGCAATATAGATAGTTGTAGGTTAGTTTTAACGAATAGGGGAGATAGGAGACTGGTTTCTGTAATTGTAAATAAAATTAACATTATTTAAAAAGGCGAATTGATTACAGGCATGAAGCCTATCCCTTTACTTTTGAAGTTACATTTATAATGAAACTTACTATTTGTTCGAACTACTTCTTATTACTAGTAAGGAGGTGATTGTATGACTTGCATCCAAAACATTAGCCGACTTCAGATACCAACTTCAGACTTCGGGATAGCAAATGACTTTTACGGACGTATATTGGGGTTGAAAAAGATAAGGGATTGGGGATTTAATCGAAGATACCAGTGTGGGAATATTTATATTGATTTTATACTTAAATCAAACAAAGGGTTTATCTCATCGAAGCAGTCTATCATTTCATTATCTGATACCCATTGGATTTTTGAAGTAGGGAGTAAGGAGGTTTATGAATCTCTCAAGTGGTCCTTGATTAAAGAGGATATTACCTTATATGAGATATATTGCAATGTAGTAGGTCAAAATAAACTGTTCTGTAAGGATCCTGATGGAAATACGATAGCCATAGCGCTGTGTGAAGAATCCTTTAGAGAGGAGTGATTCATGGAGTATAGAATAGATAAAAAGTTTAGCATTAAGGGTGCTTTTTAAAATAATGACATTCGGGAGTTGGAAGGGGGAATGCTTTTAGAAAATAAATATAGAAGAGTACCACGGAAGAGTTTACAATTTGGAAGGTATAAGGATCTACATGATTCCCCTTATATAATATAAAACAGTAAAAAATAGATTAACATTTTATTGTATTTATTATACCGTCAAGGTCAACGATTTACTATTCGGTCTAGATTTTAACAATCCGTACATTTAATATGACGCTCTTTATTAATTGCACGGATTAAATTTCCACTTAAATAATATACACTTAATTTAAGCTCTAAAACTGTACACAAGGTAAATAACGATTGTATTTAAATCACTCATATTTCCAAACAGAAAATAGGTAATACAGTTTTTATAATGTTAAAAAATAAGGAGGAGAAATTTATGAAAGCATTAGTTTATCAAGGACCTGAAAAAAAAGAATGGATAGAAAAACCAATTCCTGCTATACAAGAACCAACGGATGTCTTGGTCAGAATAGTAAAGACGACTATTTGCGGAAGTGATTTACATATACTTAAAGGAGATGTTCCAACAGCACCTATCGGACTTACGTTAGGTCATGAAGGCGTAGGGATTGTCGAATCAGTAGGTTCTGCGGTCAAAAACTTTGCTGTTGGGGATAAAGTTGTCATTGCCTGTGTTACCCATTGCGGACAATGTGATAGTTGTCAGAAGGGATTGTTTTCCCACTGCAAAAATGGAGGATGGATCTTAGGACACACTATTGATGGAACCCAAGCAGAATATGTTCGTATTCCTTATGGAGATACCAGTCTTTTTAAAGTTCCAGAGAATGTTGACGATGATGCCTTAGTCATGATGAGTTGTGCAATGCCTACGGCTTTTGAGGTGGGTGTGACTCGAGGCGAAGTCAAGCCAGGGTCTAGAGTAGGAATTGTTGGGGCAGGTCCAGTTGGATTGGCTAGTGTCATTACAGCGAAATTGTATTCTCCAGCCCAAATTATTGTTATTGATTTGGATGAAAATCGATTGGAACTGGCGAAAAAATTCGGAGCAACTCATGTGGTAAACAGCAGTGATGGAAAAGCAGTAGAAAAAATGATAGCGCTTACAGATGGGCGAGGTGTAGATGTAGCCATTGAAGCAGTAGGAGTACCAGCAACCTTTGAAATTTGTCAACATATTGTGGGTATAGGTGGAAATATCGCGAACATCGGTATTCATGGAAAACCTGTAAATTTCGACTTAGACAAACTATGGGGGAAAAATATCACTTTAAGAAGTGGTATTGTAAATACGAGTTCTACAGCCATGTTGATTGATTCAGTCAAATCAGGGAGACTTCATCCCGAAGAATTAATTACACACCGTTTTGAGTTGAATAATATTATGGAAGCATATGATGTGTTTGGAAATGCTACTCGTGAAAAGGCTCTAAAGGTATTAATATCGAAAAATTAAATAAATAAGTCCATATTCCTAGCTCGAGTTTTTTAAAGAGAGAATTGATATTTAGAAATTGATTGGTAGTTTGCTCGATATTCTAAGCTGAAAACATTAAGAAAGTAAGGTGAAAGGATGACAGTGCCTGAGATGTGTAAACCTATTTTTTTAAAAGGTAAAGTAATTCATGGGCGTAAAATAGGTAGAGCAATCAACTTTCCAACAGCGAATCTTCATATAAATCAAGAATCTCTAACAGGACTTTCAGGGGGAGTATATGGTGTAGAAGTTTATCATAAAGGATCTATGTACTACGGAGTAATGAATATCGGTATAAGGCCGACATTCAAAGAAGTAGTACCAAGCGTTTCTTATGAGGTTCATATTCTTGATTTTAACCAAGAAATTTATGGTGATTCATTAAGTATAAAGATAATATTTTTTATTCGGGATGAAATAGCTTTCAAGTCAAAATATCAGCTTATACAGCAACTCAATGATGACGTTGAAAAAGTAGTCAAGATAAGGGATGAGCGTTTTAAAAAGGTATAGTCAAGAATAGTCCAATCTTTAATATAAGAAGAACATTTCTGCTAATATAGAGGGGGATTTATGGGAGAATTCCAAACTGATATGCATCTTCACATTCATATGCCAGATTTGCTTTTCGTTAGATTTTGTAATGAAAAATATAAAATAAATAGGGGAGTGTATAACACAGTGGAACAGTGGTTCTATGATCAAGGAATTCATAATATTATACAACGCAGAGAGATAATTCTGAGTTTCCTCCTATTCAATAGAACATGCCAAAGTTGTGATGAGAAAATAAAGTTTGGTCATGGGGGAGTAACGGGACAATTAAATGAATTTTGGACTCAATATAAAGTTGCTCAATAGAGAAGAAATAAAGAGAAAAAGTAAGAATACAGATGACTGAGGTTAGATTTGGAAAAGTAAGGCCATTAGGACATCCATGTATCGTTATAAGGAAATATTAAGATCAATTGTGCCACGTAATCTTGCTACATGGTTATTCTTGATTTTTTAAAACGTAGCCTAGAATTGGTGATTGATAACACTAGGAAAATAGTATTTAGAAATATAAATAGGATAAGGTAGCTGTGGTGATTACTAACAGTTATGCGCGAGGAATTTAGTGAGGCTATTTTAAAATGAGATTGTGAACCTTGGTCGGATGGTGTTATTTATATTTTGTTAACGATGCCTGTATGTTAACTACTTTTATGCAGGAAGTGAAAAGACGCAACTCCCGGTATGAATTAGCAACTATGTATATGGTCATTAAATAGGAGATTGTGACAGTCGTAAAAATTACAAATAAAAAAAGGGGAGATTTATGATGTTAAAAGAAATCAATCAAAATTTATTCAAAGAAGTAATGGGGAATTATCCAACTGGAGTAACCGTGATCACTACAATGGATAAAGAGGGAAAACCGGTTGGTTTAACTGTAAATTCATTTGCTTCTGTTTCACTTGATCCTCTTCTAGTACTCTGGTCCATAGATCACAAAGTTACTACGCTAAATTCTTTTATAGATGGAGGGAAATTTGCTGTACACATTTTAGCAGGTAATCAGCAAGAATTATGTAAGAATTTTTCCAGTAAAAATGTTGATCGTTTTAGTACGTGTGAGTGGAAGTGCTCAGAACAGAACCTTCCAATCATCGAAGGGGCTTTTGCGATTCTTCAATGCCACACGTTTCAAACGATAGAAGCTGGAGATCATACTATTTTAATTGGAAAGGTTGTCGATATTCAAATCGAAAAAAGAGAGCCTATGCTGTATCACAGAAGACATTTTGATTCAATTCCACCGGAGTTTTATGTCACTAATTAATATTTCTTTTAAGTCTATAAAAAATCACTACCATATATGATAATTATTTTTTTCAACATAAACAAGAAAAAACCATGTGTATTAGGGGACTGTCCCCTAATACACATGGTTTTTTTCTTCCTATAATTACTTTATAGTTTTGATAATATCAATTCAGTCAATTTATTAGCCTCTTCCAGCTTGAAATTCTGGATATTTTGTCATACCACCATCTGCAAATAATGTAATACCTGTTACATAGCTTGCTTCAGATGAAGCTAAGAATGCTGCTACAGCTGCTACTTCTTCTGGTTTACCAATGTAACCCATTGGAATCATGCTTTCTACGTCAGCACGTTGTTCTGGATCTGCGAATTTTTCTGCATTGATTGGTGTATCCATCGCGCCTGGTCCAATGTTATTCACGCGGATACCTTTTGGTGCATATTCAAGGGCTAATGTTTCCGTCATTAGTTTTATACCACCTTTACTTGCAGCATAGTGAACAAATAATGGCCAAGGAATCATTTCGTGTACACTAGACATGTTAATGACGTTCCCTTTAATATCGTTTTCAACAAAATATTTAATCGCTTCGCGACTTCCTAAGAACGCACCTGTTAAGTTTGTATCAATTACTTTATTCCAGTTGTCTAATGATAACTCATGAGAAGGTGATGGACTTTCAACACCAGCGTTGTTAATCATAACATCTAATGTACCGAATTCTTTAATAGCTGTTTGAACAAGGTTCACTACATCTTTTTCTTTTGTTACGTCGCCTTGAACGATGATTGCTTGTCCGCCTGCTTCTTCTACTTCTTTTTTCGCCTCTAAAGCTTCTTCTTCATTGTTGTAATAGTTAATAACAACTTTTGCTTCTTCTTGACCGAAACGAACAGCCATTGCGCGACCTAAACCTGTTGATCCCCCTGTAATAACAACTACTTTATCTTTTAAATCTGTATACATTATAAATTCCTCCTAAAAATAATATGATGTTTTTTTATGCCTTGGCTATCCCTAAAAATACCGCAGCCAAGATAATTAAGATAATTCCAATCGCAATACCAATGAGCTGACGTTTAGTTTTTCTTTCTCCCAGTATAAGAACCCCACCAATAGTTGAAATGACGATACCCATTTGAGATAATGAAAAGCTTGTTGCGACTCCTACTTTTGGTTGAGATATGAATAAAAACATATTTCCAGCTGCCCAAATTAGACCGGGAAGAATATTTTTAAGAGTATACAAATTAAAGGGTCTATGTTTATACGTTAATAGTAAACCTCCGATCACCATCCCCATTGCTTGTGGTAAAAGTGCCGACCATCCATCTACATTAAATAGTCGAGCTATAACGACGTAAACTAAATATCCAAAAGTAGAAACTAAAAGGGTTAGAATTCCTTTTTTAAAGTTTCCTCCCTGTTCAACTTGTTCTTCATTTTTATCACCTAATGATGCAAGAATAATTCCGATAATGATAAGAATAAGAGCAAGAATGCCTAATAAAACTGATATTGTTGTTGACCATTCATGAAATACAATGACACCGAATAATGATGTTGCAACTAATTGCATGCCTGTTGAAACTGGCATTGTTTTTGAAACACCCATTAACTCAATACTTTTTAACTGATTACTTTGACCAAGTGCCCAAAATAAACCTGAAACAATTCCAACAATAAAAATGACTGGAGATAGGACCGGATGAATAACAAAATAGATTACAATAGAGAAAATTAAAGCTCCAATTGTTGTTCCTAGTGTCTGACTGTATGGTCCGCCTCCGAGCTTTACATTAAATAAAACGATAGTCCCCCAAAATAAAGCTGGGAGAAGTGCTAATAAGATGTCCATTTTTTCATCCCTTCCTTTAATCCTTCTATAATAAGAAGTTGCCTTATATAATTCCTCTCTTATAGCTATAATGTATAACCCTGTTTATAGCTGCATGTTTTACATATATAAAATCACCTCCTTAATCTCTAATCTTTTAAAAATGAGTCTTCTCTTTTAAAGAAAATTTTAAAAATATCTTTGTAGTTTTTCGTGATGCTAGAAATTTAGAATTATTAATATGTAATTAATCTATTAATCTGGAAATACAGATATAACGTACATAGGTTTATTTAGAAATACCGATATATATAAGCTAACAATGTAGTATTTACTATAAATCATCCTTAAGTCAATTCTCTAAGTTAAAGATAAACATCGGTAGCAGTGTTTATCTTTAACTTAGAGAATAAACTATTCTAGGAACTTTATAATTTTTTATTAAAAATATTAAATAAGGATGTAAGATTAAAGTTGATATCCCACTGTTCAATTGCTTTTCTCATCGTTTTTTCAACTGTTTCCATAACTTCTTCTAAAAAATGTTGACCTTTATCTGTCATTACTGTATAAACCCGCGTATATCATCACCATATCCATACCTTCTGATTACACCACAGCTTTTAGATTCCATTCTGGCTGCAAGTCTAGACATAGCACTTTGACTGAGTCTAACCTTACGTCGTAATTCTTGGAGAGGTAATTGTTTATCTGGTACTTCTGAAAGAAACAATAGTACATAAAATTCTTTCAAAGCAATTTGGTGTTGTTCTTTAAGAGCACTTTCAAGATCTTTTGAAACAGTATCATAAAATTGTGTTAAATACAGCCAACTGCTTATTAGATCTTTTTGTTTTTTTATCATTTGAAAATAGTTTTCCTTTTTACGAATCAATTCATTTTATCCTGCCCCCTAACATTAAATCTAACAGGAAACTCCCAAAAAGAATTCAACAAAGAACCGCCCTGTAAAAGGAGTTCTTTGTTGGAATGAAAAGATTAGATTAATTCTTTGGATTCATCCAAGGTTCGTTATTACTATTACCTTGTTTTTCGTTTTCTTCAATAGGGAACCATCCAGGAACAGCTGAAATATATTCCCACATTGCAGGTGAAATTGCTAATTTCTCTTGGTCATTATAAGACATACTTTGACGAATTGTTTCTACTTCATCGTTTTTTACTTTTTGAACCCACTTAGGTTCTACAATAAGTTCACGACCTACAGCTACTAATGGAATTTCTTTTTCTAAAGCCTCTAAAGCATCATCTGGATGCTTGATAGAACCAACACCCATAAGTGGGATTTTATGACCAATTCGTTCGTTGATAAGTTCAAGAAGAGGTGTTGTTTGTTCCTTGTTACGAATAGACCCTCTCCAGATATTACCTAGAGAAAGGTGAATGTAATCTAGTTTCTCTTCTACCAATCGATCAAGTAATTGGAATGTATCTTCTATTGTTATACCTGGCTCTTCAAGTTCTTCTGGTGAAATACGATAGCCTACAATGAATGGTTTTTTTGCGTGTTCTTTCACTGCAGTTAAAACAGATTCCACAACTGCTAATGGAAATCTCATTCTTTTTTCTAAAGTTCCTCCCCAGTTATCTGTTCGACGATTTGAATGTGGGGAAAAGAATTGTTGGATAAGATAAGTATTTGCTCCGTGAATTTCTATTCCATCAAAACCAGCCTCAATACCTCGGCGTGCTGCTTCTCCAAAAGCTTTAATTACATTTTCAATTTCCTCTTCTGTCATTTCTCTAGGTGTTACAGTTTCATCTCTTAAAGCACGGACAGCACTTGCACTTACGGGTGTTTTTCCTCCAATAGTTTGAGGTAAAACCATTCGGCCTCCATGAAAAATTTGAAGAATCGCTTTTGATCCTTTATCTTGAATAGTCTTGGCCAATTTTGTAAGACCTGGAATCATTTTGTCTGAGTCTGCGCTCGGAGCTCCGGGAAATGCTTTCCCCTCATAAGTGACATATGCAACTGCGGTAATTACTGCTCCGACTCCGCCCGAACGTTCTGCATAGTAAGCAAGTTCATCACTTGTTATCGCTCCATTTTCAAATGAAGATTGTGTCGTCATAGGAGCCATAAAAATCCGATTGTTGACTGTAACTCCAGATGGGAAAGTAAAAGGTTCGAAAAGTTTTTCATATTTTTTCATGATGAATATCCTCCTTAAATATTTGCATGCGCATGCATAAAAAAATTAAAACCACTTGTGAATGCATGCACATACATTTTTATCATGTTATTTCTTCTACGTCAACTAAAAAAGAAAAACTAAAACATTAATTTTTTGTAGTTTGTAATAGAAGACTTGAGTGGAAATTTCTTTTAAAAGTATGTGAATACATTTTTAACTTAATTAGCTAAAAATCACTATTGTATGCATGTGCATATAATTTAAATGCAGAATTCATTCTATGTCAAACGAAAAGTCTCTAATCTTAACAAATCAGATATGTGTAGAAATCTTACAATTTAAATTTAGTTTGACTTGTAAATATACTTCCAATGTTATCTTCATTATATTAAGCTTTAACGGAGAAATTTTATCTGCTATTGAACAAACCAATTATCAATGGTTAATCATTTATCCCTGTCTATATTTCTTTGCCGTGTGGGATGCCTATAAAGACGCAAAAAACTCAAAAAAGCCTTATTCCTTTCTTCCATTTGCTTTTTGTGCTTATTCTATCACTGTAGGGTTAATTTATTTAAAAAGCATAAAGTTTTTTGGAGTATTACTAGGACCTGTGTGGTTACCGATGATTTTTGTAATACCTGGTGTATTAGTCGGTTGGCTACTGCAAAAACTTCTTAGCAGTACCATCACTTTTAAAAATTAGTTTTAAGGAACAAATTCATGTATAAGTACAATGAAAAAAGATATTTTCTTTATGGATGCTAATTATTCCATGGCTAACGGTTCCTTTCATGGGGAAAAATCATTTTTTAGGTATTTACCTGTAGCGTGTTTTACCAACTTAGTTATAAGTGTATTTAGCCTAGTTGCCAATAAGAAAAAGTGGTGGGTAAATAAAAAAATATGTCTCCTGGTCCTGTAGATTTCACTTATATATTAGGTCCGTTTTTTGTGGCAATACTTTGGATCTTTAAATTAACATATAGGAAATTCCCACATTATCTGCTAACAAATATAGTATTGGATACTATAAATGCCTTCTTTATTCGTTCAATCTAGGAAAAAGTGGGGATATTTAAATTTAAAAAGGTAACTCATACAGTTTGGTATTTTATATGTGTCAGTTTTGCTCTTGTCTTTTATGGGTTTCAGCACACAATAGAAAAATCGATAAGGCAAACAAATGATTCTGAAAAAAATAACAAATAACCCCAATTATATATACTGATCTTTGTATAAAGTAAATTTCATTTCTCTTTGAAATTAAAGTAACTGATGTATCTTTTGAAAAAGAATCTTGATCAATTGAAAATTCTTTTTTAATGCCAATAATCTCTATCATGGGGTGGTAATAAGCCTATTTTATATAGTTTAATTCACTCCTAAAGTTTAGACTCAAAAGCTCTTCTTGTGCAAAGCCTCGATTTTACGTTTTCTAAATAATTACTATTTCGCGTGAAAACGGTTACGATAGCGCTGTTATCGAATCCTTTCTTAACCTGTTAAGGAAGAACGAGTATATCCAGTAAAAGTAAAAATAAGAGTAAAAGAAAAGAGGGCTATTCTTTAACATAGCTTGAAGTATAATACTACCCTAACCAGAGACAAGTAACTGCATGAGCTCAGCTATTTATATATGTTTAAAGTTTCTATTATATTTTGTATAATCCCAAAATTCTCATTCAGTACTGCTTTGAAATATAATGCAATTGCATAGTTGTTGACAATATGAAAATGAGGTTGTATTATTTGCATATCGGGAAATATCGATTAACAAAATGTTTTCGTTATCTCCTTAGAGTACAACAACTGTTTCATATCGACTTTTTTCGATTCATAGATATAGAACAGTTGTTGTTACTAATAAATAATAAGGAGGAATTTATTGTATTAGATAAAACAAAATTATTAGAGGAAATGTTAGCATAATAGGTTATGCGGAACCTTTAAGCTAAGCAAAATAGATATGTAGATAAAGGTAGATGACACTGTTACTAAACGTTGTAATACTGCAGTACCCGCGCGCTAGGTAGGGATTCTTTTTTAATTCTTACTAGTATTTGTTATCAATATAAGTTAGGTGCAAAACTTAAGGTGATGAATGTATGGTTTTAGGACATTTGGGTATTAGTGTAGACCGTAGTGTGAGTGGCTCTAAGCCAAAGCTGTGGTAGTAATATCTTGACCGGAGAATAGCAATTGGTAATAACTAGAGATAGAAAACCCACTAATAAGTTCTTTGAATACAAATAAATATTAGATAAAAGTGTCTAATAATATATCTAAAACATAAAAATTATATGCATATCCAAATTCTAATGAAGACAATAGTGAGCACTCTAGTTGCTAGGTTAGGAAAAAATGCTAATTAATAAACCAAATATCATGCATCAATATCTGCATTAAATTTAAAATCATTACTAAAAAAGAGTAATTATTATTTTTATAAGTTGGTGTCAGACTTAAATATATTTCACTTTACTATATAGGAGGAATTACTATGGCAGTTATAAATGCTACTGATCAAACATTTTTAAATGAAACAAACAAAGGAGTTGTCCTAGTTGATTTTTGGGCAACCTGGTGCGGACCTTGTAAAATGATTTCTCCAGTTCTAGACGAACTTGACAGAGAAATCGGAGATAAAGTGAAAATCGTCAAAGTAGATGTTGATCAAAATCGAGAAACAACAAGCAAATTCGGTGTAATGGGCACCCCAACTTTACTTGTTTTAAGAAATGGAAAAGTTGTTGATAAAGCTATGGGTTACCAACCAAAAGAAGCTCTTGCTGAATTAGTAAATAAGCATATTTAAAATTTTAGGGGGTGAGGTAAGTCACCCCCCCTCTCTAATACTAAAATTACTACGCACATGTTTATAGGAGAAAGTTCGGGAGTGTTGTTTTTTATAGAGAATTGGCTGAATTTTATTTTTTCATTAGTATTTCGATAATTTAACAGTGGACAAAATAAACACTTTACTATTTAATATATCGATAAATATAGATTTCTGAATTTAACGATTCTTATTTATAACATAGGAGGAATATGAGGATGAAAGTCAGTGTATTAGATCAAACGCAGTTATTAGAAGATATTTCAGCAGAGGAAGGTTTTGCTCAATCCGTAGAGTTGGCAAAACACGTTGATAAGTTAGGCTACCACCGTTATTGGTTATCCGAACATCATAGTACAGATGCATTGGCAGGATCTTCTCCAGAAATCCTTGCTAGTCATCTGTTAGCCAAAACAGATCGTATAAAAGTAGGTACAGGAGGGGTGATGTTGCCTCATTACAGTGCATACAAAGTAGCAGAGAATTTTAAAGTTATGAGCGCTCTCGCGCCAGCACGAGTAGATATGGGCGTAGGTCGTGCACCTGGTGGCCACCATCTATCGTCGATGGCTTTACAAGGAGAAAGAGCTAGAAGAAATGTAGATATTTTCCCTGAACAAATTGATGAAGTTTTAGAATATCTAGAAGATAGACTGCCAGATAATCATCGTTTAAGAGGGTTGCAATCTACACCTGTTGTAGAGAAAAAACCGGATGTATGGGTACTAGGAACAAGTAATTCTTCAGCTCTTTTGGCGGCAGAAAAAGGGTTACCTTACGCATTCGCACAATTCATTAACTATCAGGCAGGTGGAATGGAACAGGCATTAAAATTATATGTTGACAATTTTAAGCCATCTAAATATTTAGATAAACCACAAGCACTTGTAACAATGAAGGTGATTGTAGCAGATACGGACGAAGAAGCAGAAAAAATTGCAGAAACCGCCCTACGATTTAACTACTATTTACACCGTGGACATTTGACACGTCTTGTTGATCCTGAAAAAGCACTAGCCCATGTATTAAACCCAGCTGATAGACGAGAAATAGAAGCTGTAAAAGAAACGTATATTATTGGTTCGAAAGAAACAGTGGCTCAAAAAGTAAAGGAGTTAACGGATCAGCTTCCCATCGATGAACTTATGGCGATTACACCTATTTATGATTTTGAAAAACGAAAACGTTCCTTTACCCTTTTAAAAGAAGCAGTTAGTGTATAATTGTTCTCTGTTTTGATAGGTTTTTAAAGCAATCATGGTTTCTAAAAAGAGGGTTTCTTGTCTAAAGGGAAGGGGGTTAGAAAAATTATGAAAGAACAGAAAGTAGTCCATGATGAAAAAATTATGGAAATGTTTAAAGCTTTATCGAATGCAACTAGATTGAAGATTTTACACATGTTAAAAGAGTCAGAAAAAAATTTCCCTCCTCAAGTTCACATCAATAAGGTAGATAATTTTCAAGGAGGGGTTTGTGTCGGAGATATACGAGATAAAGCAGGGTTAGGTCAGTCAACTACTTCTCACTATTTATCGATTCTACAACAAAGTGGCCTTTTAGAGGCGCAACGAATTGGCCAGTGGACCTATTATCGCAGAAACGAAGAAACGATTAAACGATTAGAAGAATTTGTTGGTGAAAACCTCTAATAAGGAAAGGGGAAAAGTTAATATGAGAATTTTAGGGATTTCGGGTTCAATAATTGGCGCAAAAACCGCAGTTGCTGTAAACGAAGTACTACAAGAAGTCAAAAAACTTGATGCTAAAGTAGAAGTTGAATTGCTTGATTTAAAGGATTATGACATACAGTTTAGCGATGGACGCAAGATCAGTGAGTATACAGGAGACACAAAAAAGGTGATAGATAAAATATTAAGTGCCGATTTTTATGTTATAGGGACACCCATATTTCAAGCTTCTCTTTCCGGTGCATTAAAAAATTTATTTGATTTATTTCCTCCTGCCACCTTTGCTGGAAAGGTGATGGGCTTTGTTGCGACGGGAGGAACTTACCAGCATTACCTTGTTATAGAACATCAGTTGAAACCAATTGCAAGTTATTTCAGAGCATATGTAGAACCACATCATGTGTATCTGCATACATCTCACTTTAATACTCAAAATGAAATTGTGGATTTAGAGGTACTAGAGCGTATAAATGCACTTGCCAAAGGTCTTTTATTTATGCATAAGCAATTAAACACGTCAGAAAAGTCTATATAGTTAATACGATAATTTTAAACACATTAGATGTACTTTAGCGAGTTATAAAAAAGGCAGCAATCGGGAGGTTACATGATTTAGGTAGAAGTAACAACCCCTTAAATAATTAGAAAGAAATCGCCAATACCAATTTTATTACTATGGCAAAGGCAATAGTTGAATAAAACAAAGTAGGTGAAACAGTTGGAACATATATATGTAGATCATGCGGCAACATCCCCCATGCATCCAAAAGTAATAGAAAAAATGCTGAAAGTCATGCAGCAATCATACGGCAACCCTTCCAGCATTCATTCGTTCGGAAGACAAGCTAGAAAAATTATAGATACGGCAAGAAGTAGCCTTGCATTAAGCATAGGTGCTCAAGAGTCAGAGATTATCTTTACAAGTGGGGGCACAGAAGCCGATAACCATGCAATTTTCGGTGTGGTAGAAAGTTATCAAAAAAAAGGTAAGCACATCATCACGACAAAAATAGAGCATCATGCAGTGCTCTACGCTTGCGAAGAACTAGAGAAAAAAGGATTTGAGGTTACGTACCTACCTGTCAATAAATTCGGTGTAATTGACCTCGAAGATTTAAAGACGGCGTTGCGAGAAGATACTATCCTTGTAACCATAATGTATGGAAATAATGAAGTGGGTACAATCCAGCCAATTAAGGAAATTGGCGCAATATTAAAAGAACATCAAGCCCTATTCCATACAGACGCTGTGCAAGCATATGGAATCGAGAACATTCATGTAAAGGAACAACACATTGATTTGTTGTCTGTTTCCTCTCATAAAATCAATGGTCCAAAAGGAATTGGATTTCTTTACTTGGAAAAAAGCATTCAGCTGTCACCAAGGTTATTTGGTGGCGAACAGGAAAGAAAACGGAGGGCTGGAACAGAAAACGTTCCTGCAGTCGCAGGATTTCAGCTAGCAGCAGAGATTTCAATTGCAGAGAGACAGGAAAAAAGGCAAAAATACCAGGATTTTAAGAAAATTCTCCTGGATGTTTTAAAAAAGGACAAAATTGCTTTCAAGCAAAACGGATTAATTGAAAATATGCTACCACATGTTTTAAATATAAGCTTTCCTGGAACAAATGTTGAGGCTTTACTGGTCAATTTGGATTTGGCAGGTATTGCGGCTTCAAGTGGATCAGCTTGTACAGCAGGCGCTATCGACCCTTCCCATGTTCTCGTAAGTATGTTTGGTCATGATTCGGAAAGAACGAAAAATTCTGTTCGATTTAGCTTTGGGTTAAATAATACAGAAGAAGAGATTAAAAAAGTTGGGTCGGAGTTGTCTAAAATTGTACGAAGTTTGAAAAGCAAACAATAGTTTGTCCTTTAGGAAACATTTTTCTAGATATAATTTGCATAGAGAGGCAAGGATAAATCAAATGGAAAAAGAACCAAAAGATACGCGTGTAGTGGTAGGGATGTCCGGTGGAGTTGATTCTTCTGTGGCAGCGCTGCTTCTAAAAGAACAGGGTTACGATGTCATAGGAATATTCATGAAGAACTGGGACGATACAGACGAATTTGGTGTTTGTACAGCTACAGCAGACTATGACGATGTTATCCGTGTTTGCAACCAACTGGGAATTCCCTATTATGCCGTGAATTTTGAAAAACAATATTGGGATAAAGTCTTTACTTACTTTCTGGATGAATATAAGGTGGGAAGAACGCCGAATCCTGATGTAATGTGCAATAAGGAAATCAAATTTAAGACGTTTTTAGAACATGCCATGAGCCTTGGTGCTGATTATGTGGCTACAGGACATTACGCACAAGTGGTTAAGAAAAACGGTAAAGTCAGCATGTTAAGAGGAAAGGATGAAAATAAGGATCAAACTTACTTTCTTAACCAATTAACAGAGGATCAGTTAAGTAAGGTGATGTTCCCGATAGGTGATATGGAAAAGTCAAAAGTTCGGGAAATTGCTACTAAAGCTAATTTAGCAACAGCATCTAAAAAGGACAGCACAGGTATTTGTTTTATCGGTGAACGAAATTTCAAAGAGTTCTTAAGTGGTTATTTACCTGCTCAAGAAGGAAATATGGAAACTTTCGACGGAAATGTTGTTGGACACCATGATGGTTTAATGTACTATACGATTGGACAAAGACATGGTTTAGGAATCGGAGGAAATGGTGATCCTTGGTTTGTAATCGGTAAGGACTTGGAAAGGAATGTACTATATGTCGGACAAGGCTTCCATCAAGAAACACTCTATTCAGACAGCATTATTGCCAATAATGTCAATTGGATTTCAAAGGATGCTCCATCTGATAAATTTGAATGTACTGCAAAATTCCGTTATCGTCAACCGGATGATAAGGTAACAGTAGAAGTGTTAGAGGATTTAAAAGTAAAAGTCACTTTCCATGAGCCAATTCGTGCTGTAACGCCTGGACAGGCAGTTGTATTTTACCAAGGAGAAGAATGTCTTGGTGGAGGAACAATCAATAAAGTATATCGTGATAATAAAAAATTAACATACGTGGGGTAAGGAAGAAGACAAACTAATAATTTATCTACGGTAAGGAGATTACAAACTACACTATCGGCTAGCCAAAAAAATTAAAAAGTTGCGTTCGTTTATAAATTGAAAGATAAATGAACAATATATTAGGTTGACAATATTAAAATCAACCTTTAATATTTGTATATCGAAATATATCGATTTTTGATTGTTTTGTTATTTTCAATAGGAAAATAACTTTCTGTCTCTTTTGAGAAAGGGTCCGGATAAAGATCTCCAATTAACTATAAATTTTTCAAAATCAACCTTATTTATAAACAAAAAAATGAACAATATATTAGGTTGACAATATTAAAATTAACCTTTAATATTTGTATATCGGGATATATCGATTAATATATTACTTTGTCATTTCTAATAGAAAGGTTAGTTTTTGTTTATATATCGGTAAATACAAATATTTAAATATACATTTACTCTTTTAAAAGAAGCAGTTAGTAAATAAATTTATCTGTTAGTTAAGTTTTCAAAGGGTAATTAAACGATTAAAAATTTTATTTGTAATACAATAGGAGGAGTTATATGAGTCTAGAACAGCATAAAGGTTTTAATCGAATGTATCAAAAAGATAAGATGACGCTTGGTTTTTTAACGCCATTTGAGCCAATGACAAATCAGCTTCCAAAAATGGAGAATACAGTTGAGCTTGCTCGTAAAATAGAAGATTTCGGATTCTCGGCAATTTGGTTGAGGGATGTGACGATGCAGGATTTACAGTCTAATGATCATGGGCAACTTTATGATTTATGGATTTATTTAACGTATCTGGCTGCACGTACAAATCATATCGCATTAGGAACATCAAGTGTAGTTCTTCCGTTGCGCCACCCGGTTCGAGTGGCAAAAGAAGCAACGTCTATTGACCAGTTGTTTCCTGATCGACTTATTATGGGTGTTGCTTCAGGCGACCGAAAAAAAGATTTTGCAGCTTTAGGAATAGAAAGAGAAGGTCGAGGAGAGCAATTTAAACAGAATTTTGATTTTCTCGAGCGATTATTGAAGGAAGAACGGCCAACTATTGAATCTCAATTAGGGGTTATAGATGGAAGCAGTATGAAATTAATCCCAGAACCTGTGACTACTATTCCAACAATGGTGACGGGCTTTAGTCAACAATCTATGGAGTGGATTGCTGGGCATGGAGATGGCTGGATTCAATATCCACGCGGTATCCAAGAGCAAGCTTCCTTAGTTCAAACTTATCGTGAATTAGTGGAAAGAAAAAGTCCAGGAGTATTTAAGCCATTTACTCAAACTTTGTATATCGATTTATCGGAAAATCCAGATGAAGAACCAACTCAAATTCCATTGGGATTCCGTTTAGGAAGAAATCATTTATTGGAATTGTTATACAGATTCCAAACGATAGGGGTTAATCATTTGGTATTTGTCCCTTACTTTGCTGAACGGCCAATGGAAGAAATGATTCAGGAAATTGGAGAAGACATCTTACCTCATTTTCCGACACATAATTTTTGATGAAGAATAATAGTTGTTAAAAGAATTAGAAGAACACAAATAGGAGTGAAAAATAAAAATGAATTCAAATAATCATTCTAAAACCAGATCAGGTCAATACGATTCTGGACGTGCTGAGATTCAAGAAATCTTTGCCACTTTTTCTAAAGCACTTGAAGAAAATAATGCTGCTTCCATAACAAGCTACTTTACACCTGATGCAGAGGTGAATTTCAGCAACTTAGGGCAGTTCAAAGGTGTGGATCAAATTGTAACAGGTTTGGTTCGTGAAGGAACTCCAATCGATATAGCACGATTTAAAATAACTAATTCTTACGTTGCTGTATCTAAAGAACAAGCTCAACAAAGTGCGTATCTCATGGGGGTTTTTGCGAACGATATGGGTGAAGGGGAGTTGGACACCTTTTTGTTCGGTGGACACTTTGCTAACACCTATGTGCATACAACTGAGGGATGGAAAATTTCTCATCTTCGCTTTGAACTAGATTGGCAGCATGGTAATAGTAACTATGTAACAAACTGGAAATTGACTGATGGTGCGGTTGGTTGGCACCCAAAGGTAGTTACTCCGACAATTCTAAGTGAGTTAGATGCACCTTGGAGAGTCTTCCCAAACCCAGATGATAGAGGCACGGATGAAGAGCAGGT
>Ga0102589_1002182_pt1 | contig 23488 bp, 19 predicted proteins | sample AraplaMF_Col_mLB_FD_76858 | JGI IMG/M metagenome (GOLD analysis project Ga0102589, IMG submission 76858) | Arabidopsis root microbial communities from the University of North Carolina, USA - plate scrape MF_Col_mLB | ecosystem: Host-associated > Plants > Roots > Endosphere | place: USA... | reverse complement strand
TGCAGTCGGACACCCGCGCCAAGATGCTGCGCCAGACCGACCCTTATCTGCGTGAGCGCCTGCACGATCTCGACGACCTCGCCAACCGCCTGCTGCGCACGCTGGTCGGCAAGCCCAACGGCGTCATGCGCGAGGAATTGCCGGAGAACGCGATCCTGATCGCGCGCTCGATGGGGCCGGCGGCGCTGCTCGACTATGACCGCCGGCACCTGCGCGGCGTCGTGCTCGAGGAAGGCGGCCCGACCAGCCATATCGCCATCGTGGCGCGCGCGCTCAACATCCCCGTGGTCGGCGAGATCGCCAACGCGACCGCGCTGATCCAGGCGGGCGACGCCGTCATCGTCGACGGCCAGGCCGGCGAGGTCCAGATCCGGCCACAACCGGATGTCGAGAACGCCTACAAGGACAAGGCGCGGCTGCGCGCCCGCAAGCAGGAGCAGTACCGCAAGCTCAAGACGCAAGCCTCGGTGACCAAGGACGGCGTCGAGATCCAGCTGCAGATCAATGCCGGCCTGCTCGTCGACATGGCCAATCTGGAGGAGACCAACGCCTCGGGCGTCGGCCTCTTCCGCACCGAATTGCAGTTCATGGTGGCGCAGCACATGCCGACCACGGCCGAGCAGCAGGCGCTCTACGACGCCGTGCTCAAGGCCGCTGACGGCCGGCCGGTGACCTTCCGCACGCTCGACATCGGCGGCGACAAGGTGCTGCCCTATATGGAGCGGCTCGAAGAGGAGAACCCGGCGCTGGGCTGGCGCGCCATCCGCATCGGCCTCGACCGGCCAAGGCTGCTGCGCGGGCAGGTCCGGGCGCTGCTGCGGGCCGGTGCCGGCTCCGACATGAAGATCATGCTGCCCATGGTCGCGACGGTGAACGAGTTCCTGCGCGCGCGCATGCTGGTGCGGCGCGAACTCGCCATGCTGGAGCGCGACGGCCGCGCCGCGCCGGCGAGCCTGAAGCTCGGCGTCATGGTCGAGGTGCCCTCGCTCCTGTTCGAACTGCCGGAGATCGCGCGCGAGGCCGATTTCCTCTCGATCGGCACCAACGACCTGATGCAGTTCCTGTTCGCGGCCGACCGCGAGAACAAGCGCGTCTCCGACCGCTTCGACCCGCTCGGCGCCGCCGGCCTGCGCGCGCTGCGCAACATCATCGACGAAGCCGGCAAGGCAGGCTGCCCGGTCACCGTCTGCGGCGAAATGGGTGGCAAGCCGATCGAGACGCTGGCACTGATCGCGTTGGGCTACCGCTCCTTCTCGATGTCGGCGGCCTCTGTCGGCCCGGTGAAGGCGATGCTGCGCGCGCTCGATGCCGGCAAGGCGCGCCAGCGCCTCGACGCCTGGCTGTCCTCCTCCGATGGTGCAGCCAGCCTGCGCCCGCTGCTCGCCGCGCTCGCCGCCGAGATGAAGGTGCCGGTCTAGCGACGCTTCCTTCGCCGCCCGCGCACGCCTCCTTTTCCGTTCAAGATCGTTTTTCGCATCATGTCGCTCCAGCTCCCGCAAGACCGCCTCGACTCGATCGTCGCCCGCCATGCCGCGGCGAGCGATGCCATCAACCATGCCACCGAGGCGACTCGCGTCGTCGAATTGTCGAAGGAGCTGGCCGAGCTCGATCCGGTGGTCGCGGCGATCGCGGCCTGGCGCAAGGCGCAGACCGGGCTGGAAGAGGCGCTGGCGCTGATCGACGATCCCGCCACCGACGCCGAGATGCGCGACCTCGCCTATGAGGAGCGCGACGCGGCCCGGGCCGAGATCGACGAGCGCGCCCGCGAGATCCTGATCGCGCTCCTGCCCAAGGACGCCGCCGACGAACGCGGCGTCATCCTCGAAATCCGCGCCGGCACCGGCGGCGACGAGGCCTCGCTCTTCGCCGGCGACCTCTTGCGCATGTACCAGCGCTACGCCGCCAGCAAGGGCTGGAGCGTCGACGTCCTGACCGAGAGCGAGGGCACGGTCGGCGGCTTCAAGGAAGTCATCGCCGAGATCGCCGGCAAGGGCGTCTATGCCCGGCTGAAATACGAATCCGGCGTACACCGGGTGCAGCGCGTGCCGGACACCGAGGCGAGCGGGCGCATCCACACCTCGGCCGCCACCGTCGCCATGCTGCCGCTCGCCGGCGAGGTCGACGTCACCCTCGACGAGAAGGACCTGCGCATCGACACGATGCGGGCCCAGGGCGCCGGCGGCCAGCACGTCAACAAGACGGAGTCGGCGGTACGCCTGACCCATATCCCGACCGGCATCGTCGTTCTGGTCCAGGACGAGCGCTCGCAGCACAAGAACAAGGCGCGCGCCTATGAACTGATGCGGGCCAAGCTCTACGACATGGAGCGCAGCCGCGCCGATGCCGAGCGTTCGGCCGACCGGCGCTCGCAGGTCGGCTCCGGCGACCGCTCCGAGCGCATCCGCACCTACAACTTCCCGCAGGGGCGCATCACCGACCACCGCATCAACCTGACGCTCTACAAGCTCGACGAGATGATGCAGGGGCTGGTGCTCGACGAGATCATCGACGCACTGACGGCCCAGCGTCAGGCCGAGCTGCTGGCCGAGCAAGGCAGCGTGTGAAACCTTCGTCTCTCTCGCGCGTTCTGGACGCACCGACCGTTCTTCTTGGGGAGGATAGAGAGATGAAAGCCCTGTTCAGCGCCATTGCCCTTGCCGCCGCCGTCGCCCTCGTGCCGGCCTCCGTGGGCGCGCAGGAGCGGACTGCGAAGAAGATCCTCGGCGGCCAGCCGGCAACGCTCCACAACGCCAAGACCGAGTCGCAGGCGCGGCGCGATTGTCAGCGTCAGTATCGCGGCGCTAAGGAGAGCAAGTCCGCGCTGCGGATCAAGATGAAGGAGTGCATCCGCGAGGGGATGCAGGGTAACTGACCGGCGCCGTGCCGGGCCAAGGACACGCTTGACCGGAACAGCCAAACCGAGCGGCGAGATCGCGCCCGTTGCCTTGCCGGCAGCGGGCGAAACTGCGTCGGCGGCCCGCAAAGCGATCACGCTGGCGCTGAAGCGCGCCGGCATCGCCGATTTCACCTTCGAGGCCCGCATCCTGATCGAGGACCTCGCCGGCGACGGCGATCCCATCGACGCAGCCGCGGCCATCCGGCTGAATGATGCCCTGGCCCGCCGTCTGGCCGGCGAGCCGCTCTGGCGGGTCCTCGGCGCACGCGAGTTCTGGGGGCTGAGCTTTGGACTCTCGCCGGGAACGCTGGAGCCGCGGCCGGACAGCGAGACCCTGATCGAGACGGCGCTCAGCCATCTCGCCCCGCGCCGGCATGACAAGCTGCGCATGCTCGACCTCGGCACCGGCACCGGCTGCCTCCTGATCGCGAGCTTACGTGAATTTCCGCAGGCGAGCGGGCTCGGGATCGACCTGTCACCCGATGCGGTCGCGACCGCCACCGGCAATGCCGCGCGTAACGGCGTCGCTGGGCGCGCGGCCTTCTATCAGGGCAACTGGACCAGCGGAATCACCGAGCGCTTCGACCTCATCCTGTCGAACCCGCCCTATATCGGCAGCGCCGAGATCGCCGGTCTCGACCGGAACGTGCGCGAACATGACCCGCTTCTGGCCCTGGATGGCGGACCGGACGGGCTCGATGCCTATCGCGCCCTCGCCGCCGCCCTGCCCGACCGTCTGAAGGCAGGCGGCCTGGCTATCCTCGAGATCGGAGCCGGACAGGAAGAGGCGGTCGTCGCGCTGATGAGGCAGGCCGGACTCAGCCATCTCGACTCCCGGCGCGATCTCGGCGGCCATATTCGCGCCCTCGTCTTTGGGCATCATCCTTGAACGGTGCACAGCAAGCTGCGCGAATTTGCTTGGAAGAAGCGGCAAAACCAGCTATGCACGCATGGTCTTGAAGACAGTGTCGACAGCACATAACCTTTGGCCAGGTTCCGCGGAGCGGACCGAACCCTCGGATCACTGCCAGAATCGACGTTACTGACATTGCGAGACCGAGGCTCCGAATGGGCGAGACGCCGTTCGGAGGGGGAGCCGGCAAGGCTCCATTGGAAAGAGCGCGTGAAGACCCATACCGGCGCAGAGCCCTTCCAGGTCGACCTTCCCAAGCGCGGCGCCGCAACCCGCCGCGCGACACGGCGTGCATGACGACCTCAAGGTTGCTTCGAATGAACACAACGCGAGACAGACGCGAATGAGACCAGGTCAGAACCGGCGCATGCGCGGCCGTAACAACAACAATAACAATAACAACAATGGTAACCGGAAATCTCCTAACCCGCTGCAGCGGAGCTACGAGTCGAACGGTCCGGACGTCAAGGTCCGCGGCACGGCGCAACATGTCGCTGAGAAATACCTGCAGCTCGCCCGCGACGCCCAGTCTTCGGGTGATCCGGTTGCGGCTGAGAACTATTTCCAGCACGCCGAGCACTACTATCGCATCCTGCTCGCGGCGCAGGAACAGATGACCCAGCAGTTCGGGCACACCTTCCAGCCGAATCGCGCCTTCGTCGAAGACGCCGATGAGCAAGAGGAGGAAGGCGACGAAGACGGCGGCTTCCAGGGTGGCCAGCCGCAGGGCGAGCGCCAGCACAATGGCGTGAACGGCCATGGCGGCCAGGCTGAGGACGGAGAAGGCGGCCAGAACAATGGCCAGCGTTTCGACCGGCCACCTCGCCAGGACCGGCAGGACCGCAATTTCGACCGCAACGGCCAGCGCCGCTTCGATCGCAACGATCGCCAGGATCGGGGCGACCGTCAGGATCGCAATGATCGTCAGGACCGTGGCGAGCGCCGCTTCGACCGGAACGAGGGCCAGAACGGCTCCTATGTTCCGCGTCCCGAGGCTCAGCCCGGTGCCGAGCAGCCGGACATCGCACCGGTCCAGGGCCAGAGCGAGCGCCGCTTCGAGCGGCCCGAACGCCAGGAGCGTCCAGAGCGCCAGGACAGGCCGCCGCGCGGCGAGCGTCCGTCGCGCCGCGACCGCGAGGAAACCCGCGCCGGCAACGAGGAACAGGATGCTCCGGCAGGGCTGCCGGCCTTCCTGACCACGCCGACCAGGGTGCCGATCGCGATCGCCGAGGAAGCCGAGGCTCCGGCTCCTGTCGCTGCCGCTCCGGTGGAAACCGCCGAAGAAGCTCCGGCCGAGGCCGCCGAGAAGCCCAAGCGCCCCCGCGCCCGCCGTCGTTCGCCGCGCGAGGTGATGGACGCGCTCGGCAACGACGCCGGTGAGCCACCGGCCGAGTGACCTGGCCGAATAGCTGGAATGATGCAGAGGGCCCTTGCGGGCCCTCTTGCTTTTTCAGACGCCGAGCGTAGCCGGCTCGCTCACCTCGACCAGGGTCAGCCGCTCGCCCTCGCTGAGCGTTCCGCCGTTGATGATCCGGCAATAGATGCCGCAATCGACATGGCCATAACCCTTCATCAGCGCCTTCGGGATCTGCAGGTCGCGGATACCGGTCACCGGGTCGACATTGGTGGCGGCGCAGCGCTCGATCCGCTTGATCACCTGGAGGCGCAGGCCCGACGGCGCGACCAGCTCGCGGTCCGCCAGGTCGAGCTCGGCCCAGGCGGGCAGCTCCTCGACCATGACGTTGCCGCGGAAACGCAAGGGATCGACGGGCACGCCGAGCCGGGTTTCCAGATCGGCGACGCTGGCGAGGTTGATGATCGAGACGAAGCCGGAGCGCGAGTCGGTGAAGCGGTAGCTTTGGGGGGCCGCGAGCAGGCGCGGCTCGCCACGCAACTCGTCCGGCATGAAGGCCTTGAAGAAGGCGCTGAGCTGCTCCCGGCCTGCAGCCGTGCCAGTCGCGACCCTGGTCTCCTCGCCGCCATGGCCGATGACCAGATCGCCGGTGCCGTCCTCATAGCGGGTGCGCAGGCGTGCCAGCGACTCGTTGCGCATCAGCATCAGGTATTTGATCTTGGGCTGGTGTACCGGCTCGGCCGGATCGAAGCCGGAAGGCCCGTTCTCGATGGCGAAGAGCCGGTCGCCGGGGAAATAGCCGCCTGTCGGCAATTCGGCTTGGCTCAGGCGCTCGGGCGACAGGCCCTTGACCGGATAGCGATACAGCGAAGCGACGCGCATGGGCCCTGCCCTTCCGATTGCGAGGCGGCGGAACCTGCCATGGCAGGCGGCGGGATGCCACCCGCGGGGCGATCACGCTTGATGAAAGGATTGCATCGATCCGATCAGCGTCGGTGCTAGGCGCCCTCCTCGAACTCCTCCTCGTCCAGGATCGAGCGCTGGCAGCCCCAGCCGGAGAGCACGTCGTCGATCGCCTCGGCGACGAAGAAGCGGGCGGCGTCGCGCTCATAGCCCTCGGAAAGCAGGCGATCGTAATCGGTATGGCTGTGGCGGACATGGGAGCCGAGCGCGAGCCAGAGTGCCGTAGACGGCGGCAGCGCCTTCATCTGAGCCCGACCGGCCAGCGCCAGCACCACCTCTGCATCGGCCAGCGGGATGCCCGGCACGAGCGCCCGCAGCGCCCTTCGAATCGCCTGTTGCCGCTTCGTGCCGATCATGATCGCAGGCTGGGCGCGCCGGACGGGAAAGGTCAATGCGAAAGCGGCGCCCTCCCCCTTCCGTTGCGCGAAAGCAACACTATCTCTTGGAGCGAAGGGCTGCCCATCAGGGGGCCCTATCCCATTGAAAGGCAGCCGGCTCCGCCGCTTCGGGGCGCGACCGGCGGGCGGAGGTGACTGAATGAACATCGAGAAATATACCGACCGGGCGAAGGGATTCCTGCAGGCCGCGCAGACGATTGCGATGCGCGACGGCCATCAGCAGTTCACGCCCGAGCATGTGCTGAAGGCGCTGCTCGACGACAGCGAAGGCATGGCGGCCGGGCTGATCGACCGCTCCGGCGGGCAGTCGCGGCAGGCCAGGCAGCTGGTCGACGCGGCCCTCGCCAAGCTCCCCAAGGTGAGCGGCACCGGCGCATCGAGCCTGCACCTGACGCCAGCGCTGGCGCGCGTCTTCGACACGGCCGAGAAGGCGGCGGACAAGGCGGGCGACTCGTTCGTCACGGTCGAGCGGCTTTTGCTCGCGCTGGCGATCGAGAAGGACAGCGAGGCCGGCAAGATCCTGGCCAAGGCCGGCGTCACCCCACAGGGCCTCAATGGGGCGATCGATGCGATCCGCAAGGGCCGCACGGCCGATTCCGCGTCGGCCGAGCAGGGCTATGACGCGCTGAAGAAATATGCGCGCGACCTCACCGCTGCGGCGCGCGAGGGCAAGCTCGACCCGGTCATCGGCCGCGACGAGGAGATCCGCCGCACCATCCAGGTACTGAGCCGGCGCACCAAGAACAATCCCGTGCTGATCGGCGAGCCCGGTGTCGGCAAGACCGCGATCGCGGAAGGGCTGGCGCTGCGCATCGTCAATGGCGACGTGCCCGAGAGCCTGAAGGACAAGGAGCTGCTCGCCCTCGACATGGGCGCGCTGATCGCCGGTGCGAAATATCGCGGCGAGTTCGAGGAGCGGCTTAAGGCCGTGCTCTCCGAGGTCTCGGCCGCGGCAGGCGGGGTCATCCTGTTCATCGACGAGATGCACACCCTGGTCGGCGCCGGCAAGACCGACGGCGCGATGGATGCGTCCAACCTGCTGAAGCCCGCCTTGTCCCGCGGCGAGCTGCACTGCGTCGGCGCCACCACGCTCGACGAGTATCGCAAATATGTCGAGAAGGACGCGGCGCTGGCGCGGCGCTTCCAGCCTGTCTTCGTCGACGAGCCGACGGTCGAGGATACGATCTCGATCCTGCGCGGCCTGAAGGAGAAGTACGAGCAGCACCACCGCGTGCGCATCACCGACTCGGCGCTGGTCTCGGCCGCGACGCTGTCGAACCGCTACATCACCGACCGCTTCCTGCCCGACAAGGCGATCGATCTCGTCGACGAAGCCTCGGCGCGCCTGCGCATGCAGGTCGATTCCAAGCCCGAGGAGCTCGACTCGATCGACCGTGAGATCGTCCGCCTGAAAATCGAGCAGGAGGCGCTGAAGAAGGAGAGCGATGCCGGCTCGAAGGAGCGGCTGAAGCGGCTGGAGTCCGAGCTCGCCGAGCTCGAGGCGCGTTCGGCCGCGATCACCGCAACCTGGAAGGCGGAGAAGGACAAGCTCGGCCAGGCGGCGGAGATCAAGACCAAGCTCGACAACGCCCGCAACGAGCTCGCCCAGGCGCAGCGCAAGGGCGAGTACCAGCGCGCCGGCGAGCTCGCCTATGGCGAGATCCCGCAGCTCGAGAAGGCGCTGGCCGAGATCGAGGCCAGGGGCGACAGCTCCGGCATGGTCGAGGAGGCGGTGACGCCGGACCATGTCGCGCAGGTCGTCAGCCGCTGGACCGGCGTGCCTGTCGACAAGATGCTGGAAGGCGAGAAGGAGAAGCTCCTGCATATGGAGCAGAGCCTCGGCGCCCGCGTCGTCGGTCAGGAGGAGGCTGTCGAAGCTGTCTCCAAGGCGGTCAGGCGCGCCCGTGCCGGCTTGCAGGATCCGAACCGGCCGATCGGCTCGTTCATGTTCCTCGGGCCCACCGGCGTCGGCAAGACCGAATTGACCAAGGCGCTGGCCTCGTTCCTGTTCGACGACGAGACGGCGATGGTCCGCCTCGACATGTCCGAATACATGGAGAAGCACTCGGTCAGCCGGCTGATCGGCGCGCCTCCCGGCTATGTCGGCTATGAGGAAGGCGGGGCGCTGACCGAGGCGGTCCGGCGTCGGCCCTATCAGGTCGTGCTGTTCGACGAGGTCGAGAAGGCGCATCCGGACGTGTTCAACGTCCTGCTGCAGGTGCTCGACGACGGACGCCTGACCGACGGCCAGGGCCGCACGGTCGACTTCCGCAACACGCTGATCATCATGACCTCCAATCTCGGTTCGGAGTTCCTGGTGAACCAGCCGGAAGGCCAGGACAGCGATGTCGTGCGCGACGAGGTGATGGGCGTGGTCCGCCATGCCTTCCGGCCGGAGTTCCTGAACCGGATCGACGACATCATCCTGTTCCATCGCCTGCGGCGAGCCGACATGGGCGCAATCGTCGATATCCAGATGGCGCGGCTCGGCAAGCTCTTGGTCGACCGCAAGATCGCGCTCGACCTCTCGGAGGAGGGGCGCGACTGGCTGGCCGAGAAGGGCTACGACCCCGCCTATGGCGCGCGCCCGCTGAAGCGCGTGATCCAGAAGTCGGTGCAGGATCCGCTGGCGGAGCTCTTGCTCTCGGGCGCGATCCGCGACGGCGAGACCGTGCCGGTCACGGTCGGGCCCGCCGGGTTGATGCTCGGCGAGTTCACCGCCGCGAGCGAGAGCCGGCCGGCGGGTGTGGCGCTGAACTGACGCGCAACACCATTGAAATGACGAAGGGCGCCGCTCATGCGGCGCCCTTTTCATTTTGGGGTCGTCCCGGGCGACCGGAGGGAGACCCGGGACCCATGCCTGACCCCCTTTCGGACAGGCTCCGGCATGGATCCCGGATCAGCGCGGCTATGCCGCTTGTCCGGGACGACCCGAACCCTTGTTGAGTCACTCCATCCGCGCGGCGGTCCTCATCACCGCCAGCGCCAGCGTCTGCGCCGCCGGGACGATACTCTCGACCTCGAGGAACTCGTCCGGCGTGTGCGCCATGCCGCCGACCGGGCCGACGCTGCACAGCGTCGGGCAGCCCTGCGCCGCGGTGAAGCCGGAATCGGCGCAGCCGCCGGTGTATTCCGCGGTCACGGCGATGCCGAGGCCGGCCGCCGCCTCGCGATAAGTGTCGTAGAGCAGGAGCGAATCCGGCGTCTGCTCCAGCGGGTAGAACTCGCCCTTGATGATCAGCTTCGCCGAGGAGCCCTCGACCACCGGCGTCTCGACGATGTCACGGATCGCTGCGATCAGTTCCTCGCGCTGCGCCGGCGTCTTGTAGCGCAGGTCGATCTCGCACCAGGCCGAGGGGGCAACGGTGTTGACGGTCTGGCCGCCGCCGATCAGCCCGACATTGACGGTGATGCCGGCGGCGAGATCGGTCAGCCCCTGCAGGCGCGGGATCTTGTGGCCGAGATCGACGATCGCCGAGACGCCCTTCTCGTAGTTGGCGCCGGAATGGGCCGCCTTGCCGGTGAACTCGGCGCGCATGAACACCCCGCCCTTGCGGCCCGAGGTGACGGATTGCTTGTGATCGCGGCCATAGTCGGTGCCGGTCGGCAGACGGCTCGGCTCGGCATTGAAGACGCAGCGCGACTCGCGCGCCGCCGCCTCGATCACCGGGCGCGAGGACGGCGAGGCGATCTCCTCGTCGCTGGTGGTCAGCATCATCAGCGGTGCCTTCAGGCCGCCATTGGCAGCGAAGGCGGCGGCGACGAAGGCCTCGATCACAAGGCCAGCCTTCATGTCGGCGACACCAGGGCCATAGGCGCGCCCGTCGCGGATGGTGAAGGGCCGGCGGGTCGGCTCGCCCTCGGGAAAGACCGTATCGCGATGGCCGAGCAGCAGGACCGGCCGCTGGTCGTTCGCCGTCGGATTGGGCAGATGCGCCTTGACCGCGTCGCCATAGCGCGCGTCGGGCACGATCTCGACCGAGAGGCCGTTCGCCTCGTGGAAGCGCGCCAGCACCTGCCCGGCCCGGTCGACGCCGGCCTTGTCGTAGGAGCCAGAGTCGGTGTCGACCATCTCGCGCAGCAGATCGATCATCGCCTGCTTGCGCTCGCCGAGCCAGGCGAGGATGCGGGCTTCTTCCTGTGTCGTGTCGGTCATGATGGCCTTCCGGCTGGTGATGTGGCGGCGAGCTTAGCCAAGCCGCGCGAGCGCCGATAGGAGAGGCACGCAAGGCCGGCAGACCTCCGGCGCGGCCCGGCCTGCCGGAAGCGATTTCGGCCGAAATCACCGGCTTGGTTAAGCGAAAATTCAGCCAGACCGGAGAGGCTGCAGAGGGGGGATTGGCCTGCCGGCTTGCATCGGCCGTCCCAAATCGGACGCTCACAGGCTATCGGCGCATGCAGACAGATTCCGCCGCGACCTATCTGACGCAGCTGAGGTTGCGCGTCGGCGGGGCCCTGACTCTGTTGCTCTGGCTCTTCGTGCCGGCGACAGTGCTGGCCTCGTTCGCAGCCGGCAGCGTCGGGCAGCTGCAGCCCCTGCTGATCACGATCGGGCTGGCGGCCTTAGCGACCCTCGTCTGGCGGCGCGACCCGACCGGCATGGCGACGCAGCTCATCCTGTCGCTGGGAGCAACCGGCAGCGCGCTCGCCTTCACCTATGCGCTGAAAGGCAGCGAATGGCACGAGGCCGGCCACGCGGTGCTCCTGATCATGCTGACGCTTTCGGCCGGATGGTGCGCCTGGCAGCCGCTGGTGGCGGTCACCATCATGGCGCTTGCCCACGTCGCCATTCTCGACTTCTCCCAGCCCCGGACGGGCTTGGTCCTGCATGAGGATGCCCTCTTCTTCGCCTGCGTCCTCATCCAGCTCGGCCTTCTGCTCTGGATCATCCGGCAACAGAGCAGGACCCTAGCGACCGCCGGAGACATGGCTAACGAGGCGCGCCGCGATGCCACCGCGCAGGCCGATGAGCTGCATCAGGCGCAATTGCGCGACATGGAGCGCGAGGCAGCTCGCCGCAAGGCGACGCAGGACATCATCGCCAGCTTCAACACGCAGTTCCTCGCCACGCTCGAGACGGTGCTGCAGGACATCCGCGACCTCAAGGCACGCGCCGCCTCCCTCGACGACATCGCCAACATCGCCAATGGCGAGGTCACTGCCGTCGCCTCGACCTCGGAGCAATCCTCGCGCAACGTCTCGGACGTCGCTGCCGCCACGGAACAGCTCTCGACCGCGATCACAGCGATCGACCGCCAGCTCGCCACCACCCAGGCCCTCGTCGCCGACATGAATGGCAGCGCTCGCACCACCGCCGGCACGGTCAGCGTGCTCGACCAGGCGGTGCAGCGCATCGACGGCATCGTCGCGCTGATCCGCGGCATCGCCGAGCAGACCAATCTCCTGGCGCTGAACGCGACGATCGAGGCCGCTCGCGCCGGCGACGCCGGCAAAGGCTTCGCCGTGGTCGCCGGCGAGGTGAAGAGCCTGTCGCACCAGACCGCGATCGCGACACAGGACATTGCCGGCCAGATCGCCGAGATCAAGCAGGCGACGGCCGGCGTGGTCGAGACGATCACCAGGCTGAGCGTCGGCATGGCCGACATGGACGAGCGCACGCTCTCGATCACCGCCGCGCTGGAGGAGCAGGGCCAGATGACCCATGTCATCAGCCGCAGCATCGCCGAGGTCGCGACCGGTACGGAATATCTGGCGCAGACCACCAACAATATCCGCGGCTCGGCCAACCAGACCCATGAGGTCGCGAATGCCGTGCTCGTCTCGACCACGGCGCTCGAAGGCAAGGCCGAAGAGCTGGAAAAGTCAGTGCACCAGTTCCTGCAGCGCGTCGCCGCCGCCTGAGGCGCAGCCCTTTCGGGGGGCGGGCAGCCCGATCGATCAGATCCTTGCCGCGCCCTCACGCGCGTGCGCACCGAGATAGGCGACCGCGGCCGCGACACCGCCCTCGCCATGCGGAATGCCCCTGGCCTGCAGCGCCATCTCGACCGCGCTCAGGCTGCCCAGCACCATCGGCGCGTTGACATGGCCCATATGGGCGATGCGGAAGGCCTTGCCGGTGAGATCGCCGATGGCGAGGCCGAGCGTCACGCCGCAGACCTGCTGCGCATAGTCGGTGATTCCAGCCGGATCGCCGTCGACCAGGATGGCGGTGACCGAAGCGGCGCGCTGCGACGGCTCGACGACGTTGAAGCTCAGGACCTGGCCCTCCGCCCATTTCGACATCGCCGCCTGCGTCGCAGCCGCCAGCAAGGCGTGCCGCCGCCAGACGGCTTCGAGGCCCTCGGCGAAGATCATGTCGAGCGCGGCGCGCAGCCCGAACATCAGATGCTCCGGCGGCGTGCCGCAATGCTTCATGTAGAGCAGCGGGTCCAGGCGCGCGGTCCAGTCCCAATAGGGCGTGCGCATGTTGGCGTCGCGGTGCGCCTGCAAGGCTTTGCCGTTGGCAGCGACGAAGGCGAGGCCGGGCGGAGTCATCAACCCTTTCTGCGAGGCCGACATCGCGACATCGACGCCGAAGGCATCCATCTCGAACGGCATGCAGCCGAGCGCGGCGACGCCGTCGACCATGTAGAGCGCCGGATGGCCGGCGGCGTCGATGGCGCGGCGGATCGCCTGGATATCGTTGACCACGCCGGAGGCGGTATCGATCTGCACGGTCAGGACCGCCTTGATCGCGTGCTCCCTGTCCTGCCGCAGGCGCTCCTCGACCGCGGCGGGATCGACCGCCGCTCGCCAGGAGCCGGCGAGCACCTCGACATCGGCGCCCATGAACCTTGCCATCTCGCCCCAGCCGACGGCGAAGCGGCCGCTTGCGAGCACCAGCACCTTGTCGCCGCGCGAGAGCACATTGGTGAGCGCCGCCTCCCAGCCGCCATGGCCGTTGGCGGCGTAGAGGAAGGTCTCCCCCGCCGTGCGGAAGACCGCCTTGAGATCGCCGAGCAGGCTTTCGGTCAGGTCAACGATCGTCTTCGAGGCGAGCTCCTCGGCCGGGCGCATCATCGCCTGGAGGACGCGGTCGGGAATATTGGTCGGGCCCGGCATGGCGAGCAGGACCCTACCGTTGGCAACACTCATGGAATCCCCCGCCTACGCTCCGGATCGGACGCGCTGAGCCAGCAGCGATCCGACAGCGCGATCCACAAACCTGATCAACAGTGCAGAAATCGTTGCCGCGGCAGTCAGCGACGCGCTTCGGCCGCCATGCGCAGGGCAAAACCGGCGAGCATCGTGCCCATCAGCCAGCGCTGCACCAGCGCCCAGAACGGGCGCGTGCGCAGGAACACGGCGATGCCGCCGGCGGCGAAGGTGATCAGCGTGTTGACGCTGACCGAGACGATGATCTGGATGAGGCCGAGGACGATCGACTGGGCCAGCACGCTGCCGGCGGCGGGATCGATGAACTGCGGCAGCAGCGCCAGGTAGAACATCGCGATCTTCGGATTGAGCAGGCTGGTGAGGAAGCCCATCATGAAGAGCTTGCGCGGCCCGTCATGCTTGAGCTCGCGGACATGGAAGGGCGAGCTGCCGCCCGGCCGGACCGCTTGCCAGGCGAGCCAGAGCAGATAGGCGGCACCGGCGAGCCTGAGCGCGTCATAAGCGAAGGGCACGGCGAAGAGCAGCGCGGTGATGCCGAAGGCGGCGCAGAAGACGTAGAAGACGAAGCCGAGCGCGATGCCGCCGAGAGAGATCAGGCCGGAAGCCGGCCCCTGCGAGATCGAGCGCGAGATCAGATAGATCATGTTCGGCCCGGGCGTCAGCACCATGCCGAAGGCCAGCAGGATGAAGGCGATCAGGTTGCCTGTGTCGATCATGGCGTGCTCCGGCCGTAAGGTGCGCGACCATGGCATTGCCGGCGAAACGCCCGCAAGACGTAAGCCCATGACGCGGCTGCATCCCCGCCATCCCGCGCTGGACGTCGTTGACGGGAGATGGCGGGAACGAGTCGCCATCTGCCGGGTTTCATGGCGCACGATCTCCGGGGGGAGTTGCACCATGACCCTGTTCAGCCGCCTGCTCTATTCGGCCATCGCCGGCGCCCTGCTGCTGGCCTCCATCCTGCTGATGGCGGTCGCGGTCTCACGCACCTTCACCGGCTTCTGGACCGGGGAAGGCGCGCTCGACACCATGCTCGACGGGATCGGGCTGGTGATCATCGCGGTCGCGGTCGCCGATGTCGGCAAGTTCCTGTTCGAGGAGGAGGTCATCGCCGACCGGGAGCTCCGCCGCCCGGCCGAGGCGCGGGGCTCGCTGACCAAGTTCATGACCATCATCATCGTCGCGCTCAGCCTGGAATCGCTGGTGCTGATCACCAAGGCGGCGCGCGACAAGCCGGCCGATATCCTGTTCCCGGCGCTGCTTATGCTGGTCGCGGTCGCGGCACTGGTCGGGCTCGGCCTGTTCCAGAAGCTAAGCCAGCATGCAACGGCGGCGATCCCCGACAATGTCGGCGACGACGAGGAAGAGCCGGACAAGACAGAAAAGCAGACGTCGCGAAGGCCGCCTCGGCGCGCGGCGGAAGCCTAGTCGTAGCCCGGCACCTCACGCACGGGCGCCCACCAGCATCAAATCGGTATCATCCGGCTTCGCGCCCGCCGCGGTCAGCATGGCATGAACCTGACCGCGATGATGGGTCTGGTGATTGAAGACGTGCATGACGAGGATCGGCGCCTGCATCGTCATCTCGCTTCCCGTCAAACCGGAGAACCAGGTCACATTCCCCGACAGCCATTCCGGCGAGAGATCCTCCGCCCAACCCAGGATCGTCTTGTCGAAATCGCGGCGCGCGACCTTCAGTTCCTCCCAGTCCTCGATCATCCGCGACGACTCGCGATTGGGCACGCTCGGCTTCGGCGTACCGGCAAAGCGCGACAGCCAGGTCTGGTCGGCCCAGAGCAGATGGCAGAAGGTGCCGTGGATCGAGCGGAAGAAGGCACCTCGGTCCTGCCGGCGCGCCTCGTCGGTGAGCGTGTCCGCCGCCTCGTAGAGGCTGCGGTTCTGCCAGCGATTATAGCGCGCCATGGTCGTGACATAGGCCGTGTCGATCATGACGCGCACTCCCTTCAGATGATGTTGGCCTCGCGCAAAGGCTGGCCCGCGACGATGCGCTCATGGCCGAGATCGGCGAGATCGAGCGTAAGGTAACGGCCATTGACGATATGCTCGGCGAGGCCGCGGCCGACCGCCGGGGATTGCTGCAGGCCGTGCCCGGAGAAGCCATTGGCGAGATAGAGGTTCGGCACGCCGACGGCGGGGCCGAGGATGGCGTTGCCGTCGAGCCCGTTCATGTCATAGGGGCCGGCCCAGGCGCGGCCGGGCCTGATCGCCTCGAAGGCCGGGACGCGATGGGCGAGCGGCGCCCAGACATATTCCTCGAAGAAGGACCAGTCGACATCCTCGACATCGGCGTCGGTCTCGATCCATTCGCGGTCCAGTTCCTCCGGCGGCGAGGAGCCGCAGATGAACATCTGCCCGTCATTGCCACGCTTGCCTTCGGGACGGACATAGGCGCCGGAGGTGTCGATCAGCAGCGGGCAATTGTCGACCTCGCCCTTGCAGATGAAGCTGAAGACAAAGCGCTTCATCGATTTCACAGGGATTGCGACGCCGGCGGTCGCGGCAAGCCTGGCGCCATGGGTACCCGACGCATTGACGGCGGCAGCGCAGGCGATGCGGCTGCCATCGGCCAGTTCGACGCCGGTGACGCGGCCGCCTTCGACGACGTAGCCCGTGACTTCGCCCTGGCGGTATTCGACGCCGAGCGCGCGCGCCTTCTTGCGGAAAGCCTGCAGCAAGGCCCAGCCGTCGAACCAGCCTTCGCCGCTGACCCCGTAGGTGCCGCAGAGGAGATCCGAAGTATTTAGCCAGCTGAATTTGCTGCGCAGCATCTCTGCAGCATAAAGCGCGACATCGGCGCCTTCCTGCTGTTGAAGCCTTTGATTTTGTTCAAGAACTCTATGCCCTTCGTCGCCGGCAACGTAGAGATAGCCGCCCTCGTGGAGATCGATCGACGGTGCCTCGCCATCGACCGAGAGATGCCGGCCGATATTGCGCAAAAACTCGATGCCGAAGAGCGAGACGCGAATGTTCACCGCGCTGGAGAACTGCTGGCGGATCGAGGCGGCCGAGAGCGCCGAGGCCGAGAGCCGATAGGTCGGGTCCTTCTCGACGACGATCACCTTGCCCTTGAAGCCAGGATCGCTGGCGAGGTGATAGGCGACGGAGGAGCCGATCGCGGCGCCCCCGACGATGACGATGTCGGCCGAGGCTGGAGCGGAAGACATGAATGACCTGCGCAAGCGGTGGTTCGTGATCTCAGCGCATGAATGACGACTCAACCGACGCTTGTCGAGGGCCTAGTTCATGCCCTCGCATTCACCCAGGAGCCAGTCGCGGAAGGCGACCACTGCCGGCAGGCTCGCCTTGGCCTCGGGATAGACGAGGTAATAGCCCTCCGACCCGCGCACGGGCCGATCGACCGGAATGACCAGTGCGCCCGAACGCAGTTCCTCCTCGACCAGGATGCGCGGCACGATGGCGACACCGAGCCCCGCCACCGCCGCCTGCGCCACCATGGCGAACTGCTCGAAGCGCGGCCCCATCAGCGCCCGCTCCGGCGGCAGGCCCTGCTGCTCCAGCCAGTTGGCCCAGGCGCGCGGCCGGGTCGATTGCTGCAGCAAAGGCTGGCGCAGCAGATCGGCCGCTTCCTTGAGGCCAGCCCGCGCGACCAGCGCCGGCGCCGCGACCGGCACGACCTCCTCGCCCATCAGGCGGTGCAGCCGAGCCCCGGGCCAGACCGGAAGGCCGAAATGGATGGCGGCATCGGCCGGGTCATGGGCGAAGTCGAAGGGCACCAGCTTGGTCGAGAAATTGATGGTGACGCCGGGATGCGCCTCGGTGAAGCGCGGCAGGCGCGGGATCAGCCAGCGCGTGCCGAAGGTCGGCAGGATGGCGAGATGAAGCAGGCCGGCACCGCCGCGAAAGGCCATGGCGGAGAGCGTCGCGGCCGCCAGTCGCGAGAGCCCGTCGCGCACCTCGGCGGCGTAGGCACCGCCGGCTGGCGTCAGGCTGACGCGCTTCTTCACGCGTTCGAACAGCTTCAGGCCGAGATTCTGCTCGAGCAGCGCGATCTGGCGGCTGACCGCCCCTTGCGTCAGGTTGAGCTCCTCGGCGGCGCGGGTGAAGCTGCCATGGCGCGCCGCCGCCTCGAAAGCGGCGAGCGCCGAGAGCGAAGGCACCGAGAGGCGGCCGGGAACGATCTCCGAGGTCATGATCTCAACTCATCAAGTCGTGAGAACATATCGATTGCGGAGAGCGGCAGGAAGAGGGCATTGTCGCTGCTGAATTGGTGGGCTTCCACCAACCGTCATCCCGGGCGACCGAAGGGAGACCCGGGATCCATGCCTGAGCCTTCCCGTATGGCGCTCAGGCATGGATCCCGGATCTCCGCTTCGCTGCGTCCGGGACGACGCGGCATTTCAACAGCTCCGCGCGGATATCGCGTGGGCCGCAGACGATAGGTTGATGATGACGACCTCCCTTCCGAACGACGCCCTCGCCCTGCTGAAGCGCCTCGGTGTGCCGGACAGCGCCTATGCGGGCGCCGGCCTCACCGCCCGCTCGCCGATCACCGGCGAGACCGTCGCGACGCTGCGCGAAACCTCGCCGGCCGAGGCCGAGGCCGCGATCGGCCGGGCCCAGTCGGCCTATCTCGCCTGGCGCAAGGTGCCGGCGCCGCGGCGCGGCGAATTCGTCCGCCTGCTCGGCGAGGAGCTGCGCACCCACAAGGCCGATCTCGGCCTGCTGGTGACGCTGGAAGCCGGCAAGGTCACCTCCGAGGGCCTCGGCGAGGTCCAGGAAATGATCGACATCTGCGACTTCGCCGTCGGCCTGTCGCGCCAGCTCTACGGCCTGACCATCGCCACCGAGCGCCCGAACCATCGCATGATGGAGACCTGGCACCCGATCGGCGTGGTCGGCGTGATCTCGGCCTTCAACTTCCCGGTCGCGGTCTGGTCGTGGAACGCCGCGCTCGCCTTCGTCTGCGGCGACAGCGTCGTCTGGAAGCCGTCCGAGAAGACCCCTCTGACCGCGCTCGCCGTGCAGGCGATCACCCTGAAGGCGATGAAGCGCTTCGGTCCCGAGGCCCCGGTCGGCCTCTCGGAAATCCTGATCGGCGGCCGCGAGCTCGGCGACATCCTGGTGCAGGACCATCGCGTTCCCGTCGTCTCCGCCACCGGCTCGACCCGGATGGGCAAGGAAGTCGGCCAGAAGCTCGCCGCCCGCTTCGCCCGCGCCATCCTCGAGCTCGGCGGCAACAACGCCGCGATCGTCGCGCCTTCGGCCGATCTCGACATCGCCCTGCGCGGCATCGCCTTTGCGGCGATGGGCACCGCCGGTCAGCGCTGCACCACTTTGCGCCGCCTTATCGTGCATGAGAGCGTCTACGACCAGCTCGTGCCGAAGCTCGCCAAGGTCTACGGCTCCGTGAAGATCGGCGATCCGCGCGAGGCCGGCATTCTGGTCGGCCCGCTGGTCGACGAAGCCGCCTATCAGGGCATGCAGAAGGCGCTGTCCGAGGCCAAGGCCGAGGGCGGCAAGGTCCATGGCGGCGAGAAGGTCGATGTCGGTTCCGGCGGCTTCTATGTCCGCCCGGCCCTGGTCGAGATGCCCAGCCAGTGCGGCCCGGTCGAGCGCGAGACCTTCGCGCCGATCCTCTATGTGATGAAGTACAAGTCGATCGACGAAGCGATCGCGATTCAGAACGCCGTCGGTGCCGGCCTGTCCTCTTCGATCTTCACGCTCAACATGCGCGAAGCCGAGCTGTTCGTCTCCGACGAGGGTTCGGATTGCGGCATCGCCAACGTCAATATCGGCCCGTCCGGCGCCGAGATCGGCGGCGCCTTCGGTGGCGAGAAGGAGACGGGCGGCGGCCGCGAGGCCGGCTCGGACGCCTGGAAGGCCTATATGCGCCGCTCCACCAACACGCTGAACTACGGCACCACGCTGCCGCTGGCGCAGGGCGTCAGCTTCGACGTGGATGCGTGATCGATAAGCCGTCATTCTCGGGCGAAGCGGAGCGCAGACCCGAGAATCTCAGGACCAGCCAGCTGGTTTCCGAGATGGTCGGGTCAAGCCCGACCATGACGATCCAAACAGCAGGGAGAGCATCATGGCCGAGGCCGCGCGCAAGACCGCCCATAGCCACAAGCTGGCTGAGTTCAATTGGGAAGATCCCTTCCTGATCGACGAGCAGCTCTCAGAGGATGAGCGGCTGATCCGCGACACGGCCCGCCAATACGCTCAGGAGAAGCTGCTGCCGCGCGTGGCCGACGCTTATCTCGAGGAGAAGACCGAGCGCGGCATCTTCAACGAGATGGGCGAGCTCGGCCTGCTCGGCGTCACGGTCCCGGAAGAATATGGCTGCGCCGGCGCGAACTACGTCTCCTATGGTCTCGTCGCCCGCGAGGTCGAGCGCGTCGACTCCGGCTATCGCTCGATGATGAGCGTGCAGTCCTCGCTGGTGATGTACCCGATCTACGCCTATGGCGACGAGAACCAGCGCAAGAAGTACCTGCCCAAGCTCGGCTCGGGCGAATGGGTCGGCTGCTTCGGCCTGACCGAGCCGGATGCCGGCTCCGATCCGGCCGGAATGAAGACCCGCGCCGAGAAGGTCGCCGACGGCTACAAGCTGACCGGCTCCAAGATGTGGATTTCGAACTCGCCGATCGCCGACGTCTTCGTCGTCTGGGCGAAGTCGGCCGCGCATGACAACCAGATCCGCGGCTTCATCCTCGAAAAGGGCATGAAAGGCCTCTCCGCCCCGAAGATCGGCGGCAAGCTCAGCTTACGCGCCTCGATCACCGGCGAAGTCGTCATGGACGGCGTGATCGTGCCGGAAGAGAACCTGCTGCCGAACGTCTCGGGCCTGAAGGGTCCGTTCGGCTGCCTCAACCGCGCCCGCTACGGCATCTCCTGGGGCGCGATGGGCGCCGCCGAGGATTGCTTCCACCGCGCCCGCCAATACGGGCTCGACCGCAAGCAGTTCAACAAGCCGCTGGCGCAGACGCAGCTCTTCCAGAAGAAGCTGGCGGACATGGTCACCGAGATCACGCTCGGCCTGCAGGGCAGCCTGCGCGTCGGCCGCCTGCTCGATGAGGGCAAGATGGCGCCGGAGATGATCTCCCTGGTGAAGCGCAACAATTGCGGCAAGGCGCTCGACATCGCCCGCGCGGCCCGCGACATGCACGGCGGCAACGGCATCTCGATCGAGTACCATGTCATGCGCCACGCGGCGAACCTCGAGACGGTCAACACCTATGAGGGCACGCACGACGTCCACGCGCTGATCCTCGGACGCGCCGTCACCGGGCTGCAGGCGTTCTTCTGAGCTATCCAACGCGTCATGCTGATCAACATCGTTGATGTCGAAGCGACCTGCTGGGAGGGGGAGCCCCCACCCGGCCAGGTCAACGAGATCATCGAGATCGGCATCTGCGTGCTGGATACGAAGACAGGGGCGATCACGCCGCCTCAATCGCTGATGGTCCGTCCCGAGTTATCGCAGGTCAGCCCGTTCTGCACGGAGCTGACCGGCATTCGGGCCGATGATGTCTCTGACGGCCTTCTCTTCTCGGAAGCCTGCAGCAAGCTGGTGACCGAGTTCGACGTGGAAAACCGGATCTGGCTGTCCTGGGGCGACTACGATCGCAAGCAGTTCGCACGCGATTGCGAGCACAAGCAGGTCGGCTACCCCTTTGGGTCGGAGCACATCAACGGCAAGGCGCTGCATGCGCAGCTGACCGGACGCGGCAAGCAGATGGGGATGGCTCGCGCCTTGGAGGCCTACGGAATGCGCTTGGAAGGCCGGCATCATCGTGGTGCTGACGATGCACATAATATCGCGCGGATCGTGGCTCGGCTGATGGCCGATCATGGTCCGGCAATTCTTGGCGAGCGGAGCAGCGTAGCAGGATGACCCCTCCCCTCGCCGGCCTGCGCGTCCTCGAACTGGCGCGCATCCTTGCTGGGCCCTGGATCGGGCAGCTGCTCGCCGATCTCGGCGCCGATGTCGTCAAGGTCGAGGCGCCCGAGGGCGACGACACCCGCAAATGGGGGCCGCCCTTCGTCGAGGGCACGGGCGAGGAGCATCTCTCGGCCGCCTATTTCCATTCGGCCAATCGCGGCAAGCGCTCGATCACGGCCGATTTCCGCACGGAAGAAGGCCAGGTGCTGGTGCATCGCCTCGCCGCTCATGCCGATGTGGTGATCGAGAATTTCAAGGTCGGCGGGCTCGTGAAATACGGGCTCGACGCCGCCTCGATGCGCAAGGCCTATCCGCGCCTGATCTACTGCTCGGTCACCGGCTTCGGCCAGGACGGCCCCTATGCGCCGCGCGCCGGCTACGACTTCCTGGTCCAGGGCATGGGCGGACCGATGTCGGTCACCGGCGAGCCGCAGGGTGCGCCGATGAAGGCAGGCTATGCCGTCGCCGACATCTATACCGGCCTCTACGCCACCACCGGCATCCTCGCCGCCTTGCGCCGGCGCGATGCGACCGGCGAAGGCGCTGTGCTCGACATGGCGCTGCTCGATGCGCAGGTCGCCGTGCTCGGCAACCAGGCGATGAACTATCTCACCTCCGGCAAGGCGCCCTCGCGCCTCGGCAATGCCCATCCCAACATCGTGCCCTATGACGTCTTCCCGGTGGCGGATGGGCACATCATCATCGCCACCGGCAATGACGGGCAGTGGCGCAAGCTCTGCGAGGTGGTCGGCGATGCCGGCTTCGCCAGCGAACCCGACTACATCGACAACCGCTCGCGCGTCGCCAACCGCGTCGCCCTGACGGCGCGGCTCAACGCGCTGACCAGCCGCTTCGCCAAGCTCGACCTGCTGGCGAAGCTGGAAGCGGTCGGCGTGCCGGCCGGCCCGATCAACACGATCGAGGAGGTCTTCGCCGATCCGCAGGTCCAAGCGCGGGGCGTGCGCGTCGACCTCAAGAACCCAGCGGCCAAGGCCGGCTCGACCCCGACCGTCGCCTCGCCGATCGTCCTCGACGGTGTCAGGCAGGTCGCCAGCCGGCCGAGCCCGCGCCTCGGCGAACACGCCGACGAGATCCTGAATGACCCGGCCTGGGGAGGGCCGCACAATGGCTGAGCGCACTGGCGGGCAGATCCTCGTCGACCAACTCCTGATCCATGGCGCGACCGACGCCTTCTGCGTCCCCGGCGAGAGCTATCTCGCCGTGCTCGACGCGCTGCACGACGCCGAGATGAAGGTCACCATCTGCCGGGCCGAGGGCGGCGCGGCGATGATGGCGGAGGCCGCCGGCAAGCTCACCGGCAAGCCCGGCATCTGCTTCGTGACGCGTGGCCCCGGCGCGACCAACGCCTCGCCCGGCATCCATATCGCTGACCAGGACTCGACGCCGATGATCCTGTTCGTCGGCCAGATCGAGCGCGGCATGCGCGAGCGCGAAGCCTTCCAGGAGCTCGACTACCGCGCCGTCTTCGGCACGATGACGAAATGGGCGACCGAGATCGACGATGCCGCGCGCATCCCGGAGATCATCAGCCGCGCCTTCCATGTCGCGACCGCCGGCCGGCCCGGCCCGGTGGTGATCGCACTGCCCGAGGACGTGCTGACCGACCTCGCCGACGTTCCGGATGCAGCGCCCTACCAGGTCACCGAGACGCATCCGTCGCTCTTGCAGACGATCGATCTGCAGAAGCGGCTCTGGGCGGCAAAGGCGCCGATCGCCATCCTCGGCGGCTCGCGCTGGGACCCGCAGGCGATCGCGCGCTTCCAGCGCTTCGCCGAGCGCTTCGACCTGCCGGTCGCGGTCTCGTTCCGGCGGCAGATGGTCTTCCCGGCCGATCATCCGAACTTCGCCGGCGATCTCGGCATCGGCCCCAATCCGAAGCTCTTGAAGCGCATTCAGGACA
>Ga0102589_1002180_pt1 | contig 23499 bp, 19 predicted proteins | sample AraplaMF_Col_mLB_FD_76858 | JGI IMG/M metagenome (GOLD analysis project Ga0102589, IMG submission 76858) | Arabidopsis root microbial communities from the University of North Carolina, USA - plate scrape MF_Col_mLB | ecosystem: Host-associated > Plants > Roots > Endosphere | place: USA... | reverse complement strand
GGCATTAATTCTTTTGTTTCATTACATGCGAAACCAAACATTAAACCTTGGTCGCCTGCACCGATTGCTTCAATCTCTTCGTCAGTCATTTGACCTTCGCGTGCTTCTAACGCTTGGTCAACACCCATTGCGATGTCAGCAGATTGCTCATCGATAGATGTTAAAACTGCACAAGTTTCTGCATCAAATCCGTATTTTGCACGAGTGTAACCGATTCCTTGAATTGTTTCACGAACGATTTTTGGAATATCCACATAAGTAGAAGTTGTAATCTCTCCCGCTACCAATACTAAACCAGTTGTTACTGTTGTTTCACAAGCTACACGTGCGTTTGCATCTTTTGATAAGATTGCATCTAAAATAGAATCAGAAATTTGGTCACAAATTTTATCTGGATGTCCTTCAGTTACAGACTCAGATGTGAACAGATGACGTTTTTTTGTCATGTGGTAAACCTCCCTACAGTAATGATATATATTGTACGGAACTCATCCTTAATTTGCCACAAACTGCGACATTCATGTATTTTCCCATACAAGTACAAAAGAAAAACCTTTCCCTATTAGAGGAAAGGTTGTATTTGCTACTTGCATACTGCTTTTTGCCCTTCGCTCTTATCGTTCGAGACTATTCGCCTCGCACAGGTTTAAGCACCTATTCACTTGTTTGACTTTCATACAAGTGAGGTTGCCGGGCTTCATAGGGCCTGTCCCTCCGCCAGCTCGGAATAAGAGAGTATCCGTCCTCAACTATACTAAAGAAATGAATTTCATTTGTCAATCCAAATACACATATTCCTATAAGTTTTTCAGGGCAGAAATTTATGGAAAAAATAATATAATAACACAAACAAAAAACAAATAAATAGTATACATTATTTATATGATTGTGTTATACTTTTGGTGGGGATTACGATGAATATTCATAAATCAAATAAAGGATGGTATATAAATATGAGTACTGCGAATGTCCAAATTGGATTACATGAACTATTGAACGGAAGCAATGCACAGGTTCAATTGAGCGTTCCGCAATTAACGGAAAAGGTATTAATGAGAAAAGAAGGTCAATTATCTTCTACTGGCGCAGTTTCTGTTTCAACAGGAAAATATACAGGACGTTCTCCGAAAGATAAATTTATTGTAGACGAAGCATCTGTTACGGACAAAATTGCTTGGGGATCTGTGAACCAACCAATTTCTGAAGAACATTTCAATAAATTATATACAAAAGTGCTGGAATACTTAAAAGATAAAGAAGAACTATTCGTGTTCAAAGGATTTGCAGGAGCAGACCGCAACTACCGTCTTCCTCTTCAAGTTATTAATGAATATGCTTGGCATAACTTATTTGCGCATCAACTATTCATTCGTCCAACTGAAGAAGAATTACAAGACCATGATGCACAGTTCACAATTGTATCTGCACCAAACTTTAAAGCAGATCCAGCAGTTGACGGCACAAATTCAGAAACATTTATTATCGTTTCATTTGAAAAGCGTATCGTGTTAATCGGGGGTACAGAATACGCTGGTGAAATGAAAAAATCAATCTTCTCTATTATGAACTACTTACTTCCAGAGCAAGACATTTTCTCTATGCACTGCTCTGCAAACGTAGGCGAAGAAGGCGATGTTGCTTTATTCTTCGGTTTATCTGGAACAGGTAAAACAACATTATCTGCTGATCCGAACCGTAAATTAATTGGTGATGATGAGCACGGTTGGTCTGATAACGGTGTGTTTAATATTGAAGGCGGTTGCTATGCAAAATGTGTGAACTTATCTCGTGAGAAAGAACCACAAATCTTTGACGCAATCAAATTTGGTTCTGTTTTAGAAAACGTTGTGCTTGATGAGCATACACGCATTGCCAATTACGATGATACTGCATTAACAGAAAATACACGTGCAGCTTATCCAATTGATGCAATTGATAACATTGTATTACCTAGCGTTGCAGGTCATCCAAATACAATCATTTTCTTAACTGCTGATGCATTCGGCGTATTGCCTCCAATTAGTAAATTAACGAAAGAGCAAGCTATGTATCATTTCTTAAGCGGTTACACTAGTAAACTAGCAGGAACTGAGCGCGGTATTACTTCACCGCAAGCAACATTCTCAACATGCTTCGGTTCTCCATTCTTACCGCTTGATGCATCTCGCTATGCAGAAATGCTTGGTGAAAAAATCGAGAAGCATGATGCAAGTGTGTTCTTAGTGAATACTGGCTGGACTGGCGGCGAATACGGCGTTGGAAAACGTATGAACTTAGGTCATACACGCGCAATGGTGCAAGCTGCATTAAACGGCGAGCTTGACAACACTGAAACAGCAAAACATGATATCTTCGGTCTTGAAGTACCACTTCATGTTCCTGGTGTACCTGATGAAGTATTAATGCCAGAACAAACATGGAATGATAAAGAAGCTTACAAAGTTAAAGCAACTGAACTTGCTAATAAGTTCAAAGAAAACTTCAAGAAATTTGATACTGTTTCTGAAACAGTTGTAAACCTTGGCGGTCCAATCGCCTAACCTGACTTTACTATGAAATATCCTAAATCATGTGAATAAGTATGTTGTGATTGCAAGAGAACAAGTACTCACCGACAAAGCCCACGTTTTCTTGTAATCGCGCATACTTACATATAAAAGAGGCTTACGAGTAATCTCGCAAGCCTCTTCCCTATTTCTTAGCATCTTTCATACTGTAATATGCTAAATTAATTACAATTAATATATATCCGCCCATAATCCCAACAGCAAATGCCCACATCACCATATGATGCTCAATTTCGTACATAATAATGGCACCAAGTATCGCTGCTGCAAATCTGTTTATCATCCCAAGAGTTGGTGATTTCGTTTTTTTCACTATACTCTCTCCGATTTTTTCAATGCGGCGTCCTAAAATCCAAACACAATACGTGCTCACGAGAAAACCAAGACCGATTCCTAAAAAGTGCGGAGAAAAAGGAGTAAATGCCCAGCCGAGCATCATCAGTGCTAAAATGTAATATGTTTGTACTTTAAATGTTTGTAACGACATGTTAATCATGTTGTGGCTCCTTTGCTGCAAAATTTCTATATCAAATATCATCCAAATTAAAAACATAAAAACCACTTTTTAGGTGAGTAAAGGTATGTAATCGATTCCCTACTACGTGCAATACAAAAGCAGGTCATCTCGACTTATATGCTGAAAAAGCAAAATGAATTTACATAGTTTTAACTATTTTGATAGTGTTTATATTGTTAAAATACATTTTAGAAATAACATTATACAAAACTTCTATCGTAAATAACGAGTCGAATTGTGTCGTTTTTCCAAACATTTTTTATAAAATTAGATATCATTCTAACAAAATATGGATATTATATAGTAAGTACACAATAAAGGAGGGATTTCCATTGCTCTTCTTTCTCATCGCTCTTATTCATTTCGTTATCCCGGCTCTCGTCGGCTTAACATTATATTGGTATACACCTAAGCATAGTGTTTTCTATGCTGTCCTCAGCGTTCTTCTCACCGGTATGATTCTCGTTACTTATTTCCACTTTCCTTCCCTCAACTGGATTCCATTTATTATAGCTATCTTGTATCTTGTTTTTTTACCGAGAATCAAAAAATAAGAAAGCAGATCTAATCTGCTTTCTTATTTTGAAATATTTTCTTTTACAGGTAACCGTTTCTCTGACTTTACAAACCACAAACCAAGAAAAATAATCAATCCGCCAATCAATTGTTGCAAAGATAACTGCTCTCTCGCCCATATTGCTGCAAATAAAACCGCTACAAACGGTGTAATGTACATATACACCATCGTATGAGATGCTCCAATTTTTTGAATCCCAACGTACCACATCACAAGCCCAAATACAGTAACAAGAAAAATCGAATAGAACAGTGAAAGCCATGTACTACCGCGCTCAATCGTAAAAGGCAACTGAACAATTTGCCAACCGCTCAAAAATACAAGCGGCACCGCACCAATTGCTGACGCCCATGCTGTTACACGCAAAGCGGAATATCTTTTCATAAGCGGCGTTGCTAAAACAGGGTACAAGCCCCAACAAATCGAAGTAATAATCCCAATTGCATTCCCGTAAAAAGATTGTACAAGAGAATGCCCAGCAAGTAATACAAGCGCAGCTCCGATACACGCAATGGCTGATCCAACAAGTTTACGTGATGAAAACTGCTCTTCTTTCAAAAATACAGCAAACATCGTTGTAAAAATAGGAGAAATCGAGATTAATAACGATGCATTTGTTGCAGACGTATATTGAATCGTTTCCATGAACAGTGTTTGATACAGCGTAATCCCAACCATGCTAACAAAAATAAGCCTTACGATATCTTTCCATGCAATATAAAGCGATTTTTCTATATAAAACGTTAGCAACAATAACAGCGGCGCCGCAGTAACCATGCGAATGGCTGTAAATTGGATCGCTGTTAATTCGACAAGACCGTATTTTCCAATTGTATAATTGATTCCCCATATAATTACAACACATAAAAGTAATAGTTCAATTCCCCATTTTTTCATCTCTTTCCCCCGCTATGTCTGATACTTTACTTCATTAAGTTTCGAGACATATGCTGCAACTCCTTCTTACGTATGTGTAAAAGAGGAATATACATATCAGTACAGAAAAAGTACTTGGAGAATACAACCCGCTAAATACGCATAAGGTTTTAGCATGTAAGGGAGGTTTGATATGAGTACAGAAAAGCAAATATCTAAGCAACAACACAGAAAACGAAGAAGCATTCTTATTGTACTTTTCCTCTTTTTATTTCTCTTTTTAGTTCTCGTTGTTCTTGGCGTTCTATCTTTCTACCTCTTCCAAAGCGGTGATTCCTCACCAGAAACAACTATTCAAGAAAAAACAATTCTAGAGTCAGTAGATGAACACTCTCATCCCTAAATCTTAACGCAAAAAAGAAGAAAGCAAAGATAATCTGCTTTCTTCTTTTTCATGGATTACACCCGAACATGCAATTTCATATTCGGATTATAATATTGACTTGGGCTTTTTAATTGAAAGCTTCCTCCCGATTCAGAGAAATCAACAGTCAAGTTATCATCCATAAAAACAAGCTTCGTCCGATCAGCAATAAACTGAAACTTGTTTGATGAGATGTCTATGTCGCGCTCATCTTTTTCCGATACAGCGACTAAATCAATAATCCCACTCATCACACAGCCGCACCCTTCTGTATCGTAAAATAATTTTATATATTTCGCTTCACTTGGAATCATCTCTTTTATTTTCGCATATGCTGCGTCCGTAACGGTCACATTCATTGTTTTTCCTCCTACTTATATCACGATTATCTTATTGTAGCATTCTTTTTTTATGAATTGGTTCGATTTCCATATACAGAAAATTCATTCAAATATATAATTAAATTTATATATTTTTCCAAAGGAGGTTTTATCATGCCAAAACTTCAAGATATAGAGCATCAGTTAGATACTTTATTTGCAGTGCATAAATACGGAATTGACCCTGGGTTTAGCCGTTTCCTCCCAGCTGCTTATGACCCAATTTCGTTTCCTTGGCAAGAGTTCTTTGAAGATGATTTCGTGACATACTTTAATGGGCTCATGATAAAAGGAGCAGATGTTGTTCGCAACGTCTTTTTAGCTGTTTTTCCAACAGATGAAGTGCTTGATAGATTTCTTAATGAAGGAACAGCTGGAGATTTATTATTTATGCACCATCCACTTGTTATGGAATGCGGCGATCCGCAAGGCTTACCAGGGCGCGGGTTCATTCCGATTCCAAATCACTATTTGCAGGGAATAAAAGACAAGGGATTATCCGTGTACACATGTCACGCGCCAATGGACCGTCATCAAACATATGGTACAAGTATCGCCATCGCCAAAGCACTACATGCATCAGTAATCGAAAGTTTTGCTGGAGGCGATGGGGTGATTTGTGAAATTGCTCCAACACATACAAATGAACTCATTGAAAAAGCAAAACAGATTTTTGACATCCCGTATGTAGACTTCGAAGGACAAACACGTTCTCATATTTCGAAAATCGCAATCATCGCTGGCTGCGGTGATAAAGTAAGTATGATGCAAGAAGCTGAGGAAAAAGGGGCGCAAGCGTATATTACCGGAGAAGTGCATTGTTATATTGATAACGACTATGGCAAAAAGAGATATACCATCATGAAAGAATACATACCGCAAACAAATATGTCGCTCATTGGTGTGTCCCACTCTGCATCGGAGTATTTAGTAAAAAAGACACTCATGTATGATTGGTTTTCACAAAACTTCAATGTAAATGTTGTATTACTGCCGCAGGAGAAATGGTGGTGTTGACATAAAGAAAAGCAGAGCCGACTGTTTAGGAAGAGCTAGACAAAGATGTCAAAAAAATAAGCCTCCTATCATTTTTCATAATATGATAGGAGGCAGCTTGTATCATTATCCTTTATATTAAAAAACTTCTTTTAAACAATGAAACTACCACCAATCTGTATACACAGTAGAAGTTGCTGGAATTGGCGTCCAATTTTGCTGATTTGACTGCCACACTTTAATCGTTCCATCTTGACGCTTAATAAACGCTTTAAACTCCGCATTGCGTTCAGCCGGTAAATAAACCGTTCCTCTCCAATCCCCGTAAGTAGGGTTGTAAGATAATTTAATAGGATATAGCGTTGTATCCCATTGTCCTAACTCAGCACGATCTCCAACAATGTACACCGTATCGCCAGTAGTTGTTGGTGCATTTTTTACCACGATTGTTTGTAAAGTAGGCATAACTCCTAAAGTATCTTTAAATTGCGCCATCAATGAATTATTGTACATAACATCTTGATAACGAAGGAGTGTGAATCCCGAAAAATTATAGTTAAAAGCCATCTCTGCTGTTTTCTTATATTCAGCACTGCTTCCTATACTTAATGCATTTTCACCATTTAATACAATTCCTTTTTCATTCGCAAGCTTAGCTACTTGCTGGACAAGTGTTTTTGGCATTGAATATTCTGGATACGTTCCCTTATCTGACATTTCTAAACAAGTAAATGTTAAATCTAAATTTGCACTCTTAAAAGCGTCTAGCAAACTACTATAATCATTATATCCTGCTGGTTTTTCAGCACTGTGTGGAAGATTCGGATTGCTATATTGCCAATGAACGCCGGCAACTTTTGCACCAATTGGTACGTGGAACTTATTATCAAATGCCGAATGAGCTAATTCTCCTATTAATTTTGTATGCTCTTCTAACACACCTTCATACCATTTTAAGAAATCTTCACCGTACTTTGTTTGATAGCCGCTTGCCAAAAATTGATATCCATCAGATGGCGGAAGCACTTGTGACATAGAATTCAAGTTTGTTCCCCATGCTCCGTTTATCCCTGCTAAAGATCCATATTTTTGTAATGTCCAAGAACGAAATTGCGCTTTTGCAAATTCCGTATAAGCTTGAAACTTCCCTCTATTCGGATAACCTGAACCATCAGCTGACGTATAAGATGGATAACGTGTTTCTCCAGCCGGACCGCCGGATAAATAAATCTTCGCAATGACATCTTTATACGGAGCCATCGCCTCGGCAAAAGCATTATATAGTTCTCCATACTGCTTTCGAATGACATCTGAAGCTAGCGGATTTAATGTTTCTTTAGTAATCGTTCCTGTTTCCGATTTAAAATACAAACTATCATCTGATTTTTGATTCCATATCCAAGCAGGAATCGGTACATTACAATCATCCCCAACATTACCGCCACATTGATGCGTTGAAATAATTGGAATCATTTTCATACCAGCATTTCTTACAGATTGGGCAAAACGCTGCGCATAGGAAAAATCAAATTGTTGATCTCCATTCTTCTCCATGTCCCCCCACCAAAAATCAACAGTAATAGCTGAGAAACCATTTTGCTTTGCCCAGCGTAAATCATTTTCAAACGTCTCCCATGTCATAATATCTGGCACTTTCTTTAGCGGTGCCATAATATATGCTTTGTAATTTCCATTCATTGCTTGTCCGTTTACAGCTGCATAACTCTGACTTGAAAATATTGCAGAAACAAACAATATAAGAACGGATAACATGACAATACTATAGCCTTTTACATACTTTTTCATACACGCTCTCCTTTTTCCTGAAAATTAAGACCCATAATAATAAAAACAAAGGATTTCATTCTATGCTTGCAAGCTAATATTTATATGTATACGCTTACATATTATCATTTATTGCAATCGTTTGCATTATTCTTTTTCATTTTACGAGCTTTTTATATAATCCCTTTTCCTGCCACATGCGAGATTTAAAACAAAAAAATAAGCTGACCTTCAAAAATCAATACATGTAGTAAAGTAAAATTTTCATTTTGGTTAGCATAGACAATGATTCTTACTTTATCTAAAAAAAGAACAAGAGGAGCCTACAGTGACAGACTCCTCCTAAAAAACAAATTATAGAATAAAATAGAATAACTGAGTAGTTACGAAATGGATTTTATTTTACTAATAATGAATATGTTCCACTTCTATTTTCTTCGCCGAACGATAGAATTAAGTAATACTTCCCTGGTTTTACTTCTACTTTTCCTTTTATATTATTGCCATCCGCTTGGCCCTCAGCAACAGCATTTCCTGGATTTTACTTGGGATGCAGACCCCAGTTTATTCCAATACACTGTTTTTGTAAGTCCAATATTCGTTCCAATGGCCATAAGTGAAGCAAGAGAGATGATAACCTCTTCTCCTTTAGCCTGTTTATTTGTAGACGTATCTTCCATAAAAACATGATAAACCCCACAGAAAACAAGAATATTTTCTGTGGGGTTTATCATTTCAAAGAAACTTTGGGGAAGTTCGGTTTGATCAATTTTAAAGAGTGTTTTGCATGTAGATTAAGGATAAACTTATCTTACTTTAAATGTCTTTCAAATTACTTTCGTAAATATTACAAAAGTCTTTCATAAATGTCACAAAAGTCTTTCTTTGATTTTAAAAAAGCTCGGCCGGGATAAATTTAACAATGAGGAAGTTATTACCGAGATGTTCGATGGTCAGAGAGCTTATGCTTATTATAATGATCCATTTTCTTTTGATACATTTCTCTAAAGCATAACAAAAAATATTAAGTCGTATGTACATTCTACAAAACAGAAAAACAGGTGATAGATTCTATTTCTATCACCTGTTTTTCTATACTCTTTCTTATTTTCCAAAATAAGCTGCACCAAAATTCTCATTAAATCTCTTACACCATACAGAAACAGCGCCGTACGTACTTACATCGATTCCCTCAGGAATCTCATAGTTTTGATCGCCTTTGTTTCCCTTTAATTTTCCTAATTCAACATATTTATAATTTTTAACATCTTCATTATCTTTCAATTGATTTGTAGGAACCAATACAACTCGAACGTCTGGGCCGTTAGAAGTTGTAAAATTAGTAAGGCGTAAAATACGTTTTCCATCAGCTAATTGGTAGATTGTTGCTGTTCCTTTTGTTTCATGCACACCGCTTTGAAACTGTCCTTCGCTTATTGCTTGTTGCTTTGTTTCTTTTGACTTCATTTCTGTTTGCGGCAATGTTTCATTTACTTTCTTATCAATGAATAATTTCTCTGGGCGGAATAACGACCACAGTATCCCCCCAACAATTATGAATGCTCCAATAAGGAATATATATTTTCTGTTCATAAAGTAATTCCCCTCCTCTAACACTTATATGTTAACAAGGAAACCTCTCAAATTTATAACATAACTATTACAAAAGTCTTTCATTTTTTATTGGAAGCATAAACCAAAATTCACTTCCTTGTTTTCCATCTGAGCGATCTCGCACACCAATGTCCCCTTTGTGCATTTCAACTAATGACTTTGCGATAGCTAATCCGAGCCCTGATCCGCCAGATTGTGAACTTCTGGACTGATCTGTTCTATAGAAACGGTCAAATATACGTAATTGATCATTGTATGAAATACCTTCCCCTTCATCGCGCACAATAAATTGAACATATTGTTTCTGCTTATCTTCCTTTACAATCAACTCAATTGTGGAAGCTGCAGGAGAATATCGGATTGCATTATGTAACAAGTTACTCATAACCCGTACTATTTTACATGGCATCATCCAAAGCCTAGGCAATGTATCAGACACCTGCACTTCTAAATGCATCTGTTTTTCTTCTAGTAAGATAGAATGTGAATCTAGTACTTCTAATAGCACTGTATCCACATGGGTTAAATTCGGATGAAACTCTTCTTGTCCAAGTTCTAACTTGGAAAGGTCAAATAAATTATTAATTAAACCATTTAATCTTTGCATTTCCTTTAATATTGTCGCTAAGTACTGCTTCTTCATATCAGGGTCTTCAATTACATTATCTTGTAATGCTTCTATCATCAATTGTACGCTGGCAATGGGTGTTCGTAAGTCATGTGAAATATTGGCAATTAGCTCTGTACGCGCTTTTTCCCCTTCTTCTAACTTCGTAAACCCTTCTTCTAACTTTTTCGCCATCTCCTGAAAAGCAGTTGCGAGTTCTTTAAATTCTTGTGGTTCCTTTCCAATTATATACATCGTTTCAAAATGTCTATCGCTAAATTGATGTGATAATGCAATTAAATTTTGAATGGACCTCATAATCGGACGTGTTAATAGCCAATAGATAAAAGTTGAAAGAAGCATTGCTACAATCGCAATTCCTGTTAATAACCGTGTTTGTTCCGGTTCCAATAACATTTTCCTATCACCATACCATATCGCAATGACCATGATGTTCGTGCTTAATAAATTCATCAATAACAATTGATAACGTAATTTCATGTTTCATTTCCTCCATTTGGATCAAAACGATACCCTATGCCCCAAACTGTATGAATCCAACGGTTCTTTGTCGTATGCTTATCTAGTTTTTCTCGCAAACGACTCATTAACACAGTTACTGTATTTGTACAGCCTTCATATTCAAATTCCCAAATTTGTTCAAGAAGCTGCGACCGAGAAAACACTTGTTTTGGATGTTTGGCCATCGTATAAAGTACTTCAAATTCCTTAACTGTTAATTCCACCGCATGCCCACAAACAAACACACTTCTCTTCGCTGGATAAATCTCCAAATCTGGAAACTCTATCATTTTTAATTCCGGTTCTTTCGTTTGTACTACTGGTTGATTTCCTCTTCTTAGTATAATTTGAACCCTTAATACTAATTCACGAGGCGAAAACGGCTTTGTCACATAATCATCTGCTCCGATTGTTAAGCCTAAAATCCGATCTCTTTCCTCACCTCGAGCGGTCAACATAATAATAGGAACATTAGATTGTTGACGAATTTCCTCGCATAGCTCCCAACCGTCTTTTTTCGGCATCATCAAATCTAAAATGACTAAATCTGGTTGATACTGCTGAAATGCTTTCAAGCCTTCTGCTCCATTTTCAGCTGTAAATACTTCATATCCATCTCTTTCTAAATATCTTTTACATATTTCTCTAATATTCTCTTCATCTTCTACAATTACAATCCTTTGTTTCATAACTAGAACCCCCGCTGCTCTTTTCTTATAATGTAAAAATAATTCCATTATATACATACATTTGAATTTTCTGACATAAACATCACTACTATGCCTTTTACTGACTTTCTCCTTTTGTTTTAAACATTGTTTTCTATACGCACCAGATGTCTCCCCTAAAAGGAAAAGAGGGATATGCCATTTTTTAACTTGTATATATATAAAATACTTACAGCAATCTTTTATGCAAATATAATAATTATCAATATATCTATTCCAAGTCAAGTGCTATAGCCATACATTCACGAAAAAGTCATGAAAAGTAATGATACAATTCAGATGACATACTGAAAAGGAGAATACTGTATATTTACAATCCTTGAAGGATTACATATCAAAGTTTTTAAATTTCAGGCATAGAGGTAGAAAGGCTTTTTTTACATAATATAAGTCCCCATTGCGATCAATGGAGACTTTCTTATAAATTGTCAATGCAATAATCAATTTCTACTAGGCTTAATAATATCTTGTAGTAAAAATACAATTGTTATGATAACCATTCCAAAATTGACTGCAAGAGCCATTATAACAGAAAAATCAGTGATATATGATAATAAAATATAAATTGAAAAGATTGACGCAAGAAAAGGAATCATTTTTCTCATTGCTGAAATTGCATATCCCTTACTCTTCTGAAGATAGATCATAATGACTCCAATACCTAATAATACAGGAGCAGTAATTAAAATCCCAAACCAGCCGAAAGCATCTTCAACAAACCAAGGTAAAAAGCGCATCGTTGAGGAGAATATAAATAAATTAAGTACGAAAACAGATAATTGTATAATAGATAATTTTATCCCGCATTAACGGGCAGTAATACTCCCGCCTCAAAATTCAGCGAAAGCAAAGAAGTTAGGTGGGAGATAAACTGCCCATAAAAGCCCGATTGGTTCAACTAATAATCAGTGGGGGGATGCCCCCCACTGATTAAAGTTTCACTTTATGGTTATTACCTAAGATGTTGTATGTTCAGGTCTTACAATAAACTCCCCACAAAAACCACATTATCTTCTACAGTACTATTATTATACTTAACAACTGTAGAGATTTTTTGTATTATTATCTACCATTTCACCTTGTAGTGTCCATTATGATCAAAGACAAAGTCCCTAAGTCCATTTTTTGTATCAAGTTTAACAGTGACGTTTTGATAAATCGAACCGTCCTCTTTAGCATAGTACTGGAAATATCCATAATAAGGGAAGAAGTATCCCCAAACTTGGAATTTGCCTATCGCAGCTTCTCCAGAATCTTTGAAATAATACCATTTACCGTCAATTTCTCTCCAGCCTGTTTGCATTACGCCTTTATCGTCATAATAGTATATCTTACCATCGACTTTATCAAAGCCTGTTAGCTTAGCTTCTCCGTCATGATTAAAATAATATCTTTTTCCGTCAATTTCTTGACGACCATCAAAAGTATAGTTTGCACCATCTTTAAAATAATATTTTTTACCATCAATTGTTTTCCAACCAGTATAATTAGCGCCATCTTCTAAGCTATAATAGTGGATGGCATCCTTTTTCGTTCCATCGGGTTGAGGGAACGCTCTCTTTCCAGTCAATCCTGGTTTTCTACTAGAACCTTCGTTCTCAAATGTTACTTGTTTTCCGTCAAGAGTAACCGTTTTAGGACTAGTTAGTGCATTTCCATTCAAATCAGTAGCTCTTTCAAGCACACCTTTGTCAGAAAACTGAAGGATGATATGTTGATCTTCTAGACGTAGTTGCTTTGTAGTAGGCTCGTAATTTTGGAAATAATACGTTTTTCCATCGATTTCTCGGAAACCCTCTTTAATAAACGCTCCAGAATCATCAGAATAGTTTTGACCTCTCCACGCTGATCGTTGCAAAACACCTTTATCATCGAAGTGATAGTACTTCCCATCAATCTCATGATTTCCATTCGAGCCACTTGTCGATAATACTGCCCCAAAATGATCCGGATGAAAATAATATTTCTTACCTTCAATTTCATGCCAGCCCTTTAAGAAAACTCCATCAGAACCTGCATAATAATAATCAGAACCTCGGTTTACCCAACTGTTCTTTATCACGTTCCCAGAAGAATCTTTTGCAGACCATTTCGTAAGATCCTTTTCATCATCTTTGATCTCTACTTCGTCATATTTCTGTTTTTCATTTTCTTTCCCCGGATACCAGTCTCTTAACCAGTTGTGAATTTCATTGTTATTTTTTGAAGTGAAACGAATTTCAGATTTGAAACTCCAATCCGTACCAAATTGTTGAACGTAAGCATTACCAGCCAAACGTACTCCATTTTTATTTACTAAATGGAACTGGAATGCCCCCTCATAAGAATTGCCTGTCTGAACAAGTTCAAACACTTCATCATCACCAATCGAATCAGAATATTGAAGCGCTTTTCCTTCTTTCCCTGAAAGATATTTTGAACCTGTTTTTACCAATACCTTATTCGTCCCTTTTTTATAAGGAATAATTTGATAATATTTACCGTTATTTAATGTACTGAATGGTAGTGCAATAGATGTTTCTAAGATATTAGTAGATTCTGCCAATATATTCGTTGATCGGTCATTAAAATCTGCAAGAGCTTTAGGGTTATTCATCACATAATTAGAAAGAACTTCTCTTCCTACTGGATGCGAAGTCAATGTTGCTACCTTCTTTTGTTCTTCTGTTAAATAAGAAAAACGGTCTACCCCTAAACCTTTAAAGCCGTCAAGAGAATTTGCTCCAAATCTCTTCTTATAAAACTCGTCAACAAGAACTTTATTTTGACCAGATGTTTTTTCTATATATAAAATGATCTCTTGATTAAGCGCAACTCCAGTTTTCCCTTCATCCAATTGTGCTTGTGTAATGTATAGAAGATCGTGTTCTGAAGTAGATTTTGCATAGGGCTTTAAATCTACAATTGTACCCGCTTCTGTAATCTTAAGCTGTTGTCCTGATTTTAATTTGTGAATTTCACTTTTTCCATTTGGATAGAGTACTTTAACTGGTTTAGTAAAATTCGAATCCTCTTTCGTATGATGCATAGAAATATTAAATTCTCCAGGTTTAAAACTAGGAGCTCTATAAGATACATTTTCTGCATAAGGGCCAGTGTAATCTGTTAAGTCAGGATCCCCCACCTCTACCCCAAGTGCTTCATAAATGTCTTTCACTATGCCTAATGAAGTAATCCCCACATCGAGCACAGTAGCTATACTTGCGCTAGCCTTATTTTCTGCAATAGGAGCCATAGAAAAAAGAATACCTAATGCCGCTGTAGCAGGAATTATTTTCTTTCCAATTCCAGATGTTTTAAATTTCTTTGTCATTTCGTTTCCCTCGCTTAGTATGTTTGACTACATCATATCTAGTAAATCTTTCATTTCTCTCTCGTAAATATTACAAAAGTCTTGCAAATATCTTTCAGTGTTACGATGACGATACCAATTCTTTAGAGAAGAAACAGGGTGCGCCAAACAAAACATGACTTGCTCCCTTTATTTTCACCTTTGCATGTGACAGTAACAAACCCAGACTGCTTTGTTCTCACCCAAAAATAAAAACAGACCGCAAAGTTTTCTAAAAGAAACGCTTTGCAGTCTGTTGTTTTCTTGCTTTACTTAATACTTTCTAATTCCCATTTATGGTCATTACCTGGTGAAGTTGTATGATCAGGTTTTAAAACTTTTTCATGACCGAATACAGTTGGGGCAATTCCGTTATCTGCGACACTACTAAACCATTCATTCCCTCTATATGTGATGTAAGTAGAATCAGATTTTAAATAGAAGCCCTTTTCATTCGAAATTTTATCTAACTTAACTGTAGATCGATTACGCTCTTGATCTAACCAGCTATAATCATATCCATTTCCAACGTTGAAATACTGATAACCACCATGAGTACTGTTCGTAAACTTAAGGAATACTTCTTCATCTTTTCCAATTGGCTCTCCTGGTTTAGATTGACCTTTTCTCTCAATGATTACTGGTGTAGCTTGAATATCTTTTCCATGTATTTCTTGATTTTTAGGTCCAAGTCTTAACCCATCCCAATTATTCCCTTTTACACTAAAGTGCACATATTGTCCATCAATCTGTTGGTGTAGATTACCTACTGACCACCATTCTTTTACACCGTTAGGTATGTTGGCAGTTGTTTTCAAATAATATTCTTTTCCTTCTACAATCAATTCGCCTTTATTGTCTACTAATAAGTTATCAAACTCTTTATTATACTTAACAACTGTAGAAACTTTTTGTGTCGGAAGTTTCTTTAATGCATCGTTGATTTCAAATGTAACTTCTTTTGATGGATCGAATTGATCTAAACTTACAGTTTCTTTAGACTCATATACGTTTCCATTTTTCACTAATGTTACTTTCTGTGTTGTATTAGAATTTTTCTTTTCAAAAGAAGCAGAGATTTCATTACTTGCTCCAAATACGCCCGGTACAACTGCCGCATAAAACTTTTTCTTAATTGGGTCATAAGCACTGTATGATAAAGTTGGTGGCTGTAGTTTTTCAAAAGCACCAACTTTATTGCCTTTTGTTACAGCAGATCCTTTTACATTTTCTAGATTTCCTTCAAAGATATTTCGCTCTCCACGGCTATTATCTACAATGGCATTTATCTTTTTAGAATCTACGTTAATGTGCTTAAAGAAATCATTAAACGTTAAATTATTGGAATTAACACTGTCCGGCGCATACACTCTAAATTTCGGTTTATTTCCGATATCTGTTTCTAGTAATGCAGTAGACGCATTTACACGAGCTTCATATTTCCCTGCATCTCCTAAATTCTTAAATTCTCCGTCTTGTTCAATAGACACGTCCATCGTACTCGTAGGTAGTACTTCAACAGACAGAAGCGCCCCCTGCTCAACAGCTTTTAATTCATCTAACGTTAAGTAAATATTTACATCCGCTTGACCTTCTAAACTGTCGATTAATACTTCGGTTTTATTTCTTCCGCCTTTTTCTGTGCTTAAATGCTGTGCTTTATAACGATCTTGCGTCGCCTTGACCGTATTGATAATCTTGTCTCCTAAACGAATGTTAAAATGAGGAGAAACATTTTCAGCTGATGCTGTACCTGTATTTTTATATTCTAGCTGCAAGCTTACTTTTGCTGCTTTTGCTGTATCAACTGTTGTTGCAGTAGACCAATCAAAATTATTAGAATAGCTTTCTGTTTCAGTGTCAGTTTTTGAATATCCGTAGCCCAAATTTAATGAAGCATCAGCCTTTGGGACAGGTCCTGCTGCTGAACCTTCAACACCGCCTCCCACAGTTAAACCAACATTAAAGGAATGCTGCGTCGATACACTTTTTTCCCAGCCTTTATTAATAGATCCGCCTTTTGAATCTGTAATCGCCTTAATAGGAGTAACTCCAATACGTTTGATGCCAATTTGTAAGTTTGGCATATTCGCAACCATCGGATTAAACTCAGTATCAGAATCACTACCAAAATGCGCAACTTCGTAATCATCTGTAAAAGGGTCTCCATCCGAATTTGCACTCATAGGATTCGTGATGAATTTTAACTTTCCTTTATCTTTCTCTGGATCCCATGCACGCGCTTCATTTTTTCCAGTTTGATAATTGAACTCAATTTTATATCCATTTGTCTCTAAATCATTCGAAATACCATCGTTATCCCAGTCATTATTTTGTACTTCAATTTTTTCGGTAGAAATCTGTCCTTTTTTCCCGTCAGTTCCAAGAACAGCTTTTTCTTCTTGTACATTTGCATTCTCTTTAAATTTCTCAACTTTACTATCTGGATTTGGATTTTGTACGTCTGCTAAAGCAGGGGATGCTAAAGTTAGTGCCATCGCTACACTACTTAATACAGCAAATGCTGGCTTCAATTTCTTTTTCTTCATTATCATTTTCCTCCTTGTTTTCTAAGGGTATGAGTACCTCTACTTGTAAGATTGACTTCATCATATCTAACAAATCTTTCATTTCCCTCTCATAAATATTACAAAAGTCTTGCAAATATCTTGCATAATGATTATGACGTTATTAATTCTTTTGAGGAACCTAGTGAGACCTAGCTTGCCTCAAAGATATACAAACAAAAAAAGGATTCGAATTTTCTATTCTAAGAGAAATTCAAATCCTTACAACGATTCATAACAGCAATATTTTAATTTTAACTTTCCTGTCTTTGTCTCTGTTTCTTCTTTCTTATATAGATAATCAGCGCAAGCACAACTAAAGCAGCCACGGAAACTCCTATCACCCAATCTTCTATCATGAATGGTTTGGATTGTTTGTTTTCTTTTTCTTTCAGTTCATCCGGTACACGATGACCTTTAACTAACAATCGATGTGTATTTACCCCATAAGGCGTACATGTAAGTAATGTTGCATAATCTTGATCTTTTACAACTAACAAATCATCGATTTCCTCTGGGAGTACAACTTTAATTTGCTCTACTTTATAGATAGGAACTTTATCTAACGAATGAATATAGAAAACATCGCCTTTTTCCATTTTATCTAGATGGGTAAACAACGTTGCGGAAGGCAATCCGCGGTGTCCTGTTAAAACTGTGTGCATACTGTTCCTGCCTATCGGCAAAGAAGATTCGTTTAAATGACCTGTTCCGCGGCTCAACACTTCCTCAGAAGTACCATGGTAAATGGGAAGTTTTACATCAATTCTCGGTATTTCCACATAACCCATTACATCTCCTAAATTCAGTGCATCTGCATACGATTTTTGATTGTTTGTTGTTTGGCAAATGGATTTGAAAATGTTTGTGCGGAGTTTTGAACTTGTTTATTATATTCGTTGGCCTCTTTTTCCCGGCGTTCCAATTCTTTCTTTTGCAGTGCCTTTACCTTTGTATCATAGGAACTGATTTGAGAGTAATGTGCTCTTGTCACCAGCCAATTGGTTACAAATGGATACAGAAAAAGATTCGCGTATTAAGCGAATCCTTTTTTGTATTTACTTATCACAAGCAATCCCATCGCCATCTCGGTCTAGCTTAGAAGAATAAGCGGGGTGACCTTTCGGAATATTGGAGAACCCGGCTGCTTTTGCTTCTTTACAGCTGCTAAAATGATATTCATCTTGTGGTAAGTTGTTATTTGGTTGTTGTTGCACTTGTTGTTTCTGTTCTGGCTTTGGTTCTGGCTTTGGTTCTGGTTTTGGTTGTGCTTCTAGTTTTGGTTGTGCTTGTTTCGGAGCTGGTGCAGGTGTAACAGGCTTTGCTACTTTACTCTTCTCAAATCCGTTATCTGTTGCATAGTTTTCTACACTCCAAATGCCTTTTTTATTTGCCTGTGCCTTTGTTTGGAATTCACGCAAATAATCAACATACTTTGTATTCGGAGCATATACATATGCCACGCGTGCCAATCCTTGCTCCACTAATAACCGGTTTAACATTTGGCCATCTACCCATACATAAGCTAATAGACGTCCGTATTTTTCACGATCACTTACATCTAATTCAAGCTGAATTTTCTTTCCTTCGCTTGCGTATTTCTTAGTGAATGCACTTGCTTCTGGCCCAAATGGTTGCACGCCTAGACGTGGATGCTTTGTTTCCGGTGTATCAACAAGAAGAAAGCGTACTGTTTCTTCTTTTCCGTTCTCTAATTTCACTTTCAACGTATCGCCGTCAATATTTTTCATTACAGTTGCGTTCACAACGCGATTCGTATTCATTTTATTTTTTTCATCATCAATATGATGAATTGAACCTGTTACTAAACTTTCATGTTGCACTTTATTTTCCGTACTGTTTGGCGTGTTATTTTCACGATCCGCCACTGCGACATCTTCATATGTACTGCTTTCTTGTTGTTTCTTTACTTCTTCCTGCTTTTTCTTTTCCTCTTCTTGCTTCTTTTGTTCCTCAATCTTTTTTTGTTCTTCTGCTTTTGTATCCTTATGTTCTGTCGCCTTCGCATTATTGCCGCATGCCGCTAAACTAAAGGCAAACATACTACAAATAAGTAGTGTTACTAACTTTTTCAACATCTAATAATCCCCCTAGAACAATCTTACCTCATCTATTTTACCAAATATACAAGTTCATATTTGGTACATTTTGTCGTGATAGCTTTATATTCCACTAAAGGGATTAGAGCCTTATTTTACGAAATTCACAAATCAACCATTCTGTAAAAAAATAATTTATATATATAAATATTATTACTAGTGTCGCATTAAAATAATCCAACCCTAAAACATTAGTCTGAATTTTCTTTTATTATAAATTCCCATAAAAAAATCCTTTATAATGGTTTGGCGGTAGTAACCTATCCAAATCCAATACAAAGGATCAACCCATGGATAAGATTACACGAAAAACATCATTTGAACAATGGTTTTCACCAATTTCTACTTCATTATTTGAAGAACAGGTGAAAAAACATCATTTAAACTACTATACAAAGAAGCTTCATATGGCTTCGTTTATGAAATTACTTCTGTATGCACAACTCCATGAAACGGAGAGTTTACGCGCATTGAGTGATTGTGTCTTCTCGGAAGAATTACAGAACGAAACGAATCTGGATTCCATCAGCTTCTCTCAATTGAGTAGACGACTCAATCAAGTTCCGACCGAGTTCTTTCAAATGATTTTTCTCGATTTAGTGGCACAAATTCACACAAAGACCGATTTTCAAAGAAAACAAGAAACGACAACACCACTGAAAATCATTGATTCGAGTACGTTGCCATTGAATTTGAAAAAGCATCAATGGGCAGAATTTCGTCAAACAAAATCTGGAGTAAAGCTTCATTTACGGCTTATCTTTATGGAAAAAGGGTATTCGTATCCTGATCAAGCCGTCCTGACGAATGCCAAGGAACATGATCGTGGTCAGCTAGAAGTATTCGTAGATGACAAAGAATGCATGTATGTGTTTGACCGCGGCTACTTAGATTATGAGCGATTCGATCGTATGACGGATGAAGGCTACTTTTTTGTCTCACGATTACGTAAAAATGTGGTGACACGGATGATAGAGAAATTCTTCTTACCGAAAAACTCCTCTATCATCTCGGATGAAATGATTGTGATTGGCACGACGCAAAATCGCTCTGAAAACGCATTTCGCTTAATCAAGGTACTCGATTCAAAAGGAAATGAACTACATTTACTGACGAATCGATTTGATTTGAGCGCGGACGAAATCGCCGAGTTGTATAAGTCACGCTGGGCCATAGAATTGTTTTTCAAATGGATGAAACAACATTTGAACATCAAGAAGTTTTACGGTCAGAGCGAACAAGCGGTGCACAATCAAGTATACATTGCGATGATTGTGTACTATTTACATGTGCTAGCTCAGCTGTCTTCGCGAAGTAAGCGAACCTATTTGCAAATCAGTCGCTTTTTAAAAGCGTCATTATGGAAACCTGCACACATTTGGCAACGTAAAATCCAAGGAAAGAGCGTTCCATAAAGCTTTTTATGTCTCTGTTGCACGAGTCGAAGGTTATAGTAAAAAAATGGATGTTTACTACCTCTGTTAAAGTGTCTATGTTTTTCTTCTTACAGAAGAAAAACATAAAACAGAAAATTCAAAACATTTTTACGCGACACTAGTGAAATATTATTAAAGGTGTACATTTCGCAATATTTTTAGCATATCTCATCTCATTCCCTACGGAAGGGAATTTTCCCCTGTAATGCTTACAGGGAATATAATTACTATTCATAGGATAATAATATTTTGGATTATTTATTGTTAATATGACCATATTTATATGCAATTTTGCATTTCCTAAATAAAGGAAAGCAACCTACAAAGCACTATTAAATTATATTAAAAAAATTTTTTATCAAATAATTCACATAGATAAATACAAATCATTATATTTTAGGCTTAATTATCAAAGTATAATTATTTCACTTAGTAAAGCGATTCATAGTATTTAACTTTTTAGATATAATGTTTTCAAAATACAAAAAACTAAATATCATAATCATCAGATGTAAGCGGTGAAATTTTGTTATTTACTTATTAAAAACATAATGTTTACAATGAGGGCGTAGGGTCCTTACATTCTATAAAAATAGATCATAACGAGAGTTTCTTGGTTTAACATTCTATCCGAAAGAATTCTCCTACCTCAATTATGCAAGGAGAAAACAAAGCGATAGATCGTTCAAGATAGTATAAATAAAATTGTAAAAAGACAATCGTGAAGAGGTGTACGGAATGAAAAATAAAATAATTACAGGATTTTTAATAACATCCATTGTTACTGGAGCGAATATTCCTATCAATGCTCTCGCAACGCCAATCGTTAAAGCCGAAACGCAACAAGAGAACACGGATATTTCCTCATCATTACGAAAATTAGGTGCGCAATCTAAATTAATCCAAACATATATAGATAAAGCTTTAGTAAATCCTAATATACAACTAACGGAAGTCCCATCTTTAAATACGAACCAAGACCTAATCAAGAAAGATATGAACGAATGGTCATCGGAACTTTATCCAAAATTAGTTCTATTAAATGCAAAAAGTAAAGGATTTGTGACTAAATTTAATAGCTATTACCCAGCATTAAAAGGATTTGTAGACAATAAAGAGGATAAAGAAGGGTTTTTAGATAGACTTGAAGTTCTTCAAGACATGGCTATGACGAACCAAGATAACGTGCAGCGTCAAATTAATGAACTAACAGATCTTAAATTACAACTCGATAAAAAACTTACAGATCTCGATACTGATGTGACGAAAGCGCAAGGTGTACTAAGTTCAGATGGAACAGGGAAAATAGACCAACTAAAAAATGAAATACAAAATACCCAAAAATCAATTCAAGATGATTTACAACAAATAGCATTGTTACCAGGCGCTTTAAATGAACAAGGATTTGATATATTCAAAGAAGTCTATAGTCTTTCAAAAGATATCATTGAACCAGCTGCTCAAACAGCGGTAGCAGCGTATAACAAAGGAAGAGAAATTAACAACTCTATTTTAGAAGCAGAGAAAAAAGTAGAGCAGGAATTGAAAGAAAAAGGTAAATCTGCTCTAGAGATTGAAGCTGCCAAAAAAGAAGCTCGTGAAGCAATTGAGAAAAACAAAAAAGGCGAACTAGCTGCAGCTGCAATTACAAAGACACAAGAGTATGACCTTACGAAAGTTATTGACCCTAAAAAAGTCAAAAAAACATATAGTGCCTTCGCTGAAGTAAATAAACTAACAGCAGAGCAACGAGCACATTTAGATGATTTAGAGCAACAAAACCAAAAGTTTTATGATTTAACAAAAAAACTAACAGTAGCAGATTTACAAAAATCAATGCTTCTTATTACGCAAAATGATTTACATACATTTGCAAATCAAGTAGATGTAGAACTTGACCTACTAAAACGCTATAAAGAAGATTTGAATCTAATCAAAAATAATATTACAAAATTATCTACTAATGTTGATACAACTGACCAGCAGTCTCAAAAAGATACATTAAGACAATTAAAAAATGTAACAAGTTACCTTGAAGAACAAGTTTATAAATTTTAATATTATGTTTTTTGAAATCTGCAAAGATTATAAGAATCTATCGAAAGACTAAGGAGGAGAATAGATATGAAGAAATTTCCATTTAAAGTGTTGACTTTGGCCACTCTGGCAACGGTTATCACTGCTACTACCGGTAACACTATTCATGCATTTGCACAAGAAACGACCGCTCAAGAACAAAAAGTAGGGAATTATGAATTAGGGCCTGAAGGGCTGAAGAAAGCATTAGCTGGAACAGGATCTCATATTCTTGTAATGGATTTGTACGCAAAAACAATGATTAAACAACCAAATGTAAATTTATCCAATATTGATTTAGGTTCAGAAGGAGCAGAATTAATTAAAAATATTCACCTTAATCAGGAACTGTCACGAATCAATGCGAATTATTGGT
>Ga0102589_1002179_pt1 | contig 23507 bp, 20 predicted proteins | sample AraplaMF_Col_mLB_FD_76858 | JGI IMG/M metagenome (GOLD analysis project Ga0102589, IMG submission 76858) | Arabidopsis root microbial communities from the University of North Carolina, USA - plate scrape MF_Col_mLB | ecosystem: Host-associated > Plants > Roots > Endosphere | place: USA... | reverse complement strand
AGCGCTGCTGGATCTCGCTGCCGCGTATCTTGAGCAGGCCGGCGATGTCCAGCGAGTTCTTGCCCGATTTTTCGGCCGAGAGCACGCGCAGCACCAGCATTTCGAGCGCCACCACATCGACCTCGAGCTTGGCGATCTCGTCGCGAAAACGCGGGTCGTCGTACACGCCTTCGGCCTTGGCGATGCGCTTCAAGCGCTCGAGTTCGCGCTTGGCGCGGTTCACGTCGGCGATGTTGGTGCGCTCGTGGCTCAGCAGGTGCTTGGCGTAGGTCCAGCCCTTGTTCTCTTCGCCGATCAGGTTTTCGGCCGGCACCTCGACATTGTCGAACCAGACTTCATTGACCTCGGCTTCGCCGTCCAGCAGCACGATGGGGCGCACCGTCACGCCGGGCGACTTCATGTCGACCAGCAAAAAGGAAATGCCCGTCTGCGGCTTGCCTTCATTGCTGGTGCGTACCAGGCAAAAAATCCACTCGCCGTACTGGCCCAGCGTGGTCCAGGTCTTCTGGCCGTTGACGATGTATTTGTCGCCCTGGCGCTCGGCCCGGCATTTGACCGAGGCGAGGTCGGAGCCTGAACCGGGCTCGCTATAGCCCTGGCTCCACCAGACCTCGCCGCTGGCGATGCCGGGCAGGAAGCGCTTTTGCTGTTCAGGGGTGCCGAAGGCCATGATCACGGGCGCCACCATCACCGGGCCGAAGGGCACGACGCGCGGTGCGCCGGCCAGGGCGCATTCCTCTTCAAACAAGTGCTTTTGCACCGCGTTCCAGCCCGGGCCGCCGAATTCCTTGGGCCAGCCATGGCCCAGCCAGCCTTTTTTGCCGAGTATCTTGGCCCAGCGCTGCATATCGTCACGCGTGAGCCGCAGGGCGTTGTGCACCTTGTGCGAAATGTCGGCCGGCAGGTTGGCGCGGACCCAGGCGCGAATTTCTTCGCGGAATGCCTGTTCTTCAGGGGTGAAAGCTAAATCCATGGCGGGATGTCTCCGGGGTTGTCGGGCTGCCGCAGCGGTTTGCCTGCGGTGGATTTCTTATTTTTAGCACGGTCGTTCGCAATTTTATGTCTCAGTTGGGACATGCGCCTGAAGTCGGGCGGCAGGCCAGTCCGGCCCCTCTAAACTAGAGGGCTATGGCCAGCGCGAACAAACCGAACAAAAACATCGTCATCCTGATTTCCGGCAGCGGCTCCAACATGGCCGCCATCGCCCGGGCTGCGGACAAGGAAGGCTGGCGCGGGCTTTTCGGCGCCCAGGTGGCGGCCGTCATCAGCAACCGGGCCGACGCCGCAGGGCTGGAACTGGCCCACAGCCTGGACATCGCCACCGCCGTGGTGCCGCACAAGGATTTTGCGTCGCGCGAGGCCTTTGACGCCGAACTGATGGCGCGCATAGACGCCCATGCGCCGGCCCTGGTGGTGCTGGCCGGTTTCATGCGCATCCTGACGCCCGGCTTTGTGCAGCACTACGCGGGGCGGCTCATCAACATCCACCCTTCGCTGCTGCCGGCCTTCACCGGCCTGAACACCCACCAGCGCGCGATAGACGCCGGATGCACGGTGGCGGGCGCCACCGTGCATCAGGTGACGGCCGAGCTGGACCATGGCGCCACCCTGGCCCAGGCCGTGGTGCCGGTGCTGCCGGGCGACACGGCCCAGAGCCTGGCCGCGCGCGTGCTGACTCAGGAGCATTTGATTTATCCGCGGGCCGTGCGCGGGTTTTTCGAACGCGGCGGCTGAGGCCTGGCGGGCCTCCTGCGGCCATGAAGGCCTTGAAAGTGTTGAAACCGAACCTGTTTTGAATCCAGCGGGCCGCGCGCCCCGTATTCATCACAGCCGCTTGAATCATGGTGATTTCGGCTCTTGGTTCAACTTCTTTCAAAGGACTTCACATGCAGACTCAACACAAACTCGCTTCCCTGGGCGTCGCGCTGGCCCTGTCGTTCGCGGCCCTTCCCTCCTTCGCGCAAGTCATGGTGGGCGGCGCGCCCATGCTGGCCAGCAAGGACATCATCGACAACGCGGTCAACTCCAAGGACCACACCACGCTGGTCGCGGCGGTCAAGGCCGCGGGCCTGGTCGACACGCTCAAGGGCCCGGGCCCGTTCACGGTGTTCGCCCCCACCAACGCGGCCTTCGCGGCGCTGCCCGCCGGCACGGTGGATACCCTGCTCAAGCCCGAGAACAAGGGCATGCTGACCGGCGTGCTGACCTACCACGTGGTGCCCGGCAAATGGGACGCCGCCGCCATCAGCAAGATGATTGCCGACGGCAAGGGCATGGCTTCCATCAAGACGGTGGCCGGCGGCACGCTGGTGGCCAAGTCGGCCGGCGGCAAGGTCATGGTGACCGATGAGAAAGGCGGCGTGGCGACCGTGAGCATCGCCGACGTCTACCAGTCCAACGGCGTGATCCATGTGGTGGATAAGGTGCTGCTGCCCAAGTAAGCAAAAAAGAGGCTAGCCCTTTGAGGCCCGCGCGCGGCAAGGCTGTGCGCGGGCCTTGTTGCGCCCGCCGGCGGACGGTGTCAGCTTGCCAGGGATAAGGCGGGGTTTTGCCGGGCCGCTTGCACCACCGACAAATACGCCTCTTCCATGCCACCCGGCCCATGCTGCGTCAGCCATTCGTCGACGGTGCCTATGAAGCGCAGGCTGCCGGCATGCAGGATGGCCACGCGGTCAGCCAGGTCTTGCACGTCCGCGAGCGAATGGGTACTCATGAGCACCGCACAGCCGGCGCCGCTTTGCAGGCGCAGCTGTTCACGCACGCGTATGCGAGAGAGCGGGTCCAGGCCGCTCATGGGCTCGTCCAGCACCAGCAAACGGCGCCGCGCCAGGAAGGCCGCCGCCAGGCCAATTTTCTGTGCCATGCCTTTGGAGCATTCGCGCATCGGCCTGTCGAGGATGTTCTCCTCAAGGTCCAGTTCGGCCAGCATGCCAATAAGTCCTGGCTGCGGGAACGTCAGTCCGTGCAGGCGCGCCGCGAGCCTGAAATAGTCGCGCGCATGCAGCCAGCCCGGCGGCGAGAAACGTTCGGGCACATAAGCGAGCTGCTCACGCGCCAGCGGCCGGCTGTGGTCCTGCCCGAAGAGGGACAGGGTGCCCGAGGTCGGTGCGGCCAGGTCCAGCAGGCATTTGATCAAGGTGGTCTTGCCCGCACCGTTCATGCCCAGCAAGGCCAGGCATTCGCCGGGATGGACTTGCAGCGACACGCCAGCCAGTGCCGGGCGCGCCTTGGTTGTGCCGTAGTGTTTATGGACCTCACTGGCCTGCAGCGCCGGGTGTTGGGCGTCGTTCATTTTTGCTCCAGCTCCTTGAGGGTGTGCGTCAGAAAGCGCAGCTCGTTGTCGTCGTGGATCTGCCCGCTGGCCAGCAGCGCGCCCAGCAGTGCCCTGGCGGTGTCCAGGTCGTTCTGGCCCATGCGCAGGAAAATTTCCATCTGCCGTGCCCAGGCCGGCACCTGCGGCAGGTTTTCCGCGTACTGCCGCAGTTCGGCGGCATAGCGCACGGCCAGCCCCGGGTCCTTCATCTGCACCTTGGCCACATAAGCCACATGCGCCATCCAGCGCCAGCGGTGCAAAGGATCTTGCGGGTACTGGCGGGCGACAAAGTCGGTCATGAGGCGCTGGCGCTGAGGGTCGGGCACCTGGGTGTAGAGCCGCGCGGCGGCCAGCAGCGGGTACTGGCCTTGCGGGTCTAGCTGCAGGATGTGTTCCAGCCAGGCGACCACGTCGCCGTAATCGAGTTCGCGCCAGGGCAGGCTCAGGCCGGGCTGCACGTCGTGGGCCTGCAGGTACAAGTCCAGCATCTTGGCCAGTGGCACTGGGTCGTCGAGCGACATAAGGCGCGAAGCGGCCATGCTTGGGGGTCGCCCCAGCGGCTGTGCACCGGCTTCGGGAACGCCCCGCCACAGCGCCAGCCCCACCTGGCCGGCCAGCAGCAGCGCGAATACGGCCGTCACGCGCGCGGGCGCGCGGCGTGTAGTGCTGGTGCGGCGTAAGTCAAACTTCACGGCGGTACAGGTCTATCAGGGAGGCGCCCGCGCACAGCGCCGCATACCAGAGCGCCCAGGCGAACTGCAGCGCGAGCAATGTACCCTGCACGGTTCCGCCCAGCGCCCAGGGCGAGGGCGCGAAACCGGCCAGCGGCGGCAGCAGCCAGCCCAGCAGGTCGAAGACGGCCCGGCCCGCGACCACGTCCCACGACCCGGCATCCTGCCCCACCGGATGCGCGGCCATAAAGCGCGCCACGTCGAGCAGGCGAGCCCACAGGTAAAACGCGCAGCAGCCCGCATACGCCGGCAGCACACGGCGCAGGCCCAAAGCAAAGAACAAGGCGGCCGCCACGACGATGCTGAGCTCCAGCGCCAGCGATGCACCCCAGGCCAGCACGCCGGCGCGGCCGCCCGGAACGGCCATGGCCAGCATCACGCTCGTGGCCCCCGCCGCCGCGATCACGGCCAGCAGCATGTAGCCGGCCTGCCGCCCCATCACAAACTGCGCGCGCGACAAGGGAAAGGCCAGCAGTACCTGGAAGAAGCCGCCTTCCATGTCGCGCACCGTGCTGGAGACCACAATGAGCGCCAGCGCCAGCACCAGGCCCAGTCGGTAAAGATGCGCGGCCAGCGCGAGACGGGTTTCCTGGCCCTCGGTCACGGCCATTGAAGCGGCGAAGGCGCCCAGCGCGTAGACCGCGGCGAGGAAGAGCACCAGCAGGCGCGCGCTGCGGCCGCGCCAGGCTTCGATGAGGGTGAGGCGGGTGATGGCGGCTAGGGGGGTGAGTCGATTCACAAGCTTGCCTTTCATGGCCATTGCCCCGCCGCCAGCAGCTTGGCTACCAGGAGGGAGGCTGGCATCCAGACCATGAGGTCGTCAAACTCCCCGGCGGGGTTTGCCGCATCGGTATGAATCCGAGACACGAAGGTGCGGCGGCTGATGGTGGTGCTACCCGGCGCGGTGCTGTCTGGGAGGTTCTGGATTTCATCACTATTTGCAGGATTCGTTGGATTCGGTGCTGCAACGGTGGTTAAGCCGTCCATGGAGACAGCTCCCCGCCCGTTCTTGCCGTGTGAATACACCACGAACGCTGCTTTATCTGTCGGAGTTATCAAACTGGCACCGGAAAAACAGCTGGGGACGCTGGCGCTCGCCCGCGTGGTGCACTGGATGATCAGATTGCTATTGGCGACTTTGGCTTTGAAGGTACCGGAAACGGTACTGGCCAGCGGCGTTGAGACCGCGTAGCGCAACCTTTTGCCCCACGCATCCGTACCGGAGACGCCCAAGGTCGCCCAGGGCAGGTATCCCCAACTGGCATCTGCCGGGTCGGAAAATGCGGCGGAAGAGCATGTGTTCGTTGCTGTGTCGTACGTTCCTTCGAGGCCGGTATTTCCGATATCAGGGCAAGGCAGGCGCTGCTTCAACAATGCAAAGCCTAGAAGAGCCTGTTGTGCAGTTTCCAGCGTTGTCTGGGTGGTGGCTGTTGCCTTTTGCTCAAGCATTCGCGCTACCGGAACCATCAACCCGCCTAGCAACAGCGCCAAAATGCCCGTCACAAGGGCCAGTTCCACCAGGGTAAAGCCGCGCTCTCGCGGGCGTGGACGTGTGCGTGAAATCATGGCAGTGCTTTCAGAATGTCATTGGAAGGGAGGGCAGGGTCGGGCTCGGCGACAGCACGCGAGAGCCATCCGGCTTTGGTGGTATCAAATGCCAGGTTGTTGCTGCCTTCGAGACATGTCAGAGACTGTGTAGCCACATTCGCGGTGCCCGCGCCGCAGTCCTGGCCCTGCAATTTCTTGCCGCGCACGAGTACCGCGCCTTTTACCGCCCCTTTCGATGGAATCAGTGTCGCGTCGGACACGCATCCCGGTGCATCGAATGCGCAGCCTGGGGCGACGGCATAGAACGCCAATTCGTGCCATCGATCTTTCACCAGATTGGATGATGCATCGAGGCCGAAAGACAGAGGACCGACGACAGCGTCGGGGTATTTGCAACTGGCCGGAAGGAAGCCTCTATACAGTCCATGTCGGCAGGTACCGCCCGGTGTGGCCGCCGCGAATGGATACCGGCCATTCGTGCCTACTGAGGTGGCAACAGCGGCCTTGAGGGCGGTGGCTAAAGGCTCTGCATTTGCGCGCATGGCGACTGCCGCGAACTCGTCAGCGGTGATCCAGATCAACTGGTGGGTCAACGAGGCTTTGTCCGGAGCGAGTTGCGTTGCGTTGAAAAGATTTGCCGACGTAACGGTGCCAGTGGCGGGAGTGGCATTGCCCGAACCCAGGTAGATCGGCGCATCTTGAGCTGCATATCCTGACGGAGTTGTTGCGCAAGGCGGAGCACCATCGGCGCTGGCGCCATGCGCCTGCGAATCCATCTTGGCTGACCGGGCGAACACCACCGCCACCACCTTGTCCGCCAGGACTTGTCCCGCCTCATCCTTGATCGTGATCCTGCCATCGGTATCGGCGTTGACGCCGGGCGTGAGTTCCGATGAGGGGGCGTTTTTGAACTGGCCGTCGACGGCATACCAAAGACATTCGCCGTAGGCGTCCCGCAGGGGTGGCAAGCTCAGCGCGTTCCAGGGCAACAGGCCCAACTGGGTATTGCCCGTGAGACCGCAGGGCTTGGCCGTGCCCCCGGGAATTGGATCTACGTCGGCCTTGCCATCGCCGGTAATGTTGGGGCAGGGCAAGCGCGTATTCTTGCCGCTCAAAGCAGTTTCCACCACATACGCCAGCAAGGCTTCTTTGGCCTGCCCCAAGACTACCCGGTTGATAGCTTGTTTTGAGAGCGGCGGCTCACTCGCCACCCAGGCAGCCATGGCGCCAAAGACGCCTACCGCCACCAGCACCATCATCAGCAGCGCAACAAAACCCCGCTGTGGTTTCATTTCGCCGCCTCTGGTTTCATGGCCGTCGCCGGTGCCGAAGCAGCCGCCGCTGCGCTAGAAAGCGGCCGCAGCAGGGTTTCGCCGATCGCAGCGCGCTCGATGTCGCCGTCCTGCAGCGGCATTTCGACGCCCAGCACCCGGCCTTTGGGATCGCGGCGCACGCGTATGCCATAGGGTAGGTCGCGCTCCAGGTAGGGCGTGCCGTTGATCCAGACGGTGGTTTTGCCCTGCGGTCGGATCGCGATGCCGTCTATGCGCAGCATGGAAGTCAATGCGCGCGCGGCGGCTTCCTGCGGTGCGGGCTGGCCGAAGCGCCTGGCTTCCATTTCGGCACGCTCGGCCGCTGTATAGAAGAGCCTGCCCAAGCCATCCGGCGCGGCGGTGCAGGCCATCGGCCAAAGGCAACAGCCCAGCATGAGGGCGTTGGCGAGTGCCTTCATGGCCGGCCTCCCGCCGGGCGCGACGGCGGCTCGTAAGCGCGTAGCGTGTTCCAGGTCAATGTGCATTCGGCCTTGATGGCCGCGGCGTTGGCGCGGCTCATCTCGCAGCGCTCCACGCTGACGCGGCCCAACTGCGCGCCGGCCAGGTCGTCCAGCACACGCAGCATGTCTTCCTCGTGTACCAGGGTCATGCTCAGGCGCATGCGGGTGGCGAGCAGCTCTATGCTGCGGCGCGCACCTCCCGTCGCGGCAGGCGGGAACAAGGCGGCGGGGCCGGCCGTACTGGTTTTGTCGGCCGGCTGTACCGCCTGCGCGTCAATCGTGTATTGGAGCTTGAGGCCCGGCCAGCGCCTTTCCATGCCGCGCAGGCGTTCTATCCATTCGAGCCGCTTCTCTTCGCCATACAGGCCTTGCGACTGCAGGCTTTGCAGCAGAGGCAAGAGGCGCTCGATGTCGGACCTTTCGCGTCCGCTGTTGAGAAAGCGCTGGCGGCTGGTTTGTTCTGCCTTGAGCTGGCGCTCCAGCCGCCCGGCCAGGTCGGTGCGCCACCAGTGGAAGGCGCCGGCCAGCAGCAAGCCCAGTGCGGCCAGCGCGCAGGCCTGCAGCACGGCGCGGCGCAAAAGCGGGGGCCATGCGCCTGGGCGCCAGGCCTGCAGGCGCGCTACTTGTTCCATACCTTGACCTCGAAGCCGAGTTCGGCCTTGTCCTGCTGGCCCGAGCCGTTGATGCTGGTGCTGCTTTGCAGGTCCAGCGGCAGCTTGAGCGCCTGCGCCGACAGGCCGGCGGCGGCCAGGCTGGCGGTAAAGCGTGCCATGGCGTCGCGCGCGCCGCGCAGGTCGTCGGATTGCAGCCCCTGCACGGCGCCGCGCACGTGCAGCGTGGGGGCGTTCGTGCGCGTGGAGGCCTCGCGCTCCCAGCGCAACTGATCCAGCTGCAGCTCGGGGTGGTTTTCGAGAACGCCGCCCGCCGCGGCGAGCAGCGCGCGCGGGCCGGGCGGAGCGTCCGCCAGGGCCTTGGCCTTTTTTTCCAGCGCGATGAGTTCGTCGGCTGTCAGCGCGGATTCGGGAAAGGTCGCCGCCTCGCGCTGGTAGTCGAGATCGAATTTCCGCGTGCTGGTGGCTGCGGCCTCGAGCCTGCCGGCCATGGGCCACAGCGACAGGGCCGAGCCCGCCGCATAAAGCAGGCCCGCGCCGCATACGCCGTAACCCGCCCAGCGCACCTTGCGCGCCATGCGTACCATCCAGTCGTCGCGCAGCAGCGCCGGCGGCGCCAGCTGGTTCGAGGGCCCGCCGCAGGCCAGCGCGTGCACGAACAGGCGCTGGGACAACTCGGGCGAGGCGGCCGAGTCCGGCGGCAGCTTGAGCGCCCGGGCGACGGCATCGGCCTGCAGCAGGTGGTAAATGCTTTGCCCGTCATCCAGGCCGGCCACCACCGGGTCGCGGGTACCTTGGGGGCCAATGCCCACGACGTGCAGCGGGGACTTGTCGCGCGCGAGGATGCCGTTTTCGACCAGGTAGTCCTTGAGGCGCGCGGTTTCCTCGCGCACGGCGGCCGGCCAGCCCGCGCCGCTGGCGTCGGCGCGCAGTGCCAGGCGCGAGAAGCAGGGTCGGCCGTCTATCACCACGCATTGCCGCAGCCCGCAGGGGTGCGCGGTCACCAGCACTACCGGCCCGCGCTGGGGCAGTTTGAGCCGGCGCAGCAGCGGCGCGGCCAGCATGATGGGTGCATAGACGCCGCCAAGCCTGGCATGGGTGCTCGCCAGGGCCTCCAGCCAGGGCATCACGCGCTCGGCATTGCCCAGGCTGTAGCCCAGCACGCGCAGTTTGCCCGGATTGGAGCGGCTGCGGCCCTGCAGCGAGATCCAGCGAAACGGCGACTCCATCGCAAAGCGGTGCTGCATGCGGGCCAGCCAGGCCTTGCGCGCCGCGCCGCGCAGGGGCGGCATCACGTCGCCCCAGAATTCCTCTTCGGCATAGTCGGCCAGCACCAGCCAGCGGCAGGCCGGGTCGCGCCGCGCATGGTCGGCCAGCGCTTGCGGCTGCGCCCACGACTGTTGCGGGCCAAACTCTTCGACCAGGCCGTGGCGGGCGACGGCGTATACGCGCGGCTGCTCGCCCTCCAGATGCAGCACGCGCAGCGGCGCGTGGACAAGCTCAGAATTTCGCATTGGTGATCACCGAGTCGTACAGGGGGCCGAGCGTGCAGAAGATTACGGCGCCCAGCATCAGGCCCAGCACGACCGTGAGCACGGGCTGCAGCGTGGCCTGCAGGTTTTCAACGGATTCGCGCGCCTGGCGGGTGTAGAAGTAGCTGACGTTTTCGAGCGCGGCGTCGAGCGAGCCGGTGGCCTCGCCCACGCGCAGCATGCTGACCACCATGGGCGGAAACATGGTCATCCCGGAAAACGCGGCGCTCAGGCCCCGGCCCTGCACGATGCTGCCCTGCGCCACTGCCACGGCCTGCGCCACGGCGCGGTTGCCGACGGCGATCTCCACGACCTTGAGCGCCTCCACCACGGTGATGCCGGCCGCGTACAGCAGCGCCAGCACATAGGCAAAGCGCGCCAGCGCGATCTGGCGCAGCACCGGCCCCACGACGGGCAGCTTGAGCTTGAGGCCGTCGACCACACCACGCAGGGGGCCGGGTATGCGCGAGAGCGTCGGCAAGGCCCCGACCAGCAGAAGCAGGCCGATCACGATCTTGCCCACGTGCGCTTCGACGACTTCCGAGATTTTTATCATCAGCACCGTCTGCCAGGGCAGCTCTATGCGCATGACTTTGAGCAGGCTGGCCACCTGCGGTACCAGGTAGCTCATGAGGAACAAGGTGACGCCGGTGATGATCACCAGCGCCGCGCAGGGGTAGATCAGCGCTTTGCGTGTCTGGGCGGCGATTTCATGCTGCCACTTGAGCGTCTCGGTAAGTTTGGCGAAGACCTCGGGCAACTGGCCGCTGCTCTCGCCGGCGCGCACCAGGCTCACATACACCTCGTCGAAGGCTTGCGGATGATCGGCCATGGCCTGCGACAGCGTCTTGCCCGAACTCAGGCCCTTGGCCAGCCCGCTGATCACCTGGCGCAGCGCCGGATTGCCTTCGGCGCTTTCCATGTCATGCAGGGCTTCCATGAGCGGCACGCCGGCGCGCAGCATCATGGTCGCCTGGAAGCTGAAGTTGACGAGGTCCAGCAGCCGGATGCGCGCGCGCATGAGGCGCAGCGAGCCGCCCTGCGCGCGTGCCTTGACCAGCAGCAGGCCTGATTGCTCCAGCTGCGCGGCCAGCATGCCTTCGTCCACCGCGACACCCTGGCCGCCGACGCGTGCGCCGTCGGCGGCCAGGGCGGTCCATTTGTATCGCGGCATGGCGGGCTCCCTGCTCCGATGGTGGTCAATGCGCCGCGAGGTTGACCACGCGGCTGACCTCTGCCACGGTGGTGTGGCCGGCAAGCACGTAGCGGATCGCATCGTCGCGCAGCGAGGTGAAACCCTCCGCGCGGGCATGGCGCGCCATTTCGATATGGCTGGCGTGCTTGGCCACCAGGTGGTCCAGCGTTTCGTCGAAACACAGCACTTCCATCAGCAGAACCCGGCCCAGAAAGCCGCGCTGGCTGCAATGGGCGCAGCCCACGGCCTGGTGCAGCGGGTGGTCGTCGTCGGGCAATTCGAGCAGGATTTTTTCGTGCGCGGTCGGCGGGCGCCGGGTCTTGCAGTGCGGGCACAGGCGGCGCGCCAGGCGCTGGCCTATCACGCCGACCATATTGCCCGCGAGAATTTCAGCTGAAACACCTATGTCGCGCAGCCGCTGCACCGCGCCCAGGGCGGAATTGGTGTGTAGCGTCGCGAATACCTGGTGGCCCGTCATGGCGGCGCGAAAAGCCATTTCGGCGGTTTCCGAATCACGGATCTCGCCAACCAGAATCACGTCCGGGTCTTGCCGCATCAGGGCGCGCACGCCTTCAGCGAAGCCGATTTTCTCGGTCACCTGCGTCTGGCGGATCAGGGGCAGCGGGTACTCGATGGGGTCTTCCAGCGTCATGACGTTCACCGCTTCGGTGCTGATCTCGGCCAGCATGGAGTACAGCGTGGTGGTCTTGCCGCTGCCGGTGGGGCCGGTGACCAGCACAATGCCTTCGGGTCGGTTCATCAGCGAGTGCAGCCTGTCCATGGTGGTCTGCGTCAGTTGCAGCCGCTCCAGCGGGACGATGCTGCGTTGCCGGTCCAGGAGGCGCAGCACGATGTTTTCGCCGTGGGCCGTGGGCAGGCAGGCCGCGCGAAAATCGATCTGGCTTGCGCCTACTTCCATGGAAAAACGCCCGTCCTGCGCGGCACGGCTTTCGGCGATGTTCATGCCGGCCATGACCTTGAGCTTGACCGCCAGCGCGGGCCACATCGAGGCATGCAGCAGGTGCGCTTGCATGAGCACGCCGTCGACCCGCACGCGCACACGCAGCAGGTGCTCCTCGGGTTCGAAGTGGATGTCCGACGCCAGGCTGTTGAAGGCGTTGTGGACGATGGCCTCGATCAGTTTGTCCACGGGCGGCTCCTTGCCGCTGGCGGCGAGCAGCGCATCCACGCTAGGCCTGTCGCCGTAGACCCGGTCGATTTCGCGCACCAGTTCGCCCGGTGCCGCCAGCGCCAGGCGGACGCGGGGCACGCCCTTGGCGCGCAGGTGCGCGCTGATCTGGTCCAGTGCCACCAGGTCGTCGGTGTCGTCGACGGCCAGCAGCAGCTCGCCCTGGGCCGTCATTTCCACCGGCAAGACGCCATGCTTGCGCGCCAGCGGCGCGGCCAGCAGCTGCAGCAGGGCTGGATCGGTGCGATGGGTCACCAGGTCGACTTCAGGCAGTTTGTGCAATTGCGCACGCAAGGCGCGCAACTCCAGTTCGCCGACGAAACCCAGGCTGGCCAGCTGCGCGTGCAGGCTGCCGCCGCGCAGGCGCTTTTCGGCCAGGGCGATGGCCAGCTGGGCGGAGGTGATGCGCCGCTGCTGGAGCAGGGCTTCAGCCAGCTCGCGCTCCGCCTTGCGCAGGGTCACCGGCTGGTCTTGCGGATGGGGCGTGGGTGCCATGGACATGTGCGGCGACCGTTGGCTCAGGAAGCCGGCGCGGCCAGCGCGCGCAGGCGGTTGCGCACCGCTTCCTGGTTGAAGGCGGCCGGCTGGCGGTAGGAGAGGTTCAGCGCCTTGACGTACTGGCGCATGGCCTCTGGCCCCTGGCCCAGGCGGTCCAGCGACAGGGCGAAGTTGTACAGGTAGTCGGGGTGGCTGGGTTCAAGTGCCGCGGCGCGTTCGAAAGACATGCGCGCCTCGCCCCAGCGGCCTTGTTCGGCGTGAATCACGCCCAGCGCGAAATGCAGGGGCGCGTTGCGTTCGCTGCGTTCGGCCAGTTGTTTGAAGCGGGCGGCAGCATCGCCGGGGATACCGCCGCCTACCAGGTATTGCGCAGCCTGCGCCTCGGCATCGCGGGGGTAGAGCTCGAGCAGGCGCCGCAGGGCGGCCTGGGCGCCCTGGTGGTCTTCCAGCCCTTCCAGGCACCAGGCCAGGCCGATCAGCGCATCGCGCAAGGTGCCGTCGCGCTTCAAGGCCTGTTCGTAGGCGCCGCGTGCCTCGCCGTAGCGCCCCGCCTGCAGGGCTTCGTAGCCGCGCCTGACATCGGCGTCCACTGTGGGCGCGGGCTTGCGGCGGGTGATGCGGATGTCCGGCTCCCGCGACGCAGCCCCGGTTTGGGCTGACGTGCCGGCGCCCGGTTTGGCCTGGCTCCAGGCCAAAGTGGCGGTACACAGCAGCAAGGGCAAAAGTCGAAAGGAGCGGTGCATGGGTTTCTGTCAGGGTTGGCGTGAGGGCTGGGCTTCGAAAGGTTTCCGGCCCATGGCTTCCGGCGCCGCATCCTTGAAGGCGCTGGAGGTGGGCAACAGCGGTTTGGAGGCCTTGTAGTCGCCAGCCAGCGAGGCATCGCCCACCACCACAGGCCGCAAAAACACCACAAGTTCGGTTTTGCTGCGCGTCGCCTGTTTCTGCTTGAAAGCCTCGCCCAGAATTGGGATGCGGCTGACACCCGGCACCGCGTCTTCGCCGTCGTTGCTGGCGTCCTGCATCAGGCCGCCCAGCACGGCGATTTCGCCGCTTTGCACGCGCAGCACGGACTCGAGTTCGCGCGACTGCACCACGGGAATGCGGTTGATAATGGGCGGGGTGGTGCCCAGCAGCGCGGGGTTGGGGTCTATGATTTCGCGCACCACGCGGCTGATGGTGGGCCGCACGTTGAGCGTGACCTCGCCGCTCTCGGCCACCTGCGGCGTCACCGTCATCACAAAGCCTACCGGCACCGAGTTGACGTTGGAGGTATAGCTGTCGGGCGAGGTCTGCACCAATTGCCCGGCGGAACTGAGGGTGCGTGTGCCTGGCGTAAAACTGATGGTGACGTACACATAGTTGTCCACCACCTTGAGGGCGGCCGTCTGGTTGTTCAGCACGGATATCTTGGGGCTGGACAGCACCCGCGCCTGGCCGAAGGATTCAAGCAAGGAGAGGATGCCGCTCCAGTCACCGCTGCCGCTGGTGTAGCTCATGCGCAGCAGCGAGGCGTCCTGTGTACCGGAAAACGCGCCCGTGCCCGAAGGCAGCATCTGGAAACTCAGGCCGCGCAACAGCCCGCCTTGCACCACTTTTTGCCAGTTGACGCCCTGCTGGGACGCATTGGACAGCGTCACTTCGACAATCGTGGCCTCTATCAGCACCTGGCGCCGCGCGCTGGCGCTGATGCGGTCCAGGAACTGCCGGAACTGGTCGTGGCCGCGTGAGGTGCTGTAGACCGACAGTTGGCCGGTCTCGCGGTTGACCACGATATTGTTGGTGCTGGAACCGGAGCTGGAACTGGCGGAAGAACCCGAGGCGCCGGCCGAACCGTTGCCGCACTCGACCTTGTCCGTGCCGGTTGGGGTGGCCAATACCTGCTTGAGCAGGTCGGGGGTCCCGGCGTTGGTCATGAAAGGCGTTGAACTGCCCGTGCCAGTGGCATTGTTGGGGGCAGCGCGGGAGAGCTCCATCGCGATGCGCAGGCGGTCGTCGCGTTCGCGTTCGCGCTCCTGCTTCTGGGCGATGTCGTCTTTTTGCTTGAACTCCAGGTTCGCCGCACCCACGATCAGGCAGGCGTTGTTGATCAGTGTGTCCCAGAACAGGTTGTCGGCGGCGTTGCTGATGCTGGCGTTCGATGAGCCCGACGTATTGCCGGTGCCGAGTTGCGAAGACACGGAAGTCTGGCTGGACGATTGTCGCTTCAGGTTGACGTAATCCACCGCGTAGTGGGCCAGGTAGGGGGTGTCGCGCTGCAGGCGCACCGTGTTGCCCGTCATTTCATAACGCAGGTCGGCCTGCTGCGCGATGCGGTCCAGCAGCTGCGGCAAGGTCTGGTCGGTGGCATTGATGGTGACCTGGCCCGCGATGGAAGGGTGAATGTCGACATTGAGCCGGTTGTCCCGCGCCAGGGCGAAGAGCAGCGTTTTCACAGGTACCTCGCTGACCACCACGCTGAGTAGCTCTTGCTGTGCCTGCGGCTGGGGCGGTGCCGGCAGTGCCGGGAGACGGACCGGCCGCAAGGCCGCCGCAGGGGCGGCCGCCTGTCTTGCCGGTTCAGCTATGCCCAGGTGCTGCGTGCTGGCGGGCGGTGGAGCGGCCGTGCAGCCTGTCAGTAGAGCAAGCGCAAATAAAGCCGTTGTCTTCATGGGGTTCATGCGGGTATCTCGCTCTTTGTCAGAGCAACCAGGCTCCTGCGCAATTGTCTTGGTTGGGATTGGCCCAACGGCTCACCGCCGGGGTGGTGGTCATACCGGGGGCGCATACGGCTGCAGTCGCCGATGTCCGCATCTGGTGATAGCGGAGCTGGCCGGTGCCCGGCAGCCCATCGTCCGCCTTGCGGTCGACTTCAGCCTGCACCTGTGAAGGGACAGACCCTCCCGTTCCCATGAAGAACCGGTTGATGCCCGGCGCCGGAGCCGGATCAAACCAGCTACCACCTGTATTACTGCTGTTCTGGTGAGCTACCACAACGTAGTCCCCATAGACGTTCACCAAGGTGTTGAAGGGTTCTGGTGTGCCGACGCCCGTGACGGTCATGCAGGCACCGCAGGAAATAAATCCCGCAGCTGTGAGATTCTGGAAGAACACGATGGAATCCAGGTTCCAGAGGATCAAGCCATCACCGTTGAGCGTGCCCGTTGCGGAGAGCGCGCCGTTCCCGACGACCGCTGCTTGTGCGGCCGTCAAATCCCCCGGCAACATCCGGTAACGATCGAGGAAGCCGATGTAGGCCGTCTGAACCGCTGATTTCTGATCAATCAGGTTACGCACGCGCGCTGACTGGATCAGCTCCTGCCCACGCAAAATGCCGCCAATCAGCAGGCCGATGATCATCAGTACGATGGCGATTTCAACGAGAGTGAAGCCGCGTTGATGGCGGGTATATGCATAGTTTTTCATGATGTTCAGCTTCCAGGAGTCCCCAGAGGACGAAATCTTTCCGACGCTCAGAACAGCCAGGCACCCTGGCAATCGGCTTGGCTTGGATTCGCCCACGAAACTGCTAAACCTGCAGCCGTGTTAGCCAGGCCGGGTGCGCAGAGCGCGAGCGTTGCACCACTGCCTGCCGCGAAGTGAAGTTGGCCGGAGCTGGGCAATCCATCGTCAGCCTTGCGGTCTACCTCCGCCAGAACCTGCGAGGGAATGCCTCCGCCTGTTGCCACCACCAGGCGAGTGACTGCAGCAGCATCAAACCATTCGATGAGGCTGCCAGCGGTGTTGCTGGCTACATGGCCCACCGAAAGCGGACTGCCGTACACATTGATCGGGCTGTTGTTGATGGTGGAAGCTGGCCCACTTCCACCAGCGGCGACCACCACTGACATGCAGGCACCGCAGGAGAGAAAACCTGAGGCAGTGAGATTCTGGAAGAACAGCGTGGACTCGGTACCAATAGTAATCAGCCCGTCACCGCTGCCGGGGGAACCTGCGGCGCCGAACTGCGCACCGTTGCCAACGATCCCGGCTTGTGTCGCCGTCAAATCGCCCGGCAGCATCCGATATCGATCCAGGAAGCCAATATAAGCTGTCTGGATGGCCGACTTCTGGTCGATGATGTTGCGCACGCGCGCCGACTGGATCAATTCCTGGCCGCGCAGGATGCCGCCAATCAGCAGGCCGACGATCATCAGCACGATGGCGATTTCGACGAGGGTGAAACCGCCTTGGCGGTGGTTACCTGGATGATGTTTCATGATGCTTGGTTCCTGTATGTGTTTGTGATGACGAAGGACTGACCGGAAAACAAAAGAGGAAGAGGAGGCTCTGGGTGAGGACCGGGCTGGCCGCGAGCGTAGGCGTGCAAGGGTGCAGCGGCGCAATTCATACGGGACGTGCTCCATACGCCGTGGCCATGCGCAATGCGTCGTCGACGGCGCTGCTCGCGGAGGAAATGGACGGGGTTTGGACAGCCGGCGCCACGGCTTGTTCTTTGGGCACGATGGGGAGCTCCTGCGTCTGGGGTGGAGCTGTGGCGGGCTGGTAGAGCGGATTGCCCGGATCCAGTTCCTGGCCGAGAACCAGGACGCGGTCCCACAGCTCTCCGGTTTCGCCGGTCAGCTTGCGCAGTGTGGGCATGCAGCCTACGAGCCCGGTGCGGTCGCCTTGGGCGCATACCACCCGCGCCATAAGGAACCAGGCTTCGTGGCTGCGCGGATTCTGCTGGAGGATGGTGTCCAACAGCTGACGAGCGTCAGCCAGCTGGCCGACGACAAAGAGGGCTCGGGCGTCTTCCAGCAGGAACGCAGCTGCCTGTGCTGAAACCTGCTGCGGGCGCATATGGGCGGTGTAGGCCTGCTCTGCCTCGGCAGGGCTGAGTTCGAAAACCGACCGTGCCGCACCACCGCTGTCCGCAAATTCGGGGCGGCGGCGCCTGGCGAGCCAGAAACGCGCGACCGCCGCCATGAGTAACAACATAACGCTGAACCCGAGCAGCCATTCCCAGGTAGAGCTGCGTTTGGCGGTGCGGGAGGGCTGTTTTTTCTGCGCGCTCGCGGCTGTTGGTGCCGCTAGGGGCACCACGGCCAACGGAGGTGATGCGGAAGCGGGCGATGATGCTGCGGCTTGCGGCGAAGGAACCCGCGATGCAGCTGCGACGTCGGCGGCGAGCTCGCGCATCTGCCGCGTATTGCGCTCAAGCTCTTGCATGCGGGTTTGCTGGTCGGCCTCGCGGCGTTCTTGTGCGATGCGGTCGGCTTGGGCCGATTTGGCTTGAGCCAGCCGCAGGCGGTCTTGCTTGGTCCCGGAGGGCGGGGAAGCGGCACGCTGCGTCGAGACCACACCGGCGTGTTCGCGGTGCTTGAAGGGAAAGCGCAGCGCCGTTTCGAAAGTCATGCCTCTTGCCAGGCTGGGCAGTGCCGTATCGGCAGCCACGGTGGGGTCAGCGCTGTTGGGAGCAGCCGCGGCGCTCTCGTCCGCCAACGGAGCCGTCACGGTGGGAACGACCGCCTCGGCAACTGCGCCGATTCCCTTGGGCCGGGCCGAAGCATCGAGCAGCAACACATAAACCTGCTGGGTGCTGCCCGTGGGCCAGGAAAATTCGAGCACCAGTTCGACCAGCTGCGTCTGTGCCGCTTGCGAGGCCGTCAGCAGCAGTGCCGCGCGCCGGCGCAAGCCTTGCGCCGGCAGCAGTGACACCTGGGCACGGTCCAGCCAGGCCGGATGGGCAAGGCCGTTCTCACGGAACGCTTGTTCCGAGCCGAGCCGCACTTGCAGGCCGGGCTGAAGCTCCGATGCCAGTTCAATCTCCACCCTTAAAGGTTGGGTTGGGCCGGAAAGCAGGGTGGCGTCGCCGAGATTGACCGCAGCACAAGGCAAGGCGCAACCCATGAGTGCGAAGAGCATCATGCGGATGACAAGGCGGGAGCGATGTGAGAAATGGGCGAGGCCATGGGTATGGCTCTGGAACATGGCGCCGGTGCCGGACCCGGTACGGCCGGGCGGGCGGCGGGACATCAGCAGGACGGCCGCCATGGTTGCCGAGCACTGAAGCTCAAGGGCGGCGCTGTGGGAGTAGCCGCTGATGTTGCCGATGATCATGCGGGGAGGTGTGCTGGGAGACTTGCGGGGCCCGGGCATGTGTGGGCGGGGGCTTGTGGGGCAGGTGTGATTTGAGGAGTGCGGTTTTCGAACCGCCCGGTTTCACGTGTGAAATCGGCCTTGTCGCGAGCCGCGTGCAGTGTGGCGCTGTGAGGAGCCTTTTTCGTGCGGGACGCGGCAGGGGTGCAATTCATGGGGTGGCAGAGAAGGAAGGCGGTGGCAAGCCAGTGGTCGCGGCTCAGATGTTGCGAAGCTTACTGAGCGCTTCCACTGCAGCGGTGCAAGATAGTCTTTATGCGGACAGTCTTTGTATGATTCTTTTTTTCTTCTTCGGCTTTGTGCTGATGAACTCAGTGTTTTCCCTCAATTGCCTGAAGGATTCGCTGAGCGTGGCTCGATTCACGCCAGGCGCCGAAGAGATGCGACGTTTGTGCGCGCAGTTGAGCGCGTGCTGCCTGCGTCAGTGGCACGGTCGGTGCACGAGATTGTGTGGGAGCGATGCGCGTGTCGCGCGCGGCTATGCCGTCCGGCGGCTGGCCAGATGTTGGAAGCTGCCCGGGAGCGTATTTGCCGTGTGGTGTTTGCCGCGCCAGGCGGAAGAAATTCCGCCCGGCTTTTTGGGTCTTGCTCAGGCCTGCTTGAGCCTGTGCAGCGCCGCCTTCACGATGCTTTGCGCATCGACGCTGAAAAACTCGCGCAAGGCGGCGCGCGTGTCGCTGCGGCCGAAGCCGTCGGTGCCCAGGGTCAGGTAGCGCCGGCCCTCGGGCAGGAAGGCGCGAATGCTTTCAGGCACGGCGCGCACATAGTCGGTGGCGGCAATGATGGGGCCGGTGCTGGCCTTCAACTGCTGTGCGACGAAGGCTTCGCCGTGCGCTTCACCATTGAGCGCCGCTTGCTGGCAGGCCGCACCGTCTCGCGCGAGTTCGCTCCAGCTGGTCACGCTGTACACCGTGGCGACGATGCCCTGTTGCGCGAGCTGCCGCGCGGCTTTGATGACCTCGGTCAGGATGGCGCCCGAGCCCATCAGGGTCACTTCGCCCTCAGCCTTCCTGCCGTCGGGCAGGAAACTGTCGAAGCGGTAGCAGCCGCGAATGATGTCGGCTTCCGCGCCCGGCCGCAGGTCGGGCTGGGCGTAGTTTTCGTTCATCAGCGTGACGTAATAGAACACGTCTTTCTGCTCGACCATCATCTCGCGCATGCCGTGGTCCAGAATGACTGCGAGTTCGCCCGCGAAGGCCGGGTCATAGGCCTTGCAGTTGGGAATGGTGGCGGCGACCAGGTGGCTGGTTCCGTCCTGGTGCTGCAGGCCTTCGCCGCCCAGGGTGGTACGGCCCGAGGTCGCGCCCAGCAGGAAGCCGCGTGCGCGCTGGTCGGCTGCGGCCCAGATCTGGTCGCCCACGCGCTGGAAGCCGAACATGGAGTAATAGATATAGAAGGGCAGCATGGCCAGGCCGTGCACGCTGTAGCTGGTGGCAGCCGCCGTCCAGCTGGCCAGCGCGCCGGCCTCGCTGATGCCTTCCTCGAGAATCTGGCCGTCCAGCGCCTCGCGGTAGCTCAGCACCGAACCTATGTCTTCGGGCGCGTAGCGCTGGCCCACGCTGGAGTAAATGCCGACCTGCTTGAACAGGTTGGCCATGCCGAAGGTGCGCGCCTCGTCGGCAACGATGGGCACGATCTTCGGCCCCAGCGCAGTGTCTTTGAGCAGGCCGCCCAGCATGCGCACAAAAGCCATGGTGGTGCTCATGTCCTTGCCGTCGGCCGCCAGCGCGAACTGGGCGTAGGAGGGCAGGGCGGGGATGTCCACGATATCGGCCGCGGTTTCGCGCCGCGGCAAATAGCCGCCCAGCGCCGTGCGCCTGGCGTGCATGTACTGCATCTCGGCGCTGTCGGCGGCGGGTTTGTAGAAGGCCAGGTTTTTGGCCTGCTCGTCGGACAGGGGCAGGTTGAAGCGGTTGCGGAATTCGATGAGGTCCTCGCCGTCGAACTTCTTTTGCGAGTGCGTGGTCATGCGGCCCTGGCCGGCGCTGCCCATGCCGTAGCCCTTCTTGGTGTGCGCCAGGATCACCGTGGGCTGGCCTTGGTGATTCGCGGCCGCTGCGTAGGCGGCGTGGATTTTCACCAGGTCGTGGCCGCCGCGTTTCAAGCGGTCTATTTGCTCGTCGGTCATGCCCTGGGCCAGGCGCGCGAGTTCGGCGTTCTGGCCGAAGAAGTTGTCGCGGTTGAAGCGCCCGTCCTTGGCGGCGAAGGTCTGCATCTGGCCGTCCACCGTCTGGGCAAACGCCTGCGTCAGCGCGCCGGTGAGGTCGCGCGCGAACAGGCCGTCCCAGTCGCTGCCCCAGACCAGTTTGATGACGTTCCAGCCGGCGCCGGCGAACAATTTTTCGAGCTCGTCGATGATGCGGCCGTTGCCGCGCACCGGGCCGTCCAGGCGCTGCAGGTTGCAGTTGACGACCCAGACCAGGTTGTCCAGGCCCTCGCGCGCGGCCAGGGTCAGCGCGCTCATGGATTCGGGCTCGTCCATCTCGCCGTCGCCGAACACGCCCCAGACCTTGCGCCCCGTGCAATCGAGCAAACGCCGGTGCGTGAGGTAGCGCATAAAGCGCGCGTGGTAAATCGAGCTGATCGGGCCTATGCCCATGGAGCCGGTCGGGAACTGCCAGAAGTCCGGCATCAAATAGGGATGCGGGTAGCTGCACAGGCCTTGCGCACCCTGGCTGGGTGCGCTGAGTTCCTGGCGGTAGAAACCCAGGTCTTTTTCGCTGAGCCGGCCTTCGAGGTAGGCGCGCGCATACACGCCGGGCGCGCTGTGCGGCTGGAAGAACACCAGGTCGCCGCGGTGCTGGCCTTCACCCAGGCCTTCGCGCGCGTGAAAGAAATGGTTGAAACCGGTCTCAAACAGGTCGGCCGCGCTGGCGTAGCTGGCGATGTGGCCGCCAAGTTCCGCGGAGCCGCCGGTTTCGGCCTGGTTGGCGCGCACCACCATGGCCAGCGCGTTCCAGCGCATCAGCGAGGCCAGGCGTTCTTCCAGCGCGAGGTCGCCGGGGAACACGGGCTGCTCGTCCACCGCGATGGTGTTCATATAGGGCGTGGCCAGCTCGGGCTGCCAGCCTATGCGCTGCTTGCGCGCGACGCGGCTCAATTCATTGAGCATGTGCCGCGCGCGGGCCGGGCCGTGGGTCAGGGCCAGGGCCTCGAAAGCTTCACGCCATTCAGCGGTTTCCTGCGGATCGGTATCGGCGGGCATGTCGGCCTGCGCCAGCAAATGGTGGGGTATGGAATGGTTCATGGCAAAAATGACTGTACGCAGGTTTGTCCAGAAGTTGTAGCCTCAATATCGTGGTATTTGGCTGTTAAGAGGCATAAAATTCTGTAAAAACCGGTTTTTGCAGATGATGCAGCTTGATGCCCTCGATTTGAAGATCCTCGACGAACTGCAGCGCGACGGCTCGCTGTCCAATGTGGAGCTGTCGCGGCGTGTGCACCTGAGCCCTTCGCCCTGCCTGGCCCGCGTCAAGGCGCTGGAGGCCGGCGGCGTGATTGACCGCTATGTGGCGATTGCCAATGCCGCGGCGCTGGGATTGGGGCTCAATGTGTTTATCTCCATCAGCCTGCGCACGCAAAGCAAGGAGTCGCTGGCCGACTTCGAGCGGCGCATCGCCGAGCACGACCAGGTGATGGAGTGTTATTTGATGTCGGGCGACAGCGACTACCTGATACGCGTGGCGGTGGCCGACATAGGCGCGCTGGAAAAATTCATCCTCGAGCAGCTGTCGCCGATTTCGGGAATCGAAAAAATCCGCTCGAGCTTTGCGCTCAAGCAGGTCCGGTACAAGACGGCCTTGCCCTTACCCTTGCCCGGCCGCTGACCGGGGCGGCGACATCTTCAGCGAGCGCCGCCGTCACCCCAGCGTGGGATGCGAGGTTTCGATCGCGTTGATTTTGGCCAGCAGGTCTTCGCGCCGGCTGGCCTCTTCGGCCGCGGCGCTGCCGGGCTCCAGCGGCGAGTCGACAAATTGCACGGGCCGTTTGGTGCCGGCGGCCATGTGGTGCAGGCGTATCTTGAGCAGGTCGGTCACCTCCGCGGCGGTTTGCGTGCGCGGCGTGTCGTGCCATATGGCGATGTGCAGGGTGAATGCGTCGGCCTCGCCCAGTTTTTCGGAGGCGCGTATGCAGTCCGCCAGGATTTTGGTGGAAATCTCGGACAACACGGCGCGGCTGACGGGGCCTTCGACCAGCACCATGAAATGGTTTTCGTCGCAGCGTGCCACGGTGTCCACGTCGCGCGCGGCCCGGCGCAGGATCTCGCCGATGCGCGACAGCGCCGCGCCGCGCTTCAAGTCGCCCACCTCGTCATGGCTGGGGGCCTGGTTGAGCCAGTGCAACATCATCGCGCCGCAGGCCAGCTTCTGCCGGCGGCCGCGCAGCAGCAGGGCCGGCAGCCTGGCTTCGATGATGCGGGGCAGCATCAGGCCGCTGGCCGCATCGTAAGTGGAGAGGGCGGCGCCCCGGTGGTTGGAAAACAGCGCTGCGCGGCTGCGCCAGGCGAGTACCCCGAAAACCCAGAGCAGGCCGACCATGGCTGAGAGCACTCCGGCGGCCTGCGCCGCTTCCACATTGAGCACCCAGCCCGCGTTGTAGGAGAGCCGGGCCAGCGCGGCCCCGCCTATGGGCGCGGCGCCGAGTAGCAAAAGAAGGTTCCAGGCCTGGCCGCGCAGCGATATCCAGACCAGGCTCCCCAAGATGGCTACCGTGGCCAGTGCCAGCCAGAGGTTGCGCAGGTCGCGCGGCACGAAATCCAGGCGAATCATCATTACGCAGGCCATAAGCAGGCTGCCCGCTGTGACGCCGGCCAGTAGCCGGTACACGCGCGGATGGCCGTCGCGCGCATAGCTGGCCTGGGCGCAGAACCAGGCGGCCGCGGCCATGGTCACCGTGGCCGACACCCAGCCCATGACCTGGTTCAGGTGCACGCTGTAGGGCCAGATGCGCCAGCCGCCGTAGCCGATCAGCACCAGCTGCGTGAACATCAGCGTGACCACCACGGCCCCGAACCACAGGAAGACCTTGCTGCGCGACA
>Ga0102589_1002178_pt1 | contig 23515 bp, 18 predicted proteins | sample AraplaMF_Col_mLB_FD_76858 | JGI IMG/M metagenome (GOLD analysis project Ga0102589, IMG submission 76858) | Arabidopsis root microbial communities from the University of North Carolina, USA - plate scrape MF_Col_mLB | ecosystem: Host-associated > Plants > Roots > Endosphere | place: USA... | reverse complement strand
CGGTGTCGCCCTGCGTCACGATGATGCGGCGCAGGTTGGCGCGGTGCTCGCCGGGCACGTCCTGCCAGGCCTTCTCGCCCTTGTGGTCGCCGAAGTGGATCTCGCGGTTGGCGTCGCCCGGGTTCAGAAAGATGCCCCAGCGGTAGTCGCGCATCTTCACGTGGCCGAACTGGGCCCAGCCCTGCGGGTCGACGCTCACGGCCGTGCGCAGGTAGACCTCGTGGTTGGTCGAGCCCTCGGGGCCCACGTCGTCCCACCAGTTGATGAAATTCGGCTGCCAGCCTTCGAGCGCGCGCTGCAGCGTGCGGTCTTCGCCGAGGTTGACGTTGTTGGGGATCTTCTCGCTGTAGTTGATCGTGCTCATCGTTGTTCCTTGGGTTCTTGCGGGACTGGGCTGTGCTGTCAGACGCGGTTCAAGTCGAAGCCGGCTTTTTGACCGGTGCCGTAGACCTTCAGCGCGCCCTTCTCGCCGACGGCGTTGGGGCGGTTGAAGATCCAGTTCTGCCAGGCGGTGAGCCGGCCGAAGATGCGGGTCGCCATGTTCTCCTTGCTGGCGAAGCGCAGGTTGGCTTCGAGGCCGGTGAGCGCATCGGGCGACATCGCGGCGCGCTCCTCGATGGCGATGCGGATCTCGTCGTCCCAGTCGATGTCGTCGGGCGCGGCGGTCACCAGGCCCAGCTTCAGGGCCTCATCGGCATCCAGCGGCTTGCCGGCGGCGGCGCGTGCTGCTTCCAGCGGCGCGGCTTCTTCATAAAAGCGGCGCTGCAGGCGGCTCTGGTCGTTCACCATCGGGAAGAAGCCGAAGTTGAATTCGTCGAGCGTGAGCTTGGGTGCGCGCGCTGCATCGTCGGGCAGCGCGAGCATGTAGGCGCGGTCGGCCGCGAAGGCCAGTTCGGCCAGCGTGCCGGCGAAGCACGAGCCGGCTTCGATCAGCGCGAACAGGCTGCGCGAGGACACGTCCAGGCGCGCCAGCGTGCGGCGCAGCGCGCCGATGGTTTCGCGCACCAGCCAGTGATCCTTGTTGGCGAGCATCACGGCGTCCGACGCGAGCACGGCGGCGGCATCGCCCTCGGTCTTGAGCAGCCAGGTACCGATGTCGAGTTCGTTGGTGCGCAGGTTCAGGATGGCGTCGTCGAGTTCGCGGCACATCGCGAGCGGCCACCATGCGGCACCGGCCGCCTCGATGGCGGCGATGTCCGAGGGTTGCGCGCCGGCAGGCGCCTTCACGGTGATGGTGGCGGTGCGCTTGCTGCGGTCGATCTGCACGTTGACGTTCGCATACGAGATGCCGTCGGCGCTGTCGGTGCGCTCGACGCGGGTCAGCGCCACGCCCTTGGCATTCGCCGGGCGGTCGCTGCCGGCGGCGAGCTGCGAGGCGCGCTCCTGCACGGCGGCGGCGAACTGCGCGGGCTTGGCCACGGCATCGACCAGGCGCCAGTCGACCGCGCGCTGGCCGCGCACGCCTTCGACGCTGGTGCAGAAGATGTCGGCAAGGTCATGGCGCACGTGGCGCTTGTCGGTCACGCGGGTCAGGCCGCCGGTGCCGGGCAACACGCCCAGAAGCGGCACCTCGGGAAGCGACACGGCGGAGGAGCGGTCGTCGACCAGCAGGATCTCGTCGCAGGCCAGCGCCAATTCGTAGCCGCCGCCGGCGCAGGCGCCGTTCACGGCCGCGAGGAACTTCAGGCCCGAGTGCCTGGAGGAGTCTTCGATGCCGTTGCGCGTCTCGTTGGTGAACTTGCAGAAGTTCACCTTCCAGGCGTGGCTGGAAACGCCCAGCATGAAGATGTTGGCGCCGGAGCAGAAGATGCGGTCCTTGCCGCTGGTGACGATCACGCTGCGCACCTCGGGGTGCTCGAAGCGGATGCGGTTGAGCGCGTCGTTCAATTCCACGTCCACGCCCAGGTCGTAGCTGTTGAGCTTGAGCTTGTAGCCGGGACGGATGCCGCCGTCTTCCGCGATGTCGAGCACGAGGCGTGCGATGGCGCCGTCGAAGCTCAGCGACCAGTGGCGGTACTGGCCGGGTTCGGTGCGGTAGTCGACGCGCTGGGGCGCCTGGAGCGTGGTGGTGTCTGTCATGCGGAAGTCTCCTGTGGGGGCAGCTGTGGGGCAGTGTTCGGAAACCGTGAACAGGAAAGATAATGCACTTTACTGCTCCGATGACATGCATCATGCTGCATGCATGCAGGCAAGTCAATGCCTGCTGCACTTTTTTTCAGATTTGGAAGGGCCGGAGGGGCGCCTAGACCAGTCCCATGGACTGGCGCACAGCGGCGCGCAGCGCCTGGAAGCTCTGCGGCAGCGTCTTGCCGCTGGTGTCCACCGACAGGTCGGCCTTCGAATAGAAGGCGGCGCGGCCGTTCAGGATGCGGCGCAGGTCTTCCATCGCCTCCTTGCTGGCGGCCATCGGGCGGGTGTCGCCCTGGGCGGCCACGCGGCCCATGTGCTCCTCGGGCGCGGCCTGCAGCCACACTGTCGTGCAGTGCGCGAGCAGCTCGTTGAAGGTGGCCGGATCGGAGACGATGCCACCGGGCGTGGCGATCACCACCTCGCTGTAGATCTGCACCGCCTCTTCCAGCGCGCGGCGCTCGTAGCGGCGGTAGGCGTTGGTACCGTACAGGTCGTGGATCTCGCGCACGCTGCAGCCGGCGAGCTTCTCGATCTCGCGGCTGAGCTCGATGAACGGAATCTCCAGGTCTTCCGCCAGCATCTGGCCCAGCGTCGACTTGCCCGCGCCGCGCAGGCCCACGAGCGCGATGCGGCGGTGCCGCGCCGGATCGACCGAGGCGGTGCCCAGCAGCTCGCCGATCGCCACGCGCACGCGGCGCAAGTCGGCCTCGCTGCGGTTCTCGAGCAGTTCGCGGATCAGCAGCCACTCGGGCGAGCTGGTCGTGACGTCGCCCACCAGTTCGGCCAGCGAGCAGTGCAGCGCGCCAGCCACCTGCTGCAGCACCAGGATCGACGCGTTGCCGATGCCGTATTCGAGATTGGCGAGATGGCGCTCCGACACGTCGGCCGCGATGGCCACTGCCTTGCGCGTGAGGCCGCGCTGCGCGCGCAGGTTGCGCACGCGGTCGCCCAGTGCCGACAGCAGCGGATTCTTCGCCTCCCCGGCGACGGCCTGGCCCGGCGCGCCATTGCCGCCTTCAGCCGCGGCGGCCAGCGCCGCGTCTACATGCTCGTTCATGCAATTCCTCGTTCTTCGCCGGGATTGTGCTCGCTCAGGGTAAACACCATAGATGCACTATATTGCTTGACACTCATTGTCTCGATGCTTATTGTTCGGCCACACGCAAGATACTGCACGCGCAGTGATCCTGCAAGGTAGTTCCAAAGTTCGAGGCCCTACGATGTCCGACAGCAGCAGCACTCCCGCCACCGGCAAGGAAGCATTCCACCAGCTGATCGCCGGCCTGACCGCCCAGATCGCCGGCAAGCCGCTCGACGGCGAGCTCGACCAGTGGCTCAACACCCACCACGGCGCAGGCAGCGCCAGCTTCGAGCAGTTGCGCCAGGCCTGCATCGGCGGCGTCGCCGAAGGCTGGCTCTGCGAGCGAGAGGGCGGCGGCATCAGGTACGGCCGCGTCTTCAAGGCCGAAGACGCCCTGCACCGCTTTTCGGTCGACGTGGTCGACATGCAGGACATCGCCGGTCCACACCACACGCATCCCAACGGCGAGATCGACCTGATCATGCCGCTCGACGACACCGCCGCCACCTTCGACGGCCGGCCCGCGGGCTGGTGCGTCTACGGCCCCGGCACAGCGCATCGCCCGACCGTGGCCAGCGGCCGCGCACTCGTCCTTTATCTACTGCCTGAAGGGCAGATCAAGTTCACCCAATGACCGAGCTTCTTCCCAACTACGTCTCCGGCCGCTGGCAAAGCGGTTCCGGCGCCGGCACGCCGCTGTTCGACCCGGTGCTGGGCACCGAGCTCGCGCGCGTCGACGCCACCGGCCTGGACCTGCCCGCCGCCTTCGCCTTCGCACGCGAACAGGGCGGCAACGCGCTGCGCGCCCTCACCTACCGCCAGCGGGCCGCATTGCTCGCGGCCGTCGTGAAGGTGCTGCAGGCCAACCGCGACGCGTACTACGAGATCGCCACCGCCAACTCGGGCACGGTGAAGAACGACTCGGCCGTGGACATCGACGGCGCGATCTTCACGCTCGGCCAGTACGCGAAATGGGGCGATGCGCTGGGCGACGTGCGCGCGCTGCGCGACGGCGATGCGGTCAAGCTCGGCAAGGAGCCTGTGTTCCAGTCGCAGCACCTGCAGGTGCCGACGCAGGGCGTGGCGCTCTTCATCAACGCCTTCAACTTCCCCTCGTGGGGCCTGTGGGAAAAGGCCGCGCCCGCGCTGCTCTCGGGCGTGCCGGTGATCGTGAAGCCGGCCACGGCCACCGCCTGGCTCACGCAGCGCATGGTCAAGGACGTGGTCGATGCGGGCGTGCTGCCTGCCGGGGCGCTGTCCATCGTCTGCGGCAGCTCGGCCGGCCTGATGGATGCACTGCAGCCCTTCGACGTGGCCTCCTTCACCGGCTCGGCCGAGACGGCCGCGGTGATCCGTTCGCACCCGGCCGTGGCGCAGCGCTCGGTGCGCGTGAACATCGAGGCCGACAGCCTCAACAGCGCCCTGCTGCTGCCCGGCGCCGCACCCGGCAGCGACGCCTTCAACCTGCTCGTGCGCGAAGTGGTGCGCGAGATGACGGTGAAGTCGGGCCAGAAGTGCACCGCGATCCGCCGCATCCTGGTGCCGGCGGAGCTTTATGACGCGGCGGCCGAAGCCATTGGCGCGAAGCTCGCGGGCACCACGGTCGGCAACCCGCGCAACGAGAGCGTGCGCATGGGCTCGCTCGTGAGCCGCGCGCAGCTGGACTCGGTGCGTGAAGGACTCGCTGCGCTGTCCGCGCAGGCCACCGTGCTGCACGACGGCCGCAACAAGCCCCTCGTCGATGCCGACCCGGCCGTCGCCGCCTGCATCGGCCCCGTGCTGCTGGGCACGCGCGACGCCGACGCCGCGCAGCTTGTGCACGACGTGGAAGTGTTCGGCCCCGTCGCCACGCTGCTGCCCTACCGCGACCTCGCGCACGGCATCGCGCTGGCGCATCGCGGCCAGGGCTCGCTCGTCACATCCATATATGGAAGCGACGACGCGGCGCTGGCGCAGGCCGCGCTCGCCGTCGCGCCGAGCCACGGCCGCGTGCACGTGGTCACGCCCGAAGTGGCGCAGGCCCACACCGGGCACGGCAACGTGATGCCGATGTCGCTGCACGGCGGCCCCGGCCGCGCGGGCGGCGGCGGCGAACTGGGCGGGCTGCGCGCGCTCGATTTCTATCACCGTCGCACGGCGGTACAGGCAAGCCCCGGCGTCCTCGCCGCACTCGGCCTCTAGAAGAAGAAAAAGCAAGAACACGCAAGGCCGAAGGAGACAAGACCATGACCCTGCCCTCACGATTCAACTTCGCCGGACATCTGTTCGAGCTCAACCGCGAACGCGCCGCGCGCACCGCCTACATCGACGACCGCGGCACGATGAGCTACGGCCAGCTCGAGGAGCGCTCGCGCCGCCTGGCCGCCGCGCTGCAGGCGGCCGGCATCCGGCGCGAGGAGCGCGTGCTGCTGCTGATGCTCGACGCCAACGACTGGCCCGTGAGCTTTCTCGGCAGCCTCTATGCTGGCGTGGTGCCGGTGGCGGTCAACACGCTGCTCACGCCCGACGACTACGCCTACATGCTCGACCACAGCCGCGCGCAGGCGGTGCTGGTCTCGGGCGCGCTGCTGCCCACGCTGCAGGAAGCGATGTCGCGCGGCGGGCACGAGGTGCGGGCGCTCTTCGTCTCGCAGCCCACCGGCGCATTGCCCGAAGGCGCGCAGGAGTTCGACGCCGCGCTCGCCGCCGTCGCGCCGCTGGCCGCGCCCGTGACCACCGCATCGGACGACCCGGGCTTCTGGCTGTATTCCTCCGGCTCCACCGGCAAGCCCAAGGGCACGGTCCACACGCACGCCAACCTGTGGTGGACGGCCGAGCTCTACGGCAAGCCGGTGCTCGGCCTCACCGAGGACGACGTCTGCTTCTCGGCCGCCAAGATGTACTTCGCGTACGGCCTGGGCAATGCGCTGACCTTCCCGCTCTCGGTGGGCGCCACCGTGGTGCTGATGGCCGAGCGCCCCACGCCCGACGCCACCTTCCGCCGCTGGGTGGAGCACAAGCCCACCGTGTTCTTCGGTGCGCCCACGGGCTTCGCCGGCATGCTCGCGTCGCCGAAGCTGCCCGCGCGCGAGGCGGTGGCGCTGCGCATGTGCTCCTCGGCCGGCGAGGCGCTGCCCGGCGAGATCGCGCAACGCTTCAAGCAGCACTTCGGCTGCGAGATCATCGACGGCATCGGCTCGACCGAGATGCTGCACATCTTCATCTCCAACCGCCCCGGCGACGTGCGCTACGGCACCACAGGCCGGCCGGTGGAGGGCTACGAGGTCGAGCTGCGCGGTGAGGACGGCCGCCCCGTGCCCGACGGCGAGGTGGGCGACCTCTACATCCGCGGCCCGAGTTCGGCGCTGATGTACTGGGCCAACCGCGAGAAGTCGCGCGAAACCTTCCAGGGCGGCTGGACCAAGAGCGGAGACAAGTACACCCGCGACGCCGACGGCTACTACACCTACGCCGGGCGCAGCGACGACATGCTCAAGGTCAGCGGCATCTACGTCTCGCCCTTCGAGGTCGAGGCCACGCTGATGCAGCACCCGGCCGTGCTCGAGGCGGCGGTGATCGGCAAGGAAGACGCCGACGGCCTGACCAAGACCAAGGCCTTCGTGGTGCTGAAGGACGGGAGCGCGGCCACCGAGGACGAGCTCAAGGCCTTCGTCAAGGAACGCCTGGCGCCCTACAAGTACCCGCGTTTTCTCGAATTCGTGGGCGAGCTGCCCAAGACGGCGACGGGGAAGATCCAGCGCTTCCGGCTACGCGAAAAGGAAAAGCAGGCGTGATGCAGGCACGGCCTTTGCAGGCGCAGCCTGCCCCCATCCCGACCTTTCCCCAAAAGGGGAAGGCGCAGCAACCATGAGCACCGACTTCGCCACCATCACCTGGCGCAACCGCGAGGTGCGCATCGAATGCCAGTGGATCGCGCCCGAGCGCACCGCTGCGCCGCTCGTCGTGTTCCTGCACGAGGGCCTGGGCTCGGTCGCGATGTGGAAAGACTTTCCCGCGCGGCTGTGCGAAGCCGCCGGCGTGCGCGGCCTCGTGTTCTCGCGCCCCGGCTACGGCCGCTCCACGCCGCGCGCGGACGACGAGATCTGGGACGTCGACTTCATGCACCGCCAGGCGCACGAGGTGCTGCCCGCCCTCTTCGCCGCGCTCGGCCTCGGCGACCAGAAACCCTGGCTCTTCGGCCACAGCGACGGCGGCTCGATCTCGCTGCTGCATGCCTCGCGCTTTCCCGACAAGGTGGCCGGCCTCGTGGTGCTGGCGCCGCACATCTTCGTGGAGGACGTGACGGTGGCGAACATCGAGAACGCGCGCACCGCCTATCTCGGCACCGACCTGCCGCAGAAGCTGGGCCGCTACCACGACAGCGCCGACTCCGCCTTCTGGGGCTGGAACCGCATCTGGCTGCACCCGCCATTCCGCGACTGGAACATCGAGAGCGAACTCGACACCATCCGCTGCCCCGTGCTCGCCGTGCAGGGCATCGACGACGAGTACGGCACCCTCGCGCAGATCCGCGGCATCGCCGCGCGCGTGGATGGATGCGAGCTGCTGGAAATCCCTCAATGCGGGCATTCCCCGCATCGCGATCAGCCGGATCGTGTCATCGTCGCGGCCACTTCCTTCATCACCAGAAATCGGAGAGAGACACCATGACCATTCGCAGCACCGCCCGCCTCGCCTTCACGGCCATCGCCCTCGCCTCGCTGGCGGCGGCCGCCGGCGCCCAGGGCACGGGCAAGCTCAAGGTCGGCCTGATGCTGCCCTACAGCGGCACCTACACCGCCCTGGGCGTGGCCATCGAGAACGGCTTCAAGCTGTACGTCGACGAGCAGGGCGGCAAGCTCGCCGGCCGCGAGATCGAATACTTCAAGGTCGACGACGAGTCCGACCCGGCCAAGGCCACCGACAACGTCAACAAGCTCATCAAGCGCGACAACGTCGACGTGATCGTCGGCACCGTGCACTCCGGCGTGGCCATGGCCATGGCCAAGGCCGCCAAGGAAAGCGGCACCGTGCTGATCGTGCCCAATGCCGGCGCCGACGCAGTGACGGGCCCGATGTGCGCGCCCAACATCTTCCGCAGCTCGTTCAGCAACTGGCAGCCGGCCTACGCCATGGGCGAGGTGGCGGCCAAGCAGCAGGGCAAGAAGAAGGCGATGACCATCACCTGGAAGTACGCCGCGGGCGACGAGTCGGTCAACGGCTTCAAGGAAGGCTTCGAGAAGAACGGCGGCAAGGTCGACAAGCAGCTCACCCTGCCCTTCCCCAACGTGGAGTTCCAGGCGCTGCTGACCGAGATCGCGGCCGCCAAGCCCGATGCGGTGTACGCCTTCTTCGCGGGCGGCGGCGCGGTGAAGTTCGTCAAGGACTACCAGGCCGCCGGCCTGAACAAGACCATCCCGCTGTACGGCCCCGGCTTCCTGACCGACGGCACGCTCGACGCGCAGGGCGACTCGGCCCAGGGCATGCTGACCACGCTGCACTACGCCGACGGCCTGAACACCGCTCGCGACAACGCCTTCCGCGTGGCGTATGCCAAGTCGTTCAAGCTGCAGCCCGACGTGTACGCCGTGCAGGGCTACGACGCCGCCCAGATGCTGGGCGTGGGCCTGAACGCCACCAAGGGCGACATCTCGAAGAAGGCCGAGTTCGCGGCCGCCGTCGAGAAGGCCAAGATCGACAGCCCGCGCGGCGCGTTCACCGTGAGCAAGTCGCACAACCCGGTGCAGGACATCTACCTGCGCAAGGTGGAGGGCAAGGAGAACAAGCTGGTGAGCACGGCCATCAAGGGCCTCGCCGATCCGGCCCGCGGCTGCAGGATGTAAGCACCCCAGGCTTCGCGCACTTCGTGTGCTGCGCCAACCCCCTTGCAGGGGGCGACACCTGCGGCCCGGCAAAGCCGGTTCCGCGGTGTCCCGCGCAACGCACGCCTATTGAACAACGATCCCGCCCAGAGAGAACCCCCTCGTGGATTTCGGAACCTTCCTGGTCCAGTGCCTGAACTCGGTTCAGTACGGACTGCTTCTCTTCCTCGTGGCCTCGGGGCTGACGCTGATCTTCGGGATCATGGGCGTCATCAACCTCGCCCACGGGAGCTTCTACATGATCGGCGCCTACATGGCGTTCTCGCTCGCGCCACTGTTCGGCGACCAGTTCCTGCTGATGCTGGTGGCCGGCGTGGTGCTGGCGGCCGTGTTCGGCTACCTGCTCGAATGGGCCTTCTTCAGCTACCTCTACCAGCGTGACCACCTGCAGCAGGTGCTCATGACCTACGGCCTGATCCTGGTGTTCGAGGAGCTGCGCTCCATCCTCGTGGGCAACGACGTGCATGGCGTGAAGGTGCCCGCGTGGCTCGACGGCAGCTTCGCGCTGGGCAGCGTCATGAGCTATCCGTGGTACCGGCTCTTCGCGTCGGCCGCCTGCATCGTGCTGGCCGTGGGCCTGTACTGGGTGGTGAACCGCACGCGCCTGGGCATGATGATCCGCGCCGGCGCGAGCAACCGCGACATGGTGCGCGGCCTGGGCATCGACGTGAAGCGGCTCTACCGCATCGTGTTCGCCGCGGGCGTGGCGCTCGCCGCGCTGGCCGGCATGATCGCCGCGCCGATGTCCTCGGTGTATCCGAACATGGGCGCAAGCGTGCTCATCATCTGCTTCGTGCTGGTGGTGATCGGCGGCATCGGCTCCATCACCGGCGCGCTGGTGGCCTCGCTGCTGGTGGGCTTCGTCGACACCTTCGGCAAGGTGTTCTTCGCCGACTTGAGCGGCATCGGCATCTACCTGCTGATGGCCATCGTGCTGATCTGGAAGCCCGAGGGGCTGATGGGGAGGCGGCCATGACAGCCATGAAGAGAAGCGCCTTCCTGCTGCCCGTGGCCTGCGCGGTCGCCGTCGGCATCGCCGGCCCGTTCATGGGCAACTACGCATCGGACTTCATCGTGAAGGTGATGATCCTGTCGATCTTCGCGCTGAGCCTGGAGCTGCTGGTGGGCATGACCGGCCTCGTGAGCCTGGGCCACGCGGCGTTCTATGGCATCGGCGCGTACGTGACGGTGCTGGCCTCGGGCAACGAGGGCGGCAACTTCGCGCTGCTGCTGCCGGCCGCCATGGGCGTTGCGGCGCTCTATGCGCTCTTCGTCGGCGCTTTAAGCCTGCGCACGCGCGGCGTGTACTTCATCATGGTGACGCTGGCCTTCGCGCAGATGGCCTTCTTCGTGTTCCACGACACCAAAGTGGGCGGCGGCAGCGACGGCATCTACATGTACGTGCGGCCTGCCATCGGCGCGCTCGACATGGAGAACCGCACGGTGCTGTTCTACGTGGTGCTGGCCTCGCTGGTGTTCACCTACGCCCTGCTGGCGCTCATCCGGCGCTCGCGCTTCGGCGCGGCGCTGGCGGGCATCCGCGTGAACGAGCAGCGCATGCGCGCCGCCGGCTTCGCTGTGTACGGCTACAAGCTCGCGGCCTTCGTGCTGGCGGGTGCGCTGGCCGGGCTCGCGGGCTTCCTGCTGGCCTCGCGCGACGGCGTGGTCAACCCCGAGCTGATGGCCTGGCACAACTCGGGCGAGGTGCTGCTGATGGTGATCCTCGGCGGTCTCGGTCACCTGCGCGGCGCGGTGATCGGTGCCGTGGCGTTCACGCTGCTGAAGGAAATCTTCTCCACGCACGCGGTGATGGGCCCGCTGGCCGACCACTGGCAGCTGACGCTGGGGCTCACGATCATCGTGTTCGTGGCGCTGCTGCCCAAGGGCCTGATCGGCCTGGTGCAGCGTCTCTCGCCTAAGGGGGCCGCATGACGACGACCACCAACGCACTGCTCTCCGTCGAGAAGCTCACGCGCCGCTTCGGCGGCCTCACGGCCGTCAACGGCGTCACGCTCGACCTGCACGTGGGCGAGGTGCATGCCGTGATCGGCACCAACGGCGCCGGCAAGTCCACGCTCATCAACATGCTCTCGGGCGAGATCGAGGCGAGCGAGGGCCGCATCACGCTCGACGGCACGGACATCACCGGCCGCGCGCAATGGAAGCGCGCGCGCGACGGCGTGGGCCGCAGCTACCAGCGCACCACCATCTTCCCGGAGTTCAGCGTGCACGAGAACTGCCGGCTCGCCGCGCAGGCCGCCACGCCGAAGCCCTGGGCCTTCTGGGAGTCGTCGCGCGGCTGCGCCACCAGCAGCGCTTCGGCCGACGCGGCGCTGGAGGCCGCCGGCCTCACGCACGAGGCGCAGCGCATTGCCGGCACCATGAGCCACGGTGCGCAGCGCCAGCTCGAAGTGGCGATGTGCCTGGCCACCAACCCGCGCGTGCTGCTGCTCGACGAACCCCTCGCCGGCATGGGCGCCGAGGAAACCGACCGCATGCTCACGCTGCTCGCGCGGCTGAAGGCCACGCACGCGATCCTGCTGGTGGAGCACGACATGGACGCCGTGTTCCGCATCGCCGACCGCATCACGGTGATGGTGAACGGGGCGGTCATCGCCACGGGCAACCCGACCGAGATCCGCGAGAACCCGGAAGTGCGCACGGCCTATCTCGGAGACCACTGACATGCTGCTCGTGCGCGACCTCAACACCTACTACGGCAACAGCCACATCCTGCGCGGCGTGCATGCCGGCATTCCCGCGGCCACCTCGGTCGGCCTGCTCGGGCGCAACGGCATGGGCAAGACCACGCTGATCCGCACCATGATGGGCTACGTGCGCCCCGCGTCGGGCGAAGTGCAGGTCGACGGCCGCACCGTCACCGGCTTGCCGCCCGAGAAGATGGCGCGCCTGGGCATCGGCTACGTGCCCGAGGGGCGCGGCATCTTCCCGAACCTCTCGGTGCGCGAGAACCTCGTGATGAGCGAGCGCGCGGGCATCGACGGCCGGCGCGAATGGACCTTCGACCGCGTGATGGCCACCTTCCCGCGCCTGGCGGAGCGCCTGTCGAACGGCGGCCAGCAGCTGTCGGGCGGCGAGCAGCAGATGCTCTCCATCGGCCGCGCGCTCATGACCAACCCGCGCCTCTTGATCCTCGACGAGGCCACCGAAGGCCTTGCGCCGCTGATCGTGGCCGAGATCTGGCGCGTGATCGGCGAGATCCGCGCCACCGGCATCGCCACGCTGATCGTCGACCGCGACTACCGCAAGGTGCTCGCGCACACCGACCTCGCGGTAGTGATGGAGAAGGGACAGATCGTGCGGCACGGTGCCTCGGCCGACCTGCTGGCCGAGCCGCACGCGCTGGAGGAACTGCTGGGCGTGTAGGCCACGCGATGACGCGCGAGATCAGCCTCCTCGACACATCGGGCAAGCCCCTGCCCTTCGACGGCAGGATGCTGATGAACGCGCAGGCCACCGCGTGGCAGGGCTTCGCGCTGGAGGTGCGCGCAATGTCCGGCGATGGCGAGAACCCCGCCTGCTACAACCCGCATCCGCTGATCGGCCTGTGCGTGCGCGGCCATGTGAAAGGCGCGATGACGCGGGGGCGGCGCCAGCATCCCTTCGAGTCGAACGCCGGCGGGATCTTCATCTTCGAGCAGGGCTACGAGGTCGAGCGCGCAACCTGGACCGGCGAGCTCGCCGAGACCATCGTGCTGGAGATCCGCCCCGAGGCACTGCGCAGCCTCATGCCCGAGGGCGACGGCGAGCTGCACCTGCAGACGCAACTGTCGACCACCGACGCGACGCTGTCGGCCCTGGTCATCGCCATGCGCGACGAGGTGGAGCGCGGCTGCAGCTCGGGCCGCCTGCATGCGCAGGGCCTGTCGATGGCGCTCGCGAGCTACCTGCGCAACCGCTACGGCGCCACGGGCAACACCCGGCGCCCGCGCGGACGGCTCTCGCAGAACGACCTGCGCAGGGTGTACGACTGGGTCATGCAGCATCTGTCCGAGGACTTCGGCATCGACGAACTCGCGGCCGAGCTGCACCTGAGCGCGGTGCATTTCACGCGGCTCTTCCGCGCCAGCACCGGCGCGACGCCGTACCGCTACGTGATGGAGCAGCGCGTGCGCCACGCGCTGTCGCTGCTGCGCGGCAACCAGTCGCTCGCGGAGATCGCGCAGGCCGTGGGCTTTTCGAGCCAGGCGCATTTCACGCAGGTGTTCCGCCAGCTGGTCGGCACCACGCCGGCGCGCGCGCGGCGCGGGTAAGTCCCGGTGGAGGGTGAAGGAATCCTGCAAGCGGTGATCGCATGTCGATATACCGCGGCGGGGGGCGCGGGCAAATTCATGTCTCTACACAACAGGAGACGAGAAGATGCCCAAGCCATTGCCCACCCCGCCAATCCCCATTTCCGCCGTCCTCTGCCTGAGCCTCGCCGCGGCAGCCGTGCTCACGGCCTGCGGCGGCAGCAGCTCCTCAGGCCCTGCCGTGCTGCCTCTCGTTCCCGCGCCAGCCACGGCTCCACCCGCTGGCGCGCCGCTGGCCCTGGCCTGCGATGAAAGCCTGAAGACCGCGTTCAAGCCCGACGCCGACACCACCGTGACGGTGGTGAAACAGTTCAGGAAAGGCGACGACCTGAACCTCGACGGCAAGGCCTCGGGCACGGTGGCGGCCAGCGACGTGTGCATGGTCAAGCTCAACGTGGGACCCGGCCATGCGGGCCCGGCCGATGCGCCATCGACCTCGCCGGGCATCGGCATCGAGGTGTGGCTGCCTTCGCAGGCCTCGTGGAACAGCCGCATCCGCGTGCTCGGCGGCGGCGGCTTCGTCGGCGACGCGGGCATCAGCGCGAAGACGCAGATCGGTGGGGCGAATGCAGCCGCCATCGCGGCGGGCGAAGGCTCGGTGAGCGCTGTGACCGACGCCGGGCATGCATCGAAGGCCCCGCTGCCTTCGGTGGACGGCTCTTTCGCGATGAACCCCGACGGCACCGTCAATACCACGCTGTGGACCGACTTCGCGAGCCGCGGCATTCACCAGATGGCCGTCAAGGCCAAGGCACTCGCCGCCGGCTTCTACCAGCGCGACGCGAAGTACGCCTACTGGGATGGCTGCTCCACCGGCGGCCGCCAGGGCCACATGCAGGCGCAGGTGAACCCCGACGACTTCGACGGCATCCTGGCCGGCAACAGCGCGATCAACTGGACCAGCTTCATCACCGCCGAGCTGTATCCGCAGGTGGTGATGCAGCGCGACCTTGGCGGCACGCCGCTCACGGCCGACCAGCTTTCGCTGGTGTCCTCGTCGGCGGTGAGCGCCTGCGACAGCGCGCTCACGGGCCAGCACGACGGCTTCATCAGCGACCCCGCCGCCTGCAAGTACGACCCCGCTCAGGACAAGACCGTGCTTTGCACCGCCAGCGGCGGCACCAACGCCACCGCCGCATGCCTGAGCACCGCGCAGGCGCAGGCCGTCAACAAGATCTGGTACGGCCAGACACGCGACGGCAGCGCGCCCGCGCCCGCCAGCGACATCGGCTACGGCGCCACGCTGGCATCGAACCAGCTCTGGTACGGCCTCACGCGCGGCACCGCGCTCAACAGCCCCGGCGCGCCAGGCTTCTCGCTGGCCGACTCGGTGGCCGGCGTGCCCATGCCCTTCCACATCGCCGCGCACCAGGTGGCGCTGAACCTGCAGGACCCGACGATCGCAACGCCGGACTTCATCAACGCCACGGGCAACGGCGCGGACAAGTGGAAGGGCCTGTCTTACGCCCAGCTCGCCAACGCGAGCGACCGCGGCAAGGCGCTGCAGACGGCCTTCGCGAACATCAACGCCGACAACCCCGACCTCGCGCGCTTCCGCGACCGCGGCGCCAAGCTGCTGACGTACCACGGGTTGGCCGACCAGCTGATTCCGAGCTCGGGTACCGCCAACTACTACGAGCGCGCGGCAAAGGCGATGGGCGGCATCGATGCACTGCAGAAGTTCTACCGCTACGTGGAGATCCCGGCGATGGGCCACTGCGCGGGCGTGGGCTCTGTCAACGGCCTCGCCGGCACCAGCCCCACGGCCAACCCGCCGCTGCCGGCGCAGAACCAGCTGTTCACGGCGCTGACCGACTGGGTCGAGAAAGGCATCGCGCCCGACAGCATGGTGATGCAGAACGCCGACAGGTCGCTCGCGCGGCCGCTGTGCACCTACCCGAAGAAGATCGCCTACCTCGGCGGCGACGTGAGCAAGGCCGAGAGCTTCGCCTGCCGCTGAGCGAACCGGCGGCACACTCTGTTGCAAAGCACGAAGGCGATCTTCGGACTTCACCGGGTTTCACCTCTGTGCTGCGACAGCGCGACAGCCGAATGATGGTCGGCTGCACGGCCCGGCGTGGCCGTGCCCACCCATCCGCGAGGCTGCGCATGACGTCCCTGCAATCGCGTCACATCGACAACGTCTACTCCATCACCACCGGCGCGGCGCTGGCCGATCCGGCGGCGAGCCTGGTCCACAAGTCGTGGGCGCGCTGCGTGCGCGACCACGGGCTCGATCCGTCGAGGCCGAGCCCCGCGCGCATCCTGCCGGCGCAGGAAGTGCGCGCGCACCAGCAGCAGCTGGAGCATTTCCTGCGCGCCGCGCGCTCGGGCATGGAAGACATCTACCGCCGCGTGGCCGACCTGGGCTACATGGTGCTGCTGACCGACGCGGAAGGCATCACGGTCGACTACATCGGCAACCCCGCGTGGGACGACCAGCTGCGCAAGGCCGGCCTCTACCTCGGCGCCGACTGGAACGAGGCGCACGCGGGCACCTGCGGCGTGGGCACCTGCCTGGTCGAGCGCCAGCCGATGACCTGCCACCAGACCGAGCACTTCGACGCCACGCACATCGCGCTCACCTGCACCACCGCGCCGCTGTTCGACCACAGCGGCAAGCTCACGGCCATCCTCGACGTGTCTGCCCTGCGCTCGCCAGAAGCCAGGGAAAGCCAGCATCTCGTGCGGCACCTGGTGGCCATCTACGCGCGGATGATCGAGGACGCCGACTTCCTGCGCAGCTTCCGGGGCCACTGGATCCTGCGGCTGGGCAGCGCCTTCGGGCTGGTCGACGTGGCGGGCGAGGTGATGCTGGCCTTCGACGAAGGCGGCACGGTGGTGGGCGCGAACGGCGGCGCGCGGCAGGCCTTTGCGGGGCGTGCGCTGGGTGGCGCGATCTCCGAATGGCTGCACATGCCGATGGACGCGATCTGGCGCATCGGCAACGGCGGCGCGTCGGCCATGCCCTTCGCGCACACGGTGCTGCTGCCGGGCGGCGGCGAGTACCACGCATCGCTGCTGGCGCCGCGCGTGCGCAGGCCTTCGGGCAGCGCTCCTGCGGCGCCCGCCGCACGCCCGAACGACCGCCTGCCGCCGCTGGAACGCATCGCGGGCGACGATCCGCAGATGCAGAAGCTGCTCGCGCAGGCACGCCGGCTGGTGGACCGCGGCATCCACGTGCTGGTCGAGGGCGAGACCGGCAGCGGCAAGGAAGTGCTGGCGCGCGCGCTGCACGGCGCCAGCGGCCGCGCGGCGATGCCCTTCGTGGCGGTGAACTGCGCGGCCATTCCCGATTCGCTGATCGAGAGCGAGCTGTTCGGCTACACGCCCGGCAGCTTCACCGGCGGCCGCGCCAAGGGCATGAAGGGCCTGATCGCGCAGGCCGACCGGGGCACGCTGTTCCTCGACGAGATCGGCGACATGCCGATGGCGCTGCAGACGCGGTTGCTGCGCGTGCTATCCGAGGGCGAGGTGCTGCCGCTGGGCGCAGAGTCGCCGCAGCGCGTGGACATCGCGGTGGTCGCGGCCACGCACCGCCACCTGCCCGGGCTCGTGGCCTCGGGTCGCTTTCGCGAGGACCTCTACTACCGCCTGTGCGGCGCGGTGCTGAAGCTGCCGCCGCTGCGCGAGCGCGGCGACATGCGCTACCTGATCGAGGGCATGTTCAACGAGGAAGCCGCGGCGATGTCTTCACCGGCACGGCTGTCGGAAGAGGCGATGCAGAAACTGCTGGCGCATGACTGGCCGGGGAATCTGCGGGAGCTGCGCAATGTGTTGAGGCTGGCGTTGGCGCTGTGCAGCGACGGCCGGGTCGGCGTGGAAGACCTCCAGCTACAGCTGCCCGCACGATCGGGCCACGTCACCCCGGCCAACGTGGCCTGTGTCGCCGCTTCTTCGGCCGACGACCCAGATGGCATCGCCGCCACCGAGCTCGTCGAACTGCTCAGGCGCCACCGATGGCACGTGGCACGCGCGGCCGACGAACTTGGCCTGAGCCGTGCCACGGTGTACCGGCACATGAAGCGCCACGGCATCGCGCCGCCGCGCAGCCGGCCGTTGGCGGACGACTGAGACGCGCTGCGACAGTTGTCTCGGCTTCGTCGCATGCGGCGTGCGACAAACGCTTGCGCTGCGACAAAACCCCGCGCAAGTCATTGATCCATCGTCGCCCCGCGCGCGGCACGAAAGCTGCGCAACGCATGCCGCGCCGCCCCAAGGCGCCGCGCATCCATCAACGACGCAACGGAGACACGCAATGACAGACCCCACCACCGCCCCTACCCGGGCCGCGGCCCAATGGCTCGCCGACTTCGCCGCCGCGCTCGCGCGCAACGACATCGACGCGGCCGTCTCGCTGTTCGAGGCCGACAGCTTCTGGCGCGACCTAGTCGCCTTCACCTGGAACATCCGCACGCAGGAAGGCCCCGATGCCATCCGCGCGATGCTGCAGGCGCGGCTGGCCGACGTGCAGCCCACGGCCTTCGCGGTGGAGGGCGAGGCGACCGAGGCCGATGGCGTGGTCGATGCGTGGTTCACCTTCGAGACGCGCGTGGCGCGCGGACGCGGCCATCTGCGGCTGCGCAACGGCAAGGCCTGGACGCTGCTCACCACCATGACGGAGCTGAAGGGCTTCGAGGAGAAGACGGGCGACAACCGCATCAAGGGCGCGGAGCACGGCGTGCACAAGGGCCGCAAGAACTGGCTGGAGAAGCGCCGCGACGAAGAAGCGTCGCTGGGCTACACCGAGCAGCCCGAGGTGGTGATCATCGGCGGCGGCCAGGGCGGCATCGCGCTCGGCGCGCGGCTGCGGCGGCTGGGCGTGCCGACCATCATCGTGGAGCGCAACGCGAAGGCCGGCGACTCCTGGCGCAAGCGCTACAAGTCGCTGTGCCTGCACGACCCGGTCTGGTACGACCACCTGCCCTACATGCCCTTCCCCGACGACTGGCCGGTGTTCGCGCCCAAGGACAAGATCGGCGACTGGCTGGAGATGTACACCAAGATCATGGAGCTCAACTACTGGAGCTCCACCACCGCGAAGAAGGCACGCTTCGACGAAGCCGCGCAGCGCTGGGAGGTGACGGTCGAGCGCGAGGGCAAGCCGGTGGTGCTGCGGCCGAGGCAACTGGTTTTCGCGCTGGGCGTGTCGGGCTACCCGAATGTGCCGAAGGTGGCTGGCGCGGAGAACTTCAAGGGCGACCAGCACCACTCCAGCCAGCACCCCGGGCCCGAGGCCTATGCCGGCAAGAAGTGCGTGGTGCTGGGCTCCAACAACTCGGCGCACGACATCTGCGCCGCCCTGTGGGAGCACGGCGCCGACGTGACGATGATCCAGCGCTCGTCGACGCACATCGCGCCCTCCCAGTCGCTGATGGAATTGGCGCTGGGCGGGCTCTATTCGGAGCAGGCGATGAAGAACGGCATCGACCACCACAAGGCCGACCTGATCTTCGCGTCGGTGCCCTACAGGATCATGCACACCTTCCACATCCCGGTGTACGAGGAGATGAAGAAGCGCGACGCCGACCTGTACGCGCGGCTCGAAAAGGCAGGCTTCATGCTCGACTTCGGCGCCGACGGATCAGGGCTCTTCATGAAGTACCTGCGCCGCGGTTCGGGCTACTACATCGACGTGGGCGCCTCGGAGCTGGTGGCCAACGGCAGCATCCACCTGAAGAGCGGCGTGAACATCGAGCGGGTGAACGAGCGCTCGGTGACGCTCACCGATGGCACCGAGCTGCCGGCAGACCTGCTGGTGTACGCCACCGGCTACGGCTCGATGAACGGCTGGCTGGCCGACCTGATCTCGCCGGAGATCGCCGACAAGGTCGGCAAGTGCTGGGGCCTGGGCTCCGACACGCCGAAGGACCCGGGGCCGTGGGAAGGCGAGCTGCGCAACATGTGGAAGCCCACGCAGGTGGACAACCTGTGGTTCCACGGCGGCAACCTGCACCAGTCGCGGCACTACTCGCAGTTCCTGGCGCTGCAGCTGAAGGCGCGGATGGAAGGGATCGACACGCCCGTGTACGAGCGGGCCGCGTCGCACCACGTGCGCTGACTTGGTGTTGTCCCCTCTCCCGCAAGCGGGAGAGGGAGCGAGTCCGCTCACTCGCTGATGAACCGCCGCAGCCCTTCCAGGTCGATCACGGTGATGCCGCCGTACTCGATGCGCAGGAACCCGGCCTCCTTCAGCCGGTTCAACGCCGCATTGCACCGCTGGCGTGACACGCCCGAAAGGTTCGCGATCTCCTCCTGCGAGGTCTGAAGATGCGGCTCGCTGCCCGGGTGCAGCCAGGGATGGAAGAGCCCCGCCAGCGCGCGCGCCACCTGGCTGTCGGCATCGAGCAGGCGATGCGCCGCGTAGTTGCCCATGAACCAGTGCAGCCGCTCGTTGATCTGCTGCAGAAGGAAGTGATCGAAGCCGCGCTGCGTGCGGTGCAGCCACTCGAAGGTTTCCAGCGGCAGCGCCGCCACCCTGCTCGGCCGCAGGGCGATGATGTCGGCCGAGCGCGGGAGCGCGCGCAACAGCGTGCCTTCGCCGAACCAGCTGCCCACCGAGAGCCCGCCGAAGGTCACGGAGCGGCCATCGCTGGAGGTGATCGACCACTTGAGCAGCCCCTCGAGGGTGCCGTACCAATGCATCGGCGTGTCGCCGCGCCGGCACAGCGCGGCGCCCGCCGCCACCTCCACCTCGCGCATCTCGTCGAGCACGCGCTCGCCAGCGCTCACGTCGAGCAGGGGGAACCAGGCCGAACCTTGCAGCAGTTGCGGGATCGTCAGCGATGCCGCTCTGGGGGCCGGCTTCGTCGTGGGCATGGAATGAAAGCTCCTGAAGGCCGGGTGCGTAAACCCTGAGCCCAAATGTCGTCGCGATGACTGAGTGTGCCTGCGCACCCAAAAATAATAGCGCGGCCCCCTTGAAAGACACCAGGAGCCCCGACCATGTCGAAGCGCAAAGTGATCGTGACCATCGCCCCCACCGGCGGCATGGCGCACAAGTCGCAGAACCCCAACCTCCCCACCCAGCCCGCCGAGATCGCGGCCGACGTGCTGCGCTGCTGGAACGCCGGCGCGAGCGTGGTCGCGATCCACGCGCGCCGCCCGGACGACGGCGCCACCTGCGACGCCAACGTGTACCGCGACATCAACAGCCGCATCCGCGCGGGCGGCTGCGACATCGTCATCAACAACTCCACCGGCGGCGGCGTGCATGGCGACATGGTGAAACCGCTGGCCGGCGACCGCTGGGAGATCGCGTGGGAAGAGCGCATCAAGGGCATGGACGCCGGCGCCGAGATGTGCACGCTGGACGCCACCACGCTCAACCTGAGCTTCGAGGGCAAGCAGATCCTGATGGACACGCCCATCACCCGCGGCCGCGAGCTGGCCGCCGGCATGAAGGCGCGCGGCATCAAGCCCGAGTGGGAAGTGTTCAGCCCCACGCACATCCTGCAGGACACGACCACGCTGATCGGCGAGGGCCACGACGACGAACCCTACTTCATCAACCTGGTGATGAACGTGCACCGCAACTTCCAGAACGCGATGCCGTATTCGCCGCGCTTCCTGCAGATGATGGTCGACACCCTGCCCAAGGGCAGCATCTTCTGCGTGAGCGGCATCGGCCCCTCGCAGCTGGAGGCCAACGTGGCGGCGCTGCTGCTGGGCGGCCATGCGCGCGTGGGCCTGGAAGACAACCTCTACTTCCGCCAGGGCGAGCTGGCCACCAACGTGCAGCTCACCGAGCGCATCGTGCGCGTGATCCGCGAACTCGACATGGAAGTGGCGACGCCCGCCGAGGCGCGGCAGATGATGGGCCTGCCGCGGGTGGGCACGCCGAGGCCCGAGTTCGCATTGGGCTGACAGCGGCACGCAGCAGGAAAAGACGAACGGAGACGAATACATGAGCAAGCTTTCCCGCACCGCCCTGGCCGTCGCGCTCGGTGCGGCATTCGCCGCAACGGGCGCCTCGGCGCAGGTGTCCGACGATGTGGTCCGCATCGGCTTCATCAGCGACATGTCGGGCATCTACCGCGACTACGACGGCCCGGCCGGTGCCGAGGCCATCCGCATGGCGATCGCCGACATGGGCGGTGCCATCGGCGGCAAGAAGATCGAGCTGGTCACGGCCGACCACCAGAACAAGCCCGACATCGCCGCCGCCAAGGCGCGCGAATGGTTCGACGTGCAGAAGGTCGACATGCTGGTCGCCGGCGTCAACTCGGGCGCGGCCATCGCCATGGCGGGCGTGGCGGCCGACAAGAAAAAACCGTACTTCGTGGTGGGCTCGGGCGCCTCGGGCCTCACCAACGAATACTGCTCGCCCTATACGGTGCACTACGCCTACGACACGGTGGCCATGGCGCGCGGCACCGCGAGCGCGGTGGTCAAGGCCGGCGGCAAGAGCTGGTACTTCGTGACGGCCGACTACGCCTTCGGCGCAGCGCTGCAGGCCGACGCAACCAAGACGGTGCAGGCCGCGGGCGGCACGGTGGCGGGCTCGGTCAAGCATCCGCTGGGCGCGAGCGACTTCTCGTCGTTCATGCTGCAGGCGCAGGGCTCCAAGGCGCAGGTGCTGGCACTGGCCAACGCGGGCGGCGACACGGTCAACGCCATCAAGTCGGCGGCGGAGTTCGGCGTCGGCAAGAACATGAAGCTGGCCGGCATGATCATCACCATCAACGACGTGCACGCGCTGGGCCTGAAGGCATCGCAGGGCATGTACCTCACCGACAGCTGGTACTGGAACCAGAGCCCCGAGTCGCGCGAATGGGCGCGCCGCTTCTTCGACAGGCACAAGCGCATGCCCTCCTCCTTCCATGCCGGCGACTACTCGGCCGCGCTGCAGTACCTGCAGGCGGTGAAGGCCGCGGGCAGCGACGACGCCGACAAGGTGATGGCGCAGTTGCGCAAGACGAAGTTCAATGACATGTTCGTCAAGGGCGGCTGGCTGCGCGACGACGGGCTGATGGTGCACGACATGCACCTGATGCAGGTGAAGACGCCGGCCGAATCGAAGGAACCCTGGGACTACTACAAGGTGGTCGAGCCGATCCGCGGCGAGGCCGCATGGACCACGAAGGCGGAGAGCCGCTGCGCGCGGTGGAAATCGACATGAGCACATCCCCGGAAATCCAACGCGTGGCGGTGGTAGGCACCGGCGTGATCGGCGCGAGCTGGGCCGCGCATTTCCTCGCGCACGGCCTCGACGTGAACGCGACCGACCCGTCGCCCGGCGCGGAGGAAAGGCTGCGCGAAGCCGTGGCACGGCACTGGCCCACGCTGGAGCGCTTCGGTCTCGCGCCCGGCGCGAGCATCGACCGCCTGCGCTTCCACGACAGCCTGGAAGACGCTGTCTCGGTGGCCGACTTCGTTCAGGAGAACGGCCCCGAGCGCATGGACTTCAAGATCGACCTGTTCCGCCGCATGGACGCGGCCGCGCCGCCGGAGACCATCCTCGCGTCGAGCTCGTCGGGCCTTGCGATCAGCGGCGTGCAGTCGGGCTGCGTGCATCCGCAGCGCGTGGTGCTGGGGCATCCGTTCAACCCGCCGCACCTGATTCCGCTGGTGGAAGTGATCGGCGGCGAGCAGACCTCGGCCGAGGTCATCGAACGCACGATGGCGTTCTACGCGGCCATTGGCAAGCGGCCGATCCACGTGAAGCGCGAGGTGAAAGGCCACATCGCGAACCGGCTGCAGGCGGCACTGTGGCGCGAAGCCTTCCACCTCGTCGACCAGGGCGTGGCGAGCGTGGCCGACATCGACGCGGCCATCGCGCACGGGCCCGGCCTGCGCTGGGCGGTGATGGGGCCGTTCATGAACCTGCACCTGTCGGGCGGCGCGGGCGGCATCGAGCATGTGCTCGCGCACCTGGGCGGGCCGATCGAGGACTGGTGGAAAGACCTGGGAGCGCCGTCGATGACGGCGGAGTTGGAGCAAAAAGTCGCACAAGGCGTGGCCGAAGAACTGGGCCAACGCCGGACAGCCGACCTCGAAGCCACGCGCGACATCCTGCTGTTAAACCTGATTCGCGCCAAATCCGACACCGGCAGACTCGACTGAAATGACCGACTTCCTCCTCGATGAAAACCTGATCGCCCCGCCCCGCACGGTGCGCATCGACTTCG
>Ga0102589_1002177_pt1 | contig 23519 bp, 28 predicted proteins | sample AraplaMF_Col_mLB_FD_76858 | JGI IMG/M metagenome (GOLD analysis project Ga0102589, IMG submission 76858) | Arabidopsis root microbial communities from the University of North Carolina, USA - plate scrape MF_Col_mLB | ecosystem: Host-associated > Plants > Roots > Endosphere | place: USA... | reverse complement strand
TCTTATGTTATTACAATAATTTACATAATACCAAACACTATTACTTATCTGTTTTGTAAAAAAACATTCACAATAACTTATCACCCAAGTTAATCTTTCATGTTATAAAGTAATTTTACAGAAAAATAGGGTGGATATATTTGGTATACCTATACGAATAACTAAAAGTGTTGCATGTAAATATAAGTATAATAGTTAGAATGTTTCGATAAAAAAGAGTTCGAATTATGTATATTGAAATAATAAGCGCTTTCATTGATATTATACAACAATATAACGGAATATAGTATAAAAAATAAAAAATTATGAATTTATCGTAAACTTCATTTAGATAGTGTTAAATATCGAAAGGAAAGTGAAGGATTTCTATAAAAAAAGTTGCTAAACATAAAAAATGCTTCATAAACAGTTAGTTTCTATAAATATGACGAAAAACACGGTAAAACGAGTAACGGATTTCGTGGAATAAAGAGATAAATAAAATGTTTTAAAAGGATAAAACAAATATGGAGATATTAAATTTTAAAAAAAGAGAGGAGGAGATATAGTAACGGTTACTTACAGTGTTCCGCGTTTCGTTTCAAAATAGACGTGTTGAAATTGAAAAAGTTTCTTCTATATAAATAGAGTGAAGAATGAATAAAACGGATGTAAAGGAAGCTTGACGTAAAGGTTGCTTTACATATATACTCAGTGTAAGAAAGGAGGGAGAAATTTCCTTGGAAAATAAAATGGTCGAATACCGAAAAAAATTTGGACTATCTCAAGAAAAATTGGCTGAGAAACTTGGAGTTTCCAGACAAACCATCATTTCAATTGAAAAAGGAAAATATGATCCATCACTTCCGTTAGCATTTGAAATCGCGAAAACATTTCAGACAACGATAGAACATGTATTCATTTATGAAGGAAAAGAAGGGGAGGAAAAGGGATGAATTATTCACAAAAGTACTTCGTTATTATGGGAATTATCTTTCTATTTATGAGTGGGTTTATGATACTAACAGGGATAATGACGCATTCTGCACCACCACCAGCAACTTATCCATTGCTTGGGATGATGATTATGAGTTTCTGCCTAAGTTATTTACAACCGCAATTTAAAGAAAAAGATGAGCGAATGAAACTTATTCGTTATAAAGGAATGTTTGTGACATTTTTTGCATTAATAGCGTATTATCTTCTTTTCTCTTTCGGTTTAAACTTGAAAATACTTACACTATCCGCTACTGAACTATTGAACATACTAATGGCACTTACGATGAGTACAGTTTTTATCTCATTTGTTGTTTTATCGAAAAGATATTAAGATGGAAGAGAGAAAGGAAGATTAACATATGCAAATGATGTATGCTTTTGGCATTGGGCTTGTATTATTTTTAGCCGTATTCTTATTTATTCGGAAAGACGTTCAAGGCGGGACGTTAACAAAACGAGGCTTTTATAAAATGATCGGCTGTTTAGTTGTTATGTTTATAGCGATTATCGTAATGATCGTTTTAATAAATCAGTCACTATAAAATGAACCTTACTTGAGTAAGGTTTTTCTTTTTGCGTAAAACCCGAAAATTCCTACGATATCCATTTACTACATATAATGGATATTATATAATTTAATAAAATGATAGATAGGGAGCATATTATATGAATAAAAAAACTATCTTCTTTTTATTAGCATGTCTACTACTTATAGCTAGTATTACTTATATAATATGTAACAAACGAGAACCAGTGCCACCTATGTTAGTATGGGAAGGTCAGGAATACTATGTAACGCATGAACCTGCCGAAGCTGAAAAAGTTGGGCAAAGGCTTGGAGAAGTAATAAAGAAAATCGAAACAAGTAAAAAGCCTACTAAAAACAGTGAATCCAACATAGTACAAGAAAAAACAGAAGTATTTACAATGATAGAAGAAGAAAAACATCCTCACTCACCTTTAATCATAAAGGAGCCTTATAGTGACGAATATAGAGTAGTAAGACCGATGTTACAAGTACTATAAAGTGAAGGGGAGACTCATATGCAGACAGTAACTTCATATCCATGGTCGTTAAGAAAAATGTTTGTTTTTTTCTTTGCTTCATCCTTCCGCCAATCGGTGCAATTTATATTTTGATGAATCGAGAGTCGCTACAAAAGAGAGACTTCATTTTATATGTATTATTTGCTGCTATTAATATATCGCTTTGGTTATCGCTTATGATCTTTGATCGGACTATGTGGATGGTAGCGGGGCATTATGTGCTTGGAGCAATTGTAATTGTATTTTCGAAAATGAATAAGGGATAAGCCAGCAATCTTAAAGTTGCTGGTTTTTGTTTTGGTATTTATACAGATTGATTGAAGGTGCCGTGTAGGAATGCTACAAGGTTCTTTATCTTTTGGGAATGAATAGAAAATGAATCATATAAATGCTATACTAAAAAATGTTTGTAATGTCAGTTTCATACTATTATATAGTGATGACTTACTAGAAAATATAAGAGGAGAATGAACGTGCAAAAGATACAAAAATTATTGCTGTTAATGATGGTAGTAGGATTAACAGTAGGTGTTTTAGCAGGGTGTGCAAACCCGAAAGATACGACAGAAGAATTTTTAACTGCGATACAAAAAGGTGATGTAGAAAAGGCTCGTACATTTGTTGAGAGTGACAAAGAATTTAATAAACTAAATGAAAAAACAGATGATGCTGAGGCAAAAGCAATGCTGAGTGCGATTACGAAAAACTTTAAATTTGAAAAGCCAGAAGAAGTGTCGAAAAAGGATGACAAAGCAGAAGTGAAAGTGAAAATTACATCTGCTGATCTATCCGTTGCTGTAACAAAAGCAGTGGGAGAAGTTATGCCAATGGCTTTCGCTAGTGCTTTTAGCGAAGACAAGGAGCAGTCTGAAAAAGCAATCGAAAAAACGATGACATCAGCAATCGTCAAACACTTATCAGATAAAGATGCAATCATGGCAACTCGCGAAGTTACATTGAACTTAAAGAAAAACAAAGATGGCGACTATAAAATCATTGCAGATGATAACTTGAAAGAAGTATTGTTTGCTAATGCGAAGTCTTTGGAGAAGATGTTTGGTGGGAAGTGATTAGCTTAGATAAAAAAAGAGAAACCATATCACGTAGAAAGTTGATATGGTTTCTCTTTTTTATGACCCTGGAGAGGCTCGAACTCAGAATCTCCATCAACAATCTTTCATGGTTATAGCAGATGATAGGGGATGAAAGTTGTTGTAGCTCCGTTCCATAGAGATACTATACAGGAAACAGTTGATAGGCATACCTCTTTAGTTTTATCTAGAAAAATAGGATGGGGGTAAGTCTACATATTTAATAGTAGAAATAATTTCGTAGAATGGGACTAGATGATCTTATTGAGTTAGCGCGAATGCATAAGTTATAAATTCAAGTGCCATAAGGGGAAACCTGAGGAGAAAAAGACTTCGAAGTTTTAAGATTATATAAAATATTCATAGTTGCGAAAACCCTATTGTGGTAAAATATTCTATATGAAAATTAAAAAGGGGAAAGGCTTATGGATTTAATCAAAGTTACTCCAGAACGTTTGGAGCAATCTGCTAAGTTGGTACAAGATATAAAACAAACTTTAGACAATATGCACAAAGACCTTTATAACCAAACAGAATACATAGCGTCTCAGTGGACAGGTGCAACAAGTCAAAATTTCTATCAAATGTTTAATGAAGCTAAACCAAAGATTTTTGAAGTTAATAATCTATTGGATAAAATTTCAGAAGAACTCAAACATTCTGCTAAGAAATTTCGTGAAGCAGACCAAATGGATTATATGTTAGCAAAAGCAAAATCTCAAAATGATGTGGAGTATTTGCAAGGGAAAGCAGAATGGAAAGAAGGAGACCGATTTGGTGGGACGTTAGAGGGAGCAGTGGTAGAAGCAAAGAATAGTGTAGGAACAAATGGGGAATTGACAATGAAAGCCTTATCTGGGAAAGTGGATTTAAATATTCCTTATTCTTTTGATGCTGCTAAAGATGATTTATTTGCAGGGAATATTATTGGTGGAAAGATAGAGGGGTCAGTTTTAGAAAACGAATATAGCACAAAAGTTCCTATATTTACTCCTGCAGGTTTTGAAATGAAGGATATCAAAATTACTCAAAAGTTCGGTGAAGGAAACTTTGCGTATGGTGTGGATGAATATACACTAAAAAATGCAGCGGAAGTTACTACTAATAAGTATGAAGTAGAGATGGAACTTTTTCATATCCCAGAATTTGTGCCTTTTATAGGAGATAAAGATGTCGTCGTAAAAGGGGAATTGGGTTTGGGAACATTTGGCTATGACTTTAAATTAGGAAAAGAAACGGGATTGTATGTTGGAGATGGTTATGGACTAGGTGGTACCATTAAATTTGAGGATTAAGAGAGGAGCATTTTATATGCAACCATTTAAGGCTGGAAAATATATTACATATGTCGCAATTGCTATATTTCTTGTAGTCGCTATTATGTCTCCTTATGAATTACCTAAAAAGATTGGCTTTATTATAGCTGTTCTTATTTTAGGAGCATGTGCACTTGGTACTAATAAACTTTACGAACGGATGTATAGTAAATTTAAAAATAAATAATACATAATATAAGAGGGGGGAATAAATCAATGAAACTTTTACCAATAGGAACAGTAGTAAAACTAGAAGGTGTAGAACCAATTATTATGATTATTGGAAGAATGATTGTATCAGCAGATAAACGTGATTTTGATTATGTGGGTGTTCCTTATCCAGTAGGCTATCTAGGTGATGAAAAAGTATTATGTTTTAATCATGATAAAATTGTAGAGGAAATGCATAGAGGGTATATGACTGAGAGTGAATTGGTTCTACGTGAGAAATTAGTAGAATTGTAAAAAGAAACGTAAATCTTAAAGATATGATAGGAGAAACAAAATGGGGAAGATAATGAGAATTATTGTAATTATTGGTATCCTTATTCCTCCAGCGTTAATGTGGAGTGCACCTGACATTCCTCTAAATGTTAAACTTCTGTTTACAGGTTTACAAATAACTGTAGGATTCATCGCAGTAGTAGTGTTAGAGGTAATATTTAGAAATCGAAAAAAGAAGAGGGCAAAATAGATATAAGATGTATAGACTGGCAGATAAGGATATTGGTGGTTAATCTTCTCAATAAAAGAAGCTAACAGAAGCAGGGAGAAATCCTTGCTTTATTTTTTGTATAGAATTACTAAGTAGAGCATCGTTAAATTAGGATATCTGAGGGGGATTATTGTAGGCGAAACTAGGGGGATCTGAGTTAAATAAACGGTAGTCTTAAGAGTTATCTAACTGATTTCAACGAGTGTAAAAACTATAATTTTAATTACTATACAAACTTAAGTAGCATTTTCTTTTCGGTCCTTTCTCAGTTTTATGGAAACAAACAAGAGGATGCCCCCTGAGCCAGCTGATTTGCTGACTAGAAGTAGTCCTCTTTTAACTTGTGGTGTCTGATGGAGACCTCCACAGTTTTAGCTTTTGAGAATACCCTCTCAAACCTTGATACTATTAGGTTTTATGACCCCGGAGAGGCTCGAACTCACGACTTCCACCCTGTCAAGGTGGCGCTCTCCCTGCTGAGCTACGGGATCGGCTATATAAGTAGGCTGACTCGTTGTGAACCACTTAAAATAGTATTTGTTGAGTAAAATTCTATAGTAGTTTGAATTATAAGTCAATAACTAACAAGGAGCGACCTCCACAGTTACCTTTTGAGTTAACGTTCTCAAGTTTATTACTAACTAGTAGACTAGGTAATTTATCTCGAGGTATTCAGAACTGGAAAATATCGTCTGTTTAGTTAATGTATGTTATTATATTGATATTAAGATTTTAAAATGTAGGAGTGCAGTTATGACAGAAACATTTGTAAATACAGTAACTGAACGTAAAGTAGCTCTTGAAGAAAAGAGAAATGAATTAAAAGAAAAAATGTCCAAAAGGAAAGAGAAAGGGAGAGCATCAATATTATTCGCAATAATTTCTTTAGCTATATCAATTGCGCTATTTTTTGTTCTACCAAAAATTTTTGAGTTTAATCCATGGAGAGGGTTAGTAACTCCTGTTATCTCTTTTGTGTGTTTTGTTTATGCAATAATGTTTAGTATGGTGCCGATAATAAGACGACCTAGCGAACATATAATGGAACTTCAAGAAATAGAAAATGAGTTAGATTTATTGAGCATTTCTCATTCCTCATTGGAGGAAAGATCAGAGAAACTCTTTAAACATCATCATCTTGAATTGAAGAGATACTATGATGAGAACCTAAAACAAAGCTCATGGATTTTTATTGTTGGTATAGTATGCATAGGAATTGGTTTTGCGATCATTGGACTAACATTATACTTCTTAATTGCTAACCTTTCTAATGAGCTAGAAAACAAAATAATTGTGGCCTCAGTAGGTGCAATTGGAGCGATACTATCTAACTTTATTGCTGTAATTTACTTAAAGATGCACGCCGAAACAGTGAAGGCATTAACGGAGTTTCATAATCGATTTGTAAATACTCATCATTTCTACTTTAGTAACTTCTTATTATCTAAGATACAGAATGAGGACAAGAGAGAAGATGCGCTTGTTGAGCTAGCTTTAAAGATTAATGGTATTTCTCCAAAAGCTCCAGCTCAGGGGGAAGAAAGTAAATAGGTATCATCTAAACACTGTTTGGATCTAAGCAGTGTTTTTCTATGGGGTTTACACTTCGATAATCAATAGAAACTCCCCTGATAAGCTGGTGAGGTAGGACTCTTAAGCCATACTGTTAGAGAGAATAACTCAATTATAAGTGATTAGGAGGAAGAAGCTAAGAGGGTGTTCTCGTGAAATCTTATTAACAGACTTGTGGTATTGCTATACACTAGGAATAGATAAGGAGGAGAAGAATGACTATTGAAATTGATTTGTTTGAATTCCCAACAAAAGAAGAGATGGCACCTCTTTTAAAAGAAAGTCCCCTTTATAGTTATAGAATTGAGGGAGACTTATTTTATTGGACTAGGGAGAAACTTTTTGGATTTGATATAATTGATCATCATATTGCCGCTCAGGATTTTACACGTTCATTAAATAACAGAATCTTTCAGTTGGATTTGAGTTACTCATACCTCTTATATTATTCAAATCGAGGTATTTCAGATGGAGAGTATCCATATTTGGATAAATTACCAAATGAAGAATGGACGAATAAGATTCACTTTGAGAACAATGTTGATATCTTGTTTCCAAAAGCTTTTACAGCTTTAGATTTGCTAGCTCATTTGTTGTTTGCTTGCTTAGGCTTAAAAACTGAGAAGAAAATAAAAGGTAAAACAAAAAATATTAATAAAAGCTTTAATAGTGCGATGTATCAGATTAAAAAACTAGATAGAGAGTTATATAATAAATTAAATAAAATTAGGGATTCTATAGAGTTTCAAAAAGCCTCTAAAGTGAGAAATGACATAATACATAACCAGCCACCTTATGAGATGCGAAACGAAAAAGTAAAAAGCTCAAATGGTACTGAAACGGTGATAGTTAAATATACACCATCTAAGGAGATACTAAATATTGCGAGAGGCTTACTAGAGTTAATGAGACAGATATTTATGATAGTTGAGGATTTTCTTAAAGAGAAGCAATCTCGTTTGTAATCCTGATGTATGGAAGCTTGCGAGGAAAGAAATGAGAGGGAAAGCTGATGGGGGAACCTCTTAATTTAACTCTAGAGGTAAACCCCCACCTCGGTGTGGTCACTTTTCAGTACATTGATATAGGAACTATAAAGGGTATGAAAATATAACAACTTAGCTACGCCTGAGAAAGAAAAACTCCCTCGGAACCCTATCTATCGGTACAAACAAAAGAGGTAGAACCTTTATAGCCCTACCTCAAAGTATTTCCTTAGTAGCTTTTATGTACTCCACCATCTCATAAGACACTCTACTATCCTTATAGAAGTTAACGTTTCTCCCGGTTAGTTGATTCTTTAAGTACATCTTCTTATCTCGGCCACTACCTAGAAACAGCACCATATCCGTACCTGTAAAGACAAACTCCCTATTGCTGCTATACACAAGAACGGCCTTAGTAGGTAAATGATCCATCCTCTCTTTATGTTCCTTCATAGCACCCCAGTCACCCTTAAAGTCATCTGAAAGTTTTTTAAATAACTTTTTAATCACTTTACATTCCCCCTATAGATACTACATTACCTGAGGTATAACCCTATGTAAATAATTTACAAGTTATTTTATCGGAGATCGTAACCTAACTCCATAGCAACTAGCTCAGCTAAGAGAGAATACAAAATACCTTGTTACTATAGCCATGTCGTTTGAGAGCAATCTGATAATGTTATGTTATATCCTAAGATTACATAAAACGATAGATAAGTGTAATCATTTAACTAGGGAAGCGAACCTTGCTGTTAAGCCTTTTGGGTGTTACATAAAGTTATTACATAAAACATTACACAAAACCTTTACATTTAATAAGTACTCATGTTACATTAAAGGTGCAATAAATGTAAGGGAGAGGAACCTAATGAGAATCGCTTATGCTAGGGTTTCAACTGATGAGCAGTTACTGGATAGACAACTAGAAGCACTAAACAAGTACGGCTATGATAGATTAATCCAAGAGAAGTATACCGGGACTAAGAAAGATCGAGCAGGACTAACCCAGCTCATGGATACAGTACGAGAAGGTGATACTGTTATTGTAGAGGCGATTAGCAGACTAGGTAGAAACACTCTGGATATCCTTACAACTGTCGAAGAGTTAAATGCCATGGGTGTTACTTTCGTGTCACTAAAGGAAAACATGGATACTTCAACGCCAACTGGAAAAGCTATGTTCTCTATGATGGCAGTAATCAGCCAACTAGAAAGGGACTTAATAGCGGAGCGAACAAAAGAAGGATTAGTAAGCGCAAAGAAACGTGGAGTTAAACTAGGTAGACCTCAACTAGACAATGACAAAATAAGAGTAGCCCTACAGATGTATGACTCAGGAGAATATTCCATTAAGGACATTGTTAGTCAAGTAGGGATCTCTCAAGGTAAGCTATATAAAGAAATTAATAAGAGAAAATTACAAGAAGGAACTACGAGATAGGTGACCATTAAGTTGCTGCCTCGTGGTTTCTTTTTTATTTGTATACGAGTATGACTCCTGTAGATACATCTCTTGGGTATGTACCTAACAGTGTTCTCGTGTGCGGATCTGATAAGCGAATACGTAAGTTGGTACTTGTATATAAGGCTGAGGAGTGCTGGCTCATAAGGTATTTATCATTGATAGTTGTATGAGATGAAGACCGGTAGTTGATTACATGAGCTAAGCCCAGCTCATAGGTACTACTTGTGTTGTTGCCTTGTATGGCTTCTGTGGTATTGTGCTCTAACAGTAGATCTCGTTAGCTACCTCTCTGTGACTGTTGAGGAGAGGGGCATCTTGCCCCCTACCTCCCTAGCCCCACATATTACAGGTATAGGGGTGGGTGCGCATATCGGATGGTGCCATATAGCGTTATTATACAGACACAAAATCGACCTCCCGAGTTTTATCTCCTCAGTCAATTTTATAAAGTTTATTCTCCCAACATTGGCCCTCATAGTTACATCTCCGTTGACCGTCCTCGTTAGCACATCCTAAAAAGTGCTGATTTTTGATACTCTGTAGTTCAATCTAAGTAGTAAAACTAGTGTTAAATCCAGTAGTAACAAGGGTTTAACCCCTATCGAGTAATTCTAGTACGTTAAAACCTAGAGAGTTAAAGCTATTAAGTTTAACTAATTAGTCCAACTCATAGTTCTTAACTTCTCAAAACATACATTATTAAAACCTGAGAAGGATAACTAATTAAGTAATACCTACAGAGAATAGCTTTAAAGTATTACCTATCTCAGTAATGAGAAGATAATACTTTAAAGCTTTAGCTCTGTAGTTAAACTAATTGGTTCTGACTCAGGTAGTTATTTGTATTAAATGCATTTAAATACTTAAAACCTAGAGAAGGATAATCTCTTAGAGAATAGTTATATAGTCTTTCTCTTGGTTTCACCAATTAGTAAACCTATATAGGTTTACTAATTAATCTTCCTCAGTAGTCATTTATATTTATTTTTTACTGAGCTGGAATCTATTAGGTGAACTCTTTCAGAGTTTTGCCTATGAGATGGACTCATGTAGTTATATACAGAATACAGAGAAACCCGAAAGTGAAATGGATTCAATCCCTTGGGAGAGTAAGGTTAGATGTGTTTCAATACTGGCGGTTTCATACACCGTTTTAGCTCAATACTAGCGGTTTCATACACCGTTTTTTGAATCTCAATTGAAAAATCAATTAGTTGTAGTTCACCAACAGGAAGTTTTAGGACAGGGATTTAAGATTTATGGATCTGTGAAGGAACTGTTGTTTTTTAACTAGTGATGTAGCTCATTGGTTAGAGTACAAAGGTAGAGTTTCACTGTTAATGAAGTCTGTAGATAAACAAAAAAGGGCCTGTACAATGTAAATACCCTTGGAGAAAGTCAGAAAAATCGGTTCCTAACAGAGGACGAAATTTACGAAGTACTAATGCAGTCTTGTAAGATCATTGTAATCATGTCATTAAGTATTCCCACTCGCTATTACTATAGTAATACTAGGATCAACCTATCACTGTAAACAGAAAATCAAATTGTTTTTTCTGTTTTAGATAACACTATAATTGTCAATCTTGATAGGAAAGGTGGTGACTTAAATGGTTATTTTATTGAAATATGAATGTTGGAAAGGTAGTGCTTTAGAAGTTAAGTTTGTATTAGGTTCAATATATTTTATTATTACGGATGAGATTGGAAATTTTGTTTACTGTGTGTTCTCGGGGAGTCGAGCTCGTGAGTTTGTAAAAATTTTAACGGATAATGAATCAACTGAGATTCTAGACCGTGGAGGTGATTTGATGAGGCTTCAATCATTTAAAGGCGGTGGTTTTGGTATCTCTATAAATTCTAAGAAAATGACTAAAGGATTTGCGATGAATCAGCAACAAATCCAAGAACTGATTGATTTTTGTCAAAAGATACATAAGCTGTAGGTTCTCCTCAGTTTTGAGGGCAACTAACGAGGAATTTCATTCTATGTGTAACTACATAACGTAAAAAAATGTAACTGTAATTCGCAAGTAGCCTGTAGAGGTTGCCTGTTGGGTTACGGTTTTTGTATTTCGGAAGGGATAAATAAGAGGTAGTCACACTCTTGGTAAATATCTTTATGAAGGGGTAAATAAGAGGTTGTGACACCTGAGGTATGTTATGTATGAGAGAAACTTTTTCAAGAGTATATTCTAATCGGTATACCGTGAGAAGGAATGGTTCCTCAAAGTTCAAAGATGGACTTGGTAAAGGTCGCGACCCTGTTGGAGGCTGATTTTCCCTTATAGAGGTCACAGCCTGTTCATATTAGTTATGAAGGGAAAATAAAAGGATACTTTCATTACACAATCTCCCTAGTTTAATACTAGCTTGGCTGACTCATAGTTGTTCCTTTGAGTTAGCTTTTTTTAACTCTGACTATACTGTTAGATTAATAGGTTTATAAATGATGGGGAATAAAGCCAAATAGGAGGGAAGAAAATGACTATTCAATTCTACGTTGATTTAGAAACTATTTGTAAAGAACGAAATCATACATTAACTAGTTTGGCTGAGTTAACTGGAATATCACAGCCTAGCCTTTCTCGTATTAAAGCTACAAAATCTATTAATATGCAAACACTAAGTAAGTTAGCTACAGCGTTACAAATAGATCAGCCGGAGAAGTTAATCAAAGTTAAACGAGCTTAAATAGCAAATGAGGAGGAAGAAAAGTGAATAACTTACAAATAGCTAAGAAAGAATTACTCGAGGCAGGTTTCGATATAATTAGCCCTGCTCAAAAAGAAGCTCGTAAGAAATACAAAGAAAATAGACTAGGAAATGAACAATTTGTAATGGTTAAGGAAGGCTTTAATGAGGTGAAGAAACTTTTAAGTCTAGAACAAAGTGGCGTTCTCATGTACCTTATGGGATTTGTAAAATTAAACGAGGATGGACAACTGTTTATGGAACATGTTGACAAGAAGAAACTTGAGAGAATGACAACTACTCATGCAGCTGATTTACTAGGTAAATCCAAGCGACAAACAAATGATATCTTAGCGGAATTAGAAAAGTTGAGTTTAATAGTTAGAACTAAAGAAGAAAGAAGCGTATATGTAAGCCTTGGAGATTCTTTCTTTAACTGTGGAGGGTATGAGGAGAAGGATTTATTCACAAAGGTTTACAAAACGGAATTAAAAGAGATTGCTAAAAAAATTACCTTCTCAGAGTTAGGGCTACTAATGCAGCTTTTAAATCATGTTCACTTTCAGTATCACATCTTAGTAGATAACCCCCATGAGACAGACCCTAGTAAGTTACAAATTTGGTCTAGAAAACACATTACTGACGAGCTAGGAATATCAATTGATTTTATCAAACGTGCAATTCCGAAATTAAGAAAGGTGCAGGCTATCGTGGAGGTAAAGGCGACTAAGACAGCTATCACGATGAGTCCAAACTTAGCTTGTAAAAAAGCTGTTAAGCCTACTTATGATGAAGTCATTTCTGCAATTAATGGAGCTGGCTTTTCTAGAGAGAACTTTAAGAAGTAAGTCTATTAAAAATTAATCTACTCAGTCCTGCTAGGATGAAAGGGGATTAAAAAAAGAGGAGATGGAGAGATGAATAATTTACAAGTATTTGATCATGAAGAATTAGGACAAGTTAGAACAACTAAAGAGGATGGAGCTATCTGGTTCGTAGCTAAAGATGTATGTGAAGTGTTAGGGATTAGCAAATACAGGGATGCGCTTGCTCGATTAGATGAAGACGAGACAGGCACAGTATTAGTGGACACCCCTGGAGGAATACAAAATATGGGGGCTATCAACGAGTCAGGTCTCTACAGTTTAATTTTAGCTAGCCGCAAACCTCAAGCCAAAGCATTCAAAAAGTGGGTAACCTCAGAAGTACTACCGAGTATCCGTAGGGATGGTGGCTATATGGTTGCTAATGAGGAAGAAAGCGATGATGATTTACTAGCTCGTGCCTTAGTGGTGGCTCAAGCAACGATAGTTAGGAAGAACAAGAAGCTAGCTCAAGTGGAGGCTCAATTAGAAGAGCAAGCTCCAGCAGTAGCTTATCACGATAAAGTGTTAGACATCGAGGGTTATACAACTATTGAGAGTACGGCTAAGCAGTTAGGTTTACGATCACCTCAGCAATTAAACCAAATGTTAAAGCAAGCAAAGATTATCCACCGTACAAGAAAAGGTAGCTGGTTGCATACTGCTAAGTACGCATACTTGAGAGAAGAAGGTCATATCAACTACAAGCCTCTGATAGGTGGAAAGTTACAGATGTTAGTTAGTCAAAGAGGAACAAAGGAGATAGCTAAATTATTAGGTTTAATCGAGCAGTAACCCCTACAATATGTCTTCATCAAAGGCTCACCCACCCCGAGCCAACTAGTAAGTAAAACCCAAACTAAAACTAAACTATGGAGAGTGATTGATTATGATGGAAGCATTAAAAAACTTATTAGCAGGTAACACAAAGGTTAAGACTACAGAACAAGCTGAGAAAGAGATCGCTAAGCTAGACATTCAAGAAGCGGAACTACAAAGTCAACTTTCTCAGGCGCAAGGAGAGCATTCTAAAGTATCTAACGCTCTAGAGATTATCTCTGTCAGTTTAATCATTGACGAGAAAGACAAACAAGCGTTAGCTACCAAGAAGAAAGCAGAGGCTAAATTAGAAGAATTAGCTAAACAAATGGCTGGATTGAGTCCTAAGATTGCAGAGGTTAGTTCTAAGAAGCAACAAGCAATACAAGAGTTGTACCGTTCTCGCGGAGAGGTAGCACGAAAGCATAACCAAAAGGCTAGCCGAGATATGGTTATCGCTAGTAGATTAAACCGAGCATTCGGAATAGAGGAGAACAACCATCAGTTGCATACTCACTACAATCAACAGATTGACTTAGGAGTCGAATACGGATTAGGTGCAATTAACCAGCTTGATCCTAACAGTGAGGACTGGAAGTTCATTGTTAAGTTGGGTCAAGAGGATACTGCTGAAGGTAATCGCCAAGCGGATGTAATTGCTAAGGACTTAGGAGAAGCTATCAAGTCTGTCTTTGAGAAACATGACGTAGCACTACAAGAGCGATCATTAATTAAACTTTCTCGAATCTAATCTACACAGAGTTAAACTGAGTATGGCACTTTGGTAGTAGCTGCTGAAGTCACTAGGGCGGAGGTTACTACCGAGGTGAACCATGCTTCACTGGAAATCTATACAGAGGACGAACAGTGGAGCCTTAACAGGTATCTGCTTTCTCATATAACTAAAAATAAGGAGGTAGATAATATGTTCAAGCAATTCAAAGAGTCAGGACACTTAGTGGATAGCTTCTCAGAAGTTAACGCTGGAGAGGACTTAATCAAATCAGCTGAGTTATTCTCAGTAGGCAAACACAGAGGTCGTAATTACACAGAGGATGATCTACACAGATTGGTTAACTCGTTTAACCCTGAAGATAATGTTCCCCTTCAGTTAGATCACTCGGAGTCAGTCAGAGACACTGTAGGATTCCTCTCAGAATTAAGCGTAGAGGGTGATAAGCTCATGGGTGTTATCCGAGTAGTAGACGATGCTACAAAGGAACGAGTAGGAAAGAAACTGGCTCGTAAGTTAAGCATTAGTTTCTACACAGACAAAGAAGGCAACCCCACAAAACTCCGTGAGGTATCCCTCGTAGCTTTCCCCCAAGTAAAAACTGCAACGCTATTCAGTGAGCAACCCCGATTAGATGACCGCAAGCAAGCGCTATACGAGAAGGCTAGAGAATTCCAACTCCAAATGAAGTTCCGTGAATTACAAATGAAGATGAAAGCTACAGAGATTAAACTTGCTCAAGCTCAGCAGAAGGTCGCTGAGGAGAAAGCGCAGGTGCAAGCGTTTAGAGAAGCTAGAGAGGAAGCCGAGTATCAATCCTATATGGCTAACTTAAGAGGTGAAAATACTATTAAATATACAGCCGAACAAGACAGGGAGTATCAAGAATATCTAGATAGTTTTAACTAAGGAGGTAGACAGCATGAGTAAACCTAAGGAATTACCTAATGGTCTCCGGAAGTATATAAACAACGTGAGAGACAGGCTTATTAGTGGCGACCTCACAAGAGGCTCTGGGGAGATGGTGACTATTAAGGCTAAACTAAAGGGAGAGACATCTATTTGTGGCGCTATCAAAGGTAACAATACGGTTTGTACTCACTCGCCAACTAATGAAAAGAATCTCCGTTGCAAAGTGCATGGAGGACGTAGCACAGGAGCTAAAACTGAGGAGGGAAAACGTATGAGAGATGCAAACTTGAAGAAAGGACATGAGAAAACAATTCATGGGATTTACTCTAGGAAGTTCCTTGAGGAGTGGACAGAGGAGGAACAAGCTTTCTACGATAACACTTGGAGTTATTACAAGGAAAACTATGACTTAGAGCCGCTAGATGAGGTAGCACTAGATCGCTTTCTAATAAATTCAATTAAGGCTATGCGAGTTGACTCTGTAGGTATGAATTACGCAACTAACTTAAAGGTTAGCCTAGTAGACTTTGAAGGAAAAGCAATACGTCAGGCTGAGACTCTAGGACTTAACCGTAAGTACCGTAAGAGTCGGGACAATACAGATAATCCTAATGAACTTAACTTAAACGCTTTATTTGATATGGGAAGCGGAAATTAAATAAGAAACCTATGAGGACGATAACCACCTAGTTACTAAGGAGCTAGGCTTATTTGTCGTTCTCATAGGTCACATATAAGGATGGTGAGAACACAATGGCATCATTAATCGAAATCATAATTGACGCCGATGACCGAGCTAGTGCCAAGTTTACACACACCTCGAGTGAAGCTAAGAAGATGGCAGCTATCATCGGAGGTGTTACTATCGCGGCTTCTGCTATGACACCAGCTCTACTAGGTGGACTAGGGGCTGTAGCTTCTTTGTTTGGTACTGCCGGTATAGCTGCAGTAGGGTTCGGAGGATTGGCCGCCACCACGATAATGAAGACCTGGGAGAAAGCAGGCGACCTCGAAGACGCAATGCTCGATGTTAATGCGGCCATGATTAATAACGATGCTAAGGGGTACGCCAAAGCAATGGCTAAGGTAGAAGCTATCTGGCAAGACATGACTGAGGCAGAGAAACAAGCTGTAGCAGCTATCATGGAGTTTAAAGATGAGTGGAAATCCATGGAGGATCAGATGACTCCTACGACTCTCCGAGTTATGGCTGAAGGATTAGACTGGCTAAGGCTTGTTATGAAGCCACTCTTCCCAGTATTCCAAGCTACAGGAGAATCCTTTGCCAATATGTTCGCCTACATGAATAACGCTATCGAGACAGGACGAGTAAATCCATTCTTCGAGCATATGAATACCTTTGCGGTGCCGATGTTCGAGAGGGTAATGATCTCAGCAGGTAATATCCTCAAGGGGTTTGGCGGTCTCATGGTAGCATTCGCTCCGTTAGGTTTAGCCTTTGGAGACGGCATGGTAGACATGACTAACAAGTTCGCTAACTGGGCTTGGAACCTACAGACTAACCCCGCTTTCCAAGACTTCGTGAAGATGGTTCAAGAGAGTACGCCAGTTATCTTTAGTCTGATAGGAACTATCGTAGATGTACTTTGGACTATGATAGAAACCCTATATCCGTTTGCTATTAGAATCTTAGCTGCTACAGACGCATTCTTAAAGATGTCTATGGAGTCAGGTGCTCTAGAGGTAATCCTTAAGATACTAGGCGGAGCTTTATTACTTGTAGCGGAGAACATGGATTGGTTAATCCCTCTAGCTGGCTCACTTTACTTAGGGATGAAAGCTTTACAGATTGTTGAAGCTGTAGCGAAAGGTCTAACCGCAGTATTTGATGCAGGTACAGCTGTAGCTAGAGGGTTCGCTCTACTGTTTACTGCTACAGGTAGACAAACAATTGCTCAGACTGCTCTCAATGCAACTACTTGGTTATTCCCCGGAGTTTGGATTGCAGCAGCTATCATGGGAGTTGTCGCAGCAGGTATTCTAATGTGGAAAAACTGGGATGAGATAGCTGCTTGGGGTAAGTGGCTATGGGGTGAAACTAAGAAGACTTGGAATGGAATCAAAAAAGATGTAGTAGAAGCTTATGACAAGATGGTTGCTGGAGCTAAAGAGTGGTGGAGTGATACTAAGACTAAATGGAATAACACAGTTGAAACTGCCAAGTCTAAAGCTGTTGAGATGTATAACGATGTAGTTACCAAATATGAATCTATGAAATCTGAAGCGAAAAGTAAACTAAAAGATATGCTAGAAGATAATGCTAAGAAGTGGAGTTCAATGGTTAGCGACGCTAAAGCGTGGGCTGGAGGCATGTGGGATGCTGGTGTATCTAATGCTAAGAGTTTTGTTAATGGAGTCAAGAGTAATCTTAGTGGGTTAGGAAATATCGCTTGGTACGGCGTAAAAGATATGTGGGATAGCTTTTGGGGATGGTCAAGTGACATGTGGGAATCTGGTAAAGGACTCCTTAAGAGTTTTACTAACGGTATCAAGAATGGATTCAATGGTGCTGTAGATGCAGTCTATGAAGGTATGAAAGAGTTACGTAAATACTTACCGTTCTCACCTGCTAAGAAAGGGCCACTAAGTGACCTAGATAAATCAGGTGAAGCGTTCTTCCCTACATGGTACGAGGCAGCAATGACTCAAGTAGGATCTATGCAGAAAGCTATTGGAACTGCCTTCTCAGGTGTTGCTAACGAGGCAGACATTGCTCTAGCAGGTACTGGATTAGAAGCCTTTACAGGTGGGTCTAATAGCATGAACGTAGTTATTACTCACAAGCACGAAGGCTCCGTGAAGCTAGACGGATCAGACCTTAACGAGTTAGAAATGCAAGTTAACCAAGCTGTTGTAGGAACCGGAGGTACAACTGGTTTTGGATTTGACAAACAAGTAATAAGAAGAAACTAATTGGTGGCCCTCTTAGGAATAGGAGGGCTCCTCATGTAATTTAGACTACAGAATCAACAGTAGAATTCAATAAGAGTCCTAGTATAGATTAACCTGTATAGCGTAATCGTAGTACTTGATATTTTATAAACAGGAGGAGGGAGTTATATGGCTAACTATGTGAGTGTTGAAACTACAGTGTATTACTACGAGGTGGACGAGAAGCATGTTTATACTGACTTTATGATTGTTAAGGAATCCCCAGAGGTGGCTAGAACCATTTTAGCTCCGTTTTATAGAGATACTATGCAGGAAACAGTTGATAAGCACACCTCAGGGGGCAAAGTGCTAGATGTAACTGTTAAGGAGATTAGTGAGCTGGAATATAAAAGAGAAGCTTTTAAGCCTCACAACAAAATAAAAGAGATGAATAGAAAGAGAGGAAACTAATATGAACAAATATATTAAAGTAGCTGTCACTTATAAGTTTAAACCTGAGGGGGAAATGTACAAACAGGCACACTATAGAGAAGTAACACCTGAGGAAGATATCCAGCAAGTTAAAAATGATGTGCTACACATGTTTAGTAATCTGTTTGATAAGTTAGTCTACCTCGAGGAGATTAATGTTACTGAGGTAAGTGAGATAGAATACCGAGCAGGTAGAGCTGAGGAAGATGCTGAATTGAGATTCCTCCAACAGATCACACTGGATGGTTGTGTCTCGTGAGGTAGCAATTCAAGCTACCTCTTTAGTTTTATCTAGAAAGATAAATTTTGGATTAGGGATTTTTTGATTTTTAAGAGTATAAAAAATATTATTCTGTAAAATTAATTTTCTGTGGTAAAATATTCTATATGAATATTTAAAGGGGAATGGCTATGGGGGATATAAAAGTTACTCCTGAACAGTTGCGAAAAGTGGCAGGGACTATTAGATCAACTATCACGAATGCAACTGTAACACAGGAGCGACTAAAACGAGATATTGATATGATTTCTGGTAATTGGTTGGGCTCAACCTATATGAAATTTAATACGGATTTCCGTGATTCATCATTTAAAATGGCACAATTTATAACCATATTAGAGCCGCTTGAGAAGTTTCTACTTGATTCTGCTAATAAATTTGAAAAAGTAGATAATATGGATATTGCTATTGCGATGGCTTCCACCATTTTAACGGGGAAACCCTTTAAAGGGGATTATGAAACTTTCGTAGGAAAAACAGATTTTTCTACAGATGGTAAGTTAATGATCAAGGGAGAAGGAAGTATATTTAAAGGGGAATTTGAACTTGCTGAAGGAACTACTTACGGCATTAAAGCAGGAAATGGACTTTTTGAAGGAAATGTACCATATACATTTAAAACCATTTCTGAAGATATAGTTCAAGGGAACCTTATAGGAGCGAAGTTTGAGGCGAATGCTTTAGACCACTCTGCCTCTAAAAAACTTTCCTTTGCAGAGGATTTAACAGTTACACAAAAGTTCTTAAATGGATCGTATGTATTCGGAATAGATCAATATACTTTTAAAAATGATTATGAATTAACAGCGCATAAGTATGAAGTAGTTCTTAATAAAATTGAGATCCCGGATTATATTCCTTTCTTAGGTGACTATGATATTACACTAAAAGGTGAATATGGGTTTGGATATGGTTACAAATTCCATTTAGGACAAGAGACTGGGGGGTACGCGACAGCACCTAATGGTCATGGAGGAGGATTCTTTTTTAAACTTGATAAAGATAAAAAGGAGTAAAGGTATGTTCAGACAAGGACGGTTTATGATTTTTATTGGTACTATGGTACTTGTTATTGCAGGGTGGTTTTTTCCATTTAATTTATGGCAGAAATTATTTTTCAGTATTGCTATGATTGGCATTGGGATGTTGGCATATGGAAGTTCAGTATTATTTGACCGTTTAGCTAAAAAATTTACGAATAGAGGAGAATAAATACCTATGAAACTATTTCCAATTGGAACAGTAGTTAAACTAGAAGAGGTAGAACCAATTATTATGATTATTGGAAGAATGGTTGTATCAGCAGATAAACGTGATTTTGATTATATAGGCGTACCTTACCCAGTTGGCTATTTAGGTGAGGAAAAAGTATTATGCTTTAATCACGATAAGATTGTGGAAGAAATGCATAGAGGGTATATGACTGAGAGTGAATTAGTTCTACGTGAGAAATTAGTAGAAATGTAAAAGAAGAGATTAATACAGAGTTGGCAGGAGCAGGGAGAAATCCTTGCTTTATTTATTTTGAAGAAAGATAGGAGGGAATCTAATGGAGTTTTCTCCTCTGAAAGGTGGCTATCTCGGGGGGAGGTTTACTCGAAAGGGGTGGCTAGAAGGTTTGTGCTGGATAAACAGCAAGTTCATGAGCTATCTAATTGGTTTCAACGAGTGCATAAAATATAATTTCAATTACCATAATGATCAACCCTGAGGAGGAAAGTAAAAGAGCTGACTTATTAGAGCCAGCTCGTTAGTTATTACTTATTATCATTATGAATGTTAACCTGTATAGCTTCAACCTGTGGGGTTAACAATCCAATTCATCAAGATTAAAACTAAGAGTTTTAGAGATTTTTCCAGCTCGTAAGATAACTATATACGTAACGCCTAGTTGGAATGTATCTACTTCGCACACTTTATTAGTAATACGAGTTAGCGAGTCTTGGAAGTTAGATACTAGAGTATCGATCTCCTCCATAACCATATTGAATTTAGTTGGTTGAATAGTGTTTGTTGTCATAATAATTTCTCCCTTTAGTTTTGTTTATTTACACGAGGTAGGTAATACTTACAGGTGTACAATCATGAGTGAAACGATGTAACCGGCTGCGTAAAGAAAGGTAATGCTGCCGCCAGCTACCAAGCTTGATTTAACCCAATCTTTAAGTTTCAACTTATTCGCCTCCTGTAGAGTCGAACCTTTACAGCTATTCCTGCTCGTGATACCATAGGGAGGAAAGAGCCTTATAGGTTCGACTGAATTGCGTAGCCTTGTTCGGTATACTCGCCAAAGTATAACTACCGAGTAGGGCTATTTTGTTTTGTGTAGTTTTAGATTAGTCAGTTAGCTTCTTACCAGCATACATACGAGTTAGCATTTTATCGATCTTATTAGCTTTATCTACAGTGTTAATCTTGTTGAGTTGATTAAAAGCTGTATAAAACCTCTTAGCATCCTCGATAGTTTCCAGCTCATAGAAGTCTTTGACTTTACCGTAAAACTTTTGCTGCTTATTTTCCAATAGTCGTGCTCACCCCATTTCCTGAGTGGCTTAATTCAATCTTAAATAAAGGTTCTAGAACCGTCAACTATTATTTTGTAACTTTTTTAATTTGTTTTCGTGATTAAGCCTAAAACAGGTGGAATATCATAATACAACCCTATTGAACCCGCACAGTTTATTTGTGATCTATAGGTGCAAATGTATAGTTTGGTTGCTTAGGATTCATTACAAAGAAATCTGAGAGGTGGTTTTTCCTCTACTTGTTCCAACAATTGTCCCCAAGAAGGATGTCGCAATGATCGCATCATAAGTGATGCCGTCATTCATTCTGATTCGCCCATCATTCGCCAAGATTTCTGTGTGGACGCAACTGTGGGAGTGGCACCACCCTCAGACGGTGTTACGATTCAACAATTTATTGAAAATTAGATTTTTCAATATGCACCAGGCGGTGAACTTCTTCCGACAGACCCCATCCGTCTGATGACCGTCATTGCTCGTAACCTCTCTAACAATTTTGTGAATGTGGCGATACAACGTTCTGCACCTTCAGGTCTTGATATCCCACCAGTCACATTAGCTAATGCTACAGCTACGCCAAACAGCGAGATCGTGTTGTCTGCTCCTAATGCGAATAGACTCGTTGCTTCTGCGGAAGTTCCAAGCCGAGTACGGTTCTTTATTACGATATTTCATCCGGGAGATCCTATATCTCCAGGAGATCCTATTTAACAGGGAACTTCTACTTTTGAGAATTATGTAAATGAGCTGTCCGAAATGCTAGCGATTCCCTTAATAGTGTGTGCTCCTCAGTTTAACCTTGTAGGAAATTGAAAAGTTTATTCTTCAGTTTTCTTTGCTCAACAGACATCATCTTTGAGAGAACGCCAAACAGGTAACCTTTGAAGTCTTTTCTAATCTTGTTCATCTTCAGGGCAAATACAGATTGTTTGAACGCTGAGATTGCTACCTCAGTTGTATCAACTAAGTCAGGTGCATACTTGTTTGCAGCCAATTTAACTTTACCCCAAATAGCATATATCTCCTTAGCTGTACCAAAGAAGGGGGATACTGCATTGATAAATTCAATAGGTACACATGAGTTAACCAAATAAGATGAATCTAAATCATCCAATTCAACAGGTGCGCTATTACGTATCTTTAATTCTTTAGAGCTTTTAGTTTTAGTTGTAATGGCTTCGTTCTCGTGAGATGGCTCGTTAAGTTGCTCAGGAGTAGGATCGGTAGCTTCCTTACAAGATGCCAGCTCATGGTGACGCTCAAAAGGATTAATTACACAGATGAACGCTGAGTAACCACCCTTAACAGGTTTAAACTGTTCAATACGAGTAATGATTCCTAACTCGCTGAAACGTTTGAGGGCGCGCTGAATAGTACGTTTAGAGTATCCTGTTAGATCAGCTAACGTGTTATTCTTGAGGTAGCTAACTCCAACGAACTTACATGAGTAGTTTGATAGCTTTAGAAGTATTACCCGCTCGCTATCTTTTAAGTTATATTCTTTTAGAATAAGATCGATAGTTTTGTCCATCTCAGCTACTGAATCAAATGATATGTATTTTCTGAGTTCCTTCATTTATATAGTCCTCCATCTTTATAGAAGGAACCCCTCTTGAGCTAGTACCAATAAGCATGATACAATAGCAAACAAGAAAGCTCCTTCGAGTTTTCCTTCAAGAGAGAACCCTGTCCGGTCGCCAAACTAGTACAGGGTTCTCTTTTTATATGTCTTAAATCTCAAGTGAATTAAGTGGATTAAACTTCTCATTTTGCTCTCGTAGAGCTGTTCCCCACAGAGATAAATACCTTTCGGTCATTCTAAGGTTTGAGTGCCTGAGGAGCTTCTGCAAAGTAAATACGTCCATTCCTTGCATGATACACCTATGAGCAAAGCTGTGTCGGAAAGTATGGCAACTCAAACGTACGTCTTTGAAGTTCATCACCTTAGATAACCTTTGGAAGATTAACTTTACTGCATTAGGTGTAAGTTGTTTCCCTCCTCTCGAGGTGAACAGGTACTGAGGTATATTCCCTAGCTCCTTCTCTACAAAGATTCTCCATTCACATATCTCCTTTGTTAGCTTATCTGTGATAGGTATACTCTGTTGTTTCCTCGCTTTACCAAAGAGGACAACT
>Ga0102589_1002176_pt1 | contig 23520 bp, 18 predicted proteins | sample AraplaMF_Col_mLB_FD_76858 | JGI IMG/M metagenome (GOLD analysis project Ga0102589, IMG submission 76858) | Arabidopsis root microbial communities from the University of North Carolina, USA - plate scrape MF_Col_mLB | ecosystem: Host-associated > Plants > Roots > Endosphere | place: USA... | reverse complement strand
CGACACCAGCGAGCCAACCACGACGGCCAGGTACTGGCGGTGGACCTCGCGCGAGGACAGCTGCTCGATCAGCGCCGTATGCGCCTGCAGCGTGCGCGCGACGACCATGACGCCGGACGTGTCCTTGTCGAGCCGGTGCACGATGCCAGCGCGCGGCAGGACGTTGAGCGAGGGATCCCGATGCAGCAGCGCGTTGACCAGCGTGCCGGCCGGATTGCCCGCGCCCGGGTGCACGACCAGGCCGGCGGGCTTGTTGATCACGAAGACGTGCTCGTCCTCGTAGAGCACGTCGAGCGCGATGTCCTCGGGCTCCGAATGCGTCTGGACATCGAGCTGGACGTTCAGCGTGACCGTCTCGCCGCCGCGCACCGGGTCGCGCGGGCGGACCTCGCGACCGTCCAGGCGGGCGTCGCCGGACTTGATCCAGGCGGCCAGGCGGGAACGGGAGAAATCGGGGAACAGCTCGGCCAGCACCGCGTCGAAACGACGGCCGGCGGCGGCGTCCGGAACGGTCGCCTGCAGGGGAGCGGCGGGCGCTTGGGAATTGGCAGTCATCGGACGGGGAGGATTCAGGGCAGGCAGGTGGGGACTGCTATTATCCGGTCTTCGTACCTTCGGCGCCCGTCGAGACCCCATGAGCCTACGTTCCGCCCCTTCGCGCCTGCTGGCCCTGCTGTTGATCGTCGCTTTTGCCGGCGTGGGCTGCAGCAAATTCAAAGACAAGGATGCGGACGAGGGCGTCCCCGTCGAGCAGCTTTACGAGAAAGCCCACAAGTCGATGACCAACGGCAACTGGTCGGCGGCCGAGACGACGTTCAAGCGCCTCGTCGCCCAGTACCCGTACGGCCCCTACACCGAGCAGGCGCTGGTCGAGACCGCCTACGCGCAGTACAAGGCCGGCAAGCACGACGACGCGATCAGCAGCATCGACCGCTTCATCCGCACCTACCCGACGCACAAGAACATCGCGTACATGTACTACCTGCGCGGGCTGACCAACTCCAGCCGCGACACGGTGTTCCTGCAGAAGGTGTGGACGCTCGACGCCAGCCGCCGCGACCTCGCGACGCCGCTGCAGGCGTTCAACGATTTCTCGATCGTCGCCGACCGCTACCCGAACAGCCGCTACGCCGCCGATGCCCGCGTGCGCATGGCCGGCCTGCGCGACATGTTCGCCCGCCACGAACTCGACACGGCGCTGTACTACCTGCGTCGCACCGCCTACGTCGCTGCCGCGGAGCGCGCCAAGTTCCTGCTCGAAACCTACCCTCAGAGCTCGTACCAGAATGACGCCGTCGCCACGCTGGCCGCCGCGTACGAGGGCCTGGGCAACAAGGCGCTGGCCGATGACGCCCGCCGCGTGTTGCAGCTCAACGATCCGAGCCACCCGTTCCTGGCAGGCAAGTGGCCGGACTATCCGAGCAACTGGCGCAAGCTCAACCCGTTCGCGGGCGAGAAGTCGGCGCTGGACAACGACTGATCGGGTGTCATCGATGTATCGCGAAAACGCCGCCTTCGGGCGGCGTTTTTGTTTTGGGCCTCGCGCGGCAGGATCGGCCTGTGCGTCGACCCACCCTCTTGTCGTCATCCCGGCGAAGGCCGGGATCCAAGCCGATCGCCTTGCCGACGGGATCGCCCTGCTTTCGCCGCTACGGGAATGCTGACGATGCGGATCGAAAATCAACATGGGTTCCAGCTTTCGCTGGAATGACGGGTGAGGTGTGCGGGCGCCGGTGGAGTGCCCATGCGTTACGGGCCTGGGTCCCGGCCTTCGCCGGGATGACGGTGTTTTGTAGCCCGGGCAAGGGAAGCGCACCCGGGGATCACGTGCGAAAGGCCAAGCCGTGGATTCCACCGCGTTCGCTCGAATGACGGTGCCTTTGTAGCCCGGATAAGCGAAGCGCACCCGGGGATCACGTGTGAGATGGAGGACGGTCAGAGGCGCCGAACCGCCTCGCCCGCCTCAGTGCCCATACCCGTTCGAAATCGGATACCGCCGCTCGCGCCCGAACGCGCGCCGCGACACCTTCGGTCCCGGCGCCGCCTGATGGCGCTTCCACTCGCTGATGCGCACCAGCCGCAGCACGCGATCCACGGTGCCCTGGTCGAAGCCCGCGGCGATGATGTCCTCGCGCGACTGCTCCTGGTCGACGTAGCGCAGCAGGATCGCGTCGAGCACGTCGTAGGGCGGCAGCGAATCCTGGTCCTTCTGGTTCTCGCGCAGTTCCGCCGAGGGCGGGCGGTCGATCACTTCCTGCGGTATCACGCGGTCGCCGACCGTGTTGCGCCAGCGCGCGAGCGCGAACACCTCGGTCTTGTAGATGTCCTTCAGCGGCGCGTAGCCGCCGCACATGTCGCCGTAGATCGTGGCGTAGCCGACCGCGTATTCGCTCTTGTTGCCGGTGGTAAGCAGCAGGCCGCCGAACTTGTTGCTCATCGCCATCAGCAGCGCGCCGCGCGTGCGCGACTGGAGGTTCTCTTCGGTGGTGTCGACATCGCGCCCGGCGAAGGTCTCCGACAACACATCGAGGAAACCCTGGAACGGCTTCTCGATGGGGATCGTCAGCAGCCTGACCCCCTGCACGCGGCATTGTTCTTCCGCCAGGTCGTTCGACAACCCGGCCGTGTAGCGCGACGGCATGCGCACGGCAGTGACGTTCTCCGCGCCCAGCGCATCGACGGCGATCGCCAGCACCAGCGAGGAGTCGATGCCGCCCGACAATCCCAGCCACGCATGCTTGAAACCGTTCTTGGTGAAGTAGTCGCGCGTGCCGCGCACGACGGCGCGCCACGCCAGGGCGTCGCGGCTCTCGTCGCCGTCCTCAACCCACTGCACCGGCGAGAAGCGTCGCGAATCCGGATCGAAATCCACCACCAGCCACTGTTCGGCGAACGCTACCGCGGCCGGATGCACGGTGCCGTCGCCGTCGGCCACGACCGACCCGCCATCGAACACCAGCGCGTCCTGCCCGCCCACCACGTTGACGTACACCAGGCCCACGCCGGTTTCCTGCACGCGCTGCGCCATCAACGCATCGCGATCGGAATGCTTGTCGCGTTCGAACGGCGACGCGTTGGGCACCAGCACCAGTTCCGCGCCCTTGGCGACAGTGCTGGCGATCGGCTCGGGAAACCAGAGGTCCTCGCAGATCAGCAACCCGACCTGCACGCCGTCGACGTCGAAGACGCAATCGTCGCGATCGGGGTCGACGTCGAAGTAGCGGCGTTCGTCGAACACCGCGTAGTTCGGCAGTTCGCGCTTGCGGTAGGTGTGCGAGACGTGGCCATCGCGAAGCACGCTCGCGGCGTTGTAGACGACGCTGCCAGCCGCCTGCGGCCAGCCGACCACGGCCACGATGTCGCGTACGCCGGCGGCGATGCGTTCGATCTCGGCCTGGCAATCGGCCAGGAAGCTGGGACGCAGCAACAGGTCTTCCGGCGGGTAGCCGCTGAGCGCGAGTTCGGGGAACAGCACGACGTCGGCGCCGTATTCGTCGCGCGCCTGCTCGATCATCGCCGCGATGCGCTCGGCATTGCGTTGGACGGCACCGACGGGGAAGTCGAACTGGGCGAGGGCGATGCGTAGGGACGTAGTCATCGGGCTGCAAACGCGTTGGGAAGCGTAATTCTTGCAGAAACCGGCCCTGACGCCGAACACGCGCAACTCACGCGTGACGGCGCCCCTGTTTACATGCCCGAGAGCTCCAGACCGCGAGGTGCCACGACCGTGTACGACAGCGGCAGTTCGCGCTGTTCGCCTGGAGCCAGATGCAGCGTCCATTCGAGCCGGCCGGTATCGGTGTCCAGTTTCGCGTCGGCGTAGCTCAGGTCGTCCACGCGCACGCGGCTGTCGGTGGAGACGGGAACCTGATCGACGACCACCAGATCGATGGCCTCCGGCCGCGTATTGCGCGCCGTGATCGTGTAGGCGAACTGCTGCCGGCTGCCAGCATGGGAGGCGTGTTCGGTGGTCTGCTTGCGCGTGACCAGGATGCGCGGGTCGCGTCCCAACGAGATGTCCATCGTGTCGTGTGCCGCGCGGACATCCACCCTGCCCTGCCCGACATAGGCACCGTCGTGGAAGATGCTGCTCGCGCCCGGCAGCAGGTTCAGGCGATTCCAGTCGGCGACCTGCGCTTGCAGGAAGGCTTCACGATCGAGTTTTGGCGTGACGACGTAGCGGTACGTGGCCGGTAGATCGGTCGATCCGAGCATCACCATGTGGCCCTTGCCGTCGGACGGCACGGTGTACGGCAGCGCGACTTTGTACTGGACGTTGAGGCCGCTCGCGTCGGTGGCGACGTAGCCGTCGAGAGTGGACCGCATCCGCGAACCGGTTTCCTCGATGCGATCGAGCATGGGAGCGGGTGCCGGCGCGGGCGCGCCGGCATAAACCTCTGCGATCTGCTCACGCTCGCGCACCCCGACCCGCCACGGCCGCAGCTCCGGCGCCTGTGAACCACGGCCCGGATTGCCGCTCGAAAGCGTCAGCCGCACCTGGTTCCATGCGATACCGGTGTTCTGGAAGATGCGCGCCTTCTGCACCAGCGTCACGGGTTGATCCACGCGGCCGACCTGCAAGTCGTAGGACGGCACCCAGCCCGCATCGTCGACCCAGTACGACAACCGGAACGTAGCGCGCGTGGCCTGCGGGGAATGCAGCGCGAGGGTCAGTGTCCCGGCGCGCTGGAAGCCCTGCGCGTTGACGCTGTCGAACATCTGCTGCACGCGCGCCTGCTCCGCCTGTGCACGCGCGAGGCGCTCCACGTTGGCGGCGCGTTCGACCAGCGCCTGCTGCATCTGCGTGTCCAGCAGCGCAAGCATGCGGCTGACTTCGGCGGCCGAGACCGCACCGTCCTTGCTGCCGGCGCGGCGGTTTTCCTTGAGCAGCGCCAGCTGCTCGTCGATCACCACCTGCCGGGCCTCGATCCGCGCGGTGCGCGCCATCGCGTCGTCGAGCTGATCGCGTACCCGGCGTGCTTCGGGCGAGAGCGCATCGTCGTCGCCTTCCAGCGCGGGCGTGAACGTGGACGACAGCACCACGACATCGGCGCGCGTGCCCAGCGCGAGACTGTCGGCATCCATACCGCCGGACACGCCTTGCAACACCCATTCGCTGTCGCCAGCGGGAACATCGAGCGTCACCGAGCCATCCAGCTGCGCGCCACGCAGGAATACGGTTGCGCTATCGAGCGCGACGCGCGGCGACACGATGGCGGGTTTCGCGGTGGTCGGCGCGGCCGCTGTGGCGGTAGCCGACAGGCATAACGCCAGCATCGAGCCCGCAATACGGAAATACAGGTTCACGGTGTCACTCCTCCGATGAAAAACTCCAGGCGGGACATCGAAACGTCCCACGTCGATCATCGGGGTTGGTACCGATACGCGAACTAAGAAAAAGGCCGCCCGAAGGCGGCCTCTTTCGAGCAACAAACGCTGGAGACGCTTACTTCGCCAGACGCTTCGCGATGGCCGCGCCCAGGTCGCCCGGCGACTTCACCGTGGTAACGCCGGCCTTTTCCATCGCGGCGAACTTGCCTTCCGCGGTGCCCGAGCCGCCCGAGGCGATCGCGCCCGCGTGGCCCATGCGCTTGCCCTTCGGGGCCGAGGCGCCGGCGATGAAGCCGACCACCGGCTTGGTGACGTGCTTGGCGATGAACTCGGCCGCTTCTTCCTCGGCCGAACCGCCGATCTCGCCGACCATGATGATGCCTTCGGTCTGCGGGTCTTCCTGGAACAGCTTCAGCGCGTCGATGAAGTTGGTGCCGTTGATCGGGTCGCCGCCGATGCCGATGCAGGTCGACTGGCCCAGGCCCACGTCGGTGGTCTGCTTGACCGCTTCATAGGTCAGCGTGCCCGAACGCGACACGATGCCGATCTTGCCCGGCATGTGGATGTGGCCCGGCATGATGCCGATCTTGCACTCGCCCGGCGTGATCACGCCCGGGCAGTTCGGACCGACCAGCACGGTGTCCGGATAGCCCTTCAGCACGTTCTTGGCACGCAGCATGTCGAGCACCGGGATGCCCTCGGTGATGCACACGATGACCTTGATGCCGGCAGCGGCCGCTTCCATGATCGCGTCGGCCGCGAACGGCGGCGGGACGTAGATGACGGACGCGTCGGCGCCGGTGGTCTTCACGGCTTCGGCGACGGTGTTGAACACCGGCAGGCCCAGGTGTTCCGTGCCGCCCTTGCCCGGGGTGACGCCACCGACGACCTTGGTGCCGTACTCGAGCATCTGCTGCGCGTGGAAGGTGCCCTGCGAGCCGGTGAAGCCCTGGACGATCACCTTCGTGTTCTTGTTGATCAATACGCTCATGGTGTCGTCAGTCCTTACTTGCCGGCGACGGCCGCAACCGCCTTCTTCGCGCCGTCGTTGATGTCGTCGGCCGGCGTGATCGCCAGACCCGAGTTCTTCAGCAGTTCCTTGCCGGCTTCGACGTTGGTGCCTTCCAGGCGAACGATCACCGGGACCTTGACGTCGACTTCCTTCACCGCCGCGATGATGCCCTCGGCGATCATGTCGCAGCGGACGATGCCGCCGAAGATGTTGACGAAGATCGCCTTCACCTTGTCCGACGACAGGATCAGCTTGAACGCCTCGGTCACGCGCGCCTTCGTCGCGCCGCCGCCGACGTCCAGGAAGTTCGCCGGCTCGCCGCCGTTGAGCTTGATGACGTCCATGGTCGCCATCGCGAGACCCGCGCCGTTGACCATGCAGCCGATGTTGCCGTCCATCGTGACGTAGTTGAGGTCGTGCTGGCTGGCCAGCACCTCGGTCTCGTCTTCCTGGCGGATGTCGCGCATCGCCACCAGTTCCGGATGGCGGAACGAGGCGTTGTCGTCGGAGTCGACCTTGCCGTCGAGCACGGCGAGGTCGCCGTTGGTGAGGATCGCCAGCGGGTTCAGTTCGACCAGCGCCAGGTCCTTCTCGTTGAACAGCTTGTACAGGCCCAGCATGATCTTGGTCAGCTGGTTCACCTGCTTGGCGTTCAGGCCCATCGCGAAGCCGAGGTCGCGGCATTCGTACGGCTGCAGGCCCTGCACGTAGTTCACGTGCAGCGCGTGGATGGCTTCGGGCTTCTCGGCAGCGACCTGCTCGATGTCCATGCCGCCTTCGGCCGAGGCGATGAAGGTCACCGACTTGGTCGAACGGTCGACCAGGATCGACAGGTACAGCTCCTTGGCGATGTCGGTGCCTTCGGAGATCAGGACCGCATCGATCGGCAGCTCGACGCCCGCCGTCTGATAGGTCGCCATCTTCGTGCCGAGCATCGCGGCGGCGTACTGCTTGACCTCATCGAACGACTTGGCCAGCTTGACGCCACCGGCCTTGCCGCGGCCACCGGCGTGGATCTGCGCCTTGACGACCCACAGGTCGCCCGGGATGGCCTTGGCGGCCGCGACGGCCTCGTCCGGAGTGCGCGCTACGCGCCCGGTCGGCACCGCGATGCCGTATTCGGCAAACAGCTGCTTTGCCTGGTATTCGTGAAAATTCATGCGTCACCGAGGGGAGTGAAAAGAATCCCCGCGGCCAGCGCCGGTCCGGTTGCCCTTGAACCTCAGGACATCCGCAGCGGTCGAGCGCGAGGGGGCCGTATTGTCGCCCATCCACGCGGTCCGGGCAAAACCGCCCGGCGGTGAACATCCCGTGCTGGCGGTCCCACGGCCACGCCAGCCATACTCGGCACATCGTTTTCGCACGGAAGGAATGCCGCTTGCCGATCGCCTCTGCCCGGCCTCCCGTCGCCGCCGACGCCGACAGCGCGCTTCGCCGCGAACTGTATTTCTTCACGCTGTACCGGTTGTTCGAGGCCGCGCTGCTGGTGTTCTTCCTGTTCGGCCCGGCCACGGGGCTGGTCGAACCGCTGCGCAACGCGCTGGGCGCGCGCTCGATCGCCCTGTCCTACCTCTTCATCGCCGCACTGCTGTTCGCCTTCGGGCGGCGCGGCGAGCTGCGCGCGCAGACCCTGACCGGCATCGCCGCGGATCTGTTTTTCGGCCTGCTGGCGATGCACGCGATGCCTGCCGCGGGCACCGGCATCGCGCTGATGCTGCTGTTCAACGTCGGCGCCGCCTCGCTCCTGCTGCCGGCCCGATACGGCCTGGGTGCGGCAGTGGTGGCGGTCATCGGCCTGTTCGGCGAATTCGCCTGGAGCCGCTTCGGCATCGAGGCCAGCGAGCGCACGCTGGCCGAACCGATGATGTTCGCCGTGGGTTACATGGCGATCGCCACGCTGACCAGCATCCTCGGCCGGCAGATGCGCGAGAGCTACGACCTGGCCGAACGACGCGGCGCCGAGGCCGCGCACCTCGGCGAGATCAACGAGCTGATCATCCGCCGCCTGCGCACGGGCGTGTTGCTGGTCGATCGCGGCGACCGCATCCGCCTGGCCAACGAGGCAGCCATGCTGCTGCTGGGCGATGCCGGCGAAAGCACCGACCTGCACGGCCAGCGCAGCCTGGCCGTCGCTGCGCCGGAACTGGCGCGACGACTGGAACGCTGGCGCCAGGACGGCACGCACAACGACAGCCCGCTGCAGCTGGCGCCGGACCTTCCCGAAGTGGTGCCGCGTTTCACCCGGCTGCTGGCCGGCAGCGAGCAGGTGCTGATCTTCCTCGACGACACCTCGCTGCTCTCGCGCCATGCCGAATCCATGACGCTGGCGACGCTGGGCCGTTTCTCGGCGAGCCTTGCACACGAGATCCGCAACCCGCTGGCGGCGATCAACTATGCCGTGCAGCTGCTGGAAGAGTCCGACGACATTCCCACCGCCGAGCGCCGCCTGCTCGAAATCATCCGCCAGCAGGGCATCCGCATGAACGGCATCGTCGAGAACGTGCTGGGCATGGCGCGTCGCGAACCGGCCAAGCCCGAGCATGTCGAGCTGGTCGCGTTCGCCAAGCTCTTCGTCGAGGAATACCTGGCGAGCCATCCGCTGGACCTCGACACCCTGCGCTCCACCTCACAAGTCGCGCGCCTGCCGGTGCTGATCGATCCGCGCCACCTGCATCAGGTGCTGACGGTGCTGGTGTCGAACGCGCTGAGCTACGGCCGCATGCCGGGCGAACCGGCGCGGGTGACGGTCAGCGTGTACCCGGACGATGCCGGGCTGCCGTGCATCGACGTGCTCGATCGCGGACCGGGCATTCCCGAGTCGGTGGCCTCGCGACTGTTCCGGCCGTTCTTCACCACCTCCAGCCACGGCACGGGCCTTGGCCTCTACATCGCGCGCGAACTGTGCCGCGCGAACCAGGCCACGCTCGACTACGTCGCCATGCCGGGCGGCGGCGGATGCTTCCGCGTGCGCCTGATCGGCAGCCACACCTTGCTGTCGTCGTGAAGTTGCTTGCTGAACAGGGCAATTCCGCGTGTCCGCGCTTGGCGCCTCGCACGACCTTAAGTTATCGTGAAGGCCGGAGGAAAAATGGCCGAAACACGTAGTGCATTGGTGGTCGACGACGAACGCGACATCCGCGAGCTGCTCGTCATGACCCTGGGCCGTATGGGCCTTCGATGCGACACCGCCTCCACCCTCGGCGAGGCGCGCGGCCAGCTCGCGCGCAATCGCTATGACCTGTGCCTGACGGACATGCGCCTGCCGGACGGCTCGGGCATGGACCTGGTGGCCGAGATCAGCCAGAAGCATCCGGAAACCCCGGTCGCAATGATCACCGCCTTCGGCAATGTCGAAGCCGCGGTGGAAGCGCTGAAGGCCGGCGCGTTCGATTTCGTGGCCAAACCCGTGGACCTGGCCGTGCTGCGCGACCTCGTGCGGCATGCGCTGGACCTCAACGAACGCCGCAAGAGCGCGCCGCCGGCCGATGCCGTGGCCGCACGCCTGTACGGCCAGTCGCCGGCGATGGCGCAGCTTCGCCAGACCATCGGCAAGGTCGCGCGCAGCCAGGCGCCGGTTTACATCGTGGGCGAATCGGGCGTGGGCAAGGAGCTGGTCGCCCGCACCATCCACGCCGAAGGCGCGCGCTCCACCGGCCCGTTCGTGCCGGTGAACTGCGGCGCGATCCCCGCCGAGCTGATGGAAAGCGAGTTCTTCGGCCACAAGAAAGGCAGCTTCACCGGTGCCCACGCCGACAAGCCGGGCCTGTTCCAGAGCGCCGATGGCGGCACGCTGTTCCTGGACGAAATCGCCGAGCTTCCGCTGGCGATGCAGGTCAAGCTGCTGCGCGCGATCCAGGAAAAGTCGATCCGCTCCGTCGGCGCGAACGCTGAAGTGCCGGTCGATGTGCGCATCCTTTCGGCCACGCACAAGGACCTGGCCGGCCTCGTCGCCGACGGCCGCTTCCGCCAGGACCTTTACTACCGCATCAACGTGATCGAACTGCGCGTGCCGCCGCTGCGCGAACGCCAGGACGATCTGCCAGGCCTGGCCGAGAAGGTGCTGCAGCGCCTCTCGCTACAGCAGGGCCGCGTGTTCCCGCCGACGCTCAGTGCCGACGCGCTGGACACGCTGCGTGCGTACGCCTTCCCGGGCAACGTGCGCGAACTGGAAAACATCCTCGAGCGCGCGCTGGCCCTGGCCGAAGGCGACAGCCTGACCGCCGAAGACCTGCGCCTGCCGAAGCCGGCGAACGCCGCGCCTGCGGCTGCGGCGGCGAGCGCTCCTGCCGCGGGTGCGGCTGCGCCCGCGAATCCCGCATCGCCATCGCTGATGGTGCCGGGCCAGACGGCGCAGGCGATCGATCCGCGCACGCTCAATCCACGCGATACCGCGAGCAGTCCCCTGCCCTCGTACATCGAGGAAATCGAACGCGCCGCGATCCAGCAGGCGCTGCAGGAAAACCGCTACAACAAGACGCGCACCGCGGCGGCACTGGGCATCACGTTCCGTGCGTTGCGGTACAAACTGAAGAAGCTCGGCATCGACTGAGGCCCCAAGGCCTCAAAGCCGCGTCACGCCCACCCAGCCCGCGCTGAGGATCGGCGTGGCGAACTCCAGCGCATTGACCACGCGCTGGAATCCGCCAACCGCCATGCGTGCCACGCCGCGCGACTGCTCGCGCATCTCGTCGAAGCGCACGTGGTAAGGCGACAGCGACTGCAGCGGCATGCCCGCGCGCTCGAACAGCGTGCGCAGCGTCTTGTACGAGTAGATCTGCAGATGGTCGCGATGCATGGATTCGCGACCGGCCAGTCCGACCACGACGTTGTGCCAGCTGCATGCGTTGGGCGTGGAGAACACGAACTCCACGCCGGCCAACGCCTGGCAGGCCTTCATGCGACGCAGGAAATGCATCGTGTCGGGCAGGTGCTCGATCAGCTCGCCTGCGATGACCACGTCGGGCCGGCCGTGCTGCGCGACCAGCGCACCGAGGTCGAAGATGTCGGCGTTGACGATGCGGCCATTGGCCCGCGTGGAAAGCCCCTCGGGCGGCACGAGCGGCGAATTGTCCGCGCCGACCACTTCGCTGGCGACTTCGCACAGGCGCGCATGCAGCCAGCGGCCGTTGTCGCGCTTGGATTCGTACGCGGTCTCGTCCAGCGCGCCCAGGTCGAACACCTTGCGACCCCGGGCGTGCGCCAGCAGCAGTTCGAGACGATCGCCCGGGCGCGGTACGCGGACGGGCTCAAGCGCCGTGTAGGCCAGTTCTTCCATGGTGGTCGTCTCAACTGTCACGAAGCAGCGGGTGCAGGGTCCGGCGCGGCACCGAGGCGATGTCGTAGGCAAGGAATCCCAGCAGGAGCTGGATACCGACGATGATCGGCAATGCCACCAGCATCACGCTGCCCGCACCCGTCATCACGCCGGTCTGGAAGGACTGGAACCAGAACCCCAGGCCCAGCGCGGTGCCGCCGAAGACGAAGAGCAGACCGATCGCCAGTTCGATCGAGGCCAGCGACAGATCGCGCAGGAAATAGTTGTAGAAGATGCGCTTGCCCACGTTGCGCAGGTGCTTGGCAAGGAAATCGATTACCACACGGGATACCCGCAGGTTGCTCACCTCGTCGCCGTACCGTGCATCCATCGGCACGTCCACGACGACGGCCCGGATGATGTTCAGCCGGAACAGCATGTCGGTTTCGAAGAAGAATCGCTTGCTGATCTTCCCCAGCGGAAGGCGCGCGATCACCTTGGCGTGGATCGCGGTGTAACCATTGGTCGGATCGAAGATGTCCCAGTAACCCGACGAAAGCTTGGTCATGAACGACAGCACGGCGTTGCCGAAGATCCGCAACGGCGGCATGCGTCCGACCTGCGTCAGGTCGTAGAAGCGATTGCCCTTCGCATAGTCGGCTTCGCCGCGCACGAGCGGGCCGATCAACTGCGCCATGGCGCCACTGTCCATCTGGTCGTCGCCATCCATCTTGACGACGATGTCCATGCCGTCCGCCGCTGCGCGCGCATATCCGGCCATGACCGCACCGCCGACGCCGAGGTTGGTCGGGTTGTGCAGGACCACCACGCGCGCGTCGAGGCATTGTTCCTCGACGAAACGCCCGGAGTCCTCGGGACAGCAATCGTCGACGACGTAGATGCGTTCGACGAAATCCGGGATGCCTGCCAGCACCTTCAGGATATGCGCGCGGACGCGATGGCTCGGGACGACGACCGCCACGCGGCCTGGGCCGATGGCGACGTCGGCGGGACGTGGCGGCGCATGCGGCCGGGAATCGCGCTGGGCGGTCTGGCTCATCGTCAGGTGCCGTTGGAATAGGACAGTGCGTACAGCCGCGCCAGTGCACGCGCCACTGGGTCGGACCACACGCGACGGAACATCATCAGGTCCTCGCCGGCGCGCACTCCGTCGCGGATGGCCGACTCGGTCTCGCTGCCTTCGTGCAGGCGATGCAGCATCAGCGCGCGCCGCACGTACACGAACGCGCCGTCCTGCGCGGCGATGCGCAACCATGCATCCCAGTCGAGATTGACCTTCAGGTCCTCTCGAAAACGGAACGCGCCGGGCCCGCGCAAGGTGACGGAAGGACACGGAACCGGACAGCCGAAGGCCAGCACGCGTCGCTTCGCCGCGTGTCCCGAAATCGAGCCGCGACCGAGGAAGCCCAGTTCCAGCAGAGCGCGCTTGACCCATAGCATCGGTGTCATCGGCCGCTGCCGTTCGCCGGAGATCTCGCGATAGTCCGTGAACACGAACGACGCCGCCGGGTAATCGCGAACCGCCTGCAACGTCCGTTGCGCGAATTCGGGCAGGTAGATGTCGTCCTGGTGCGCCAGCGTGACCCATTGCGCGTCCGCGGCGGCGGCCATCGCGGCATTCCAGTCGCGTCCGATCGAACCGCCCTGGTCGTGCACATGCAGCGTGGCGCCGTGCGCTTCCACCATCTCACGCATGCCGTCGAACGGCGTGGATGTTGCGACCACGACACGCGAGCGCTGCGTCTGCGCTGCGAGCGAACGCAGGCACTGCTCCAGGTGCGGCGATCGTCCATATGCAGGCACGGCGAACGCGTGCGATGCGGAAGTGCTCGCAGCCGCCATCAGCCGGTCGTCCTTTCGAACAACGTCAGCAGGACGACACCGGACGAGATCATCGCCAGGCCGCACCACTGGAGGTTGGACAGACGCTCGCCGTAGAACCACCAGCCGACGATCGACATGAGCACATAGAGGAAGGCGCCTGAAATGCCGAACGCCACGCCGAGTTTCACGCGGCTGATCACCACCACCCAGACGAGGAATCCGATGCCCTGGATCGCGACCGCCGCGATGACCGCCGGCGAGGTGATCGCCGCGAAAAGCCAGGAGAGCCCGGACAAACCCGGAGTCTGTTGCGCGATCCGGGTGACGCCGTGCTTGATCAGGAACTGCCCGCTCAGCGTCGAGCAGGTCACGAAGAGGATCAACAGGATTTCGCGGAACATCAGGAGCGGTCTCGACAACAGGCGCGGCCCGCGGAGATTAGTACGAAAAAGGCTCGCTTACCTGTTGCCGTGGCAGAGTGTGCGCGCCAGCGCATTTCATTACGTGGACCGTCCTGCGCCGGGCGGCGCCCCGTCAGTGCTGCCCCCACTGGATCGCCAAAAGTGACGCAATCGGTCACAAGCGCGGCGCGACTGACAATGTTTGTCACCCACTCCGGTTGCAGTCGGCCTTCATTCAGTGACCCGACTTCCAATTTGGAGATTCCACCCCCGTAAAACTGGAGTTGGCACGCGATGTGCGTATTCTCCACTGCACGTGCAGCTCGCACGGCAAGCCCAAGGACCCGGTACGCCGGACCTGCGGCACGTGAAAGTAAATATCACTCCTAGGGGAAACGTATGAAGAAGCAGCAGGGTTTCACGCTGATCGAACTGATGATCGTCGTCGCGATCATCGCCATCCTGGCCGCCATCGCGCTGCCGGCTTACCAGGACTACACCACCCGCGCCAAGGTGTCGGAAGCCGTCGTGATGGCCGCCCCGGCCAAGCTCGCCGTCGCTGAGACCGCCTCGTCGATGGGCGCGCTGGGCTCGGTCACCGCCGCCAACTCGGGTTACTCGTTCCCGGGCGCCACCAAGTACGTCAGCGGCATCGCGATCACCGACGCCACCGGCGTCGTGACGGTCACCTCGACCGTGCCGAACGCTTCGGGTTCGCTCGTGCTGACCCCGACGGTCGTCGGTTCCTCGGCCCAGCTGCGTTGGGCTTGCACCGCCAGCAACATCTCCGCGAAGTACCTGCCGGCCGAATGCCGCTAATCGGCAACTGCTGAGCTGAGCAACACCGCAAACCCCGGCTTGGCCGGGGTTTGCTTTTTCTGAAGTCCCGAAACACCGGATCACCGTCATGAAGCCGTCCCGCATCCATTCCCTATTCGTACTGGGCACGGTCGCACTGGCCGCAGCCATCTACTGGCTGGGACTGAAGGGCCCCTTCATCTTCGACGACGGCTACGCGCTGGAACCGTTGGCCGCGTGGAGCCGCGGCGAAACCTCCTGGCAGGACGTCGTGTTCGGGGACGGCCCGCTCCTGTTCGCCCGCCCCATCGCGATGGCGAGCTTCCTGCTCACCACGTGGCTCGGCGGCCCCGACAGTTTCTCCTTCAAGCTGGGCAACCTGATCGTCCACCTTTCGTGTGGACTGATCGTATGGCGCCTGGGCCGGCAGGCGTTTTCGCTCGATGCGCGCCTGCAGCGGCATGCGGGGCTGATGGCCGCGCTGCTTGCCGCGTTCTGGCTGCTGCATCCGCTGCACGTCAGCACCGTTCTGTATTCCGTCCAGCGCATGGCGCAGTTGAGCACGCTCTTCGCGCTCCTCGCCGTCGTGGCCTATCTGGATGCGCGTCGCGCCCTCGATGCTGGCGCCCTGCGCAAGGCATGGGCGTGGTTGTTCGTCGTCTTTCCGCTGATGGTGGTGGCGGGCCTGTTGAGCAAGCAGAACGCGGCGATCGCCCCGCTGCTTTGCCTGGCTTTCGAGGTCGCCTATCCCGGGAACTGGCGCGCACGGCGCGCGACGCTGGGCGCGTTCTTCGGCGTGTTCCTGCTGGTTCCCGGCATCCTGGCCGCGATGGTGCTGGCGCTGTACCCGCAGAAGGTGCTGGGCGGTTACCAGGAATGGGATTTCACCCTTGGGCAGCGCTTGCTGACCCAACCGCGCGCGCTGATGGACTACATCGGCATGCTGCTGTTCCCGCGCGGGCCGCGCATGGGCCTGTATACGGACGACTTCGCCATCTCCACGGGCCTGGCATCGCCATCGACGACGTGGATGGCGATCGTCGCCCTCGTCGCCATCAGCGCGTCGGTCATCGCGCTCCGCAAGCGCGCGCCGACCCTGTTCGCCGGCTGGTTCTTCTTCCTCGGTGCGCATGTCGTGGAATCGACGTTCCTGCCCATCGAGATGTATTACGAGCACCGCAACTACCTGCCTTCGGTAGGCCTGCTGATGGCGCTGCTCGGTTGCGTCGCGCTGGTCCCGTCCACGCTGCGCTTCAACGTGCTGACCCCCAGGCAACTCGGCCTGGGCGCCGCAGCCGGCTTCGTGTTGGTGCTGACCGTGGCCACGCTGGGGCGCGTGCTCGTCTGGCAGAGCATGGACACCATCCTCGTGCAGGCGCTGCGGTTCCATCCGCAGTCGCTGCGCGCCAATTTCGATGCCGCCGACCTCGCGGCCGGACGGGGCGACTACGCCACGCATAACGCGTTGATGCAGCGGCTCATCGGCAGCGACGATCCGCGCAACCGCCAGATGGGCCGTTACGAACTGGTCGCCGGCAACTGCCGCAGCGGCCACGGTGGCAACCGCGCGTTGATGGAAGCGGCCGTCGCGGAACGCTCGCCGCGCATCACGGTGATGGACAGCTACGGATTCATGCGCCTGTCCAGCGCGAGCCGCACCCACGCGTGTGGAGACCTGGACCGGTTCGCGATCGCCGCATATCTAGAGCGCGTCGTCGACGCCGCCGCCGGCCAGCCCGAGTCGGCCCGGCCGAAGTGGATGGCGCGGTATCTCCTGGCCGAGATGTACAGCAGCGCCGGTCACTGGCCCGAAGCCGCCCGCCAGGTGGAGTTGGCCTGGGACGGCAGCCAGGACAACAAGGTCGGTGTCTTCCTCGGGCGCGCCTATGCCAATACCGGGCGCCTGGACGACGCCACGCGCATGCTGGGCCTGATGCAGGCGCGAATCGCGCCGCACGACACACCGGGCCAGTCGGCCCTGTCCACGCTCAAGGCCCTGATCGACGAACGTCGCGCCGCCGGGGCTGCCGCATTACCCGATTCAGCTTGAGGTTCGTCACGGCCTGCGTCACCGGATGCTTTTAGAGCGACGGCCGTCCATTCCCACCTAGCCGGAATGCGGTACATTCCGGGCGGGGAAGCAGAAAGTGTTCTAGGGGAAAGCATGAATACCGTGGCTACCGCCAATCTGGTGGGAATCACTGGCATCGCCCGGCGCCTGGTACTCGACGGGGCGCTCGAGGATGTGACCGCACGTCAGGCGCAGGCCGCCGCGACGGCTGCCAAGCAGCCGATCGGCGCGTACCTGGCCGAAAAGCGGCTCGTCTCCACGGCGCAACTGGCCGCCGCCAACTCGGTCGAGTTCGGCGTGCCACTGTTCGATGTCGGCGCGTTCGACGTGACGCAGTCCGCGATCAAGCTGGTGAACGAGGCCCTGGTGCGCAAGCACCAGATCCTGCCGCTGTACCGTCGCGGCAACCGCCTCTTCATCGGTATCAGCGACCCGACCAACACGCAGGCGCTGGACGAGATCAAGTTCCAGACCAACCTCGCCGTCGAGCCGATCCTGGTGGACAGCGAGCGCCTGCAGCGCACCATCGACCTCTGGCTTGAAGCCAGCGATTCGCTTTCCGATGCCGTCGGAAACGACGAGGGCTTGGAGACGCTGGACGTATCCGGCGGCGACGATGTCGCCAACGAAAGCGGCGTGGACGTCAAGACCGACGACACCCCGGTGGTGAAGTTCGTCAACAAGGTGCTGGTGGATGCGATCCGCCGCGGCGCTTCGGACATCCACTTCGAACCGTACGAAACCGACTACCGGGTGCGCCTGCGCATCGACGGCCTGCTCAAGCAGGTCAGCAAGGTGCCACCGAACCTGTCGGCACGTATCGCCGCGCGCCTGAAGGTGATGGCGCAGCTGGATATCGCCGAAAAGCGCGTGCCGCAGGACGGCCGCATCAAGCTCAACATCTCCAAGACCAAGCAGGTCGACTTCCGCGTCAGCACGCTGCCGACCCTGTTCGGCGAGAAGGTGGTGCTGCGTATCCTCGACGGCAGCGCGGCCAAGCTCGGCATCGACAAGCTCGGTTACGAGGACGACCAGCGCGCGCTGTACGAAGCCGCGCTCGCCAAGCCGTACGGGATGGTGCTGGTCACCGGCCCGACCGGTTCGGGTAAGACGGTCTCGCTGTACACCGGCCTGAACATCCTTAACGAGGAAGAGCGCAACATCTCCACCGTCGAGGACCCGGTCGAAATCCGCGTGCCGGGCATCAACCAGGTGCAGATGAACGTCAAGCGCGGCATGACGTTCGCCGCCGCGCTGCGCAGCTTCCTGCGACAGGACCCGGACGTGGTGATGGTCGGCGAAATCCGCGACCTGGAAACGGCCGAGATCGCGGTCAAGGCCGCGCAGACCGGTCACCTGGTGCTGTCCACGCTGCACACCAACGATGCGCCGCAAACCGTATCGCGACTGATGAACATGGGCATCGCGCCCTACAACATCACCTCGTCGGTGACGCTGATCATCGCGCAGCGACTCGCGCGTCGCCTGCACGACTGCAAGCGCGAGGTGCAGTTGCCCGAGCATGCCTTGCTTGCCGAGGGCTTCTCGCATGAAGAGGTTGCCGCCGGCATGAAGATCTACGAAGCCGTCGGCTGCCCCGATTGCACCGAAGGCTACAAGGGCCGAACCGGTATCTACCAGGTGATGCCCATGACCGAGAAGATCCAGGCGATCGTCCTGGAGGGCGGCAACGCCCTGGACATCGCCGGAGCCGCGCTGCAGTCGGGCGTGCGCGACCTGCGCCAGTCGGCATTGCTGAAAGTAAAGAACGGCGTGACCAGCCTCGCCGAAATCAACCGCGTAACCAAGGACTAACCCATGTCCGCGACCCGTACCGCAGTCAAGCCGGCCGCCAGCGCCGCCCGCCGTCCGAATCCGATGAGCACCTTCGTCTGGCAAGGCACGGACAAGCGCGGCAAGGTGATGAAGGGCGAGCAGGAGGCGAAGAACGCCAACTCACTTCGCGCTGAACTGCGCAAGATGGGGATAACCCCCCGCACGGTGAAGGCCAAGGGCAAGCCGCTCTTCGGCGGCGCCGGCAAGACGATCTCGCCGCTCGAGATCGCGGTGTTCAGCCGTCAGCTGGCGACGATGATGAAGTCCGGTGTTCCGATCGTCAGCTCGCTGGAAATCGTGGCCAACGGCCACAAGAACGCGCGCATGGCGACGATGCTCAACACCGTGCGTTCCGACATCGAGAGCGGTTCCTCGCTCTACGAAGCGCTGAGCAAGCATCCGGTCCAGTTCGACGAGCTTTACCGCAACCTGGTCAAGGCGGGCGAAACGGCCGGCGTGCTGGAAACGGTGCTCGACACGATCGCGACCTACAAGGAAAACATCGAAGCGCTGAAGGGCAAGATCAAGAAGGCGATGTTCTACCCGGCGATGGTCGTCGCCGTGGCGTTGATCGTCAGCGCGATCCTGCTGGTGTTCGTGGTGCCGCAGTTCGAAAGCGTGTTCCAGAGCTTCGGCGCGGACCTGCCGGCGTTCACCAAGCTGATCATCCGCATGAGCGACTTCATGGTCGCCTACTGGTGGATGGTGCTGTTCGCCGTCGTGGGCGCGGGCGTGGCCTTCATCATGGCCAAGAAGCGCTCCGTGGCGTTCTCGCGTTTCCTCGACCGCGCGATCCTCAAGTTGCCCGTGATCGGTCAGATCATGCACAACTCGGCGATCGCACGTTTCTCGCGCACCTTGGGCGTGACCTTCCGTGCGGGCGTTCCGCTGGTGGAAGCGCTGGATATCGTCGCCGGCGCCACCGGCAACAGCCTCTACGAAGACGCGGTGCGCAACATCCGCGACGACGTGTCGGTCGGTTACTCGGTCAACATGGCGATGAAGCAGGTCAACATCTTCCCGCACATGGTCGTGCAGATGACCGCCATCGGCGAAGAGGCCGGTGCGCTGGACACGATGCTGTTCAAGGTCGCCGAGTTCTACGAGCAGGAAGTGAACAATGCGGTCGATGCGCTTTCGAGCCTGCTCGAGCCGCTGATCATGGTGTTCCTGGGCGTGATCGTCGGCGGCATGGTCATCGCGATGTACCTGCCCATCTTCAAGCTCGGCGCGGTGGTGGGCTAAGCGCCCGCGATCACGCCGCAAGGAACTTCGGGCACAATCGGTCGCATGGCATTCCTCGATCAAAACCCCGCCATCGGATTTCCGCTGGCGGCCGGACTCGGCCTGCTGGTCGGCAGCTTCCTCAACGTGGTGATCCTGCGCCTGCCCAAGCGGCTGGAGTGGCAGTGGCGCCGCGACAGCCGCGAGGTGCTCGGCGAACCCGACACCTACGATCCGCCGCCACCGGGCATCGTGATCGAGCGCTCGCACTGCCCGCACTGCAAGCACCAGCTGTCGTGGTACGAGAACATCCCGGTGTTCAGCTACCTCGCGCTGCGCGGGAAGTGCCGCAACTGCAAGGCGCCGATCTCGCCGCAGTATCCGCTGGTCGAACTGCTGACGATGATCCTGGTCGTGGCCAGCGTGTGGCGCTTCGGTTTCGGCTGGCAGGGCTTCGGGGCGATCGTCTTCACCTGCTTCCTGATCGTGCTGTCGGGCATCGACCTGCGCACGCAGCTGTTGCCCGACCAGCTGACGCTGCCGCTGATGTGGCTGGGCCTGATCGCCGCATCCGACAACCTGTATTTCCCGGCCAAACCCGCTCTTCTGGGTGCGGTCGCGGGTTATCTGAGCCTGTGGATCGTGTGGTGGCTGTTCAAGCAGCTCACCGGAAAGGAAGGCATGGGGCACGGCGACTTCAAGCTGCTGGCGGCCATCGGCGCCTGGACGGGGTTGAAGGGCATCCTGCCGACGATCCTGCTGTCGTCCGTGGTCGGCGCGGTGATCGGTTCGATCTGGCTCGCCATGAAGGGTCGCGATCGCGCGACACCGATTCCGTTCGGCCCGTACCTCGCCGTCGCCGGCTGGATCACCTTCTTCTGGGGCGGGCAGATGGTCGACGCCTACATGCAGGTCGCCGGCCTGAAGTAAGCGCCCGCCGGCCGCAGCGGTTTACCCTAGCCGCTGCTGGATGGCACACAGGTCCATGAGCGGATTCATCATTGGCGTGACCGGAGGCATCGCCTCCGGCAAGAGCGAAGTCACGCGCCGGTTCGAGGCGCTGGGCGTATCCGTGGCCGACGCCGACGTCGCAGCGCGCGCCGCGGTCGCAGCCGGCTCGGAAGGCTTGGCCGAAGTCGTTGCGAGCTTCGGCGTCGACGTGCTCGCCCCTGACGGCAACCTGGATCGCGCCGCGATGCGCCGCCATGTGTTCGGCGACGAAGCCGCCCGTCGCCGCCTGGAAGCCATCATCCATCCGCGCGTGCGGGCAAGCCTACGCGAAGCCTGCGAATCGGCACCCGGGCCGTATGCGATCGCCGCGATTCCCCTGCTGGCCGAAGGCGGCGGGCGCGATGCGTATCCGTGGCTGTCGCGCATCCTCGTCGTCGACGTGCCGGTCGACGTGCAGCGCGCGCGGGTGATGGCGCGCGACCGTGTGGATGGGGAGCTCGCGCAGCGGATGATCGAGGCGCAGGCGACGCGCGACCAGCGGCTGGCGATCGCCGACGACATCATCGTGAACGACGGAGCGGTCGAGCTGCTTGCGGCGCAGGTGGAAGCACTGGACCGCCGCTATCGGGCGCTGGCGGCCGCGTACGCCTGACCCGGGCGGGTACTCAGGCCGACGGCCAGAAACCGCGGATCCCGGCGACGCCCTGCGCGCCGTGCGACCGGGCTTCGTCGACATCCGCCGGACCGAGTCCGCCGATGGCGTAGATCGGCAGCGACACGCGTTCGCGCATGGCGGCAAACGCGTCCCAACCGATGCCGTCGACGCCGGGATGGCTCGGCGTCGGCTTCAGCGTGCCCAGCACGGCGAAATCGCAACCCAGCGCCTCTGCGGCGAGCAGGTCCTCGACACTGTGGCAGGAGGCGGCGAGGGGCTGCTCCTGCGAAACCGGACGCCGCGACAGCCCGTGCAACATGCGCGAGGGCAGGTGCAGGCCCAGTCCGAACTCGATCGCCAGCGCGGCATCGCCGTTCACCAGCGCGTCCGCGCCCGCCTGCCTGCAACTCTGCGCCGCCCGGGCGACCAGCGAACGCCACCGCGCCGTATCGAGCCCCGGCGCACGCAGTTGCACGCGGCGCACACCGCTCGCCAGCGCGTGCTCGAGCTGCGAGAGCCATAGGGCGTCATCACCGCCAAGCTCCGGCGTCACCGCATAGTGCGGCGGCTGCAACAGCGCGGCGACGACGGGCCGGTCCGCCGGCGGCATCGCATAGCTCGCCAGTTTCTGCGGAGGCACCCAGACCAGCGCCTGCCCTTCCAACCCGCGCGCATGGCCGCGCCACGCGGCGATGCTGCGCACGTCCAGGCGCAGGCGTTTGTCGGGGTAACGCTGGGGAACATTGATCAGCGGCGCGCCGATATCGACGTCGATGCCGAGTTCTTCGTGCAGTTCGCGCGCGAGCGCGGCTTCGGCCGATTCGCCCGGTTCGTGCTTGCCGCCCGGGAATTCCCACAGGCCGGCAAGGTCGCGTCCTTCGGTGCGGCGGGCGAGGAGCACGCGGCCGCGCGCATCGCGAATGACGCCGGCGACCACTTCGACATGACGCAGCGCGCCGTCGACAGACGCCGCAACGGCAGCGCCCGGAGCGAGCGTGGGCGGTGCATGGGTGGAGGCGATGCTCATCCGCCTACCGGATGCCGTCCGGCGTTCCGGTGAACGCCCCCCCCCGCTTGCGGGAGAGGGCATCTGGAGCCATTGCCGTCAGGCGATCTGCCCATGGCAATGCTTGTACTTCTTGCCGCTGCCGCAGGGGCAGGGATCGTTGCGGCCGACGTTGGCGAACACGTCGCCACCGGCTGCGGCGGCCTGCGCCTGCTGCGCTTCCTCGTCGGCCCCGTAGCCACCGGAGGAGGCGTGCTGAAACTGCATCTGGCTGGCCTGCGCTTCGGCGGCGGCGCGTTCCTGCGCTTCCATCGCGGCCACTTCCTCCTCGCTGCGGATGCGAACGCGCGCCAGCAGCGTCACCACTTCGCGCTTCACCTTCTCCAGCATTTCGGAGAACAGTTCGAACGCTTCCTTCTTGTATTCCTGCTTCGGCTGCTTCTGCGCGTAGCCGCGCAGGTGGATGCCCTGGCGCAGGTAGTCCATGCGCGCCAGGTGTTCCTTCCAGTTCTGGTCGAGCACGTTGAGCATGATGTGCTTTTCCAGCAGGCGCATCGTCTCGGCGCCCAGCTGCGTCTCGCGCTGGGCGAAGTGGCCGTCGGCGGCCTCCTGCACCAGGCGCTCGATCGTCTCGGCGTCGACTTCCTCGCTCTTGCCGACGAATTCGGTCAGCGACATCTGCAGGCCGAACTCGGACGCGAGCGTCGCTTCCAGGCCCGGCAGGTCCCACTGGTCGTCCACCGAGTTCGGCGGAACGAAACGCGCGACGATGTCGGCCACGACGTCGCCGCGGATGCCGTCGACGTTCTCCTGCACGCTGTCGGCTTCCAGCAGTTCGTCGCGCTGGCTGTAGATGACCTTGCGCTGGTCGTTGTTGACGTCGTCGAAGTCCAGCAGGTTCTTGCGGATGTCGAAGTTGTGGGCCTCGACCTTGCGCTGCGCGTTGGCGATCTGCTTGGTCACCAGCGGGCTTTCGATGATGTCGTCTTCCTTCAGGCCCATGCGCGCCATCACGCGCTGCACCCAGTCGGCCGCGAAGATGCGCATCAGGTTGTCTTCGAGCGACAGGTAGAAGCGCGAGGAACCCGGGTCGCCCTGGCGACCGGCGCGGCCGCGCAGCTGGTTGTCGATGCGGC
>Ga0102589_1002175_pt1 | contig 23526 bp, 23 predicted proteins | sample AraplaMF_Col_mLB_FD_76858 | JGI IMG/M metagenome (GOLD analysis project Ga0102589, IMG submission 76858) | Arabidopsis root microbial communities from the University of North Carolina, USA - plate scrape MF_Col_mLB | ecosystem: Host-associated > Plants > Roots > Endosphere | place: USA... | reverse complement strand
AGTTAATTTAAAAGTATACTCTGACAAGCAACGTGTCGAGGTAACAATTCCATTTACTGATTTATTACTTCGTGCAGAAGAAACTAATAGCGATATGTACGCTGCTATCGATTTAGTAGTTGATAAAATTGAGCGACAAATTCGTAAACATAAAACAAAAGTAAATCGTAAGTTACGTGAGAAAGGTTCTATAAAAACGAACTTTATCCTTCCAGAAGCAGTAGCTGTTTTGGATGAGGTAGAAGAAGATGAATTAGAACTTGTACGTACAAAACGATTCGATTTAAAACCGATGGACGTTGAAGAGGCAATCCTACAAATGGATATGCTAGGACATAATTTCTTCGTCTTCACAAATGCTGATACAAACGAAACTAATGTTGTATATGGCCGTAAAGATGGGAAATACGGTTTAATCGAAACTAAATAATAATTCGAAAGCGTAGCCGAAATGGCTGCGCTTTTTTGTATTGAGATTTTGAATGTGATTATCTCCATAAGTATGTACTTGTTAGGAGTATACTAATTTTGTTTAATTTAGCAATATTTTATAATTGTAAATAAAATATTAAGTTTTCTGGAATCAATTGATAGTGTATTTTGCTTTTGTTATCTTAAAATTGCATTATATAGATTTACTTTGTTTCTTTAGTAAAAAAATAAAATCGATATAATGCTACAAATTATCGGAGGTGCTTTTAGTGAGCATTAAGAAAAAAGTCGTTTTATATTTGGATCTGTTTTATCGTTAGGTATTTTAGCTAGTACTTTTGCTTTAACCGAACCTGCTAAGGCTGCTACAAAGGATGATCATGTAGAATTTACCTTTAGACTTTGGAATGCATATGATTTTACTAATGCACGTCCTAAAGAGACACCTACTTCTATGTATATGCGTGTAAAGAGTAGTGAGAAGGGCGGTGGTTCTTTTAACGTTTGGACAGAAGCTGATAAAAATAAAGGTAAAGGTAATAGAGATTGGGTAAATGTTTCAGGTGAGTCGGGTAAGCATGAAGGAACGGTGAAATCAGGTAAAACGTATCTTTTCCAAAATTACGCATATGAAAACTATGGAAAAAATGTACCTGTGAGATTTGGTGGTTATTCTAGAGAAAATAATGCTTATCCTACTGCTTGGAGTCCTGATAGTGTAAGACCGAGTGGACCTTACACTGAATATTGATTTAGAAATTATAAATTATAAATTGAAATTATTTATTGTGTAGTACTAGAAAAAGTCGTATAGTTCTGAGTCTTGATTATACGGCTTTTCCTGCTATTTCATTTTTAAAATAGGAGGAGTTGTAATGAGGTTTATCTCAAGATATATTTTAGTTTGTTTTTTTATATTGAGTATTAGTTTCTTAGTTTCTTGTCAAAAGAAAGTAGATGAACCGATTGTAAATATTGAAGATACTTTAACGGAAAAAGATAATTTGAAAAGTATTCAGTTACAAGAAATTAAGAAAAATACTATTGTTGAACAAGTGTTTTTAAAAAGTGAAAATGGTCATGATTTCTTTCAAGGTCAAATAGAAAGAAATGATAGCTTAATAGAGGATAAGCTTTCAAATAAAAAATTAAAGTCAGGAGTTATACCAGAAAATTATTATGTTTTTTTAACGGGTGTGACGAATAAGAAAAAACCAACGTATCTTTTGGGACGGATTGAACAAATTGATGGAAAAATAATTCAGTGGAAACAAGAAGTTAAGAGTGTAAAAAGAAAAGGTACAAATGATGTTTATCAGTATGAAGTTGAGTTTCCTAAATTTGAAGGAGAGAGAGCAAATGTTTCTTTTCGTTACATTTGGTTAAATAAAGAAAATAAATGTTATGGTGTTGCGGATCAACTGTTCATATTAAAAAAGATTTAAATTTCATTAATGGTTTATGGAGGAGTTGTAGATGAGTTACTTTTTAGGAAGGATTTTAAAAGGTAGGATGTTTTGGTTGTCTTTATTTATTATGTTAGTAATTGTCATTGCTCAATATATTGCTATGTGTGTAACAACGAAAGGATTTAACGATGCTGGGATTATAAAGGTATCTCCATATTTATCTAACATTTTACATTTTAATAGATTACTATTTTATAGTGAATTTTATCTACTTATATTTCCTATGATTTCTGCAATGGCTGTAGCTGGGATTTATAGAATTGATAAAAATTATGGATTTATTTATCCTGCCATTTCTAAGATGGGAACGCGTCATTATTTTAGATTACTTTATTGTATTAATTTTATAGTATCTTTTTTTATTATAAGTGTCCCTTTACTATTTCATTTTTATTTATATGCGATGACTTATCCGACAGTTGCTCCGCATCCAATATTAAATTATATGGCGGCTACTGTTTCACCAACAGCTCAATTTCATACGGTTTATTATGAGTATCCTACTTTATATTTTCTAATGTATGTATTTTTAAATAGTTTATACGGTGCGGTTTTTTCGAGTTTGGCTTTATCAATTTCGTTTTTTATAAAACGAGTTTATTTTATTTATTTAGTTCCATTTGTTTTACATGTTTTTTGGCTTGGTATTGGAAAAGGGATTCTCAATCCTAAAGATTATTTAATTAAAGATTTCGGCTTTTTTGAATTGCAAATTTTTCTTAGTGTCCTGTTATGTATTTGGTTTTGTTCTGTAGTTCTTTATTTACGGGGGAGTAGGAAGCATGTTCTTTTATAATGTAATGAAAGAAACTATAAGGATGAAATATGTTGGGTTAAGTATTGTCTTTTTACTTAATGTTAGTATCATTGGTTGTTTGTTCAATTATTTTGAAACCGGAATTATAAAAGAGAAAATGAACGAATTGGAAGTTTTGTATAAGGTTATGTCGTTTTATAATTTATCGACTATATTTATTCCTTTAACTATCGTTTTTTCTGTATATTCTATGTCGAATTTTTTTAGTATTTATGTAGTGTATCGAGTGAATAATGCATTGAAATTAGTTTCTATCTATTATTTGAAACTAATTGTTTTTGTTTGCTTTTTTGCTGGGAGTATGATTTTATAGTTGTTTTTGATGTCGAATATGATGGCTGTAACTAGTGTTGATGTAAATTATCCATTATTATTTTGCATTCAACTATTTGCGAATATTTTTATATGCATAATAAGTGCTTTCTTGCAATTATTTTTACCTAGTTTACTTGTAATAATATGTATGATTACTGCTGTTTTATTAGATAGATTTATATTACATGGATTTTTATTTACAAATGCTTTTTATATAAATGTCTTTGAAGATGCTACTGGTTTATTTATACGCTTATTTGGCTGTCTTTTTATCTTTTTTATAAGTGTATGGATTTTATCTAAAAAAAGTTATATTTCTATGAATGATGAGACAGAGGTGATCTAGTTTACATTATGATCTTATATTATTTGTTAAAAAGAGATTTATATGTAAGGTTTCGAGATCCCATCAAGATAATGGCTTTTTTATTCTTAATTTACGCTATTATTGCAATTGCTTTTTTATATAATCAGCCTCTTAGTAATGGTAAAGAATCTGTATTAGTAGATGTTACCTTTTATCGATTTTTTCATGGAGTAGACTTTGTGGATTTATCTTATTTTTATAAGGAGGGGCGATTTTCTATCCCTTTTTATTGGATATTCTTTCAAATCACTCCTTTGTTGCTTGTAGGGAATTTTGCTTTTTCAGATATTCAACAGAATGGTGTTTATTTATTTCCTCGTGTTAAGAAGAAGCATTTTCTGTGGTTAACGAAAATGTTATCTTTGTTTTTTTTTATAATTATTATTTGGATTGGTATGTATTTTATTTGGTTTAGCGCTTACTATTTGCTTTCTTTAGGCGAGTATAATTTTTAAAATTTATATAGTCAATTTCCTTATAAGATATTAGGTACTATGCTAATTCAAATAATTATAAGTTTTTTATTAGCTTTGATTTTTGAGTTTTTAACTTTTTATATACCGATAACTATTGTTTTTGTACTAATGTTGTTGTACCTATTTTTGTCTATTTTCTTTCATAGTATTTATTTTTTAGGCTCTTTTGTTATGCCAAATCGTTGGTATTTTGTTGATCACAGTTCAATTCAATTGACTTTAGGTAATAATCAATCTATTCAATATAATGATTTACTTTTAATAGGAGTAGTAATTGTTGTTGTAATGATTTTATTAGGTAGTTTTTGTTTTAAAAAACTAGATGTGATAGGTGAATAATTTATGGACAATTATATTAAATGTGAATGTATGACGAAAAGATTAAAAGGAAATATTGTGTTAGATAATATTAGTTTGTCAGTAAAAAAAGGCGAATTTTTAGTTTTGAAGGGGCATAATGGCTCTGGTAAAACGATGATTTTACGCGCTATCTCAGGGTTAATGCGTTTGAATTCTGGAGTTGTTTATATAGATAATGAAATAATTGGAAAACAAAAGCAATTTCCTGATTCTATGGGAATATTGATTGAATATCCAAGTTTTATTCCAGGGTATACTGGTTTTCAGAACTTGAAATTTTTATCATCGATTAACAATAAAATCTCCGATGAGGAGATTTATAATATTATTCAAAGGGTTGGACTTGATAAAACAGATAAGAGAAAGTATAAAAGATACTCTTTAGGTATGAAACAACGTTTAGGGATAGCGCAAGCTTTAATGGAACAACCAAAATTACTGTTATTAGACGAGCCAACTAATGCTTTAGATAGTGATGGGATAAAAGATGTTTTAGATATTTTGAAAGTAGAAAAAGCCAAGGGAACGACTATTGTTGTAGCCAGTCATGATGTGCACGTTCTAGATAATGAAATGGTAGATCGTATTGTACATGTTAATAATGGAAAGTTGGTAGATTAAGAGTGACGAGAAAACATATCTTAATAAGTATTGGATTGTGTCTGTTGCTATGTATATTTGCTAGTTTATTAAGATTTAAAACATTAAATCTTAATAATGAATCTTATAAAGTGGTAAAAGATGAGTTTTTATCTAATAGAACTTTTGAAGATGGGCAAGGAGTTACGTTTCATGCACTTAATCCTCTTGATCCTACAAAAGTTTATGATCCCTATGAAGACCGTGAAGTAGTGACGTATGTTTTACCTTTAGATATTACAAATACAACAAATCGAGATATTAACTTGCTTAGTAATAAGTCTATTTTCGATACAATGTTTTATTCTAAAATAGGTGAGTTTTATAATTTAATCCCTTATTCAATGGAATTACCTAAAAAATATCAGTTTAATCCTGTAATACCTGCTGGTAAAACAGTACGAGGGTATATAGGGACAAATTATTTTATAGGAGATGACCCTTATAAAAATTATAAAAACTTTTCAAATGAATCAACTAAAGTGAAATTCATTTCGTGTATAAAGGATAAGGAAGGGAAATATCATGAATTAGAAATACCGATAAATTAATAAAATTTATGATTGATACAGCTATATTTTAATGTTGTTTGTAGATCTTGCAACATAACAATATCTTTTAAAGTCGGAGTTTTTTTGTAGGTGTAAGTATCTATGGATGCTACACCTGCGAAGTTTCCGGCTTTTTGTAATTGTTGATTTAGATTTTATTAAGGAATTTTTGGTAGTCATATTCTTTAAAAGAAAACCTGAAAGAATATGACTTAGATTTAATACGAAATTTGTAACGTGAAATTGAAATAGCGAGACAGAGAAAAGGAACGTAACAAATGAAATAAAAACTTTTTCTGAATATGAGGCCCGACATCTTGCCGATTGTTGTCATAGTTATAAGACAAGTGTTACAATTATCATTAGGTATATACATTTTAGTTTTTTTAATTAGGAGAAAAATTGGCATAACATACATTTGATTTTTATAACGACTGATTGTAATAGAAAAAGAAAAAACAATCGGAAGTTTTATTTTAATAAAAAAGAGGAGCGTATTTCCTATGATCGGTATTTTAAAAAAGGTATTTGATGTGAATCAACGCCAAATTAAACGTATGCAGAAGACAGTTGAGCAAATTGATGCATTAGAATCATCTATTAAGCCACTAACAGATGAACAATTAAAAGGAAAGACGCTTGAGTTTAAAGAACGTCTAACAAAAGGTGAGACAGTAGATGATCTACTTCCTGAAGCTTTTGCGGTTGTTCGCGAAGCTGCGACTCGTGTTCTTGGAATGCGTCCGTATGGCGTGCAGTTAATGGGTGGTATTGCTTTACATGAAGGGAATATCTCTGAGATGAAAACGGGTGAAGGTAAAACGTTAACATCTACATTACCTGTATATTTAAATGCTTTAACAGGAAAAGGTGTTCACGTTGTTACAGTCAATGAATACTTAGCACAACGTGATGCGAGCGAAATGGGACAACTTCATGAGTTCCTTGGCTTAACAGTAGGAATTAACTTAAATAGTATGTCACGCGAAGAGAAGCAAGAGGCTTATGCTGCTGATATTACGTATAGCACAAATAATGAGCTTGGATTCGATTACTTACGTGACAATATGGTTTTATATAGAGAGCAGTGCGTTCAGCGTCCACTTCATTTTGCTATTATCGATGAAGTCGATTCTATTTTAGTCGATGAAGCACGTACGCCGCTTATTATTTCGGGACAAGCTCAAAAATCAACAGAGCTATACATGTTTGCAAATGCATTCGTTCGTACATTAGAAAATGAAAAAGAGTATTCATTCGATGTGAAAACGAAAAATGTAATGTTAACTGAAGATGGTATTACGAAAGCAGAGAAAGCTTTCCATATTGAAAACTTATTTGATTTAAAACATGTTGCACTTCTTCATCATATTAATCAGGCACTTCGTGCGCATGTTGTTATGCACCGTGATACAGACTATGTTGTACAAGAAGGTGAAATCGTAATTGTAGACCAATTCACTGGTCGTCTTATGAAAGGGCGTCGTTATAGCGAAGGTTTACACCAAGCGATTGAAGCAAAAGAAGGCGTAGAAATTCAAAATGAAAGCATGACGCTTGCGACAATTACGTTCCAGAACTACTTCCGTATGTACGAAAAGTTATCTGGTATGACTGGTACAGCGAAAACGGAAGAAGAAGAATTCCGTAATATTTATAATATGAATGTTATCGTAATTCCAACGAACAAAGATATTATTCGTGATGACCGTGCTGATTTAATCTTCAAATCAATGGAAGGTAAATTCAATGCAGTTGTTGAGGATATTGTAAATCGTCATAAACAAGGACAACCTGTACTTGTTGGTACAGTTGCAATTGAAACGTCAGAGCTTATTTCAAAAATGTTAACACGTAAAGGTGTACGCCATAATATTTTAAACGCGAAAAACCATGCGCGTGAAGCAGATATCATTGCAGAAGCTGGTATTAAAGGTGCTGTAACAATTGCGACGAATATGGCTGGTCGTGGTACGGATATTAAATTAGGCGATGATATTAAAAATATCGGTCTAGCGGTTATCGGTACAGAGCGTCACGAAAGCCGTCGTATTGATAATCAGTTACGTGGTCGTGCTGGTCGTCAAGGGGACCCTGGTGTAACGCAGTTCTATTTATCAATGGAAGATGAACTAATGCGCCGCTTCGGCTCTGACAATATGAAAGCGATGATGGATCGTCTTGGTATGGATGATTCACAGCCGATTGAAAGTAAAATGGTTTCTCGTGCAGTAGAATCTGCGCAAAAACGTGTAGAAGGAAATAACTATGATGCACGTAAGCAGTTATTACAATACGATGATGTGCTTCGTCAGCAACGTGAAGTTATTTACAAACAGCGTCAAGAAGTAATGGATTCTGAGAACTTACGTAGTATTATTGAAGGTATGATGAAATCTACAGTAGAACGTGCTGTTGCGCTTCATACACAAGAGGAAATTGAAGAAGATTGGAATATTAAAGGTCTTGTTGACTACTTAAATACAAACCTTCTGCAAGAAGGCGATATAAAAGAAGAAGAATTACGTCGTCTTGCTCCAGAAGAAATGAGCGAGCCGATTATCGCGAAATTAATAGAGCGTTACAACGACAAAGAAAAGCTTATGCCAGAAGAGCAAATGCGTGAGTTCGAAAAAGTTGTTGTATTCCGTGTAGTAGATACGAAATGGACAGAGCATATTGATGCGATGGACCACCTTCGTGAAGGTATTCATTTACGTGCTTACGGTCAAATCGATCCACTTCGTGAGTATCAAATGGAAGGATTCGCAATGTTCGAGTCAATGATTGCTTCTATTGAAGAGGAAATCTCTCGTTACATTATGAAAGCTGAAATTGAACAAAACTTAGAGCGTCAAGAAGTTGTTCAAGGTGAAGCTGTTCATCCATCTAGCGATGGCGAAGAAGCGAAGAAAAAGCCTGTTGTAAAAGGTGATCAAGTGGGCCGTAACGATTTATGCAAATGTGGTAGTGGCAAGAAATATAAAAACTGCTGTGGCATTGTAAGCTAATAAAAACTGCGGCTGTTGAATTCAGCTTGTTTTGCAAATTATAATAAAAAGGATTAAACTCTCTCCCTAATAAGTGGAGAGAGTTTCCCTTGTTTTCATACGAAAGTAATAGCAATTACATAGAGGTGAAGGAAATGGAATTAGTAGAAATTAGACAGGAATTAGAGAAAATGGCTAAGAGATTAGCGGCTTTTAGGGGGTCTCTTTGACCTCCCTACTAAGGAGAAACAAATTGCAGAATTAGAAGAAAAAATGATGGGCGCAGGATTTTGGGATGACCAACAAGGCGCTCAAACTGTAATTAACGAAGCAAATGCGTTAAAAGATATGGTTGGAAAGTTCCGTCAGTTAGACGAGACGTTCGAAAACTTAGAAGTAACGCATGAACTCTTAAAAGAAGAATATGATGAAGATTTACATGAGGAATTAGAATCGGAAGTAAAAGGCTTAATTCAAGAAATGAATGAGTATGAGCTTCAATTACTATTAAGTGATCCTTATGATAAAAATAATGCGATTTTAGAATTACACCCAGGTGCAGGTGGAACAGAGTCACAAGACTGGGGTTCTATGTTATTACGTATGTATACACGCTGGGCTGAAAAACGTGGATTTAAAGTAGAAACAGTTGACTACTTACCAGGTGATGAAGCCGGTATTAAGAGTGTTACTTTATTAATTAAAGGTCATAACGCTTACGGTTATTTAAAAGCAGAGAAAGGTGTACATCGTCTTGTACGTATTTCACCGTTCGATTCTTCAGGCCGTCGTCATACATCATTCGTATCTTGTGAAGTTGTACCTGAGTTCAATGATGAAGTTGAAATTGAAGTGCGTACAGAAGACTTAAAAATTGATACGTACCGTGCAAGTGGAGCTGGTGGACAGCACATTAATACGACAGATTCAGCAGTTCGTATTACGCATACACCGACAAATACGGTTGTAACGTGTCAGTCAGAGCGTTCTCAAATTAAAAACCGTGAGCATGCGATGAAAATGTTAAAAGCAAAATTATATCAAAAGAAATTAGAAGAGCAACAAGCACAATTAGATGAAATCCGCGGGGAACAAAAAGAAATTGGATGGGGCAGCCAAATTCGTTCTTACGTATTCCACCCGTATTCTCTTGTAAAAGACCATCGTACAAATACAGAAGTTGGTAACGTACAAGCAGTTATGGATGGAGAAATTGATCCATTTATTGATGCTTACTTACGTTCTCGCATCTAATAACCAGTGGGGGAATCCCCACTGATTATTAGCTTTAACAAATCTGACTTTTACGGGCAGCCCGACCCTCACCTAACTTCTTTGCTTTTGTTGAATTTTGAGGTAGGGGTCTTACTACCCAGTAAATAGTGGGATAAGAGAAAAAGCCAACAAAATTGTTGGCCCATGCTGAGAAAATAGAGGATATACAACGTTTTGTTTATATGGATGAAGTACAGGGGAAGAGAAGTTGGAAACGACAACTTCTCTTTTTGATGGGGTTATATGCAGAATACAATGTTGTATATTGTTTTGTAAAAAGTAGAGAATAGTAAAACAGAGCGGCAATAGAGTAAGAGTTTATAAAGAACTTTTTTGATTTGCCTTTTAAAAAGATTCTTTATAGAAGTTTTTACGTTGTTCACAGAATTGAAACAAATTATGGAAGCTTTATTTTATCAGGGTTCTCACTGTATTTTTCAAGAATATGAAATATACCTTAGTTTTTCTATATAAAGATAATGCTTATAATAAAAATGAGTGTGTTAGGAATGAAAAGAATATCAACAATGGGGAGCGATAGAATTGAAAAAGAAATTGTTGGCTATTGCACTAGGTACATCAGTCGTTTTTGCTTTAGGAGCATGTGGAAATAAAGAAGAGAGTAAGCCTTCGAAACAATCTGCAAGCACAGATAGCCCAGAGCAAATTTATCAAAAAAGTTGTATAGGCTGCCATGCGAAAGATTTATCAGGAGCAACTGGACCGGATTTACGAAAAGTAGGGCAGAAATATGATGCAGCAGAGATTGAAAAGATTATTGAAAAAGGTCGCGGTTCAATGTCACCGGGAATTATTCAAGGTGAAGATGCGAAAAAAGTAGCTGAGTGGTTAGCTGAACATAAATAAAAAGAGAAAAATGGGCGAGTTGATTATATAATCTTATCTAAAAATGACTTTGGATAAGAGTTATAACAACTCGTCTCCTTTTTCTGTGATGTAACATAACTGTAACAAAAATGTATCCGAACTGGAAACCGTTTGATGTTACAATGAGGTTTGTAGAATTTTGCTGAAATATATTACATAGAGTAGCGGTGCGAATAAAAAGCATGTAAGTAAGCTGCCTTCAACAAGAATGGTTAAATGAAAATAAAGGATTCCTTTTTATTTTCACATGTACAGAAAAGTATTTCGAAAAAAAAATCATTAAGCATTGGGTGATAAATAATGATAAAAATGACGAATGTTTATAAGGAGTACCCGAATGGTATGAAAGCCGTTGCTGGTCTCACAGTTAACATTAAACAAGGTGAATTCGTATACGTAGTTGGACCGAGTGGAGCCGGAAAATCTACATTTATTAAAATGATGTATCGTGAAGAAAAGCCAACTACAGGATCTATTAATGTAAATGGACTTACTATCGAATCATTGGCAGAAAGAGATGTTCCATATTTCCGTCGTCAATTAGGCGTGATTTTCCAAGATTTTAAATTATTACCTAAATTAACGGTATATGAGAATGTTGCGTTTGCTTTAGAAGTAATTGAAGAAGAACCAGATGCGATTCGTGAGCGTGTTACTGAAGTGTTAGGACTAGTAGGTCTAGATGATCGTGCAGACGCACTTCCAAGTGAACTTTCAGGTGGAGAGCAGCAACGTGTGGCTATTGCAAGAGCGATTGTTAATAGACCAAAGGTTGTAATTGCCGATGAGCCAACTGGTAATTTAGATATTGAAACAGCTCTTGATATTATGAAGATCTTTACGCGCATTAATGAGCGTGGTACAACGATTGTTATGGCGACGCATAATGCAGATATCGTAAATACAATCCGTCATCGTGTAATCGCGATTGAAGGCGGAAAAATTGTTCGAGACGAGATTGAGGGAGGATACGGATATGAAGGCTAAAACCCTTAGTCGACATTTGCGAGAAGGTGTAAAAAATCTATCCCGTAACGGATGGATGACATTTGCTTCTGTAAGTGCAGTAACAGTTACATTATTACTTGTAGGTGTCTTTTTAACAGCGATTATGAATATGAACCATTTTGCTACAAAAGTAGAGCAAGATGTAGAAATTCGTGTACACATTGATCCAGCAGCAAAAGAAGCTGATCAAAAGAAATTAGAAGAAGATATGGGTAAGGTCGCGAAAGTAGATTCTATTAAATACTCTTCTAAAGAAGAAGAATTGAAACGTTTAATTAAAAGTTTAGGCGATAGTGGAAAAACGTTCGAGTTATTTGAGCAAGATAACCCACTGAAAAACGTATTTATTGTAAAAGCGAAAGAGCCAACTGATACAGCACAAATTGCGAAAAAGATTGAAAAAATGCAGTTTGTAAGTAACGTTCAATACGGTAAAGGTCAAGTTGAAAAATTATTTGATACTGTAAAAACAGGACGTAATATCGGGATTGCATTAATTGCAGGTCTTTTATTCACAGCGATGTTCTTAATCTCTAATACAATTAAAATTACAATTTATGCTCGTAGTACTGAGATTGAAATTATGAAACTTGTAGGTGCAACAAACTGGTTTATTCGTTGGCCGTTCTTGCTAGAAGGATTATTCCTAGGAGTATTAGGATCAATTATTCCAATTGGTCTAATTCTAGTTACGTATAATTCACTGCAAAGTGTGTTTAATGAAAAACTTGGCGGAACAATTTTCGAGCTTTTACCATACAGCCCATTCGTATTCCAATTAGCTGGTTTATTAGTGTTAATCGGTGCGTTAATCGGTATGTGGGGAAGTGTAATGTCAATTCGTCGCTTCTTAAAAGTATAAAAAGTTGCAAACATAATTCGTACAAGCTTATCATATAGTAGAAATAGGTAAAGGCATCACACGCTGTGTGATGCCTTTTGCTACACCACCTGTGTGTTTTGGAAAGGGGAATTCCGCATTGAAACGTAGAGTTGCAATTATTGGAATGGTTGTTGCATTTTTAATTGGTGCTGGCGGAATGTTTGCAGGAATGTCTGTATTTGGGGTTAACCCAGCAGAAGTAACGCAAACAATTTCGAGTGGGAACGCTAGCACGACGCAAGGGAATTTGGCAAAAATTAATGAGGCATATGGACTAATTGATTCACGTTATGTGGAAGACGTGAAAGATGACAAGTTAGTTGAAGGTGCAATACAAGGCATGTTGTCTACGCTGAAGGACCCTTATTCCACGTATATGGATAAAGAAACAGCCAAACAGTTTAGTGAATCACTTGATCCCGAGTTAGAGGGGATTGGGGCTGAGGTGAACAAAACAGACGGTAAGCTTATTATCGTATCGCCAATTAAAGGTTCACCAGCAGAAAAGATTGGAATTAAGCCGAATGACCAAATTTTATCTGTAGATGGAAACAGTGTAAAAGACTTATCGCGTGAAGAAGCTGTATTAAAAATTCGTGGTAAAAAGGGAACGACTGTCGCGATTGAAATTAAACGTGCAGGAGTAACTGATCCGATTGTATTCAAAATTAAGCGTGAAAAAATCCCAATCTTCACGGTAGTTAGTTCTGTGAAACAAGAGAATGGAAAAGATATCGGTTATATGCAAATTACTTCTTTTGCTGAAAATACAGCGAAAGAATTTAAGGATCAGTTAAAAGAGTTAGAGAAGAAAAACCTAAAAGGTTTAGTTATTGACGTTCGTGGTAATCCTGGTGGCTATTTAAATAGTGTAGAAGATATACTAGGAGAAATTATGACGAACAAAAAGCCGATGCTACAAGTAGAGCAGCGAAATGGTGAGAAAAAGCAAATCTCTACAGAGCTGAAAGAGAGGAAGCCATATCCAATTTCAGTATTGATTGATAAAGGAAGTGCTTCTGCTTCGGAAATTTTAGCTGGCGCATTGAAAGAAGGAGAAGGTTACGATTTAATTGGTGAAACAACATTTGGTAAAGGAACTGTTCAGCAAGCCGTTCCGTTTAAAGATGGCAGTAACATTAAATTAACGATGTTCAAATGGTTAACTCCAGATGGAAACTGGATTCATAAAAAGGGAATCAAGCCAACTGTAGAAGTGAAACAACCAGATTACTACCATGCGACGCCAATTCAAATTGAAAAAACACTTTCATACAATTCAAATGATGTGCAAGTGAAGCATGCGCAAGAGATGCTGAAAAGCTTAGGTTATGTACCGGGGCGTGAAGATGGCTACTTTAGTAAAGAGACAGAATCAGCACTGAAAGCATTCCAAAATGCGAATGAGATGGAAGCGACAGGACAGCTTGATAAAAAGACAGCTGAGGCAATTCAAACTAAAATCATTGAAAAAATCCGTTCTGGAGAAAATGATCTACAATTACAGGCAGCATTAAAATTAATAGCGAAATAAGAAGAAATACAGGCATTTTATTGCCTGTATTTTTTTGTGTTAAACAAACGTTTGTCCAGTTATGATAATATAAAAAGAAAGAATGATATAAATGGTGGTGAATGAGTTCGTGGAGGCATGGCTTTTTGAAATAATGCGGGCAGTTGGACGTTTTTTCTTGCACCCTGCTGTCTATGTATTTTTAATAAGTAGTATCTTCGTTGGATATTTACGTATATTACGAGAACGAAAAGATTTTTCTTTTAAAGTTTATGATATTTGGTTTGAATTGCGAACATCTCTATTTGCAGGGCTTGGATATGGATTAATCGTATCTATTATTACGATTGGGCTTGGACTTGTTGTTTCCAAGGCGAGCTTATGGGCCATTTTACTTTGGACATTATTATTTGGATTAACTGCTATGTATCGATATTTATCGGCAGCTTATACGTTCAGTATCGCAATTGTATGTGTTTTATTATCTTCTAAGCTGCCAGTTTCCTTCTTACAGCTTGGAGAAGGTGAAGAGGGGACGATTGTATCTCTTGCTATTTTACTAGGCATCATGCTTGTTGTGGAGGGCTTATTGATTTCTAAAAACGCGGTGAGATATTCTACACCGAGGATTAGGAAGGGGAAACGTGGGCTCAAGATTGGTTTACACGAATCGAAGCGTTTATGGATCGTGCCGATTTTTATTCTTGTACCAGGTGATGCGGTAACCCAGTTTATTTCATGGTGGCCTGTCGTTTCAATAGGGGCAAATACATATTCTTTATTCCTCGTTCCATTTTTAATTGGATTTATGCGAAAGATTAGAAGTTATGAGCCGACGGAAGCTTTACTCTTTACAGGAAGACGTGTTTATGGATTAGCTGGTCTTGTACTTGTTTTAGGGGTCGCGAGTTATTGGTGGCACGTACTTGCTATTATTGCAATGGGAGTCGCAATGCTTGGACGTTTTACGATTTCGATGCAAGAAAAAATTGTAGATGAGACAAGACCAGCATATTTCGCTGCACGCAATGATGGACTTGTTGTGTTAGATACAATTCCAAATACAATTGGGGCCGAGCTGAATTTACTGCCTGGAGAAATAATTACGAAAGTAAATGGAGTCGTTCCAAGGAGTGCCGAAGAATTTTATGATGCACTTCAAACCAAAACAACAGGAGCTTTTTGTAAATTAGAAGTGGTAGATACAAATGGTGAGCTTCGTCTTGCTCAAACAGCATTATATGCTGGAGGACATCATGAGTTAGGCGTTGTATTTGTTCAGCAAGAGCACGAGTGGGATTCGGAAGCGATGTAATAAAAATGAGGGTGTTACCACTAGGTGACACCCTTTTTGTTTGATTGGGAGCAGCAGTACATGAAATTTATATCGGCGATTATTAAAATATATCGACTTTCTGGAAAAAACAACAAATATCGCAAACCTTATTTGCAGTTTCGTAGTCGAATAACTTGAATAATTATTTGATAATGGTTATCATTTAGGGAGTCTTTTAATTTGGAAAAGGGAGGAAATATATGCTACGTAAATTTTTTTCTTACTATAAACCGTATAAAGGTTTATTTATACTCGATTTTTCTTGCGCGGTTATCGCAGGATTACTGGAACTTGGTTTCCCGCTTATCGTAAATCAATTTATTGATAAGTTATTACCAGGACAAAACTGGACGCTTATTTTATGGGCTTGTTTTGGTTTACTTGCAGTTTATATGTTAAATGCAGGTTTACAATATGTTGTTACCTACTGGGGGCATATGCTAGGAGTTAACATTGAAACAGATATGAGGCAGAAATTATTTGATCATATTCAAAAGCTATCATTCAGATTTTTTGATAATAATAAAACAGGTCATCTAATTTCACGTCTTACGAACGATTTAATGGAAATTGGGGAAATTGCTCACCACGGGCCAGAAGATTTATTCATCGCCGTAATGACTTTAGTTGGGGCATTTTCATTTATGATGATGATTAACTGGAAGTTAGCACTTCTAACATTCTTTGTAATTCCATTCCTATTATGGTTGGCGCTTTACTTCAATAAAAAAATGACGGGTACGTTTAGACGTTTATTCTCAGATGTTGCTGATTTTAATGCATGTATCGAAAATAACGTCGGTGGTATTCGCGTTGTACAAGCATTCGGAAATGAAAAGTTCGAGAAAGACCAATTCGCTGTGAACAACGCTCGTTTCCGTACAACGAAATTAATGGCGTATAAAATTATGGCGCTAAACTCATCCATTAGTTATATGCTCATGCGTCTCGTAACGCTCTTCGTATTAATATGTGGCACATGGTTTGTTCTGCAAGGTGAGTTAACGTATGGTGGATTTATCGGATTCGTCTTATTAACGAATATTTTCTTCCGACCAATTGAGAAAATTAATGCAGTTATTGAAAGTTATCCGAAAGGAATCGCAGGTTTTAAAAGGTATGTAGAACTTCTTGAAACAGAGCCTGATATTGTGGATTCTAAAGATGCGATAGAAGTAAAGCATGTACACGGTGATATTCACTATAACAACATTACGTTCGGATATGAAAATAAAGAACCGATTTTAAATGATATTAGCTTGAAAATACACGCAGGTGAAACAGTTGCGTTCGTTGGGCCATCAGGGGCAGGGAAAACAACGTTATGTAGTTTATTACCACGCTTTTATGAGCAGGAATCTGGGTCAATCCAAATTGATGGCATTGATACGAAAGAGATGACTTTATCGTCACTTCGTAAACAAATTGGAATTGTACAGCAAGATGTGTTCTTATTCTCAGGAACGATTCGCGAAAATATCGCTTATGGAAATTTACAGGCTTCAGAGGCTGCAATTTGGCAGGCGGTAAAACGTGCCCAGTTGGAGGATTTAATTTACTCGCAACCAGACGGTTTAGATACAGTTATCGGTGAGCGTGGTGTGAAACTTTCCGGGGGACAGAAGCAGCGTCTAGCAATTGCTCGTATGTTCTTGAAAAACCCGCCAATTTTAATATTAGATGAAGCGACTTCTGCATTAGATACAGAGACGGAACTTGCTATTCAAAAATCACTTGCAGAACTAGCTGTCGGTCGTACAACATTAGTTATTGCTCACAGGCTTGCAACTATTAAAAATGCGGATCGTATCGTCGTTGTAAATAAAGATGGTATTGCAGAACAAGGTTCGCATGAGGAATTAATTGAGCGAGGCGGAGGGTATAGCCGATTATACGAAGCACAGTTTAGTTCGTAAATATAATTTCTGCTGAATTCGTGCACCATAAGTAAGTGGAAATCTTATATGGGAGGCTATAAAGCATGATTGTAACAACAACATCTACAATTCAAGGGAAAGAAATTATTGAGTATATTGATATCGTGAATGGAGAAGCGATTATGGGTGCGAATATTGTTCGTGACCTTTTCGCATCTGTCCGTGACGTTGTCGGCGGCCGTGCAGGCGCTTATGAAAGCAAACTAAAAGAAGCGCGCGACATCGCAATGGAAGAGATGAAAACATTCGCAAGGCAAAAAAATGCGAATGCCATCGTTGGTATTGACGTGGATTACGAAGTAGTTCGCGAAGGAATGCTAATGGTTGCGGTGAGTGGGACTGCTGTCCGTATATAAAGTGAAACTTTAATCAGTGGGGGCATCCCGGCTAGTTATTAGCCATCACTAACTGGGCATTTAATGCCCACAAGTAGCAAGATAAAGTGAAAAGCCGTGCTGGTGCACGGCTTTTTGTTATTGTGATGTCTAATATTATCTTTATGTCGAAGCCGCGATATTTCTTGGGAAATGTGGAAGGCCCCGTCGATATATAGGGAAGACATTAGAGCGCTTCTTTACACCGCTGAATTTGAACTAATAATTTTTCATATTCTTGTTCAAGAAATGTGATGTCATCCTGATGATTGGGTATAGAAATCCGGCTGATGACTTCTGTTAATTTCGTTTGTAATCGCAATAATTCTTGTTCAGTAACGTTTACGGAAGCTTGAGTGGTTCTTTTAATGTATTGCTCGTAATTGCCATAGAATATTCTTGGTTCGCTCTCATCTACTTGTAGAATATGGTCTGCAACAGAACGAATAAAGGCACGGTCATGGCTAATGAAGAGTATAGTGCCAGGATACTCTTGTAACATGTTTTCTAATTCTTCCTGTGTTGTTAAATCTAAATAGTTCGTCGGTTCATCGAGCAGGAGCATATTATAGTTTCCTAAAAATACTTTTGCGAGTGCAACCTTCATTCGTTCACCCCCGCTTAGAACGTGCACAGGTTTATGAACATCTTCACGACGGAATAGAAGCCGGGCAAGTATTGTGCGAACGAATGCTTCTGTATAGTTGGTTTCTTCTAGAACGTTCTCTAAAATGGTTTTATCTGTTTTTAAAATGGATAGTGCTTGTTCAAAGTATCCAATTTTACAACTTTTTGAAAGCTGAATGCCACGCTCGTTTGTGAGAAGCATATTGAACAAAGTTGTTTTGCCACTTCCGTTTGCTCCTAAAATAGCTAATTTTGCACCAGGGACAATAGTTCCATTCATATTTTTAAATAGTGTGCGGTCGCCTATTTTCTTTGTTGCTTTATTGAACTGTACTGCCACTTTACTATGAATGGGTGTATGGTATTGCACGTCAAACTGAGCCTGAGAAAGATCTTTTGGCTTTTCTTTCTTTTCTAGTTTTTCGAGACGTGTTTCTAATGCTTTGGCTGCTTTGCTAACCTGTTCTTGCCCATGAGCCCCGCTTAACTTATAAAGTTTAGATTCAGATGAACTGAACCGAGTTGGGATTTTTGTCATGCTAGAAGCACGTTGTTTTTTTTGTGAAATTGATTGCTCTAAACGATTTTTTTCTTGTATATATTGCTCATACTCTGCTTGCTTTTGTATTCGTTCACGTTCTTTTTGCTTTCGATAGTTGGAATAGTTTCCTTTATACTCTTGAATCATGCCGTCTTCAATTTCAATGATTTTTGTGCATATATTATCTAAAAAATCACGATCGTGCGATATTAAAACAAGTGCCCCTTTATAAGATAAAAGTGCTTTTTCTAATTGCTCTGTACCGGCCATATCTAAGTGGCTCGTTGGTTCATCAGCGAATAAAATGCCTGCATCTTGTTCGAGAGCATGGGCAATCTTTAGGCGCATTCGTTCGCCGCCGCTCATTGAATTTGCGACGTTTGAAATACTCCATTTTCCTTTTGCAAGAGAAGAAGCGGTTTCCAGTATTGTATCGCTAAGCTGTGGAATGATGGCGATAGAACTATGATGAGTTACTGTCCCTTTGTCAGCTTCTATTTCTTTACTTAATATTTGCAACAACGTAGATTTTCCAGCTCCGTTGACTCCAACGATTCCTATGCGATCGTGTGCGTGAATTTCTAGTGATGGTAACGTAAATATGGTACGGTCACCAAAGCTCTTTTCAATATTACGTGCGAATAAAATAGTCATAAAAAAACCTCCCTAGTTTCACTAGAGAGGATAAACGTCGCCCTTCAATGTAAAAATCGTACATAAATAAACGATTTTTCACATGATCGTCTCGAAAGAAAGTATCGACAAATGGACAGACTAATCCTCTGCTAGTTTTCATCATTTTTGTTCACTATTTGTGATGGATGAAATAAATAAGAGAATTAGAACTTCATTGGTCAAATTACCTTCCTTTCATAATATTATTTTTATTGTATGCGCATACAAACGGGTTTGTCAAACTTATTTCTGTTAGCTATTTTTAAATTTGCTATTATACAGTTGTGCCTTTGTAAGTGCTTCAGCATCATTTTTGATTTCATCCAATCCATTCGCATCCCCGATAATATACCCTTCAAATGATGAACCAACAAAATCAAAGATATACTGGAATTGAGCAATAAGTGGAAATGCTTTCCGTTTCGGATTGTCTCCGCCAACGATGACGACGTACATTTTTTTACCTTTCATTTTCTCTTTGAAATGAAGAGAGGTATCACGTAAGCTTTGTGACCAGCGATCAACGAAGTTTTTCATATGGCCGCTCATTCCGTACCAGTATAGTGGTGTAGCAAAGATAATCGTGTCGTGCTCTAGCATGCGTTTGGTTAATTGCTCGTAGTCATCATTTACAGGTTGAAATCCTTCAGCATCATGGCGTTGGTCTGTAATAGGATAAATGGTATGGTCACGTAAATAAATTTGTTCTGCTTTCATTCCATCAATCATCATATATGTTAAGGCTTCCGTATTCCCATTTTGTCTTGAACTGCCGTGTATAACAAACATGCAATCATCCCTTTTCTTTTTCTTGTTTTAGGAGTGAAACGTGTTTTTGTAAATTCGTTTGAATGTTAGAAAGTAATGAGATTTGCCTTGTTACTTCATTGAGCTTATCTTCGTAAAGTGCAAGGATACTGCTGCATGGATTTTCGTATAGATGTGGTTCGATTTCGAGGCAGCGCAGCATTCTTGCAGTTTCTTCTAAATTTAAGCCGAGCTGTAAGTACATTTGGATAAGCTCTACTTTTTCAATGGCACTTTTATCGAAATCACGATAGCCGTTTGTGAGGCGATTTGAAGGGAGCAATCCCTTTTCTTCATAATGTCTTAGCGATCTTTCGCTAACGCCAGTTTCTTTTGATAACTCTCCAATTCGCACTGCATTTCACTCCTTTTACATGTATTGTAAACCTTCACACTAATGTGAAGGTCAACTCTGTTTTTTCGCAAAAGAATCTACATGATTTAAAAACACTTGAATGGCTTTAGATGGAATGAAATATTTGCCACGCACGATGGAGAATGGACGAATTAGTTTTTCAGTTGGAACTTCGACGTGGAATAGTTCTTGGGCTAGTAGTTCTTTCCGCACGGTCCAATCAGAAAGTATAGCGATGCCAAGCCCGGCAGCGACGGCTTCCTTTACACTTTGAATGCTACTAAATGTAAAGAATCGTTTCATTTTTAAATGATGTTGATGAATAAAACGATCGCTATAGGCACGTGTCCCAGAGCCACTTTCTCTTAATACCCATACTTGGTCTTGGAGAGTAGCTTCGTTTATATCCTTGATGTGAAGTAATGGGTGATTTGGAGGGACGACGAGCTTCATTTCATCTTGCATAAACGCTTCAACTTCTACGTCAGCATATACGACTTGCCCCTCTACTAAGCCGATATCAATTTGATTAGAGCGAAGGCTTTGCAAAACTTCTTCTGTATTAGAGATAAGGGTATGAACTTCGACGTGCGGATTTTCATTGGCATAGTTAGCGAGTATTTTGGGAAGTAAGTATTCGCCAATTGTAAAACTAGCACCGATGCGAAGTGTTCCTGTTACAACGTTATGTAATTCGTTAATTTCCTGTTTTGCATCATCATAAAGAGAGAGCATTTGCTTTGCATGTATGTATAATATGTTTCCAGCTTCCGTAACTTGTACATGCTTTGGGGAGCGCTGAATGAGTGTAGTTCCAAATTCATTTTCCAGGTTGCGAATGTGCATGCTTACACCGGGTTGTGAAAGGTTTAAAAGTTCTGCTGCACGAGAGAAATGTTTCTGTTCAACGACAGTCACAAAGATTTTCAAAATGTCGACGTTCATTTGTTAGGCCCCTTTATTTTTGTTTTTATTCTATCATAAGTATTTCTGATGATAGAGATTGAATATTGATATTAAACTTATTATAAAAACTCTCTTATAATGTAAGTAGAAAGAACATGCATGTTCCAATACGATTATTGGGGTGGTACAAGGTGGAACAAACACTTGTTATACAAAAGAAAAAGGGCTTTGGATTTTCGCAAGGTATTGGGATTACATTATTAATCGCCATTGCTGCGAAATATTTAGCGGAGCTTCCATTTTTAAATATTATGGGACAATTAGTAATTGCTATTCTAATTGGGATGATTTGGCGCGCAGCGATTGGAGTCCCTCCAGAAGCGATAGCGGGAACGAACTTTGCGAGTAAGAAGTTGCTTCGCTTTGGGATTATCTTACTTGGAATGCGATTAAATCTGGTTGATATTGCGAAGGCTGGGCCGAAAGTATTGGTCATCGCAGCGGTAGTTATTACATTCACCATTTTCGTTGTATATGGATTGACAAAAGTATTTAAAGTAGAAAAGAAACTTGGGATTTTAACGGCGTGTGGAACGGCGATTTGTGGTGCGGCAGCGGTCGTGGCAATTGCACCACAAGTGAAAGCAAAGGACGATGAAACGGCGGTTGGTGCCGCAATTATTGCTATTTTAGGCACGATATTTACGCTTATTTATACATTATTATATCCAGTGCTTGGCTTATCTCCGTACGGTTACGGTGTATTCTCGGGAGCGACGCTGCATGAAATTGCTCACGTAATTGCGGCTGCGGCACCAGGCGGTAGCACGGCTGTCGACATCGCAGTTATCGTGAAATTAACGCGCGTTGCGATGCTTGTACCAGTAGCGATTTTAATTGGGTTATGGTTTGGTAAGAGCGAGGGAAGCGAAGAAAAGAAATCGTGGAAGGAGCTTCCGATTCCTTGGTTTATATTCGGATTTTTAGCGATGAGTGCGGTGCATTCACTCGGGATTATCCCCGAAGTTGTTGCCGGCTATATTGTAATAATTGCGTACATGCTTATCGCAATGGCGATGGCAGGTCTCGGTTTAAATGTAGAGTTTAAAACGTTCCGTAAGTTAGGAAGCAAAGCATTCGTGGCGGGGCTGATTGGCTCGGTTTGTCTTTCTATTCTTGGATATGTTCTTGTATGGGTATTAGGATTTATGTAGTAGAGGAGAAAGCTGTTCCAAAAGATATTTTGGGACAGCTTTTTCTTATGATTATAGCGCTATGGATTTCAGTATTTGTTAGTAAGTCGATATATTGGGAGAATCGCCGATATAAATGGAGTTGCGCTGATATATTTAGAAAATCGCCGATATAAACTTAACTACTATCGTACTTTGTTAGAGAAGGTGTTCAGTGGAATGTTTTTCTAAAATTTGTAAAATAATCTTTACTTGTAATTGGAAAATATTTATAATTCAAGTAAAGATATCTTTACTTTTGAAGGTGGATCCTATGGGTGTGAAAAATAAAATTAAAGAATTAAGAAAGCAAAATCATATAACACAAGTTGAAATGGCAAAGGTGATGCAGGTAACGCGTCAGACGATTATAGCGATTGAAAATCACCATTACAATCCGAGTCTAGAGTTATCCCTAAAAATCGCCAAATATTTTGGGATGAAGGTGGAGGAAATCTTTACGCTGGAGTAAGGGGAGAGGAAATACATGATAAGTTTGAGAGATTTCAATTAGATTAAACGTTTAAATATATAAGGACTGGTTTTGGGGTATTAATTAGTATGTTATCAATGAGCGTATTAACAAAGACTAGCAAATAGATATATAAAGGGGAAGCGGAATGGGATTACCGGTGTTATGTGTCGCTACAGCTATTTTTGCACTTCTTTGGGGAATGCAAAATTTCTCTCGTAATCCAGTGCCAAGTATTTGTATTATGATTGGTACTGTTGGTTTATCGTATTATTTATTAG
>Ga0102589_1002173_pt1 | contig 23557 bp, 23 predicted proteins | sample AraplaMF_Col_mLB_FD_76858 | JGI IMG/M metagenome (GOLD analysis project Ga0102589, IMG submission 76858) | Arabidopsis root microbial communities from the University of North Carolina, USA - plate scrape MF_Col_mLB | ecosystem: Host-associated > Plants > Roots > Endosphere | place: USA... | reverse complement strand
ACTTTCTAAAAGAAGTTCGTACATATAGTAAATACGTATTTAATGATCATTTGAAATTTATTTTCGTATTTATCATCGGCGCAGGAGCGTATTATTACCAGCAATGGTTACAAACGTTAACACCTTCATTTCCGACAGCGCTCGTTATGGCAGTCTTACTTGGCCTCGTATTAACAGCTGGATCCATCCAAACGTTATTAAAAGAAGCGGACCTCGTTTATTTGCTGCCAGTTGAAGAAAAGTTAAAGCCTTATTTTACAAAGGCATTTCTCTTTACGTTTATGATTCAGTTATACATAATCGCAATGGTAGCGGCTGCGCTTGCCCCGTTATATTTCCAGCAAATGAAACAAACAGGAGCGGCTTACATATGGATTGTACTCGCGTTTGTCATTGTAAAAGCGTGGAACTTATTCGTCGCATGGGAAAAAGCATTTTTAACAGACCAAAATATACAAAGAGCCGATTGGTTCATTCGTTTTATTTTAAACGGCTTATTTGTGTACTTCCTTGTAGAACGTACTTCAGTCATTTTTACCGGTGTAATTGTCTTTTTAATGGTGCTATACCTTGCTGTTATGCATCAAAAGGTGAAGGGAAAGCCGCTGAACTGGGAGTATTTAATTTCTGAAGAAGGTAAAAAAATGATGCTGCTGTACCGCATCGCGAACATGTTCGTTGATGTACCAGCATTAAAAGAGAGAGTATCACGTAGGAAATGGCTTGATTTCATCCTTTCGATGATCGGTGAGAAACGTACATATTTATACTTATATACGAGAACATTTTTAAGATCGGGTAACTATTTCGGCTTATATGTGCGTTTACTCGCTCTTGGAGGAGTTATTCTTTACTTTATTCCATTTTTATATGGACGTTTTATCGTAAGCCTTGTTTTCTTATACTTAATCGGCTACCAGCTCTTAACCCTTTGGAAACATCACCGTATGAAAGTTTGGCTTGATTTATATCCGGTAGGGGGAGACGAGAAGAAGAACGATTTTCTTACTTTATTAAATGCGATTCTTATTATCGGCAGTGTTGTATTTACGGTTATATTCGCCCTTGCGACGAAAGATTTCATGATGACGGGAATTTTATTAGTCGTAAGCATAGTATTTAGTATCGGTTTCGTTTATCAATACGGGGCGAAACGTATTGAGCGTTTAAATTGAAGGGAATGAACCTATGATTACATATGAAGAGAAGGTTATAAAAGAATTGGAGCAGTGGAAAGCTACATTCATGAAAGATTCTTCTATGATGACACGGTTCTCTAAAAAAGTGCAGGTGAAAGTACAACAGCTCATTCCGGCGAAAGTGCAAAAGGTACTAACAGAAACGATTCGGATGATGGTACAAACGATTAGTGCCGGATCAAACTTTATAAAGCCGAAATTAAAAGAGACGAACTGGTCACTGCAAAGACGAGACGACGAAGTACGTAAAAAAATGGATGAGTACAAAAAAATAGCAGCGGCAGAAGGAGCAGGGACGGGAGCTGGTGGTATTCTCCTTGGCCTTGCTGATTTTCCGCTTTTACTCGGCATTAAAATTAAATTTTTATTCGATGCAGCAACGTTGTACGGATTTGATACGAGCAACAAAGAAGAGCGCCTTTTTATCCTTCACGTCTTTCAGCTTGCCTTTTCAAGTGATGACCACCGAAAAGAAATATGGAAAGCAATCGAAACGTGGGACACAGAAGAAGAAAATCATATGGACTGGGAAAAGTTCCAAACAGAGTACCGAGATTATATCGATTTAGCGAAAATGCTTCAGCTCGTTCCAATCATAGGTGCCCCGGTTGGCGCATATGCGAATTATCAATTGTTGCAAAGGCTTGGGGAAGTGACGATGAATTGTTATCGTATGCGATTGCTTAATAGAAATTGATTTGCGTTAAAAAAAGCATCCTAAATTACACATTTAGGATGCTTTTTTTTATTTTTATTCATATTTTTAAATTTTTTACCAATAATATACAAATAAAGTTACTTGAGCTTACTTTACTGTATTTAGGGGTGCAAAATATGAAAGTATCAATATTTATTACTTGTGTTGCAGATGTTTTTTATCCAGAAGTAGGGAAAGATGTTGTGGAAATTCTTGAAGATTTAGGGTGTGAAGTTGATTTTCCAAAAACTCAAACTTGCTGCGGACAACCTGCTTATAATAGCGGGTATGTGAAAGAAACAAAAACAGCTGCAAAACATATGATTGAAGCCTTTTCTAGTTCAGAATATGTTGTGGCACCATCGGGATCTTGCGCTATGATGGTTCACGAGTTTTCTAGCTTATTTTCTGAAAGTGAAGCGGAGTGGAAGAAAAAAGCTACGGAACTTGCAAATAAAACGTATGAATTCACACAATTTCTTGTTGAAGTACTAGGGAAAGAAGACTTAGGTGCGGAGCTTCATAAAAAAGCAACGGTTCATACATCTTGTCATATGAGCCGATTAATGGGGATTAAGGAACCACCGCAAAAACTATTAAAGTGTGTAAAGGGACTGGAAGTTGTTTCATTGCCGCATAATTATGATTGCTGCGGATTTGGAGGGACATTCTCGGTGAAAATGCCAGAAATCTCTGAGCAAATGGTTGAGGAAAAAGTAAAGCATATTATGGAAACCGGTGCGGAATTGTTAATTGGGATGGATTGTAGCTGCTTAATGAATATAAAAGGACGTTTAACACGTAATGGTTATCCAATTGATGTAAAACATATTGCTCAAGTATTAAATGAAGATCGAAAATAAGAGGGGGATATAGAGATGGGAATGAGAATTGGGAACGATCCCTTTCATAAGCGTACTGAAACAGGCATTGGGGATAAATTTATGCGACAGGCTGTCAGGAAAGCGCAAGATGGTCTTAGAGTTAAGAAATTAAAAGCTACTGAGAGTCTTGGGAATTGGGAGGAATGGCGAGCTTTAGGAGAAGAAATTCGAAAGCATACATTAGAAAACCTTGATTATTATTTACATCAGCTAAGTGAAAATATTGAGAAAAACGGTGGTTTCGTTTATTTCGCAAAGACTGCAGAAGACGCAAGGGAATATGTAAAAGAGATTGTAAAAAAGAAAAATGCGAAAAAAATTGTGAAATCAAAATCGATGGTAACAGAAGAGATTAGTTTAAATGAAGCGATTGAAGAAGCTGGGGCGGAAGTGTTAGAAACAGATCTTGCTGAATTTATTCTACAAGTGAACGACCACGATCCTCCCTCGCATATTGTTGTTCCATGCCTTCACAAAGATAAAGAACACATTTGTGAAATATTTAAAACAAAGTTAAATTACACTGGAACATCTGACCCTACGGAAATGGCGAGGTTTGTAAGAGATTATTTACGTGATGATTTTTTTGCAGCGGATATAGGGGTGACTGGATGTAACTTTGCTGTTGCAGAGTCTGGGTCAATTTCTATTGTAGCAAACGAAGGAAATGCAAGACTTACTACGACACTTCCAAAAACGTTGATTACAGTTATGGGGATGGAACGTATTGTTCCGACGTGGGAAGAGCTTGATGTTTTAGTCACACTTCTATGCCGAAGTTCTGTAGGACAAAAGTTAACAAGTTATATTACAGGATTAACTGAGCCTGGCGGGACAGATGGACCTGAGGAATTTCATTTAGTCATTGTTGATAACGGTCGTTCCGATATTGTAGGAACAGAATTCCAAAGTGTTCTTCAGTGTATTCGTTGCGCAGCATGTATTAATGTGTGTCCTGTATACAGGCATATTGGTGGACATGCGTACGGCTCTATTTATCCAGGGCCAATTGGAGCTGTGTTAACACCGCTTTTAGGAGGATATGATGAATATAAGGATTTACCTTATGCATCTAGCCTTTGTGGTGCTTGTACAGAAGCGTGTCCAGTGAAAATCCCGTTACACGACTTATTAATTAAACATCGCAGCCGCATCGTAGAAGAAAAACAATCACCCGTAGCTTGGAACGTGGCTATGAAAGGTTTTGAAAAAGCGGTGAAGAGTCCTAGACTATTTTCTTTTGCTGCGAAGAGCGCTCCGTATGCATTAAAACCTCTCGCAAAAGGAGATAAGATTGAGCGCGGCATTGGACCGTTAAAAGCTTGGACGGACGCGAGAGATTTTCCGGTTCCGAAAAAACAACCGTTTCGAGAGTGGTTTGAAAAACACGTAAAGGAGAACGATGATGGCCATTCAAAATCGTGAGGAATTTTTACTCCAATTATCAGAAAAGCTTGGTAGGAAACGTCCAGAAGCGGTGGAAAAACCGAAATGGTCTTTTTCCCCGCAGTGGAATGTTTTTGATGGACTGGCGCAAGACGAACTTGTATTACAGTTAATGGAGCACTGCGAAGTGATTCATACAGAAGTAAAGCGAACAACAAAGGAAAATCTTGTTGAAACATTGGGGTCTTTAATAAAAGAATGGAATATCAAATCTGCTATGTATTCGAACGATGAGCGCTTTAATGAGTACGGTCTTACTTCATGTTTCAACAATGAAGGCACAACATATTTTCGTGCATGGGGATTAGGTGATAAAGAAGAGGACATAAAATTTGCGAAAGCTGCTGACCTTGGCATTACGTTCAGTGATATGACTCTGGCGGAATCAGGAACCGTTGTGCTATTTAATGATGGGTTAAAAGGAAGACATGTTAGTTTGCTCCCAGAGTCATATATTGCAATCGTTCCTAAAAGTACGATCGTACCAAGGTTAACCCAAGCTACAAAACTGATTCATGATCAAAGTAAAGCGGGAGAAAACCTGCCGGCTTGTGTGAACTTCGTTTCTGGTCCATCAAATAGCGCGGATATTGAAATGAACCTTGTCGTAGGTGTGCACGGGCCAATCAGAACAGCGTATATTATTGTGGATGATCAATAATGATTTACGGTTACGAGTTGGAAATATAGATGAAGTATTATAAGAATACTGAAAATAGAAAGCACGGGCTGTTAAATATAACCGGGGCTTTTTATTTTGCATGCCTATGTTTATATCCAATTTACTGGCGTACTCCTAGAAGCAAAAAAAGCACTCACTTTTTCTGATAGTGGGTGTTTTTTAGTTTTTATTTCTTATAAGGAACACTCCTGAATGAAAGAAGCAAACTTAAATAGTTATGTTGAAGTGAAACTGTTAGATTTAGTGTTTTAAATCAAAACCTTCAGATGTGGAAATGGAACCGATGTGATAATCATTAGCGAATTCAACATCTGCCGAAAATTTTTTATTTTTATCATCTTTCACATGACCTGAAATCCAAACACTTTGAAAGTCCTTCGGAGCAAATTTATGTTTAGTAATCACTACATCTAGATTTTCTTTTTCTTTAAAATATTGAATGGTTGTTTCTGTAGCCTTATTTACTATTAGTTGCTCTTCTTTTTTATTATCCACAGTGCACCCTTCTAAAGTAGTAAATACAAAGATTAAAAGGAAATAAAAACTAATTTTTTGAATTTGATAACCATTTTCTCCCTCCAATGATGTTGTCCCAGTTATTAGAATATACCATTTTTTACAAGGAGGGAGTGTTTTGAAAGAAAATAATAAAATTACAGATGAAACTTTTCCCGTGTATCTAAATAGGAATTAATTTGTTTTATAAAAAAGACATCCTAAATCACATATTTAGGATGTCTTTTTTGTTCTAATGATTAATGTTTAAAAGGAAATTATCAGATTGTCTTTTCAGTGTTTTAGGCTGAAATTAGTGGTAGAGATAGAACCGATATTATAATCATCTTTATAATCAATTGAAGTAGTAAATTTCTTATTTGTATCATCTTTGATATGACCAGTTATAAAAATAGTTTCGATATCATTAGAAGGAAATCTATGATTTGTAATAGTCACTTCTAAATTCTCTTTTTCTTTGAAATATTGAATTGTAGTTTCTGTTGCTTTATTAACGATTTGTTGTTCAGTATTTTTTTGATCTATCGTACATCCTCCTAAAAGGATAAGTGTGAAAGTAAAGAATAATCTTATAGCATATTTTTTCACGAATAATCACTCCATTAATGTTGCGTTATATTCCTCTTCAATAAATTTTATATTTACTGAACATTGTGTGGTGAAGCATAAAGAAAAGGCAATCTAAAGTGCCTGGATTATTAGTTTTTAAGCTCTAAATTTTTGGAGTGAGACATAGATCTTATATGATATTCTCCTCCATCATATTCTGCGTCCATAGAAAAAATCTTATTTTTGTTATCTTTCACATGTCAGTTTATAAAAACTATTTGAAAATCATTGGGAGCATATAGGAATGATTTAGATGAAAATTATGGGAAGTGTTAGTATTTTAATTTTAAACTTTTACTTTTAGAAATTGAACCTATCGTGTATTTATCTCCGCTATATTGAATAGTTATATTAAATGTTTTGTCTCTATCATCTTTGACATGCCCAGAGATATAAATGGATTGTAGGTCTTTAGGACCAAACTCATGCTCAGTAATTACTACGTCCAAATCTTGCTTTTCCTTAAAGTATGTAATGGTTGTCGCTTTTGCTTCTTTTACTACTTTTTCTTCATTGTTTTTTTGATCTATAGTACATCCCCCTAAAATACTTAAAATAAATGTAAAGAATAGAAAAAAACTAATCTTTTTGATTTTAATATCCATATTTATGCTCCAATAATGACATCTTGATTATATAAAATATCGTGATAGAAGGAATGTTTTTAGGGAAAAAAGCACTCACTTTTTCTGATAACCGTTGCTTTTTATTTCTTATAAAGAACATTCTTGAATTAAAGAAAAAACTTAAATAATTATGTTGACGTGAAACTATTAGATTTAGTGTTTAAAATTCAAATTATTAGACGCTGAAATAGAACCAATATGATAATCATTAGCGTATTGGACTGAAGCGGTAAATTTTTTACTTTTGCCATTTGTTACATAACCTGAGATAAGGATAGTTTGAAAATCTTTTTGTCCAAATTTATGATCAGTGATTGTTACATCTAAGCCCTCTGTTTCTTTAAAATATTTAATTGTTACCTCTTCTGCCTTTGCTACTATTTCTTTTTCTTCATTTGTTTTATTATTCATACTGCATCCCCCTAAAAGTATAAGTGTAAGGATAATGAATAATCTTATACCATTTTTTTTCAATCAAAATCCCTCCATTAATGTTATCCCATATTTAGAATATATTAAATTATCTGGGAGCGGAAATGTTTTGAATGAAAATGATAAAGTTTTAGATTCTAGTTATTATCAAATGTCAAGGTTTGCTTATCGTAGTGATGAGAAGTTAGGAAACAGTATTGAGGTCATCGACAACAAAGGTAATTGATGAACTAATTCATAAGGTGAAAACTGATTTATCTGGTGATGAAAAAGCATGTTGGGAAGCGATGATACAAGCGGAAAAAATCTTGTTAGAAGATGGTGCAGTAGCTCCTTTCTATCAAACGGGACGCTCATACTTATAACAATCGTCTATTAAAGTGCTTGTGACGAATGATTTTGGGGGAGAATTTAATTTTAAATGGACTGAAGTTAAATAATGAAATGACATTGCTGTATGATGGTAACTAAAAAGAGCCTCTAAAAAGGCTCTTTTTTAACTAGTCTAGAAAAAAGAAACTCTAGTGAGTATCTAATGACCTAGTTTTTTATTCTAGACTTTCAGAATATGTTCTAGAAGTGACTCTATAATCACTATCCCCATATTCGACATGCACTGTAAATGCTTGAGTTTTATCGTCTTTCACATGTCCTTTTATAAAAACAGTTTGAAAATCACTCGGAGCAAATTCATATCCGGTAATTACTACATCTAGATTTTCTTTTTCCTTAAAATATTTAATGGCTGTTTCATTTGCTTTTTCTACTATTTTGTGTTCTTCATTTTTTTTATCAGTATTCATACTACATCCCCCTGAAAATATTAGTGTAAAAATTATGATTAGTCCTAAATAATATTTTTTCAATTATCATTCCTCCATTAATGTTATCCTATATTTAGAATATATTAAATTTTCTAGGAGGGGAAATGTTTTGAGTGAAAATAATAAAGTTTTAGATTCAAGCTATTATCAGCTGTCAAGGGGCGCTTATCAATCTGATAAGGATTTAGCGAAAGGATTTGCTGTCTTAGACAGGGATGGGAATACTATACAAAAGTGGGGAACAAGTGAAACATTCCACGACAAACAAACCGGAATGGACGCAGTAGTCTTTGAACGAGATGCCGATGGGAAAAAGCAAGTTATGGTAGCTTTCCGAGGTACAGAAGGGGACAAAATTATAGAGAAAAACTCTTTAGGCATTCCGATGAAGCCAGGGGAAGGTATGAAGGATTTAAAAACGGATACCAATCATTTTGTATTACGAGAAGGTGTTCATGAACCAGCAGCACCTCCTGTAGCAGGGACTGAGAATGAAGGTTCAAAGAAATATTGGAATGAAGAGAATCAGCGCTGGGAAACACATAATCAATTCGAACAAGCTGAAAGGGTCATGAAACAAGTAACGGATACATACAAGGACAGGGATGATGTAGAGATATATACGACGGGTCATTCGTTAGGGGGAGCTTTAGCGGAATATGCAGCGGCATCTAATGATAATGTAAGATGTATGTCATGGAATGCGCCGAGTGCAAAACATTTGTTACCGCCTGATTTACAAGAAAGAGCAAATAATGGTGAGTTTAATAATAGAATTGTAAGTGTTGTTCACGGAAATGATTCAATTGGCTATGGACCATTTGGTGCATATGAAAGTCATATAGGCTCTACTTATGCGGTAACCCCACCAATTTCGAAAGAAGAAATATCAAAGCTATCATTACAGCAAAAGCTTGGGATGGAGGTTACTCGATTTTTAAATTCGATAAGTGGCCCTGGTTATCATTATCAAACAGATCAAAACTTCCGGTTTGGAGAGAATGGGTCTTTATCCAATAAATACTTGTTAAATGTAGACACGAATGAAAGAGTTTATGATTCACCAGGCGCGTTATTAGGCGGGGGAGAAATTCGTGTAGTGGTAGAGAATTTAGAACAAGCTGTAAGAGATATGAAGCGAAACGCGCAAGAATTTCAAGATAGAGTACCGAGGTTAATTTCTAATATGATGACATTATTAGAAACTGCTGAAAGTAGACGGGTAGAAGCTAAAGTAAATAATATACGTGCACATGTAGAGCATTTAAGTTTTTGGTACATACGAACAGCAACGGAAATTTCAGATTTTATTGAGAAGAAAGCCGATGATTATAAGAAGACAGATCAACAATATTAAGGGAGAAGATTAGGATGCCGAGAATTTACTTAAATGAAGAAGCATTGAACCAAGCTTTACAACAATTTGACCATATGATTCAAGACTTAAATCATAATAAAAGAGTTGTAAGTAATGTACATAATTTACTCTTATCAAGCTGGTCTCAACTTGGAGTGGGGAAGAAGGCCATTAGTGATTTAGAATCTTTTAAAAAAGATATTGAAAGAAGGATGGAAGAATTAGAGTCTGATAAAAGGGAGTTAAAGGGTGCGATTGATTTATTAAAAGCGCTAGATCAAAGTTATGATTACATGGGGCCTAAATATTAAATTACAAGAAGCACTCACAAAGGTGCTTTTTGTAGTTTAACTGGATTAAAGATTATTGTAGTCATTATTAAGGAATATGATCTCAGATCCATAATGTAGATTGAAAAAGTAATATACAGTTTTGAATCAAACTTGCAAACGATGATTTTTTATTTTACAATTTACTTACCGACCGGTAAGTAAAAATAAGTGAGGTACAGTATGACAAAGAATTTACAAACATCGCAAAACATTGTAGAGGCATCATTTAAACTCATGGCAGAGCACGGTATTGAGAAGATGAGCCTTTCTATGATTGCGAAAGAGGTAGGTATTTCAAAACCGGCTATTTATTATCATTTTTCTTCTAAAGAAGCGTTAGTTGATTTTTTATTTGAAGAAATTTTTTCTGGGTACCATTTTGCAAGTTACTTCGATAAAGAGCAATATACGAAAGAAAACTTTGCAGAAAAATTAATTGCCGATGGTTTACATATGCTCTCTGAGTATGAAGGACAAGAAGGCATACTACGCGTCATAAATGAATTCATCGTAACTGCATCGCGAAATGAAAAGTATCAGAAACGCTTATTTGAAATACAAGAAGATTTCTTAAATGGTTTCCACGATTTATTGAAAAAAGGTGTGGAACTTGACGTTGTGTCACAACATGCAACTGAAGAAAACGCGCATACGTTAGCGCTCGTGATCGATAATATGAGTAATTACATGTTAATGGGACTCCAGTTAAAGTATAAAGAAATTTGGATTCGAAATGTGAAAAACGTCATGAAGGAGGGGGAATAAAAATGAAAATGCAGAAAAACTGGTGGCTCGGTTTTCTGGGGTTAATTGGAATTTATAAAATTCCAGGTATGATTGAAGCTTTCCAAGCGGATAAAGGTTGGCTCGCATTAATTAGTTTAGTTTGGCTCCTTTGGTTCGGATATTTTATTCCTGAGAAAAAAACGGATAAATAATAAATTTTCAATTTTATGTAAAGTTATGTAAAATATAGATTGAGAGTATTCATATATTAGATTACTAGATTTGGAGTGGTTACATGGATCCATTGAAAAATGAAATTCACCCTGACATGGTCAAGGTGTGGAAAGTTCGTGCTGTAATTGAAGAAGGGATAGGTATTCTCGTCATCTTAGTATACCTTTTCCTCATGATAAAGTTTGATTGGTGGGCGTGGATTTTGTATGTGATGGTTGGGTTAACAGTTGCGCTAGCACCATTTTCGTACTTTTTATTCCCGAAACTACGTCAGCGTTATTATAGCTATCAATTAAATGAAGAAGAGCTTGAAATTCAGCAGGGTCTTTTCGTTGTAAAGCGCGTATTAGTACCGATGATTCGTGTACAGCACGTTACAATTGAACAAGGACCAATTATGAGAAAATATGGATTAGCAGAATTACATATTTCAACAGCGGCAACTTCTCACAGCATCCCAGGTTTAACGATGTATGAAGCAGAAATGTTGAAAACGAAAATCGCAGAATTAGCGAAAGTGAGTGATGAGGATGTATAAGAGGCAGCATCCCATTACGATGTTATTAGAATTAAAAATAACAGACTTTATACCACTACTTATTTTCATGTTTAGTTTAAATGGAAAGTTTCCATTTTGGTATTTAATTCCCGCTGGATTCGGTTTACTCACCGTCTTTTCAGCGTTTGAAAAATGGTATTACACAACATACTGGGTTGAAAATAACGTATTACATGTGAAACAAGGGCTCTTTGTGAAGAAGGAGAGCTACTTAAATAAAGAACGTGTTCAAACGATTAATACAAGTTCAAACGTGTTATATCAAATGCTTGGTTTAAAGAAAATTCAAATCGAAACAGCTGGTGGAGGCGATGATGCAGAAGTAAGCCTAGCTGGTATTACGGAAGATGAGGCGAAGGAGCTTATTTCCTTACTAAATGAGCCAACTCCAGAAGTGAAAGCAGAAGAAGTAGTAGAAAAAGAAGTTATGACAGAGGAAAAGCAAGCGACAGAGTACAAATTAACTTTGAAAGAAATTTTATTAGCATCTATTACATCTGGTCAATTTGGATTGTTATTCTCTTTAATATTTTTCGTTTATAACCAAGTAGATGAATACATTCCGAAATGGATAAAAAATAGCGTAGAGTCGTATGTAATGGATCATGATATATACGGCTGGATTTACATGGTAGCTATTTTACTTGTTGTTTCTTGGATGATATCCACAATCGGTTATGCGTTAAAACATGGCGATTTCACAGTGAATCGAAGAAATGATGAAGTCCGCATTTCGCAAGGATTACTTGAGAAAAAAGAACTTGTACTAAAATTGCACCGTATTCAAGGTATTACGATAAAAGAAGGTATTTTCCGTCAGATGTTCGGTTATTGTGCTGTGCAAGTCGACGTCATTCAAAGTAAGGGATTGGGAGAAGAGAAAGACAAAGTTACGCTGCATCCGATTATTCGAAAAGATCGCGTGCAACAGTTACTTGCTCATTTACAATTGCCATATGAACTGAATACAAACATTATTGCATTACCAAAAGCGGCATTGCGCCGTTACTTAATTGATAGTTTTATATTCTTCGCAATGCTAGCAATCCCGCTTACTGGAATCAGCATATACTTTGAAAAGTATTACATCATGTGGGCGTTGTTACCGCTCGCTATCCTCATCTTTACACTTGGATACGCAACATTTAAAACAAATGGTTACGGCGTAAACGGAGAACAAATTACGATCATACATCGTAGTATTGGGAAACATACAGGACTTGTAAGAAGAAGACACGTCCAATCAATTGAAAAAACACAATCATATTTCCAGCGCCGGGCGGATTTATGTACCTATAATTTTTCTAGTGCATCATCGAATTATAAATTAGAACATACGAGAGTTGAAGATGCGGAGAGAATGCAGGATTGGTATAAGAAGAGAATAAGTGAGGATTAACTTGAAAAAGCTTGCCTATTATGAAAGGCAGGCTTTTTTTGTTATAGGAAAATGAGTGACTTAATCCATGTATTAGTACAGCGACAGCACACATATATCAATACATATCAAAAAAGTAGTATACTTCTATTTAAGGAAAATCTATGGAATTTTTGATATAAATGGTATACTAATATAGAAAAAGTATTAGGAGGCTATATATGATAAGTCAGTTAAAAAGAGAAGCACTTGATGCATTAAAAGGAAAATGGGGATTAGCGGTAGGGGCAACCTTATTAGTCGGAATCCTTATTGTAGCTGTTGAAATTCTAACCACAGGTATTTTCTCGATATTTTGGGGTTGGGAAGAAGCAAATGAGTCGCTTACAGTAACTATTATTGCAATGTTTATTATCGGTCCGTTAACAATAGGTGCTTCTTATTTTGTTTTAAATGTAATTCGTGGGACTAATGCTCGTATTGGTCATATATTTAGATGGTTTAACGATGGAAGTAAGTTTATGAAATCGTTTTTAACATATTTACTAATGAATGTGTACTTGATTCTATGGACATTACTTCTTATTATTCCAGGTATTATTAAATCATTTTCTTATTCTATGACATATTTTATTTTGAACGATCATCCAGAATATACAGCAAATCAAGCGATTACTGAAAGTCGTCGTATGATGAATGGACATAAAATGGATTACTTTTTACTATGCTTAAGTTTCTTAGGTTGGTTCATTTTAAGTATTCTTACTTTAGGAATCGGTTTCTTATGGTTAGTACCTTATTTCTATTCGACATCGGCAGCGTTTTATGAAGAGATTTCAAAAGAATATTACAAAAAAGAAGGTACTACTTTCTAATAACCACCTATCCCCTAAAGAATATAGGGCACAGATAGTTTAGATGTTCTGTTTACGGGGGGCACTTCAGGATAAGGTATAGGTTTTTATATAGAAATTCTTCCCTCTATGTTTTATCATAGAGGGTTATTTTTTTATGTAAAAATGATAGAAAATAATGAATAATATATGTAAAGGAAAAAGTGAGGTGAATGAGATTGAGCAAATTTTTAATACCGTATTCATTTGCTATATTAAGTTTCTTTATTTCAGCAACGGCACTTGATTTATATGATAGGATGGGGAAAAATGATGAGATGACTTCGCCGAACATAATTGGAAAGATAATTCAATCTACTGCGCAAATGGGAGTCCTTACATTGTATTTTGGAGTACCTATCATTTTAGGTGGCTGTCTTCTTGGTGAGCTATTGTTTAGAGGTATCATTTTACGATTTAAACTAAGCTATATCATATCTTTATTAGTATATTTACTTTTAGCTTTTAGTATTGTTTTCGTAACGGTAGGAATTCCAACTACATATGAAGATTCTAATGTTTTTTTCATGGTAATAACTATGATTTGCGCTGTTACATTCTTTGTGGGCCGGAATATATGGGAGAAAAAATAAATTAATAATGGAGTGACAGAATGAAATACACTTGTCCATGCTGCGGATATAAAACAATAGAAGAAGAACCACCAGGTACATATGAAATTTGTAATATATGTTATTGGGAAGATGATCCTGTTCAGTTTAATGATCATGACTTTGAAGGCGGGGCAAATAAGCCCTCGTTAAGGCAAGCACAGAAAAATTTCATTGCATTTGGTGCTTGCGAGGAATCTTGTGTTGGATCAGTTAGAAAGCCGACTAGTGAAGATGTGAAGGATTCTAGTTGGAAGCAAATTTGTTAAGTGGTTTATAGGGAGAAAATGTTATTACTTATAGAAAGAGAAGTAATAACATTTTTTATTTAGTGATTAAAGAATTGGCACCGTCTTATAAAATAAAACAATAACGCTGATAGGGTGGTAGGAAGACCAGCTTCGAAAAATGCTAGAAAACTAAAGGATAGGAAATCAACTCGTTAAAATGACATTTCATGTTTATGGGTATATTAGGAATTAATATAAATGTATAGATGTATAGTCAACGTAGTGTATTTAATGTTATCATATTGGATGATATGGAAATTTTTAATAGAAGAAGCAACTCACAATTCAAAAATAATGAGGCCTATATTGAATAAAAAAATACCTAGTAGTACTCAACGATATTAAAGATAAAATACGTATTTAGATAGAATTAGTAGAAATGAGGGTTTAAAAAGGAATGAACACGAGCATAACACGGCAAAAAATTTTAGCCGCCGCTTCTCAAATTGTTCAATTTAAAGGAGTAGCTAAGTTAACTTTAGAAGCAGTAGCAAAAGAGGCAGGTGTAAGTAAAGGGGGATTATTGTATCACTTTTCAAATAAAGAAGCTTTAATAGAAGGCATGATACTTAAAGGGACAGAGGAGTATCATGGTGCTATTCATAATAGGGTAACGGAAGACACAGAGAAGAAAGGAAGGTGGGTTCGTTCTTTTGTAGAGGAAAGATTAAGTAATGAGAACAGAACAGAAGAGTTGTGTAGTAGTATGATGGCAGCATTAATGCTAAAACCTGAATTACTTGAGCCATTACAACAAGCATTTCAGCAATTGCAAACTAAAATAGAAAATGATGAAATGGATTCTGTTTGTGCCACAATTATTAGATTAGCAGCTGATGGATTATGGTATTCGGAATATTTAGGGATCGGAAGACTAAGTCCTGAATTAAGAGAAAAAGTGATTCAAGCCCTTATTAATGCTTCTTATAAATAGAATATATAAACTATAGAATGAAAAAATTCCCCATTGGTTTGTTTAATCCGGCGGGGAATTATTTTTTTTATTAGAATAATAGAACAATTGTATAGATGTTGAATTATAACCGTCCAGACGGTATAGTAATATTTGGTACAAGTGGGAAATGAAACAAAAAAAGAATAAAACATATTTTTAGCACACTATTCGAAAGGATAGGCCGCAAAGCTTAGAGTCTACGGTAATATATATTGGTTACTAAGATCGTCTGGTTGCACTTTTGATGCAATTGGATGATCTTTTTTATTATATAAATATAATATTCAAGGAGGAAAATATGCAAGCAAAAAGTACTAAAAGGCACATTTCAATGGTTTCATTAGTTTTTCTAGTATTATTTTCAGTGCTGAATGTGTGGGCTCCAGTTATTCAAGCTGCTGTGATGAAAAGTCCGGTGGATGATATTAGCATTTCCCGTACTGATGGCACGATATCTGAACCATATCAGGCTTCAGATGGTATGAAAGTAGAAGTGAAGTGGTCAGCTAAAGAACAGATAAAAAGTGGAGATCAATTCACAATTGATATGCCAAAAGAATTTCGAAAAGATCTTATGAATATGAGTTTTCCTTTAAAAGATGCTGAAGGAAAAACAGTTGGTACATGTGAGATGAAAAATGGTCTATTGACGTGTACTATGGGTGATTATGTAGAAGGAAAGAATAACATTAAAGGTTCTTTATTCGTAGAATTCTATTTTGCTCTAGAAGCATATGATGGTGTTCAAAAAATCCCATTAGAATTTAACGTTGATGGTCAAATCGTAGATAAAGAAGTAAGTGTAAATAATACGACAGAGAGACCGAAGCCACAGCCCAATACAGATAATCTATTGAAATGGGGTTCTTATAATCAGGAAGATCCTTCAATTGCAGACTGGACGGTATATGTAAATGCAACTGGAACAGAAATGCAAGATCTTAAATTAACAGACACATTAGGACCTGGGCATGAATTAATTACAGATAGCTTAGTATTAGAAGAGGCTGTATTTGAAGATGGCTATGCAGCAACAAATATTAAGCCAGCAGATTTATCTAAAATTAAAATCAATACAACGAAGGCTGGATTTACAATTGAATTTCCAGACAGCTCAAAAGGTTATATTTTAAGATATAAAACAAAAATTACAAATCCTGCTGCAAAGCCTCATAAAAATACAGTGAAATTAGAAGGCAAAAATATTGAAACTGAAGAAAAAGTAGGACAAGTATTTGTAAGTGGTGGGGGAGGAACCGGTTCAGGTGACAATAATCCACCTAGCATTGAAAAAAATATAGTTAATGAGAATGGTAAGCTTGTAGAGAATCAGCAGTTAACACAAATGGATCAAACAATTCAATATCAAGTTGGTACGCATATACCACAAGATCCGCCTAATTATACATCAATGGTAATTAGTGATGATTTAGAAGATGTATTAGACGTTATAGATGCGAAAGTATTTGATCAAAGTGGTCAAGATATTACGTCTAAAGGAAAGCTAACGATAGATAAACAAACAAGTAAAGTAACATTTACGTTCGGTGAGAGCTTTGACTATAAGTCATATGAAGACCAGATAATTAACTTGAATATTAAGGCGAAAATTAAAGCTGATGCAGACTTATCTTCTTATGTAGATAAGAAGATTCCTAATAAAGCAGAGTTACATTATGATGATAAGAAATTAACATCGAATGAAGTAACGGTTACGCCGCCGGAACCTCCAAAAGAAGGTACAGTAGCTATTCATAAAATAGATGCTGAGGATCCGAATAAAGAGTTAACAGGTGCCGAATTTGAAGTTCGAAATAGTGAAGATAAGGTTGTTGCAGTACTGAAAACAGGCGAAAAAGGTTTTTCAGCTCCTCAAACTTTAACACCTGGAACGTATAAAATTTATGAAAAAGTAGCACCTGAAGGATATCAAAAATTAACAAGTCCGGTAGAGGTTACACTTCAAGCTGGAGAAACAAAAACAATTGAAATTAAAAATACCATGCAAAAGGGTCAAATTGAATTAAAGAAAATTGATTCGGAAAATGGTGGCAAAGCATTAGCAAATGCAGAGTTTGATATAGTAAAAGACGGTGTAGTAGTTGAACATATTATTACAGATAAAGACGGTAAGGCAATTTCTAAACCGTTAGCACCAGGAAAATATATTTTAAAAGAAACGAAAGCGCCTGAAGGATACCAATTAAAAGCAAAAGAGTTCGAAGTAAATGTAGCAGGGGACGGCATATTCCCAATAACAGTAGAAAATGCAATGGTAGACAAAGGTAATGTAGAAATTACAAAAGTGGACAAAGAAAGCGGTGCAGTATTAGCAGGTGTCGAATTTGAAGTCCAAGATGAGAAAGGTGAAGTAGTAAGAAAAGTAACAACAGATAAAGATGGAAAAGCAAACGTTTCAGATCTATCAGTAGGAAAATACAAATTAGTAGAGACGAAAAGCTTACCAGGTTACAAAAAACTAACAGAGCCAGTATCATTTGAAATTAAAAAAGGCATGACAAAAGTTTTATCATTGAAAGTAGAAAATGAGCAGTTAGACAAAGGCTCAGTAGAAATTACAAAAGTAGATAAAGACAGCCAAACAGCATTAGCAGGCGTAGTCTTCGAAGTGCAAGATGAAAAAGGAAAAGTGGTAAAAAAAGTAACGACAGATAAAGATGGAAAAGCGAATGTCTCAGACTTATCAGTAGGAAAATACAAATTAGTAGAGACGGAAAGCTTACCAGGTTACAAAAAACTAACAGAGCCAGTATCATTCGAAATTAAAAAAGGTATGACAGAAGTTTTATCATTGAAAGTAGAAAATGAGCAGTTAGACAAAGGCTCAGTAGAAATTACAAAAGTAGATAAAGACAGCCAAAAAGCATTAGAAGGTGTAGTCTTCGAAGTGCAAGATGAAGCTGGAAAAGTAATAAAGAAATTAACAACAGATAAAAATGGAAAAGCAAAAATTGCAGACCTATCAGTAGGAAAATACAAACTAGTAGAAGTAGAAAGTTTACCAGGCTATAAGAAACTAACAGAGCCAGTATCATTTGAAATCAAAAAAGGCATGATCGAGGTACTATCATTAAAAATAGAAAATGAAATGGTAGATACGGGAAATGTAGAGATCACAAAGATAGATAAAGATAATAAGGCACCGTTAGCGGGAGTAACGTTTGTTGTCCAAGATGAAAAGGGCAATGAGGTGAAAAGAGTAACGACAGATAAAGATGGAAAAGCAAATGTTTCAGATTTACCTGTAGGAAAGTATGAATTAGTAGAGGTAGAAAGTTTACCTGGTTATAAAAAGTTAGAAAAACCAGTATCATTTGAAATTAAAAAAGGTATGACGAAGTCTTTAACATTCACTGTAGAAAATGAAATGGTAGATACAGGGGATGTAGAGATCACAAAGATAGACAAAGATAGTAAAGCCCCATTACAAGGTGTTGTGTTTGAAGTACGTGATTCAAAAGGGAAAGTAGTTACTAAAGTAACAACAGATAAAGATGGAAAAGCAAATATTTCAGATTTATCTATTGGAAAGTATGAGTTGGTAGAAGTAGAAACACCAGCAGGATACAAACCGCTAGAAAAACCAATTTCATTCGAAATTGAAAAAGGTAGAGTAACAGCATTACAATTAACTGTAGAAAATGAATTAGTGGATTCAGGAAATGTAGAAATTACAAAAGTAGACAAAGGAAATAAAGATGCTTTAGCTGATGCCGTATTTGAGATTCAAGATGAAGCAGGACAAGTGGTTGCTAAAATAACGACAGATAAAGATGGAAAAGCACAAGTTACTAATTTATCAGTTGGAACATACAAGTTGGTAGAAGTAAAAGCACCAAAAGGATATAAGCAATTAGTAGATCCGATTACTTTCCAAATTGAAAAAGGCATGACAAAATCTCTCGCTTTAACAGTAGAAAACGAAATGTTAGATAAAGGTTCAGTAGAAATTACAAAAGTAGATAAAGAGAGCCAAAAAGCATTAGCAGGCGTAGTCTTCGAGGTACAAGATGAAGCAGGCAAAGTAGTAACAGAAGTAACGACAGATAAAGATGGAAAAGCAAAAGTCTCAGACTTATCTGTAGGAAAGTACAAATTAGTAGAAAAAGCAGGCTTACCAGGCTACAAAAAACTAACAGAACCAGTATCATTCGAAATTACAAAAGGTATGACGAAAGTTTTATCATTGAAAGTAGAGAATGAACTATTAGACAAAGGTTCAGTAGAAATTACAAAAGTGGACAAAGAAAGTGGCGCAAAATTAGCGGGCGTAACTTTCGAAGTGCAAGATGAAAAAGATAAAGTAGTAACAAAAGTAACAACAGATAAAGATGGAAAAGCGACAATTTCAGATTTATCAGTAGGGAAATATAAGCTAGTAGAGGTAGAAAGCTTACCAGGATATAAAAAACTAGCAAAACCAGTATCGTTCGAAATTAAAAAAGGTATGACGGAAGTTTTATCAATAAAAGTAGAGAACGAACTGCTAGATAAAGGTTCAGTAGAAATTACAAAAGTAGATAAAGAGAGCCAAAAAGCATTAGCAGGCGTAGTCTTTGAAGTGCAAGATGAGCAAGGAAAAGTAGTAACAAAAGTAACAACAGATAAAGATGGAAAAGCAAAAATCTCAGACTTATCTGTAGGAAAGTACAAACTAGTAGAGAAAGAAAGCTTACCAGGTTACAAAAAACTAACAGAACCAGTATCATTCGAAATTACAAAAGGTATGACGACAGTCCTGTCAATGAAAGTAGAGAATGAACTATTAGATAAAGGTTCAGTAGAAATTACAAAAGTAGATAAAGAGAGCCAAAAAGCATTAGCAGGCGTAGTCTTTGAAGTGCAAGATGAGCAAGGAAAAGTAGTAACAGAAGTAAAAACGGATAAAGATGGAAAAGCAAAAATTGTTGATTTATCTGTAGGAAAGTACAAATTAGTAGAGAAAGAAAGCTTACCAGGTTACAAAAAGTTAGCAGAACCAGTATCATTTGAAATTAAAAAAGGTATGACGAAAGTTTTATCAATGAAAGTAGAGAATGAACTATTAGATAAAGGTTCAGTAGAAATTACAAAAGTGGACAAAGAAAGTGGCGCAAAATTAGCGGGCGTAACTTTCGAAGTGCAAGATGAAAAAGATAAAGTAGTAACAAAAGTAACAACAGATAAAGAAGGAAAAGCAACAATTTCAGATTTATCAGTAGGGAAATATAAGCTAGTAGAGGTAGAAAGCTTACCAGGATATAAAAACCTAGCAAAACCAGTATCGTTCGAAATCAAAAAAGGTATGACAGAAATTTTATCAATAAAAGTAGAGAATGAATTATTAGATAAAGGTTCAATAGAAATTACAAAAGTAGATAAAGACAGTCAAAAAGTATTAGAAGGCGTAGTCTTCGAAGTACAAGATGAACAAGGAAAAGTAGTAACAGAAGTAACGACGGATAAAGAAGGAAAAGCAACAATTTCAGATTTATCTGTAGGAAAGTACAAATTAGTAGAGAAAGAAAACTTACCAGGATACAAAAAATTAACAGAACCAGTATCATTTGAAATCAAAAAAGGTATGACGGAAGTCTTATCATTGAAAGTAGAGAATGAACAGTTAGACAAAGGTTCAGTGGAAATTACAAAAATGGCTGCTGAAAGTAAGAATGTATTATCAGGGGCAGTGTTTGAAGTCCATGACGAACAAGGAAAAGTAGTAACGAAAGTAACAACAGATAAAGAAGGAAAAGCGAAAGTCTCAGACTTATCTGTAGGTCACTACACACTTGTAGAAGTAGAAGCACCAAAAGGTTATGAAAAATTAACTAATCCAATTCCATTTGAAATTACAAAAGGAATGGTAAGTCCGGTTCAATTAGAAGTATTAAATAAATTGACTTCTTTAGCACCACCAGGTCCAGAAAAACCGGAAACAACAGATCCAGAGAAGCCTGGAACAACAGATCCAGAGAAGCCTGGAACAACAGATCCAGAGAAGCCTGGAACAACAGATCCAGAGAAGCCTGGAACAACAGATCCAGAGAAGCCTGGAACAACAGATCCAGAAAAACCTGGAACAACAGATCCAGAGAAGCCTGGAACAACAGATCCAGGGAAGCCTGGAACAACAGATCCAGAGAAGCCTGGAACAACAGATCCAGAGAAGCCTGGAACAACAGATCCAGAAAAACCTGGAACAACGAACCCAGAGAAACCTGAAAAAGAATTACCGAAGACAGGGCAGAAAATGCCTGTGGAACCATATATGGGAGCACTTCTTGTAATGATGAGTTTTGGATTGCTCGTATTAGGTAGAAAACAGCAAAGATAATAAAAGTGAAAAGGTATCCTCAAAGTATTTGAGGATACCTTTTTTATATTATTTGGCATAATAAAAAAGGCATCTAGCAAAAGTACTAGATGCAAATAAAAACACAAGGGAAGATAAATGTCTCCCGTTTCCCGTATGTGATTATTTCAAAAAATTATAAAAAACTAGCTTTATTATATATATTTGATGTGTAAAGTTATGGAAGTAAAAGGTTACACGTTTTCGTAGAGTTTTGTTAAAAAAAAGAGCTATTTATGTAATTAATTTTAACATTTTAGGAAAGAAGCCTCTTTCCTAAAGTGTTTGAAGGACGATAGCCGAACGGTAGGTGGAAGATGAAATTCAGTTTGGAATCTTATTGACGCCTTACAATATAGGTAGGGGAAAATAATGTAAAAAAACCATTGCATGTTTCAAATCACTATGTTACATTTGTGTTACAGAAAGGTTGCAAGATGTGACTTTTGTTACATCTTGTTTTCTGTTGTTTTCGGTATGTTACAAATTATAGTTTGTAGTTCCAATCAACTGAGAATATTTAAAGTTGAAGAAATAGCAAACTATGAACTAAAAATGATTTTCTATGTGTATAAGAGTGTGTGTAGTAAAGAGCCTGAGTGAGAGCTTTATGCACATTATTAAAATTCCTTTCTGTCTTAAAAGAAGAAGACTACCAACTATTTAGGAGTTTTAAGTAATGAGAGTAAATGAAATGTACTTCTTTTCCCGCGCGCAATGTAGTACATAATTTACTTTTAGCCTAATTACTACACAGACTTTTATACATATGAGGTTATTGTTTTAAGCATATATAGGGGGAGAGAAAATGAGAAAGTTATTAACAGTAATTGGACTTATGTTTTTAATGCTAGCTGGATGTAGTAATGGGGATTTTGAAAAAGCAATGGATGAAGGAAAGACTGCGTTAACGAATAAAGAATATAAAAATGCTTTATCATCATTTGAACTAGCACTAGATGAGAAAAAAGATGATTCAGATGCAAAAGTGTTTGCAGAGCAAACGAAAGCAATGATTGAAGCAGTGAAGCTAAAAGAAGAAGCAAAGTTAGAAGAATCGATCAAGTCATTTGAAAAAGTAGAGAACATGAAGAATGGAAATACTACGCTTATAAAACAAGCCAAGGAAGAACGAACAGCACTGCTAGCCATCTTAGAACAAAAAAAGAAGTATAGCGAGCAACTGGCGAAAAGTGAAGAGTTAATAAGTAAGAAAAATTATGCAGAAGCGAAAGAGATATTAAATAAGCTAGTTGCAGAAACAAAAGATAATAAGAACCTTGAAGAATATAATAAAAAAGCCGTAGGATTAGTTACTAAAATTGGTGAAGAAGAAAAAACTGCAAAGAGTGAAGAAACAGCGAAAGCACAAAAAACAAATGCAGTAACGAATCAAAAGGTAGCAACAGAAAAGACTCAAAAAACTGAGGCAGAAAAAAATCAAAAGGTAGCAACAGAAAAGACTCAAAAAACTGAGGCAGAAAAAAATCAAAAGGTAGCAACAGAAAAGAACCAAAAAACTGAGACAGAAAAGAATCAGAAGGTAGTAACAGAAAAGAACCAAAAAAATGAGACAGAAAAGAATCAAAAGGTAGAAGCAGAAAAGAACCAAAAAGTAGAAACAGGAAAGAATCAAAATGCATTTACTTTTGAGAAAGCAAAAGAATATATCAAAAATGAATATAAAGAAGACTATGATTACACGCTAGAGAATACGCAAGTAGAGAATGGAAAGAAATATTATCAAATAAGAGTGCATACGACATATAAAATAGAAGGTGCAGGTGGACCAGGATTTACTGGTGTATTTAAAGTATTCGAAGACGGTACAATCGTTGAAGTGCACTAAATTGATGGAAAAGGTATCCTCAAAGTATATGAGGGTACCTTTTTTAGCATAAAAAAAGGCATCTAGCAAAAGTACTAGATGCAAATAAAAACACAAGGGAAGA
>Ga0102589_1002172_pt1 | contig 23568 bp, 25 predicted proteins | sample AraplaMF_Col_mLB_FD_76858 | JGI IMG/M metagenome (GOLD analysis project Ga0102589, IMG submission 76858) | Arabidopsis root microbial communities from the University of North Carolina, USA - plate scrape MF_Col_mLB | ecosystem: Host-associated > Plants > Roots > Endosphere | place: USA... | reverse complement strand
TCGACGGCGCAGAACTTCTTGCTGGCGGTCTCTGTGCCTACGACAGCTGAGACTATCATCTTCAAAAGAGCTTCCGGTGGGGCGGGGGCGCGGACAATAGCGATATGGCGCATGCTACCCGCATCGCGCTCGACATGCAAAGAACGCTCGGCCTAGGGGAGGAATACCTATTGCTGTATCGTGCGAACAGCAATCCGGCCGACGCGCTTGACCGAGACCCACGACTGGCCGCTCGGATTCATGGCAGGCTTGAAGCAGCGCTTGAGTCGGCAACAACGATCTTGCGGGAGGGACGCGACCTGCTTGACGCCATGATCAGGGTGCTGTTCGATGCTCAGGCGCTCGACGGCTGGCAGGTTATGCTTATTCTTGGCCGTAGATGATGAGACCGAGCGGAGGAAGGTTTGGCCGCATCAACGGTGTTGATGCGGTTGCCGTATCCCGGCACGCGCCGAGGATCCGCGTGTGATCTATATCGGCTATGCCGCTCGGCATCGACAACCGGCGCTATTCGGAAGGCACTTCGGCCGCGACCGCGTGGGCCGGCGAATTCCTGGAGAAGGAATTTGCCAATGATCCCAACATCAAGATCGAGTGGACCTCCTTCAAGGGCGCCGGTCCGGCCGTCAACGAGGGCTTCGCCAACGACCAGCTCGACTTCGCCTATTATGGTCGTCATCGGCATTATCGGTTTCGCCATGGATCGCGGACTGGAAGCATCCGAGGTGCTGATCCGGCGCTGGAAGCGGCAGGCGGAGGACTGAGAGATGGAAGAGACTTCAAACTTCGTCCGCATCCGCCGGGGACTGACGCTGCCGCTTCTGCTGCTTGTCGCATGGGAAGCCTCGAGCCGCGTCGGTCTGGTCGATATCCGCTTCCTGCCGCCGATCGAGGACGTCATCCTGACGGCCAAGCAGGAGATCATCGACAACGGCCTGGTCGGCCAGCTCGGCTCGAGCCTGCTGCGCAATATCGCCGGCTTCCTGATCGGCGCCGTCCTCGGCATCGGCTTCGGCACGCTTCTCGCCGTCGTCAACATCGCCGACCGGCTGATCATGCCGACCTTCAACGGCATCAAGCAGATCTCGCTACTTGCCTGGATCCCGCTGATCTCAGTGTGGTTCGGCTTCGGCGAGCAGGCAAAGATCGTCTTCGTGGCGCTCGCCGCCTTCATCCCGATTGCGCTCAACACGCATGACGGCATCAAGGATGCGCCGCGCGAACTGGTCGAGGTTGGCCGTGCGCTGCGCTTCAATTCCTGGCAACGCATCAGCCGGATCTATCTCCCGGTCGCCCTGCCGTCGATCGCGACCGGCATTCATCTCGGATTGATCTATTCCTGGCTCGCAACCGTTGGCGCCGAATATTTCCTGGCCGTCGGCCCTGGTATCGGCGGCCTCGTCATCGCAGGACGCGAACGCTTCGACATGGCCCTCGTCATGGTCGGCGTCATCATCCTCGGTATCGTCGGCTTTGCTTTCAATCGGCTGGCGGGGGTTGCGGAACGGCGTCTGCTGCGCTGGCGGGAGTGATGAATGCAGCCGGTCGAAAGCGGCGTTGATCGCTGCGGTCGGCCGAGGCCTTCCCATATTCAGGCCGGCAGAAGGCCTGTGGCCCGGTAGCTGTCGATCAGCGTGTCGTAAAGGGAGATATCGGCGCGGCTTCTCGCCATGAGCTGTGCGCCCGCCACTGCCGCAAACACGGCTTTGGCGCGCGCCTCACCTGCTTCTTCATCGACGGCACCCGACGCGAGCAGTGCCTCTTTCAGCCAGGCGACGTTGACGTCTGCGAAGACCTGCACCTCTTCCTTCACTTGGTCCGGCAGGTCATCGTATTCGGCTCCCATGAAACTGCACAGACACATGCGGTTTTCGTTTTCGAGGGCTCGCCGGAAAGTCACCGGGAAAAAGCGCAGGCGCTCGGCCGGGTCGGGATTTTCATCCCAGATCTTTTCGAGATCGGCAGCCGCATCTTCCCAATATCGTTTGGCGACTGCGGTGGCGAGTTCGGCCTTGCTTGGAAAATGATAATAGAGACTGGCGGCCTTGATACCGACCTCGGCGGCCAGATCGCGCATGCTGAGGCCGCCGTATCCATGGGCCTGAGCCGCCTTCTTGGCTGCCTTCATGATGTCTTCACGCGCATTCGTACCCATTTTCACGGCCTTTCTGGTCGCACCCAGTTAATCGAAAAAAGGGGGTTGACCAAGGGAAACTTTGCTTCTATCCGTAGCGAACTAACGTTAGTTAGGCAAATGGAGCAGGAAGATGCAACAGGAAAAACTCTATTATACCGACGCCACGAAGCTGGCCGAACTGATCCGCACCAAGCAGGTCTCGCCTGTCGAAGTCGTCAAGGCTCATCTCGATCGCATCGAGGCCGTCAATCCCAGGATCAACGCCATCGTCACAATGGCCGACGGCGCGCTCGAGGCTGCAAAGAAGGCCGAGGCTGCAGTAATGTCAGGCGAAAAGCTCGGCGCGCTGCATGGCGTGCCGTTCACCGTCAAGGACAGCATCGATACCGCTGGCGTTCTGACGCAGCGTGGTTCGCCGATCTTCAAGGGACGTGTGCCCGACACCGACGCCACTGCCGTTGCCCGCGTCAAGGCTGCCGGAGGCATCCTGATCGCCAAGACCAATCCGCCCGAGTTTGCCACCTCGATCGAGACCGACAACCTTCTGACCGGCCAGACTAACAACCCCTGGAATCTCGACTATGTCAACGTCAATATCGCGATCACCAAGATCGAGACCGATATCGGCGTCACCGGCTACGGCATCGGCCGCGACAATGTCGGCGAAAACGCCATGCGCAAGCAGTTCCTCGCCAAGATGATCGGCAAGGACCCGACGATGACCGAGGCGGTCTGGAAGGAATTCTGGATCCCGAAGCTCTACGGCCGCCGCGGCCAGGAAACCAAGGCGCTGTCGTCGATCGACATGGCGCTCTGGGACATCAAGGGCAAGCTTGCCGGCCTGCCGATCTGGCGTCTGCTCGGCGGCTATCGCAACCGTATCCCGACCTACGTTGCCGGCGGTTACTACAGCAAGGGTAAGGGCACCCGCGACCTGCAGGCCGAGATGGAGGGCCACGTCAAGAACAACGCCCGCGCCGTCAAGATGAAGATCGGTGCCGTCGAGATCGCCGAGGATGTCGAGCGCATCAAGGCCGTTCGCGAAGTGCTCGGCCCCGATATCAAGCTGATGATCGATGCCAACTGCGCCTATTCCTATTCGGACGCGATCCGCATCGCCAAGCGCGTCGAGGAATATGACATCTACTGGTTCGAGGAAGCTGTTCAGCCTGATGACTACGAAGGCTTCATCAAGCTTTCGCGCGCCACCTCCATTCCGCTCGCGACCGGCGAAAACGAATATACCAAGCATGGCTTCCGCGACCTGATCGCTACCCAGGCAATCGCCTTCCTGCAGCCGGACGCCCGTTACATGGGCGGCGTCACCGAGTTCATGAAGGTTGCCGGCATGGCGCAGGCTCACGGCCTCAACATCTGCCCGCATGGCGACCAGCAGGCGCATATCCAGCTGCTCGGCGCCATCCCGAACGGCCACATGCTGGAATTCGGCGCGAAGGAACTGAACCCGATGGCGGGCCAGGTCTACAAGTACACGCCGGATCTGAACGAAGACGGCACCGTCACCATTCCTGACGTACCCGGCATGGCGAGCGATCCGAACGAGGCTGCGCTCGAAAAGTACCGGGTCGCCTGACGCAATTGTGGCGGGGCGCCCGAGGACTATGCGGTCCTCGCCGGGCGTCCCGCTATAATCTCTTGATTCGGAACGGCTTGCCGGATCCGGACAAAAGGACTTTCGATTGGGACAGCCTGCCAGATAAGGGAACTTTGGTTGCAAAACGAAACAACGGAAAAGATCGTTTACGTGAAGACGGAGGACGGCCTCACGCTTGAGGGCCTGATGCTGCAGCCTTTGGGGCAGCCGACGCCCGCCGAAACGGTCATCTGGTTTCACGGCCTGCACCAGAAATTCTCCGAAGCCGAATATGTCAGTATCGGCAGGCAGCTCGCCGCACGCGGCTTCCGCTTCATCACGGCGAACCTCCGCAGCCACGATTTCGGCACCTGGTTCCGCACCGACAAGGGCGCCTATCTCGGCGGCAGCGCCTGGGAACTCTTCAGCGAATCCCCGCTCGACATCGCCGCTTGGATCGACTTCGCGACGAAGGATCCGGGCCGCGTCGTGCTCGCCGGACATGGTTTGGGCGGCGCGAAGGTCGTCTATTATCAGGCCGAGCGCCGAGATCCGCGGCTGGCGGGCTTGATCATCGCCTCGTCTGGTTCGCTGTTTCGCGAAAAGATGCGCCAGGACCTGCATCCCGTGGCGGCGAAGATGATCGCCGAAGGGCGGGAAAAGGAACTGCTGCCCTGGGGTACGCGCGGCGACCGCCAGGTCGCGACGATCAGTGCCGAATCCTACATGGATCTGGACCGTATCCACGAGTCGCTCTACGGCTATCAGAGCGTTCCGCCGGCGCTGGCGCGCATCACGTGCCCGATCCTTGCCTGGTACGGCTCGAAGGAAAAGCTCGCCAACAAGGACATCGACGACTTCCTGGCCCGCGTGCGTCGCACGGCGACGGCATCGTCCCTGGTGAAGACGAGGAAGATTGCAGGGGTTGAATTTTTCTACACCGGAAGTGAAAAGGTAATAGCCGGCGAAATAGAACGCTGGTGCGAACAGTTACGGACACTCCATGCGGCCGTTTGATTGATATGAAGGAAGCTTCCAACCGTCCCGGACGTAAGCCCACCCGTGAGGTCCTGCCCGTCACCCGCACGCTGGACCGCGGGCTTTCCGTGCTGCAGATTCTGGCCAAGGCGCCCGGTCTCAGCCTCTCGGAACTGTCGCGCGAGCTGGATCTTTCGCCGAGCACGGTGTCGCGCCTGCTGGCGACGCTTTCGGAGCGCGGCTTCGTCGCGCAGGAAAACGGCACCTTCAAGATCGGCCTCGGTGCCTTCGAGGTCGGGCTCGCCTTCTCCAAGCACATGCGTATCGATCAGGTCGCTGGACCGATCGTCCAGAGACTGGTCCACGAGATCGGCGATACCGTCAGCCTCTGCATTCTGGAAGGCAAGGAAGTCATCTATGTCGACCAGTATGAGGGACGCGGCACCGCGCGAACGGTGATGCGCATCGGCTCGCGCCAGCCGCTCTATTGCACGGCGGCCGGCAAGGTGATGCTTGCCTGGCTCTGGGAAGAGCGTGTGCGCGATCTCCTCGGTGATGGCGCGCTTGTCCGCTACACGGAACATACGCTGACAACGACCGACCAGGTGCTGCACGAGCTCGAAAACGTGCGCAAGCGCGGTTACGCGACCGACCTGCAGGAGCTTGAGAACGGCGTCTGCTGCGTCGCCGCTCCCATTCGCGGGCGCTCGGGAGAGGTCATCGGCGCGATTTCCGCCTCGGCGATCGAACTGCGCATGACGTCCGATCGCATCGCCTTTCTCGGACCGGAGCTCGCCCAGGTCGCGAACGACATTTCCCACCGGCTCGGCTGGCGCTCCCCCGATCAGGGCAATCGCGGCCACTCGGAATTCAACGACATCTTCAGCGACTGAAGCCTTCGGCTATCCCGTCTTCAGCTGCGCCATTGCGAGTAGCGTATCGGCGCTGATCGACGCCGAACCGGTCAATATGGACAGTGCGGGTGACGAAGTGTTGGTGCCGTTGGCGACGTCGTACATGGCGGTGAAGCGCTTGATCAAATCCTGGACCTTGTCGGGGTCGGAGAGGTCCTTCAGATCGATGAAATTCTCGACCATCTCGGCCTGTTTATCGACATCCATGTTGGAAACGTAGCTCGAGAGATTGAAGCTCGTCGTGAAGAATTCGAAGAGGGCGCTGTCGCCGAGGATATCGTAGGCGCTGGAAATATCGGGCGCCTTGCGCTCGAAATAGAGGGCAAGGCGGACGCCGGTATTGCTGTCGCCCTGATCGGATTCCAGCGTCTGTTGCAGATAGAAATCGACAGTCTCAAGGACGTCGCCGCGTTGCTGGACGGTTCCTGTCGGGTCGTCCGACAGATTGCCGTCGCTATCGAAATTGAAGGCGCCGACCAGTTCGGCGTAGCGGTAATCGTCGAGGCCGTTGACGTAGCTGTTTTCGTCGTCGAGGTCCGACGCAAACATCTTCTTGAGCTCGTCGTCGCTGACCTCGTCGGGGTCAAGCCCCTTGGCCTTCAGCGCGAAGGAGACGAGGCGGTCGTCGGCCAGGAATTCGCTTGAGGTCTTGATCGTCGCCATCTGCTCGCGGAAATAGCTGATCTCCGTGTCGGCGGCATCGGAGGCATCCGTCTGTTCGGTGCCGGTGAGATAGCGGATGGCGTCCTGCTTGTAATAGGCGGCGAAGTCGTCGATCACGGAAGACGACATTGCCTGCAGGGGAACCGTGATGTCACCGTCGCTGTCGAAATTGAAGGCATCGCGGAATGCCTCGAAACGATCGTCGTGCAGGCGGTTCACATAGCTCTTGTCGTCGGTCGGATCGCTTTCCAGGATCTTCCGCAACTCGGCCTTGGAGACGGTCGAGGGATCGATGCCGAAGGCGGTCAGCGCGATGGCCGAGAGTTCGGGAAGCCCGTCATTGTCCTCGTCGTCATCGCTGGCATTGGTCTTCAGGAAGTCGTCGATCGAGGTGACGCTGGCGATGCGGGTCTTGTAATTCTCGATCGCGTCGTCGCTGCTGGCAGCGGCGATCACGGATTGATAGCCGGAGGTGAAGGCCGAGGTCGTCGAAGCGGTCTGGTCGGCGGTCTGGGCGCTGACGCCATCGGCGAGATTGCCGCTCTCATCGAAATTGAAGGCATCGTGCAGCGCCGAGAGGCCGATCGCGGTCGCAACCGAGGCGCTCTTCAGCGACGCGGAGATGAAATTGTCGTTGTCGGAATCGGCAAGGCCATAGGCGGTGCGGAGGTAGCTCACCAGCTTGTCGTCGCTCATCAGCTGGCTGACCGAGGTGATGCTGCCGATCACCGAAGCGAAATAGATGGAATAGGCGTCGCCTGTCTCCGAGGAAGCGAAGGTCGAGCTGCCGACGGCATAGGCGCTGGAGACCAGTGCCGTCTGATCCTCGGATTGCGCCTCGCCATCGACCGAGCCGTCGCTGTTGAAATTGAAGGCCTTCGCCAGGTTGAGATAGACGTCGTCGCCGAGCTGGTTGACGAAGCTGTCGGGGTCATCAGGGTCGCTGGTCAGCACGTTCCTCAGAAAGCTGGTGGAGGTATATTCGGTGCTGAGGCCGAAAGCCTTGAGCGTGAAGTTGGTGAGCCTGGTGTTCGACAGGAGATCGTCGACCGAGGTGATCGAGCCGATCTTCTCCTGGAAGTAGTCGGTCTCCTCGCTGATCGCATCGGTCTCGGCGCCGAAGGAGGCCTCGTAGGCGTCGAGCAGCGTATCCCGCTGGGTGCTGGATTGGGCGGTGGCGGTCTCGCCGGAGAATTTGAAGGCGGCGGCGAATTCGGCATATCGGCTATCGCTCAGGCTGTTGGCGAAGCTCGAGGAATCGCTGAGATCGCTCTCCAGCACCTTCTTCATGAAGGCCTTGGCATAGGTCATGTCCTCCAGACCGTAAGCCTTCATCGCATAGGAATAGAGCTTGTAGTCGTCCATGAACTCATCGACCGTGGTGACCTTGGTGATGTGCTCCTTGTAATAGTCGTTATCGCGCGCCACCGCGCCCTGCGAGGCGACGTTTCTGAGGCTCGTGGTCAGGTTGCCGGCGATGGCGAGATAGCTGACATAGGTGGAGACCATTGGCTGCTCCTTGGCGCAGGCGCGCGGATCGGCGTTCGCGGCCAGCGGAGGGCGGCCACGTCGGGGTGCTTTGGATGTGTGGAGATCGGCGCCCGTCATGGCGCGGACAACGCGAGTCATCCCGCGCCGGTTCTTAATTAAAGAACTATACGGTTCTGTATTTTATGTCAACGCCATGGCGCTGATATGCCTGGATGCTACCTGGCGTCGACGCCGGCGCAGAAGATGGCGATGCAGCGGCGTAGATGCGCCAGACGCTCCTCGCGGCCCTGCCATGCCTGGGCGCGGCCTTCCGGCGGACCCATGCCACCGAAGATCATGTCCATCAGCATGCGTGCGCCGCTTGCGCTATCCTCGATACGGATGCGCCCTTCGGCGCGGCGCTCGTCCAGCCATGCCGAGAGCTCGCGGCGGGAGGCGAGAACGCCTTCGCGGTGCAGGATCTCGATCAGTTCGGGGAATTGCGGCGCTTCGCGAAAGACGAGCTGCAGCAGACCGGCGCGGTCGGCGTCGGTCTCCTCGTCGATATCGATCATGAAGATCTGCTCGAGCGACTGGGCGATGCTGATCGCTTCTGCCTCGCGCGGCAGGTCTAGCATCATGCGGCGGTGCGCACCGACGACGGCGGCAAAGAGCTCTTCCTTACTTTCGAACAGCTTGTAGAGCGTCTGCTTGGAAACGCCGGCTTCGGTGGCGACGACTGCCGTGGTGCTGGCGGCGTAGCCGTTCCTGACGAAGATGCGGCGGGCGTTCTCGACGATATTGGCGCGCTTGTCGTCGTCGCTCGAAACCTTGGGCCTGCCGCGCTTGCGCGGTGCCTCGTCCTCATTCCCGCCGGCCGTCATCGATGCACGCAAGTCCCATTGGCGAAGCGCCGGGCGGGGCCGGCAAAACTGAAGATCGGCGCCCGGCGCAGAAAATTCAGTTGCCCTCTGACCGAATCAGAATTAGAGAACTGATTAGTTCTGTAATGCGTTGTTCGACTAACTTGCCCCCTGAGGAGCGCATATGACAGCCGTTCGCAGCACCAAACCGATGTGACGCTTTCCCGCGCCGTCTGCCGTTCGAAGCAGAAAGCGCCGTTGTGTCCAATAAACCGTCTCCCGGCGAAAATGCAACCGCCGCGGAGAGCGAGACCCCATATCTCGATTTCGAGACCTTGAATGCGCTGCCGTCCCGCAAGGGCGGTCTCCAAACGCGCGGATGATCCGCTGCGACCTTCGCCATCAGGCGGCATTCCAACACGATCAGCCTCTTTGCGGTTGCCGGTGCCCGGCCGCCCGTGAGCCTTCGTGCGCGCTTTTCAGGCGCTGAATGCCGTCTTGTCCGGGGCATGTCCAGAAAATCCAAGAACAGGGATCAGATCATGAGCATCTTCGGCAGCATGAAAACCGCAGTTTCCGGCATGAACGCACAGGCAAACCGCCTGAGCACGGTGTCCGACAATATCGCCAATGCCAATACCGTCGGCTACAAGTCGGTATCAACCTCCTTCTCCTCGCTGGTCCTGCCGTCCTCGTCGGGCAATTACAATTCCGGCGGCGTGCAGACCTCGGTGCGCCAGGCGATCTCGCAGCAGGGCGATATTTCCTACACGACCTCAGCCTATGATCTGGCCATTTCAGGCGACGGCTTCTTCATCGTCGAGAGCCCCGACGGCACGCCGGTTCTGACGCGCGCCGGCGATTTCTCGGTCGACAGCAGCGGCAATCTCGTCAACAGCGCCGGTTTCACGCTGATGGGCTATTCCTACGATTCCGGCGCGCCGGCCGTCGTCGTCAACGGCTTCGATGGTCTCGTTCCGGTCAATGTCTCCCAGTCGGGCTCAGCGCCATCGCCTCGACCAGCGCCTCCTTCAGCGGCAACCTGAATTCCGCTGCCGAAGTGGTCAGCGATACGACAACGTTGCCGAGCTCCAATTCCGCCTCGGTGACCGACGATACCAAGAAGATGTCGCTGGTCGCCTATGACAGCCTCGGCGCCACGGTCCAGTACGACTATTACTTCACCAAGACGGGCGTGACGACCGACGCCAACGGTGCCGTCACCGGCAGTACCTGGGAAGTGGCCGTCTATCGCAACGGCGATGCGGCGACCGGCAGCACGACGTCCTTCCCCTATTCATCGGATGCCGTCAGCACCGCGACGCTGAGCTTCGATGCCGATGGCAAGCTCACTTCGGCAACCGACACTGACATCGTCGATCCAACCACCGGCAAGACGATCACCATGGACTATTCCGGCTTCACCCAGCTGTCGTCGGATTTCTCGGCTGCCGGCTCGGCCGATGGTCAGGCGGCAAGCGCCGTCAGCTCGGTCTCGATCAGCACCGCCGGCGTCGTCTCGGTGTCCTATGCCAACGGCACCAGCAAGGCGCTCTACCAGATCCCCCTCGCGACCGTCGCCAGCCCCGACAACCTGACGCTTCTGAGCGGCAACGTCTACTCGGCCAACGGCATGTCCGGCGTTACCGTCACCGGCTTCCCGCAGTCGAACGGACTGGGCTCGATCCAGTCCGGCGCGCTGGAGAGCTCGAATGTCGATCTCGCCGGTGAGCTGACCGAGATGATCGAGGCGCAGCGCAGCTACACCGCCAATTCCAAGGTCTTCCAGACGGGCTCCGACATCATGGACGTCCTCGTCAATCTGAAGCGCTAAGGGGAGAGGCTCATGACTCTTTCCTCCGCGCTGAACAGCGTCCAGAGCATCTTCAACACCACGACGAAGCAGAGCAGCATCGTCTCGACCAACATCGCCAATGTCGGCAATTCCGACTATGTGCGCCGCCAGGCCTCGGTCACCACTTCGCTGGCCGGCGCCCAGGTGGTCACCATCAGCCGGGCACAGGAAAATGCGCTGCTGACGCAATATCTGCAGTCGAACTCGAAGGACAGCGCCCAGCAGACGCTGCTCAGCGGCCTGGAAAGCCTGAAGTCGCTGGTCGGCGGCAACGACTACGAGACGTCGCCCAGCACCTATCTCAGCGCCTTCCAGCAGGCACTGCAGACCTTTGCCACGTCGCCGAGCAGTTCGATCACCGCGCAGTCGGCCGTGACGGCGGCGCAGGATCTGGCAAACTCACTGAACACGGCAAGCGACGGCGTGCAGTCCGTCCGCGCCGATGCGGATGCCGAGATCGCCTCACAGGTCGATACGCTGAACAGCCTGCTGTCGCAGTTCGAGACCGCCAACAATGCGGTCAAGGCCGCGACCGCCACCGGGACCGATACGTCTTCGGCGCTCGATGAGCGCGAGAAGCTGCTGAAGCAGATCTCCTCGATCGTCGGCGTTACCTCGGTGACCCGCAGTAACAACGACATGGCGCTCTATACGTCCGATGGCACGGTGCTGTTCGAGACGATCCCGCGCAGCGTCACCTTCTCGCCGACCTCCACCTATGTGGCGGCAACCGAGGGCAATGCCGTCTACATCGACGGCGTGGCGTTGACGGCGGGCGAGGGCTCGACCACCGACGCCAATGGCAGCCTGCAGGCTCTGCTACAGCTGCGCGACGAGGTGGCGCCGACCTTCCAGGCGCAGCTCGACGAGATCGCCAAATCGCTGGTGCAGATCTTTTCGGAAAGCGACGGCACATCGAGTGCGCCGGGTCTCTTCACCTGGACGACCTCATCTGGCGTAGCGGGCGGCACGCCAGCGGCAAGCGACGATACGACCGGGATCGCCGCGACGATCTCGATCAACACAGCCGTCATCACCAGCCAGGGCGGCGATGCGATGAAGCTGCGCGACGGCAATATCAGCGGCATCACCGACCTCAATAGCTCAGACGACGCAGGCTTCACCGACAATCTCGATAACCTCTATCAGGCGCTGTCCGCGAAGCGGGACTTCTCCTCCGATGCCGGGCTCTCCACCAGCCAGAGCCTGATGGACTATGCCAGCGCCTCGATCGGCTGGCTGGAAGAATATCGCAGCGGCGCGACGACCGCTTCGGAGAATACTGCGGCAGCGCTATCGCGCTCCGACGAGGCCTATTCGAACGAGACGGGCGTCAATCTCGACGAGGAGCTGACGCTGCTCCTCGACATCGAACAAACCTACAAGGCGGCGACCAAGATCCTGAACGTCATCGACGAGATGCTTCAGTCGCTGCTCGACATTGCGAGCTGATCACCATGAAAGCATCCTTCGTCTCATCATCCGCCATGCAAAGCACGCTCCGGCTGACGATCAGCCAGTCGCAGACCAAACTGCTGCAGGCCTCGACGGAAGCGGCAACCGGCGTCTACAGCGATATCGGCGTGTCGCTCGGGTCGGGTGCTGCCAAGTCCGTCAACCTGACCAATGCCATCAGCCTGACCGATGCGCTGACGGCGAGCAACTCGATCGTCGGGCTGCGCATGGACGCGTCGCAGACGGCGCTCTCCAGCCTCAAGGATGCCGGCGATACGCTGGTCTCGAACCTGACGGCGCTGCAGGCCGGGCAAGATTCCACCAGCGTCGCGGTCGCCCTGCAGGCGGCCAACGATACGCTGTCGCAGCTGATCTCGACGGCCAATACCTCCGTCAACGGCGAGTTCGTCTTTGCCGGGACGAATATCGACGAGACGCCTCTGACCGATCAGTCGGCAACGGTGACGGCGGCGATCAGTTCAGCGCTCAGCGACTATGCCACGAGCCTCGGCAAGCCGGTCAACGAGCTCTCCGGCGACGAGATCACCAGCTTCATCACCGGCACGATCGAGCCGATGTTCTCCGAAAGCGCCTGGACCGATCCGGCGAGTGGCTGGTCGTCGGCGTCAAGCAACAGCATGACGAGCCGCATCAGCGAGAACGAGACGATCTCGTCCTCGACCAGCGCCAATTCCGAAGGCATGCGCTATCTGGCGCTCGCCTCGGTCGTCATTTCCTCGCTGTTCGGCCAGGATCTCGGCAGCGATGCCAAGAGCGCAGTGGCCTCCAAGGCGATCGGCTATGCCTCGCAGGCGACCAGCGGCATCGTCACGCAGCAGAGCCAGCTCGGACTGTCGCAGGAGCGGCTGGAGAAGGCGAACGATGCGCTCGATGCGCGCTCGACGCTCTATCAGGGCAATCTCGTCGATCTGCAGGGCGTCGATGTCTATGAGGCCTCGACCCTCGTCAATCAGCTGCAGACGCAGCTGGAGACCGCCTACACGCTGGTCTCCAAGCTGCAGCAGCTGAGCCTCGTCAACTATCTCTGAGGGGCCCCGATGAGCCTGCCGAAACCCCGAACCTCGATCCTGGACGCGGCACGCTCGATGACGTCGCGCCAGGCCTATATGACCGAACTCTCGTTCCAGCTCGCCTCTAATATCGTCGATACCATCCCCTTTATCGGCGCCAAGCGCGACGCAAAGCAGGAGCGGGCCTGGCCGCGTTCCGGCATCTTCACCGACGATGGCGTCGAGATGGCGGAGACGCCGCAGGAGATCTTCGACCTCTGCGAATTGCTGGCCGAGAACATCCAGCTCGGCCAGACCTTCGACGTCTTCCAGGTTTTCCACAAGATCGCGCGGCTCGACCGGCTGATCGACTGGAGCGGCGAGGGGCTGCAGGGCGGCGGCGGCAGCACCGAAAATAGCACCGTTCACTGATGGCGGTGCGCCTGTTATGTCCTTGTTTCAGCAAGAGATGATATCCGGCGCATCGGCTGAAGGCCGGCCGGAGGGGTGTCTTAGCGGTGCGCCCCTCCGGCCGGTCATGGCGTCATTGGCATGCTTTCTGGCCAGGGCCGGGGCGTTGCGGCAGCGCATGGTTTCGCTTACGGCATATCGATGGCCGTCAGCGCGTTACAGTGGTCGGCGACCTTGCTAGACCGGGTATATCCGATGCCGACGCCGCGCGCGAAACGTCCGTTCTCCGAGGAGAACTTGCAGGCCATGCTGATCCGCGTGCTCCGGCCGCTGGTGAAGCTCGCGCTGTCGTCCGGGCTCGGCTTTCCGGCTTTTTCGGCGGTGCTCAGAAGGCTTTACATCGAAGTGGCGGAAAATGACTTTGCGCTTGCCAACAAGCAGCAGACCGATAGCCGCATCTCGCTTCTGACCGGCATCCACCGCAAGGATGTCAGCCGCCTGCGCGGTGAGCCGCTCTCCGAGGCGGCGCTGCCGCCGACGGTCTCGCAGACCGGCCGCGTCATCGCCCGCTGGCTCGCCGACCCGACCTATTGCGACGAAAACGGCAAGCCGCTGCCGCTGCCGCGTACCGCGCCCGACGATGCCCCGTCCTTCGAGCGGCTCGTCACCGAGGTGACGCGTGACGTGCACCCGCGCGCCGTGCTGGACGAATGGCTCGACCGCGGCACCGCATTAATCGACGCCGAGGGCCGGGTGACGCTCGATGTCGCCTCCGTGGTGCCAAGCGCTGCCGACGATGCCCGCCGCCACTATTTCACCCGCAACCTGCATGACCACGCGCTTGCGGCCGTCACCAACGTCCTGAGCGACAGCCCGCCGCATCTGGAGCGCGCCGTCCACTACGACCGGATTTCGCCGGAGCTTGCCGCGCGACTCGACGGTATGGCGCGGGAAGAGACGATGGCGATGCTCCTGAAGCTCAACAAGATCGCCCACCAGCTGGTACAGCAGGATCCGGGTGGCGACGGCCGCTGGATCACCGGCGTCTACGTGATGAACGAGACCGTCGCGCCTGATGCCTCCACCGGAGCCGGGGAGGGCAAGCCATGACGCCTCCCATGCTTTCCAGACGCCAACTCCTGCTCGGCAGCGTCGCGCTGCAGCTCTTCGGCGCCCTGCCTGCCGACGCCCGCGGGAAGAGCGGCGGCAGCAATAGCGGCAACGGCGACCATGGTATCGGCGGCTCCGGACTTTCCGTGCATGGCGGAGAGAACGAGGATCACGGTATCGGCGGTACCGGCATCGTCGGCACGATCCAGGGCTTCGGCTCGATCATCGTCAACGACGTCCACATCCCCTTCACCCGCAGGACGCCCGTCACGATCGACGGCAAGCGGGTTTCGACACGGGAGATGCAGATCGGCCATGTCGTGCGCGTCCTCCTCGACGGACGCCGGGCACGGCGGATCAGCATCACCAGCGAGGTACAGGGCCGCATCGACCGGATCGGCTCCCGGAGCCTATCGATCCTGCATCAGCGGGTTGCGACCCACGGGCTCGACACGGGTTCGCTGAAGGTCGGCGATGTCGTTGCGGTCTTCGGCATCCGCAAGCCTGACGGCAAGATCGTCGCGCGGCGGATCGAGCCACGCCCGGCGGGCGCCGGACAGCATGTGCGCGGCGTTGCCGAGCCGAGAGGCGCCGGCGTTGCGATCGGCGGTCTGTCACTCGGGCCACGCTACTTCGGTATTGTTGGCCGTCCGGCCCTGGTGCGCTTCCAGACTGTAGCCGGCTTGACGGCTGTCTCGACGGTCGCCGTCGAGCCTCTTGTCCCGGGGCTGAAACGCGGCATCGTCAATGTCGAGACCTATGGCCGACAGGGCAGCAGTTCGCTCGTGCTGGGGATCGGCCGTTTCCCGCCGCGAGGTCCGATGCGCTTCGGTCCCGGTGGCCATGCCTTTGCCGATATCGCCGTGCGTGACGGCGGGCGGCTGATGGATCCCCGCAAGGGCATGCGGACGGATTTCGGTCCCTCCGGAGGTCCGGGTCCGAATGGTCAACCCGGTGGTCCGCCGCCTGATGGGCGCCCCTTCGACGGTTCGCAGTTCAATGGCCCTGGTTTCGGACCTGGACCCGGTAGCGGCCCACCGCCTGGTGGTCCGCCTCCGGGTGGCCCCCCGCCGGGCAGTGTCGGTCATCCCCCCGGCGGCTTTGGCGGACCCGGTGGCTTCGGCGGGCCGGGCGGTCCGCCGTCGGGCCCCCCTGGACCAGCGCCCGATTGAGGCGCTTGCGGAAGCGTCCGCTAATTGACATATGGGAAAAATTCCCATTTATTAGAGATGCGATTCTGAAATGCTTGCTTTGCCGCGGCAGCAGTCGCCGGCCGTCCACCTGCGCAACCCCAAGCTGGTAGACGGCCGCCCCGTTTTTCATGCGTTTGTTTCAATCAACCGTTGACGGATGCGATTGCCGATGGCCGATCGAGAAATGATCCAGGCGTATGCCATGCGTTTGCTGGCAATGGGTAACCCCAAGCGACTGGAAATCCTGGCGATCCTCAACGAAGAAGAGATGAGTGTCTGCGATCTGGCGGAACAGCTCGGCATGGGCCAGTCGTCGCTGTCGCAGCATCTGGCTCGGTTGCGGCAGGCCGATCTGGTCACCACACGCCGCGAAGGACAGCTGATCTTCTACCGCTCGGCCCGTCCCTGCCTTCTGGAATTGCTCAAGAATTTGTCCCGGCAGTTTTCCGCCCCGCGCACAGCGCCGGCCGTTCGACGATAGGATCCATCATGCTGAGATTAGACGAGCAGCTTTACGGACAATATGACGAGATCCCGCCAGCGGTGGTCACCACCTGGGAGAACCGCGAGGCGATCCTGCAGATGATGCGGGACGCGGCGGGTCTCAGCCAGCGGCTGCAGCGACTCTGGGAGCGCAGCGGCTCCGTCGGCCGCCTCTCACAGGATCATACCGATGAGATGGCGCTGCTGCTCGCCCGGCTCGGCGATCTCGGCAGCGCCCTGCAGCGCCTGGATTGATTGCAGCGATGCCCCGTATAGGGCATCGCTGACACGCGATCACCCGATCTTACGGCACCTTGTTGCCGGCAGCGCGGAACAGGCGGTACCATTCTTCTCGGGTCAGATCGACATCCGAACCTGCAACACTCTCGCGAACGCGCGCGGCCTTGGTGGTGCCTAGGACGACCTGGATATTGGCCGGATGACGGGTGATCCAGGCGACCGCGATACCGGTCAGCGTCACGCCGTATTTGGCGGCCAGTTCGTCGAGCACGTCGTTGAGCTCGGCAAAGTCCTTGCGATCGCCGATGAACACGCCGTCGAAGAAGCCCTTCTGGAAGGGCGACCATGCCTGAAGCATCATGCCGTTGAGGCGCGAATAATCGAGGAGGCCGACATCGCGCGAGATCGACTGGTCGAGACCGGCCATGTTGGCGGCGACGCCCTGTGCGATCAGATTGGCATGGGTGATGCTGAGCTGGACCTGGTTGAACAACAGCGGCTGCGTCACCGCGGTCTTCAGGAGCTCGATCTGGCCCGGCGTATGGTTGGAAACGCCGAAATGCTTCACCTTGCCGGCCTTGTGCAGCGTCTCGAAGGCGTCGGCCACTTCTTCAGGCTCGACCAGCGTATCCGGGCGGTGGAGCAGCAGCACGTCGAGATAATCGGTTTTCAGCGCGGCAAGCGAGCCGTCGACCGACTGCAGGATATGTTCGCGCGAAAAGTCGAACCAGCCGCGGCGAATGCCCACCTTGCTCTGGATGCTGATCCGCGAACGATCGCCCGCCGACAGTTTCACGGCCTCGCCGAAGCGCTTCTCGCAACGGTGGCGCTCGCCGCCGTAGATATCGGCGTGGTCGATGACGGTCACACCAGCCTCGACCGCGGCATCGAACAGCCCGCGAATCTCGGCATCGGTCATCTCGGCGATGCGCATCAGGCCGAGGATGACGCTGGAGACGCTGAGCGACGTGTTCTTGACAGTATAGGTTTTCATGAAATCTGGACCTCGTTGAGCATAGAGGGAACGACCGCAATCTATCGCGGCCAAAAACGAAAACTCTCCTCCGTCAGGACTGCCTCCCACAAGCGCCCTGACAAACGGCCGCTCCTGAAGCGCGCCCGCGACGTAGATAGCACCTCTGGCGGCGCGATCGAATCTTTTTATCGGGATGCCGAAGGGGAGGTTGCCGCGATCGCCAAGGCCGATCGGGGAATTCGACGTCACCACAAGCACTTGAAGAACTGCTCCCGCCATATTGACCTGCGGTAGCAGCAGACATTAAGACCATACTAACCATGGCGGCATGGGATCGACGAAGTGGCCCGCTTCTGAACACATTGCTGTGTCAGAGGCACTTTTGAAACTGGATGACTCCATGACAGAAAAGCCGATTGCGCCGCTCCTTGCCTGCCTGATGTTCCTGCTGCCGCTGGCAGCGTGTTCGCATACCGAGCCGCTGGAAACAGTGGCGGTCACGTCTTCCGTGCCGAAGCCGGCTCCGATGACGGATCAGTCGGTTATCGCCGATGCTGTCGGCAATGCGCCAGTCGGTGCGAGTACCCTGGCCTGGGCCAATCCTTCGACGGGCAGCGCCGGTGTTATCGAAAAGATCGACGCTGCAGGCGATGGTCCGGACGGATGCCGGCGGTTCGTGACGAGCAGCCAAAGCCTGGAAGGCACGACGCGGTTCGATGGCGTTGCCTGCCCCGCCGATGGTTCCTGGAAGGTAACCGGGGCGCCGGGATTGCACTGATCCCCGACGCCACCACTCCGGCGCTGTTTACGCTTTCCCCGCCACTTCATACCGTCCACGGCTGAGGCTCACCACACTTGCCACGGCAGCGCAGGAGCTGGCCGTGAGGATTGCCGTTTCGAGCGCAATCGATATCGGTAGCAGCGTGAAGATGATCGACATCGAGATCCCGCCCAAGGTCTGACCGAGAAGCCGTGCCGTGCCCTGCATGGCGCCAGCCGCGCCGCTCCGGGCCTTCGGTGCCGACAATAGCAGGATCCGGTTGTTCGGGGTTTGAAACAATCCGAAGCCGAAGCCCGAAATCACAGTGCCCGTCAGGAACGCGATGGCATGCGGGTCCGATGGCGCAAAGCCGATGATCAGAAGACCGAGCGCCAGAAGAGCGCCGCCGGTGGCGCAGAGCCAGGCCGTCTTGACGCGGTTGGCGAGGCGGCCGGAAATCGGCGCAATGATGGCGGTCGCGATCGGCCAGGGCATCATGTAGAGGCCGGCGAGAACCGGGGACATCCGATAGCTGTGCTGCAGGTAGAAGGGCAGGGCGATGTAGCTCAGCATCTGTCCGCTGAAGCAGCAGACCGAGGCGATGACCGCAACTCGGAAAGCCGGTTCCGCCAGAAGATCGGTCGGGATGATCGGCGTGCGGCTTCCGCGTTCGAGACGCAGCAGGGCGGCAAGGCAGGCGAGTGCGGCGGCGATCAGGGCAATGCCGGCAACCGGCGCGGTGGCGATCCGTTCGGTGCCGCAGAAGAACAGGATGAACATCAGTGTGTTCAGGAGCAGCGCCCTGGTGTTCAGCGGGCGATCGGCGCGCTCCATCTTCCCAAGCAGCCGCCCACCGATCAGAACGATAGCGCCGAGCGGCAGGTTGACGGCAAAGAGCCACGGCCATTGCGTCACGGAGAGGATCGCACCGGCAATGCCGGGGCCGGCAGCCGCCGAGATGGCGATAACCATGGCGTTGATGCCGATGATGGGCCCAAGCGATCGTTCGGGCACGACGGCGCGCAGGTTCATCATCGCAAGCGCCATGATCGCGCCGCCGCCGAGGCCCTGCGCGAAACGGGCAACGACCAGAACGGGCAGATTGCCGGCAAGGGCGCAGGCCGCCGAGGCTGCGGTAAACAGCGCGACACCGGCGAGGAAGACCGGTCGGGCGCCGTAGATTTCTCCGAGCGCCCCGCAGGGCAGAATGGCGACAAGCACGGCCAGCTGATAGGCCGAAACGACCCAGACGGTGCTGCCAGCATCGGCCTGCATCGAGAGCGCGATCGACGGCAGGGCGACATTGGCGATCGCGCCGTCGAGGACGACGAGAACGATAGTCGACAGGATCAGCGCGACGGCAATCCGGCTGCGCGCCGACTTCAGGCCGGGCTCATCGGCGACGGGCATTGTTGAAGCGAGGGACATCAGGACACTCCCTTTGGTTTCCATGCCCGATAGCTACGCTCTGCGGACGAGTTGCGCCAGGCGCAACGAAGTAAAAGTACCGTTGCATCAAGCGCCATTCATCAATATCGTCCAGCCATGACGGAAGTCGATCTCAATCTGCTGGTCGCTCTGGATGCCCTTCTGAAGGAGCAGAGCGTCTCGGCCGCCGCGCGCCGGATGAACCTCAGCACCTCCGCAATGAGCAGAACGCTGTCGCGCCTGCGAACCGCGCTGCGCGATCCGATCCTGGTGCCCGCCGGCCGCGGCATGGTCGCCACCCCGCATGCTCTCGCCATCGCCGCAGACGTCCACGCGCTGAAAGAGGCTGTAGTCAGAGCGCTGAGCCCGGCGGCAACGCTTGATATCCGCGAGATCAGCCGCGACTTCACCATCCGCGCCAACGAGGCCTTCGTGCTTCTCTACGCCGCGACCTTGAGCGCTGCCGTCGCCGGTGCTGCGCCGGGCATCCGCCTTCGCTTCGCGCCGCGATCGGACAAGGACGTGCACCCCCTGCGAGAGGCGGCCGTCGATCTCGATATAGGGGTCTTGCCCGCCGATGCCGGCGAGCTGCGCTGCCAGACGCTGTTTGAGGACCGCTATGTCGGTGTTGCCAGACACGGCCACCCCATTCTTGACGCGGGCAAGCTGACTGTCGGCGCCTATGCCGCCTGCGGCCATGTCGTCTTCTCCCCACAGGCCGATTTTGCCGGTCCTGTCGACAGGGCCTTGGCAGAGCTTGGCGCCCACCGCGAGGTCAAGCTGATCGTCCCGAGCTTTCCAGCGGTGATTGCCGTCGCCTCGACATCGGATCTGATCGGCTCGATTCCGAAATCCTATCTGAGATCGGCCGCCGCCGACCAGATCGCGACCTTCGACCTGCCCTTTGTCATGCCGGGTTTCGATATCGTGCAGGCCTGGCATCCGCGGATGGATGCCGATCCCGTCCATCGCTGGCTGCGGGCGCTGATCTTCGAGACATTCCGCTCGATGGGCTGATCGCCCGGTCAGGGCGTCGATGCGTTCGTCGCGCTCGCGCCGTCTCCATCCACGAAGTCTTCGACCGCTTTGATATACTGGTCGGGGTCCTGGTAGATCGCCAGATGGCTGACATCCTTGAGGATGACGAGCTTGGCGCCCGGGATGGCCGAGGCGATGTAGCGGGAATGCTCCGGTAGGATGAACTCGTCATGATCGCCGACGACGATCTCGGTTGGCACGGTGATCTTGCCGAGGTCGGCGGCCGTGTAGTTGGGCTCGGTGGCCCAGAGCTTTTGGATCGCCGCCTTGAAATTCGAGAAGTCATCCGGCGTCGGCGACAGGCGCTTGTATTCCGTTTCGTCGCGCGCGCCGGCGGCGGTCAGCGCCGTCATGTCGGGGTCGTCGTTCAGGCCGTCGGGCGTGACATTGGCCGCGTGGGCGAAGAGTTTCGCCAGATGATCCGGGTGGTTCATGGCGATGTCGAGGCCGATGATCGCGCCGTCGCTCCATCCCACCAGCGAGACCTTCGGCTCCTTCAGCTTGTCGAGCAGGGCCACATAGTCCTCGGCCATCATATGATAGGTATAGGGCGCATCGGTGCGCGTCGAACGCCCGTGGCCTCTGCTGTCGGCGACGATGACTTCATGATGCTCAGAAAGCCGCGGCACTTCGAAGCCCCAGACATCCCCGGTTCCCATGCCGCCATGCACCAGGAGGATCGGATTGCCCCGGCCCTTGCCGTAGATCGCATAATACATGCGAATGCCGTTCACATCCGCCAGGCCGCTCTCGTCGGCGACAGGCATCGGCGGAGGAGGGGTGAAGACCTGCCACTTTTCGGCAGCATGTGTCCCCTGGACCGATGCAAGATGCATCAAAACGGCTGCTAATTTTGACAATGCGTGTCGAAGCATGACAGGTATCCGCAAAAGCGAGGTTTTTATTAACCTACTGCAATCTCCATGCCACGGGCGAGCCCCCGCCGCATCACCTATCGCTGATGACTAAGACATTCCGATGCGCTACCGGAGTGCCGTTCTAGGAATTGTCGCATCGGGCGACGCACAGGAGGCAGCAATGCCGGCAAACGACCTGAACGACATCCGGTATTTCACCGCTGTCGTCGCACATGGCGGCTACGCGGCGGCAAGCCGCAATCTCGGTATTCCGCGCTCGAAGCTCAGCGTCCGGGTCCAGAAGCTCGAGGACGAGCTGAGCACCCGCCTGATCGAGCGATCGACGCGCAATTTTCGTGTCACCGAGATCGGAAGAGACTTCTACGAACGCTGCGTGGCGATCCTTCAGGCCGCCGAGGATGCGCGAAATGCGGTGATCAGCGCGCAGGAGCGCCCGAGGGGTCTGATCCGGCTCGGATGCCCGATGCCTTTCGTCGATCTCGTCGTGACCCGCACCATCCAGAATTTTCTGAGCCGCTATCCTGAGGTCTCCGTCCAAGTCGTCGGTGTCGAGCACAACAGTGACCTGGTCGGCGAAGGCATCGATCTCGAAATCCGCTCCAGCCGGGAACGCGAAACGCAGTCGAGCGTCGTCATGCGGCGGCTGGCTAAGGCGTCGTCGGTCCTGGTCGCAAGCCCGGCCTTTCTCGAGGAGGCGGGCGCGATCACCTCGATCGCGCAGCTCGAAGACCTTCCGCTGCTGACGGCGACAAGCCTCTACGACGAAGATACCTGGCAGATGACGGGCCCGAACAAGGAGGTCGCGATCGTCAAGAAGCGGGCGCGTCTCGCCTGCCGCAGCATTCCGGCGGTGCTCGCCGCGCTGCGCTCGGGTCTCGGCATCGCCATGCTGCCGGAGATAACCTGCCGTGACGATCTGGCGGCCGGCCGTCTTGTCCGCATCCTGCCGGACTGGAGCCCGGCGGATGAGGAAGTCTATCTCGCCTTTGCAACGCGCAAGGGCAACTCTCCCGCGGTTCGCGCGCTCATCGACTTCTTCGTCGAGAATGCCGAATAGGGAACACCCGGCTTCAGGCTTAAGCCGAAGGACCAAGGTGATATTGCCGGCATTTGGATAGATAGTGACAGTGCAATGCGTGGCGCTTCCGCCTGACGCGGAGCGCTCCGGCGCCTTGAGTGCAGCGTTTGGTGGCGAGTACCCGATGACATCAGAGCCCAGTGGTATCAAGGATCACATCCTGAAAACGATCGACACGATGGAGACCCTCGGGTCATCACAGGATTTCGGTGTCCGCAGGAAGTTCAACAGGATGATCGGCGATCAATATGAGGCGCTGATCGCGCTCAGCGCCTCCGAACTGCGCGAGATGGCCGGCGATCCCTCGCCGGATGATTTGTGAGGCATGTCATGAGACGGCTCATCGTATCGGAAGCCCTGACGACCCTGATCGTGCTGACGCTGCTCATCGGCTTTGTGCTCTACGACCATTCCGAGCCCGGCGGCTTCCTGTCGATCCGGTGAAAGCAAAAACGGCCCGGCAGGGCCGGACCGTTCCATGTCTTCACGAGATCGCGCAGGTCTTACCAGGACGCGATCAGCGCACCCTTGAACTGTTCGTTGATGAACTTGCGGATGCTTTCGTCGTGGTAGGATTCGACGAGCGTCTTGGCCCAGGGCGCATCCTTGTCGGCGGCGCGCACGACGATGACGTTGGCGTAGGGCGACTTTTCGCCTTCGATGGCGATCGCGTCGGTCTTCGGGTGCAGGCCGGCTTCCATCGCGTAGTTGGTGTTGATGACGGCAGCGTCGACGTCATCGAGCGAGCGCGGCAGCTGTGCGGCGTCGATTTCGGCGAAGTCGATCTTCTTCGGATTCTCGACGATATCGGCAACCGTGACCTTGATGCCCGGGTTTTCCTTGAACTTGATCAGGCCCTTGCTGGCGAGAACCAGAAGCGCGCGGCCGCCGTTGGTCGGGTCGTTCGGGATAGCGACGGTGGCGCCTTCCTTCAGCTCGTCGAGGCTCTTCACCTTCTTGGAATAGACGCCCATCGGGGTGGTTATCGTCGTGCCGATGCTGACGAGATCGAACTTGCGGTCGGCGATCTGGTT
>Ga0102589_1002171_pt1 | contig 23576 bp, 20 predicted proteins | sample AraplaMF_Col_mLB_FD_76858 | JGI IMG/M metagenome (GOLD analysis project Ga0102589, IMG submission 76858) | Arabidopsis root microbial communities from the University of North Carolina, USA - plate scrape MF_Col_mLB | ecosystem: Host-associated > Plants > Roots > Endosphere | place: USA... | reverse complement strand
CAGCTGCTCGGGGTCCAATTCTGTGCCATGTCACTCATCTGCTTCCCCATCCGGTTTACCCCGGATGCCTGCCCGTTAAAGAATGCGGCGGCTTATAAACCTTTCGGCTCCCCTTGCCTAGCGCATTCGGCGCCGTGAGGAGAGTTCCATCGGCGGCTCGCGATGCCACGAGCTTGACACGGAAACCGGCGTTAAGGCGATTTATACCATGCCGCTTTCCATCTACTTTAGATTTCTCATGTTAGGCGTACCCTAATAATGTAGGGGTTCAGCATGGGTATCCTTTCATCCGCTTTCCTGTCGGACCGATCTGGTAATTTTGGCATCATGACGGCGCTTTTGATGGTACCGTTGGTCGGCTGTGCCGGTCTGGCGCTGGATTATGCCCATGCGCTGAGCCTGCGTACCGAGCTCTATACCGCCGCCGATGCCGCAGCTGTCGGCTCGATTTCCGAAAAATCGGATGCGGTGGCAGCTGCCATGACCATGAAGGGCAACGGCACCATTTCGATCGCCAAGACGGATGCCCGCAGCATCTTCTTCTCGCAGATGTCCGGCGAGCTGACCTCGGTGCCGGTGAATTTGAGCATCGACGTCACCAAGACGGCCAACAAGCTCAATTCGACGGTCACCTTCAGCGCCTCCGTACCCACCACCTTCATGCATGTCCTCGGCCAGGACTCGATCACCGTATCGGGCACGGCGACGGCGGAATATCAGACCGCCTCTTTCATGGATTTCTACATCCTGCTCGACAATACGCCGTCGATGGGCGTCGCCGCGACCCCCACCGATGTTTCCAAGCTGGAGGCCAAGACCGGCTGCGCCTTTGCCTGCCATCAGATGGACAAGAGCGTCAACAATTATACGATCGCCAAGGACCTCGGTGTGGCCATGCGCATCGACGTGGTACGCAAGGCGACCCAGGCGCTGACCGATACGGCCAAGACGGAGCGTGTCAGCGCCGACCAGTTCCGCATGGGCGTCTACACCTTCGGCACCAAGGCCGAGGATGCCAAGCTGACGACGATCTCGAATCTCACCTCGGACCTGACCCAGGTGAAGAACTATACCGACGCCGTCGACCTGATGACCATTCCCTATCAGAATTACAACAAGGACCAACTCACCAGCTTCGACAGCGCCATGACGCAGATGAACACCATCGTCGATACGGCCGGCGATGGAACCTCGAATATCAGTCCGGAAAAAATCCTGTTCTTCGTCTCGGATGGTGTCGGTGACAGCTACAAGCCTTCGACATGCACGAAGAAGACGACCGGCGGCCGCTGCCAGGAACCGATCGATACGTCTTTCTGCAGGCCGCTGAAGGACCGCGGCGTCAAGATCGCCGTGCTCTATACCACCTACCTGCCGCTGCCGAGCAATCCTTGGTATAATGACTGGATCAAGCCCTTCCAGAACGAGATACCCACGCGCATGGCCGCCTGCGCCTCGCCCGGGCTCTATTTCGAGGTGTCGCCGACCGAAGGTATCGCCGATGCCATGAAGGCGCTGTTCTTGAAAGTCATCCGCGCGCCGCGCCTGACGAGCTGAGCGACCGCGACGGGAGCCCTCTATTCCGGATCAGACGCGCTGACCGTCGCGGATGCGGTAGCTCGGCGCATACATGGTCACCAGCTCTTCGGCGGCCGTCGGATGCAGCGCCATGGTGCGGTCGAAATCGTCCTTGGTGCAGCCGGCCTTCAGCGTGATGCCGATGATCTGCGCCATCTCGCCGGCGTCGTGACCGAGGACATGGGCGCCGACAACCTTGCGGCTTGCAGCATCGACGATCAGCTTCATGATCATCTTCTCCGCCCGGCCGGACAATGTGGCCTTCAGCGGCCGGAACTGGGCGCGGTAGACTTCCAGCTCCTGGTAGCGCTTGCCCGCCTCTTCCTCGGAAAGGCCGACCGTGCCGATCTCCGGCTGCGAGAAGACCGCCGTCGGAATGAGGTCGTAATCCGGCTTGGTCGGATTGTTCTTGTACTCGGTCTCGACGAAACACATCGCCTCGTGGATCGCGACGGGCGTCAACTGTACCCGGTCGGTGACATCGCCGAGCGCATAGATACCATCGACATTGGTGCGGGAATAATCGTCGACGATGACGGCACCGCGCTCGTTGAGGGCAACGCCCGCCTTGTCGAGCCCCAGCCCGTGCGTATTCGGATCGCGGCCGAGCGCCAGCATGACGACACCGGCGTTGAGTGTGCCGTTCTTCAGTGTCTCGATGACAAGGCCGTGCTCGCCTTTCGTCACCTTCTGCATCACGTCCTGGCAGAGGATGCGGATGCCCTTGGCAACCATCGCCTCGTGCAGACCGCGCCGCAGATCTTCGTCGAAGCGCGAGAGGATTTCGGTGCCGCGATAGATCAGTGTCGTCTCGACGCCGAGACCGTGAAAGATATTGGCAAATTCGACGGCGATGTAGCCGCCGCCGGCAATCAGGATCGATTTCGGCAGCTCTTTCAGATGGAAGGCCTCGTTGGAGGAAATGCAGAGCTCGTGGCCGGGCAGCGCTTCATGCGGGTTCGGCCTGCCGCCGGTCGCAATGACGATGGTCTTCGCCGTCACCGTCTCGCCGCTCTTCAGGAGCTTGATCGTGTGCGCATCGAGGAGTTCGGCTCGCGTCTCCAGGATCTCGGCATTGGCTCCGGCAAGCCCCTTCTTGTAGAGCCCTTCGAGCCGCGCGATCTCATTGTCCTTGGCGGCCACCAGCTTCCTCCAGTCGAACGAACTTTCGCCGACCGTCCAGCCGAAGCCCGCTGCATCCTCGAAATGTTCGTGGAACTGCGAGGCATAAACGAAGAGCTTCTTCGGCACGCAGCCGCGGATCACGCAGGTGCCGCCGTAGCGGTATTCCTCGGCGATTGCCACCTTCTTGCCGAGCGAGGCCGCAACGCGCGCGCTGCGCACGCCCCCCGAACCGCCGCCGATGACGAAGAGGTCGTAGTCGAAGGATGGCATGATGATCTCCGGAGGGAATCGCTGGATGGGTGGTTCACATATAGGAGGGAGGAATAGAAAAACAAAAGCCCGGACGATGCCGGGCTTTTGCGAAAGGTGAAGGCGTCCTTACGGCTTGGCTGGTGCCGGTGCTGCGGCCGGTGCCGGGGCAGCCGGTGCAACCGGGCTGTCGGTGGCCGGCGGCGGAGCCTTGATGACCTTGGAAAGCTGGGCATTGCTCTGCTTTTCGAGGTCGCGGGAAATGCCCTGCGCCCAGATATCGGCAGCCTTGGCGGTTTCGCGCGAAGCGACCGGGCCGTCGCGCAGCAGCTTCTTGCCGACGTCGGAATTGTAGAAGTCGGCGATCGCCTTCAGCTCTTCGACCGAGAAGGCCTTGGCATAGGTCAGAGCCGCTTCCTTCTCGAGGTCGGCGCGGCGCGGTGCCAGAGCCAGCGCCTGCGCGTCGACAGTCGCACTGATGACATCCTGATAGTTCGGCGAATCCTGGATGAGGCCGGCCTTCAGGCGCTCGGCCAGACCCGGCAGGATATTGTCGTACTGGGTGGTTGCGCCGATGGCGTCCATGGCCGCGCGGGCAGCCTTGAGCTGCTCTTCGGAAGCTTCCTGCGCTCTTGCGGCAGAGCCGAAGGCAAGCCCGGAAAGAACGATGGTCGCAGCGGCGAGACGGCCAAGACCTGCAATGTTCATCATGAGTTTCTATGCTCCTGTTATCTGTTTGCCTGCAGCGTGCGGGCGCCTGCAGGACCGGCAATGATCGCAAGCGCCGCCATATTGATGAAAAGCCCGTGCTCCACGACACCGGGTATGGAATTCAGTTCCCTCGAAAGCGCCTCTGCATCAGGAATGCGGCCAAAAGATGCATCGATGATGTAGTGTCCGCCGTCGGTGGTAAACTCTCCGTCACCGGACTGACGCAGCGTTAATTCGCCCGAGAGACCAAGGCGCGAGGCGGTTCTTTCGATCGCGATGCGCGTCGAAACGAGGCCGAATGGATTGACTTCGATCGGCAGCGCAAAGGCGCCGAGCGTATCAACCAGCTTGCTTTCGTCGGCAATGACGATCATCCGTGTCGAGGCCGCAGCGACGATCTTTTCTCGCAGCAGCGCACCGCCGCCGCCCTTGATGAGCCTGAGGCCCGGATCAACCTCATCGGCGCCGTCGATGGTGAGATCGAGCTGCGGCAGTTCGTCCAGCGATTTCAGGGGAACGCCAAGTTCGACGCAGAGCCGCGCCGTGCGCTCGGACGTCGGAACGCCCTCGACCTTGAAACCGGCTGCCACCTTTTCGGCGAGCACACGGACGAATTCCTCCGCCGTGCTTCCCGTCCCGATTCCGAGGCGCATGCCGTATTCGACGTGGACAAGCGCGGCCTCGGCGGCCTTGATCTTCATTTCGCGGGCATCCATGCGCCGCCAGCTCCTGATGTTGCGTTGGATGTGCTGTTTACACGGCTCGTATTGCAAACGAAAGCCAAAATCATCGTCCTGCGATTGAAAGCCACCCGTTTCGGCTGCGTCTTTTCTATCGGCCGTCCTGGCGTTGCTTTTCGCCCGTTCATCGCCTACTCCCGGACGATCCTACTCCGCAAAGAGGCACCACTTTGACCCTCGCTTCCGAAAATGCCGGCCAAGCTCTGTCTGAGAATAAGGCCCTGGTTGTCTTCGATCTCGACGGCACGCTGCTCGACACCCATGTCGATCTGGTCGAAAGCCTGAACTATACGATTGCCGCGCTTGATCTTGCGCCCGTCAGCTATGATGACCTCACCCATCTCGTCGGTCAGGGTGCCCGTGTGATGATCGAACGCGCCTGCAAGCTGCAGGGCCACCCGCTGACATCAGAGGAGGTTCCGCCGCTCGTCGAGCGTTTCGTCGCCCATTATAATGCGAACATGCCCGGTCATACCGAGCCCTACCCCGGCCTCGTCGCTGCCATGGACCGCCTAAAGGCATCGGGCTACACGCTTGCGGTCTGCACCAACAAGCTGGAAGGCCTTGCCGTCAGCCTGCTGGAAAAGCTCGGCCTGACGCATTATTTCGACGCGATCACCGGCGGCGATACCTTCGAACACCGCAAGCCCGACGCGCGGCATCTGACCGGCACGATCGAGCGTGCTGGCGGCGATGTTGCTCGCGCTGTGATGATCGGCGACAGCATCAATGACATTGCGGTGGCGAAGAATGCCGGCGTGCCGTCTATTGCTGTGCCCTTCGGCTATTCGGATGTGCCGCTTTCGAGCCTCGATCCGGATGTGATCATCACGCATTTCGATGAGCTGACGCCGGAGCTGGTGGAGAGTTTGCTGCGGGATTCTGCGGCGAAGGTTGCGGTGTGAGGCATTCGACCAGTTCTCGTCCCCACGCCGTCGTTAGGCACCAGTCGCGTAAATTTGCTGCCGTTACCGCTGGTAACGGCATGCCGCGGCTGGTCGGCTTAGAAACCTGTGTTTGGCCCGGCCCCTGCCTAATTCCAGGAATTTAAGCCGGCATCCTTCTTCCCGACCATGACGCGAACCGAGTTTGCGCCGGCTTTGTTCCAGGTCTCACAAACTTCCTTGCCGCCATCCAACTCCTTCCAGGTGCGGCAAAACTTGTTGCCCTTGATATGCCAGGTGCCGTCTATCTTAATGATCTTGCCGTCGGCGGTCTTGGCTTCTCCATGAGCGCTCCCGTCTTTCGAAACGACGAGCTCGCCACTATAGCCTTCCTTCAGGCCACCCAGTGTGAGCGTCTTGCCTTCCTTCAGCAGAGCCGTCAGCTCTTTGCCGCTCATCGCGCTCGCCGCCAGTGCCGACGCCGCAAACAATGTCAGCGCTGTTGTTGCAACCAAAAATCTCATCCGGCATCCCTCCCCGATATCATTCCAATATATTAGCGCATACGAAAACAATGTCATGGAGCAAGAAAGCTCGGTATCCGGAAATGAAAACGGGCGGCCCGAAGACCGCCCGCCGAATTGACCATCAAACGCAGATCAGATCTGAGCCCCGCGCGACTTCGTCGTCGCGTCAAACGCCTTGTCCACGAAAGCATCGCGGCCATAAACGTCGTCAAAATATTCGATCACGCCATCCTTGTTCGGCCAGGCGGTGAAATAGGACACATAGACCGGGATCTTCTGCGGCACCTTCACGGCATGGTTCTGGCCTGTTGCAATCTGCTTCGCCACATCATCGACGGTCGTGCCGAGAACGGCGGCTGCCATGGCGCGCGGGTCTGCAAGACGCACGCAGCCGTGGCTGAGCGCACGCATGTCACGCTTGAAGAAGCTCTTCGAGGGCGTGTCGTGCATGTAGATGGCATGGCTGTTCGGGAACAGGATCTTCAACTCGCCGAGAGCATTGTCGCTGCTCGGCGGCTGACGCACCGAGATATTCTGCGTCGAGCCGTACCAGTCGACGCTGGAAGACGGAACGGCATGGCCGCCGACTTCGACTTCATAGCCCATCTGGTCCAGATAGTTCGGGTCGGAGCGCAGCTTCGGCAGCATCTCGTTGATGATGATCGACTGCGGCACGCCCCAGAACGGGTTGAACTCGACCGTTTCGATCTCGTCGTCGAAGAAATAGGTCTGGTTGTTCTTGCCGCCGACGACGGTGCGCATCGCAAGCTGCTGCTTGGAGTCGTTATAGTAATAGGCCATGAAGGCCGGCTGGTTGATCATCACATAGCGCGGGCCGAGATCATCGGGCAGCCAGCGCGCCTGCTCCATGGCGACGACGAGCTTGTCGACCTTGGAAGCATTGGTGTCGCCGCCGGTCATGGTGCGCACGGTCGCCTGGCCGATCACGCCGTCAGGCTTCAGGCCGCGCTCCTTCTGGAAGTCCTCGACCAGTGACACGATCTCGGGCGAATAGTCGCTGCTGCCGGCATAGGCCGAGAAGGTGGCCGCATGGGCGGTCCTCAGCTCTTCCGAACCATGCTTCTGGATCGCCTTGACGATATTGGCCACTTCCGGCGAGCTGTCGCCCGGACGCAGCAGGCTGTCCAGCGAAATGGTGATCTGTTCTTCGTTGCCGCCGTCAGCCGTGCGCAGCTTGGCAAGCTCGGCCTTCAGCGCCAGGAACTGCGTGCTGTCAGGGTTGCGGCTGGAGAGATAGGCGGCAACGTCCGGGCTCAGCCGGGAGAGCTTCAGCACCGGATCGAGCTTGACGACCTTGCGCTGGAAATCATGGTAGCCGGAGAGCTTGTTCGGGTCGACGCGGCCGCGCGTCGTATCCTGCACGTAGGCGAGAACCTTGGAGGAAAGCTCCAGTTCGAACTGCGTCAGCGCCCGGTCGCGGAGATCAGGATCCGGATTGGCCGGATCGATGGTCGGCTCGGACACGGCATAATCGGCCGGGTCGAGGCCGACGCTTGCCGCATCGGCGAGCACGCTGAGAGCGGCCTTGCCGTGATCATTGACGCCATTGCTGGACACCCAGACGAGCGGGTTCTTGCCGCCGCCGTAATAGGCCTGCAGGGCCTTGGCGACATCGGCATTGGCGCGAACCTTGGCTTCCGTCAGGAAGTGGCGCTGCGGAGCGCCGTCGGTCGTGGCTGAGCCGGAGACGTCCGCGACCGCGCCGGTCACGACAGGATCGGCAAACTTCGTCGTATCGACGAGCAGCAGGGTTTCGGCCTTGTAGGTGTAGTAGCGCGGGCTGGAAACCTTCGGCAGTGCGGCTTCCGGATCGATATCGCCGCCAAGGCCATTACGATTGCCGGGATTGCCGCGAATAGGAGCCGAGGGGTCCATGAAGATGGTGCTCTGGCCGCTTCTCGCCCGGTCGCCACGCAGCATGTCCATCAGCGTATAGGCATGCGCAGGAAGCGCGCCCAGCACGCAGGAAAGTGCCAATGCGGAAACCGCGCTTTTCAAAACGAACTTCATCTTGTTATCCAGTCCCAGTATCATGCTGTTGTCGAGCAAAAAGGCTCTGATCAATTCTTCCAGAATTCCCGGCAGCTGCGGCCCATTCATCAGAAACCGGCCCGCGCCGCCAGCGCTTTCAGCCTCAACTTTGTGTGACGGGGTCGAACGCAGCGCCGCGCAGCAGTTCACACAAAATTATGAAATTATTAGTTAATTTTTTACCGAATTTTCCGCATCGAGAAAGTGCACTTTCTGCCGCTCCTTGCATTAATTTCCCGGCGTGGCCGAAAAAACACGCCTTTGGCAGCCCTGAATGGCGATGCAAAACATGAGAGCCGTCTTCAATATTTCGTATGGCGTCCGGTTTTCTTGGCAAGCGTTCCACCCTATAAGTCCCTCATCTTCAAAGACTGCCCTTAACAGCATGTGACAGGAAGGCACGAAGCCATGAGCTCCACCCGCACCGAAACCGATACATTTGGCCCGATCGAAGTTGCCAGCGACCGTTATTGGGGCGCGCAGGCGCAACGTTCTCTCGGTAATTTCAAGATCGGCTGGGAAAAGCAGCCGCTCTCGATCGTGCGTGCGCTCGGCATCGTCAAGCAGGCGGCGGCGCGCGCCAACATGGCGCTCGGCCAGCTCGATTCCAACATTGGCAAGTCTGTCGTGGATGCCGCCCAGGAAGTGATCGACGGCAAGCTGAACGACCATTTCCCGCTGGTCGTCTGGCAGACCGGTTCCGGCACGCAATCCAACATGAATGCCAATGAGGTGATCTCCAATCGTGCGATAGAAATGCTCGGCGGCGTCATGGGTTCCAAGAAGCCGGTACATCCGAACGATCACGTTAACATGAGCCAGTCGTCGAACGACACCTTCCCGACGGCAATGCATATCGCCTGCGCAGAACAGATCGCCCATCACCTGCTGCCAGCGCTGAAGCACCTGCATGCGGCGCTTGACATGAAGGTCACTGAATTCAGCCACATCATCAAGATCGGCCGCACGCATACGCAGGATGCGACGCCGCTCACTCTCGGCCAGGAGTTTTCGGGTTATGCCGCGCAGGTGGGCTCGGCCATCAAGCGGATCGAAATGACCCTGCCCGGCCTCTGCGAACTCGCCCAGGGCGGCACCGCCGTCGGCACCGGCCTCAATGCGCCTGTCGGCTTTGCCGAAAAGGTCGCCGAAGAGATCGCCGTCATCACCGACATGCCCTTCGTGACCGCGCCGAACAAGTTCGAGGCGCTCGCCTCGCACGATTCGATGGTCTTCTCGCACGGCGCCATCAATGCCGCAGCGGCCGCCCTCTTCAAGATCGCCAACGATATCCGCCTGCTCGGCTCCGGCCCGCGCTCCGGCCTCGGCGAACTGGCGCTGCCGGAAAACGAGCCCGGCTCCTCGATCATGCCCGGCAAGGTGAACCCCACCCAGTGCGAAGCGCTGACGCAGGTCTGCATCCACGTCTTCGGCAACCACGCGGCGCTCACCTTCGCCGACAGCCAGGGCCATTTCGAGCTCAACGTCTATAACCCGATGATGGCCTACAACTTCCTGCAGTCGGTGCAACTGCTCGGAGACGCCGCCGTCTCCTTCACTGACAATTGCGTCGTCGGCATCGAAGCCCGCGAGGACAACATCAAGGCCGGCCTCGAGCGCTCGCTGATGCTGGTGACCGCCCTCGCCCCGAAGATCGGCTACGATGCCGCCGCCAAGATCGCCAAGACGGCGCACAAGAATGGTACGACGCTGAAGGAAGAGGCGCTGGCGAGTGGGCTGGTGACGTCGGAAGAGTATGACGCGATCGTGCGGCCGGAGACGATGATCAGCCCGAAGTAACCTCTCCTTTCGTCATGCTCGGGCTTGTCCCGAGCATCTGCGACGGTGGATATGTAGCAGATACTCGGGACAAGCCCGAGGATGACGTCGAGTAAGGAGACGCACCTCGACAACCAGTGGCCGGTTCTGCCGGCTTTTTTATTAAAGCGGACATCAGCCTTTTGTTTTAGGGAAACCGCTACGAATGATTGCTTGCGTAATCGTTTTATTCTCTATTCCTAGTTCACTAGCTATCACTCCTTTCTTCAAAGAGATCAAAGTCTCGATAAATTCCGGATAGGTTTGCCCAGTGTGCTTAGGAGCTTGCAACCCCAGCAGTTTCTCTGCGGCCAAATGGCCAAATAACAGGGAGTTTCTAGGTAGCTCATCGTAAAGCGCCTTTAGATGTTCAAGGTGCTTTTTAATGTCCAGCTCTTGGCGTGTTGAGTGACCGGTTTCAACACGACTATTAATTATCTGCTGCAATTCATCGTATGATGCTTCGACGGTTAAGCCGTCTCTGCGGTAGTAAACCGCGGTATCTTTGAGGTCAGTTGTCCCTTTATTGGCAGTGTAAGGTATGTACTCAGGCCTGTAATCTATAATGAGTGCCTGAAATTTCTTCCCCTTGATTTTCTCGTAATCCGAAGTTTCGTAGAAAAAATCCCAAGTTGTAATTTGATCCATAAGTGCTGACGGCAATAATTTTCGAAGTTTATTTTGTACGTTCGCTTTATCTTCAAATTCAGCTAGGCCTATAGGCTCAAGCGATTTATCATCTTTTTCTGCAACCCCAAAAATCAAACATGACGGGCCTGTATTAGAAAATCCGAGTATCTTCTTCGCGAGTTCGTGTGTTGGAAGCCATTGTTGTTTGAAATCCGCATAACGTCCCTCGCCAAGATGACCTGCAAGCACTTTGCGGAAACTTTCTCTGGAGGGATCTTCGAAAAAATGTGCGAAGATTTCTTTTGCGCCGCGTTCTGTGGAAGTATTCTTTTTCGAGTTCACTGAGATCACCAAAATTAATTTATCGCCGCATCGGCTGGTTGTATTTGCATACCTCAAGGAAACTCGCAACGAAGCGTAGAGATCTCGTTTAAATTCCGCTGAAGTGAAGCTGAACGAATCCGTCTCATCCAATAAGCGCCGCGTCATTTTCGCCACCAATCCCACACACCTCCCCAATTGATTTTACCCCCATCCAGATTTAGACCGGTTCCAAACTATCCCACCAGAAAGGTCACTTCGATGGCTGACGATCTCTTTCCCCTCGGCGCCGACACCACCCCTTACCGCAAGATCAGCAGCGACCATGTCTCGGTCGACAGCTTCAAGGGCCAGGAGATCCTGACCGTCGACCCCGAAGGCATCCGCCTGCTCGCCGAAACGGCCTTCGCCGACATCAACCACCTCTTGCGCCCCGGCCATCTGAAGCAGCTCGCCTCGATCCTCGACGATCCGGAAGCGACCGATAACGATCGTTTCGTCGCCTATGACCTGCTGAAAAACGCCAATATCGCCGCCGGCGGCGTGCTGCCCATGTGCCAGGACACGGGTACTGCGATCATCATGGGCAAGAAGGGCCGTCGTGTGTGGACCGAAGGCGGCGATACGGCAGCGCTTTCGAAGGGCGTGCTCGATGCCTATGAAAAGAAGAACCTGCGTTATTCGCAGCTCGCCCCCATCAGGATGTTCGAGGAAAAGAACACCAAGAACAATCTGCCGGCGCAGATCGACATCTATGAGGAAGGCACCGACAGCTACGATTTCCTCTTCGTTGCCAAGGGCGGCGGCTCCGCCAATAAGACCTTCCTCTTCCAGGGCACGCCGTCGCTTCTGACGCATGACCGCATGCTGGACTTCCTCAAGGAGAAGATCCTGACGTTGGGTACGGCAGCCTGTCCCCCCTACCATCTCGCTGTTGTTATCGGCGGCACCTCGGCCGAGATGAACCTGAAGACCGTCAAGCTCGCCTCCACCCGCTATCTCGACGAGCTGCCGACCGAAGGCTCCGAAAACGGACACGCCTTCCGCGACATCGAGATGGAAAAGGAAATCCACAAGCTGACCCAGAGCCTCGGCGTCGGCGCGCAGTTCGGCGGCAAGTATTTCTGTCATGACGTGCGCGTCATCCGCCTGCCCCGTCACGGCGCCTCGCTGCCGATCGGCCTCGGCGTTTCCTGTTCCGCCGACCGCCAGGCCAAGGGCAAGATCACCCGCGACGGCATCTTCATCGAGCAGCTCGAGACCGATCCATCCAAGTACATGCCTGATATCGACGAGGCGAAGCTTTCCGAATCCGTCGTGCGCATCGATCTGAACAAGCCGATGGCCGATATCCTCGCCGAGCTTTCCAAGCACCCGGTCAAGACGCGCCTGTCGCTGTCAGGCACGATCATCGTTGCCCGCGACCTTGCGCATGCCAAGATCCGCGAGCGTCTGGAAAAGGGCGAAGGCATGCCCGACTATATGAAGAACCACCCGGTCTATTATGCCGGCCCTGCCAAGACCCCTGCCGGTTACGCCTCCGGCTCTTTCGGCCCGACGACCGCTGGTCGCATGGATAGCTATGTTGACCAGTTCCAGTCCTTCGGCGGCTCGATGGTCATGCTCGCCAAGGGCAACCGCTCGCGCGCCGTGCGCGAGGCCTGCAAGAAGCATCAGGGCTTCTATCTCGGCTCCATCGGCGGCCCGGCCGCCCGCCTGGCGCAGGACTGTATCCGCAAGGTCGATGTGCTGGAATATCCCGAACTCGGCATGGAAGCCGTCTGGAAGATCGAAGTGGAAGACTTCCCCGCCTTCATCGTCATCGACGACAAGGGCAACGACTTCTTCCAGGAACTGAACCTCGGCTGAGACCGGCTGCTGGCTATCGCACCGAAGCCGTCTCGGCCGGATCGATACTGGCCGCCGTCATGGGCTGAACTACGGGTCTTTCCATGGCGGCGATATCGGATGCGCTGAGAATATCCTCCGCCTTCACGCTGGCGAGGATATCCGTGCTGAAGATGCCGTTGAAGAAGCCGGTCTGCTGTAAAAGAAAAGCACAGCCGGCAATGATGGCGAGCGCAAGTATGGCGGGTGACTTGTGGCGAGGCGATTCCATGATCTCATGCCTTCGAGTGGAGACCGCGATCCGGCCCCCAAAGATCCTGTCTCTTGAGACCGAATCTGTCACCTCGCCCTGCCCGCCAGTAGACCAGACCAAAGATACCGACCGTCAACAAAACGAAAACAATCCCTAAAAAGAGAAAACGATTGAACTTTTTTGGAGCACCTCGCGCATAAGAGGTGTCTCCGTTACAGTCGAACTTACAAATATTTGAGAAAAATCATAGGGCTGATCATAGTATTGATGCCTATCAAACTTATCGTATGTAATCTTTGGTATATGTGGCTTTAATCTTTTCCCAAGAAATCTAAGCTAACAAGTAGAAGATTGCTTAGGAATTGGATGAGGAGTTGCCGGAATGAATACGGCCGTTGCGCCCAAGGTGCAGGTTCCCGATGTGGCGGGTCAGATCACCTATGCCATGCGCTCCATGGGCGTTGCACCAATTCCCCGCAACTACGAACTCTTCTATGAGGCCTATATTGGCTCCAACCCGGCGCTCACCCGCGACCTTGCCGCCCTCGGCAGCCAGGCGACGCAGGCCGAGATCGATGCGCTCGGCGCCCAGCATTGCGCCCACACGGCACCTGCCAAGATCTTCGATGATGCGCATAGCCGCATCGCCGGCGAACTGGAAGGCTTGCTGAGGGTGCTTCGCCAGGAGCAGACATCGCTCGAAAGCTACAACAGGCTGCTCAACGAGACCTGCAAGCGCATCAATTCCAAGAGCACGAGCAGCGCCGACCTCATCGAAAACGCCATCGACCTTTTGACCCAGGCAACCGGCGATACGATCACCCACGGCGAAAAGACCGTCGAAGATATGGTCCAGCGCTCGCAGGAGATGGACGAGGTCCGCAAGGAGCTCGATGAATACAAGCGCATCGCCAATACGGACTCGCTGACGCGCCTGTCCAACCGCCGCGCCTTCGACGACCGACTGGCCGCCGTCTTCAACAATCCGGCGCTGCGCCCGGTCACGGCACTGCTGCTTGCCGACATCGACAATTTCAAGAAGATCAACGACACCTATGGTCACCCGGTCGGTGACAAGGTCCTGGCAACGGTCGCGTCCGTCATCCGCACCAACGTGCGCCGCGACGTCTTCGTCGCCCGCACCGGTGGCGAGGAATTCGCGCTCATCATCGACGGCAATACGCTCGAGGAAGTGACGGCGATCGCCGAGCGCATTCGCCGGACGCTGGAATCCACCCCCTTCAAGAATTCCCGCACCCGCGTCAATTATGGCCCGGTCACGGTCTCGATCGGCATCTGCATGGCCTCGCACGCCGGCGATGCCGGTGAGCTCTACTCCAAGAGCGATATCGCCCTTTACAGCGCCAAGAACGCCGGCCGCAACTGCACCGTCGTCTATGAGGACGGTATGCAGAAGGAATTCACCAAGAGCTGGCTGATCTACAAGTCCTGATCATGGGGCGGTAATAGAGAGAAAACCAAATACATCAGTCGGCGGCCGGAAACGGCCGCTTTTCTTTTTGAGTTAAAGCATATCGCGCAAAAGTGCGCAGGCCTGCCCTCAAACCACCTCGATCCGGAAATCCGTGCCTTCCCAGCGCTGCACATCCGTCCAGAAGATCGTGAAGTCGATCGTTCCGGGGCCGAGCGTCTGCGTCGGCAGGTCGAAGACATGCATGCCGAAACCGGTGTCGCGGCACGGGCTGTCGGTGGCGCTTGTCCAGCCGTCGGTGGACCAGCGCACCCGCGCGGGTGACGGCAGTTCGATGCGCAGCTCACGGCCCGCCGGCATCTGGTCGCGCCTGGCCGTCAGCCGCCAGGAAAACGGAGCCGGCGCCGGCTTGGCTGCGACATAGCGGGCAAAGGTCTGTGGCGGCCTGTCGAAGATCACGCCATCGCGTAGCGACCGCAGCAGCTTGATATGTTCGGCATGCGCCCAGACCAGCGGCATGGCACTGCCCGAGGGTCGGCCGAGGAAAAGCTCGCGTTCCGGCACGTCCTCGCTGTCCCAGATCTGCTCGGGCAAGAGCCCGCCTTGGCTTGCCGAAGCTTCCAGCGCGGCGAGCATGCGCCGCGCTTCGTCCGCTCGCCCGGCGGCGAGTTCGTAATGGGCGCGCTCGCCTGTCAGCAGCGGCCAGAGCCTGCCGACACCGCTCCCGGCAAAGGGCGCGCCGCCGATGCGCTCGCCGTAGCCGTCGTCATTGTAGCGATACCAGTAGGGACCGGCCGGAAGGTCGCGGCGCAATTGCGCATCGATCGCAGCGACCGTACCGGTGATGCGCGGATCGTCGGCGGCCCTCAGGCCAAAGCGCACCAGCGCCAGCGCATCCGGGCTGATCAGCAGGTCCGCTTCCAGCACCTCCCCGCCGTCTTCGCGATTGCGGATCGGAATGAAGTCACGCCTCAGTGACAGGCTGCCGTCCGTGGCCGAGGCGATGCGCACGTAATAGCCCTCGATGCCGAGGCTGCGCGACAGTTCCGTATCGCTGGCGTAGGTCCATTCTTCGATGCGCTCGTTCCAGCCATCGGCCACCTCGCGCAGATAGCGCGCGGCATCCAGCCGCCCAGCCGCTTCCACCGCATCGGCGGCCGCAAGCAGCCCGGCGATCTCGACGGCGAGCGTGAACGGCGAATAGCCGGCATCTTCCTCCCAGCGATCCTCCTCGGTGGTGGGACCGTTTCTGACGATGTAGCCCGCTGCCGCCTCGATCATGGGCAGATAGCGGCCGGTCTCCGAGGCACCGACCGCGCCCGATCGCAGCAGCATGTCGTAGAGCAGGATGGGAAAGGCCGTCTCGTCCATCTGGATGCCGTACCAGTAGGGCCTTCCGTCGAGCCATGCATTCTGCACCCAATGGCCGTCCGCCTCCTGGATGACAGTGAGATAGTCGAGCACGGAGCGCGCGTCAGCGGTAGCGCCTGCGGCAAGCAGGCCGCCCGCCGTCTCCACCAGGTCGCGCGTCCAGACCAGGTGATAGCCGCCAAGGTCGTCATCGCTCTTGCTGAAACCCCAGGGGATAGAGAGACTCGCTATGATAGCGCCCGACGCATCGTCGCGATGGGTGGCGAGCACGCCGGTACTGACGCGGTAGCGGTTCAGCTTATCAGGATCGTGCGGCTCGTCCAACGCAAGCAGCCCGGCCTGCCACTCCCGCCAGCCGTTGCGATAGTGCTTCAGTGCCGGCTCGGCGCCCTGCTCCAGGCTGAGAAGGGTGCGCAAGGCTGCCTCCTCCGGCTGCGTGCCGAAGCCGATGGCGATCAGCACCCTTCCCTGGTGAGCTTGGCCCTGGTCAGCTTGGTGCTCTGCCTGGATGTCGAGCGTGCCTGACAGCGCGACATTGCCCGAGGTGGCGCGGCAATATTCCTGCTTCAGCCCCTCGCCGCGCGACAATGTCTGCCAGCCGTCGGAAAAGCCGACATAGCCCACCGAGCGGGCAAGCCAGGGCACCGACGCGGCAATCGCCAGCGACCGCCCGGAGCCTTCGGCAAACAACATCGGCCTGCGCTTGAAATCGGCATACCAGCCGGTGTTGTCGCCACCGCCATTGACCAGATGCGGGGCGACGAGCGCATGCAGCCGGTAGTCGGAGAGATTGCCTATCAGCGCCTCGAAGCGGATGTCCTGCAGCACCACTTCGCGTTCCGGATCCGAAAAGATGGTCTTGGTGATGCGATAGCGGCCGTCGCGGGCGGTATTGACGAGGCGGAAGGCCGGAATACCGTCCTCGATCGCCTGCACGCTGTGATCGGCATCCCGCTTTTCCTCGGAGAAATAACCGTCTGCCGTGACGATGAAGCCGAAATCGCGCACGCAGGCCATATCGAGTCGTGGTGCGTAGATCTCGTTGAGGATGCCATGGCTCGCCGTGAACCAGACGCAGCTCGCCGAATTGACTGATGTACCGACCGCGCTCTTGTCGCTCGAGGTCCAGCGGGGTTCGATGCCCGGCGCCCCTGGCGGCACGACGGAACCGGGTGGCAATGTCGGAAAGGCCAAGTGCAGTTCCTCCGCTCAGGCTGTGCTCTTCATCGAGCGCGACATCCTGAGACGAAATTAAGTGATCCGCAATATACCGGCCTTGACAGTTGCTGCCGATCTTGTGCCGGATAGGATCGCGCGGGGAGCTGAAGCGGGCATTGCCCGGGAGGAGCGTCAGGCATGGCTGACATGACGGAAGCATCTGAAGCAAAACAGACAAGCGAGCGCAGCAAGCCGAAGGCGATGGAATCTGCCAGCCGTATCGTGCTCGCCGTCGATATCGGCGGTTCGCATGTAAAAGCGGAACTCAGCAGCGGCAGTGAGCGACGCTCGGTCGTTTCAGGGTCCAGGATGACGGCGGCCAGGATGGTGGACGCACTCGGCGATCTCACCGCCGATTGGCACTATGACCTCGTCGCCATGGGTTATCCCGGCCCCGTCGCCGCTCATCGCCCGGCGGCCGATCCGTTCAACCTCGGGCCGGGATGGAAGGGTTTCGATTTCGAAACAGCCCTCGGCAAGCCCGTGCGCATGGTCAACGACGCGCTGATGCAGGCGATCGGCAGCTACGAGGCCGGCCGTATGCTCTTCCTTGGCCTCGGCACCGGGCTCGGCTCGGCGATGATCGCCGAGAACGTCTGCATGCCGCTCGAACTGGCGCATATGCCCTACAAGAAGGCGACCTTCGAGGATTATGTCGGCGAACGCGGCCTGGAGGGCCGCGGCAAAGGCAGATGGAGAAAATCGGTCTTCGACGTCGCCGATCGCCTGAGTGCCGCCCTGCTGCCCGATTACATCGTCATCGGCGGCGGCAATGTCGAACGTCTCAAGGAATTGCCGCCGAAGTGCCGGCGCGGCAACAATGACAACGCCTTCCGCGGTGGTTTCCGGATCTGGCTGGACGACAGCCTGCGGCTGTGAGCGGCACGCGAACGGGTAAGCCTGATGGCCGATTTGGGCCGGAAGCTGAATTACGACCTGATCAACCCCAAACCAGTTTCGGCTCCGCCCACCCGATAAGACAGCCGCAGGCCGGTGTCACTGGTCGTTGACCACGAGGCAGGCCATCGCGTGCTGCTCCCCGGCGAAACCACGCCTCGCTCCAGCCGTCAGGTGGCAAGCTGCAGCAGAATCGCACTTGCGGCCATCAGCAGCACGACGATCCATGGCGGCGCCTTCCAGACGACCAGCAGAAGGAAGCCGGACAGGGCAAGGGCAAAATCGGTCGATGTGAGGACCGCGCTTGTCCACACCGGATTGTAAAGGGCCGCACCCAGCACGCCGACCACGGCTGCGTTTGCGCCCCGCATGGCCGCCTGCGCCAGCGGATAGGTGCTGAGCCTGTCCCAGAAAGGCAGGGTGCCGAGCAGCAGCAGAAAGCCGGGCAGAAAGATGGCGGCCAGAGAGATGGCTGCGCCAGCGATACCGTTGGGAGACGGCCCCGTCACGGCTCCGAGATAGGCCGAAAACGTAAAGAGCGGACCGGGTACCGCCTGTGCAACGCCGTAACCGGCGAGAAACGCGTTTTCCGAAACCCAACCCGACCGCACGACCTCTGCCTCGAGCAGCGGCAGGACGACATGTCCGCCGCCGAACACCAGCGCACCCGAGCGATAGAAGGCATCGAAAAGGCGCAGCCCCTGCGAATCCATGATGGAGGCGATGAGCGGCAATCCGAACAGCAGGAGCAGGAACGCCAGCAGGCAGGTGACGCCTGCAGAGCGCGATATTCCGAACGAAAAACCTGTCCGTTGCTCGACCGCGGCCCCGCGGCAAAGGACGAGCCCTGAAACGGCACCCAGCACGATGGCTGCGAGCTGACCGAGCGTCCCTCCTGCTGTCACCATGAAAATCGCGGCCAGCGCGATCCCGGCGCGCGGCCTGTCGGGTGTCAGCGATCGTGCCATGCCCCAGACGGCTTGTGCCACGACCGCCACGGCGACGAGCTTCAATCCATGCAGCAGGCCCTGCCCGGCAGGATTGTCGAGCGCGGTGGCGGCGGTCGCGAAGATGAACAGGATCACGGCGGACGGAAGCGTGAATGCGCTCCACGCCGCAAGCGCCCCCAGCGGCCCGCCGCGCAGCAGGCCCATGGCAAAGCCGACCTGGCTCGATGCGGGACCGGGAAGAAACTGACAGAGGGCGACGAGATCGGCATAGCCCTTCTCGTCGATCCATTTGCGCCGCGTCACGAGCTCGTCGCGGAAATAGCCGAGATGCGCGATCGGTCCGCCGAACGACGTGAGGCCAAGCTTCAGGAAGGCGCCGAAGACCTCCGCAGGCGTACCTGCCGATGGAACGGCCGTCTTCTCCTCAGTCATTTCCTTTGCATCCACGCCGATATACCCCATTGTGCCGATCCATATCCTCATCATCAATGACAGCACGATGACAACAGGTGATTTTCGATGTCAGTCGAATAAGCCGTTGCAGATCTTGTGGCGGCACGGATCAGGCAGCCTGACGGATCCGCGTTCGTGCGGGCAGCGTCATGGCGATGACACCGGCCATGACGCAGGCAAGACCAAGGCCTGCCGTGGATGACAGCGTTTCGCCGAGGAAGACGACACCGATCGCGACGAATGCTTCGATGCGGGACGAACTATCGATGGAAAAGAAAGACTTGCGGGACGCGCTTGGGTCATCGCGCGCCCGCAAAGCCTCCGATGCACTTGGCCCAGTCACTGGGCAGCGAGCGGAGCCGCTGGAGCCGCACGCGTCACCGGCGGCGGGTTCCACTTGCCGATCAACGCGCTGCCCTTTGGCGCGTAGAGCCTCATCGTCAGATTATACGGGCCGTTCGGCGCCGGCAGCCAGTTCCATTCCTTGTCCTTGCCGGGGCTTTCCGTCTGGAAATAGAGGTCGAGCGAGCCGTCGGCGTTGAACTGGAACGGCATCCAGCTGCTGACCGCGAAACGATTGAGCGGATTGGCGACCTGGAAGCCATCGTTGTCATAGAGGGTGACCGACCAGAAAGCGTTGACCGGCGGAATGTTCTCCTTTTCGAAATGGATCGTGTAATTGCTTCGTCCATCCAGCGGGTCGCCGGTTTCATCCGCAAGGTTCAGCGGATAGATGGCGTCTTCAGGCAGATTGGCGCCAAGCCCCTGTTGGGCCACGATCGCCCGTTTCAGGTAGTAATTGCCATAGACGCCCATCGTGTCGGTGTTCATCGACCAGCCGTTCGCGACGCGTGCAAGGGTCTTCAGCTTCCAGCCCATGAGCGCCTGCCCATCCTGCGGCGCCGTCTTCAACGCCTTCTGGACGACAGGATCGGCCTTGGAGAGATCGAAGCTCTTGCCGGGCTCGATGCCGATCCGCCGCATGCGGGCAATGATCGGCTGATCGGTGCTGTGCGGCGGATGAAGCTTCAGGAGTTCGGCAGCGTAAGCGAAATAATCTTCCGCCGAAGCCGTATCGGCCTGCGTCTTCGGCGGCGTCTTCATGTCGACGGAAGGGTCTATCTTGACCTCGGCCGGCTTGGCGTCTTTGCCCCACTGCGACAGCGGGGTGATCTTGTAGCCGTCCTGGACCTTGTGAACCGCCTCGTAGTCGTCAGGGCCATCGGTTTTGGTGCGGCCGATGATCCAGACATAGGGTGTCGGAGCATCGATCCGTTCGGTCCCATCAGGCAGCTTGAATTCGTCGAACCTGTCGCGAAGCTCGGGCCTCCAGCCGGGCGGCGCGATCAGGAAATTTCCGGCTGATGTTCCGGTCGTGCGCCAGCCCGGCGCGGCGAACACATCCGTCCACATGTCCATCATCGGCAGGAGGTAATAGCGGCCTCCGGTATCCGGTGCGGTAACCACCACCGGCTCCTTCGTCAGATCGAGCCAGCCGCTCGAATAGAGCGTGTCGAAATTCGGCCGGACCACGGCTTTCATGTCCGCCGTCGGAAACGCGCGGATATTGGTGAACCGGTTGGCCGGACCGCCGATTGCCCCCTCCTTCGGTTCCATGTTGGTCAATTGCTTGCGCGTGATATCCATCGATATCAGCGGATAAAAATAGACATAGGCTTCGATGCCGATCTGACGTGCTTCCTCTTCCGTCAGGGAAGCGGCCCTGACCTCAGGTGCGGCCGGAATGGCCATCGAAGCAATTGACAGAAAGACGAACGATATAGGCGTTCGCAACAGGCGTCTGATCCCAAACTGGATTGTCATGTGCGTTTCCCCCGGAACGAAATTAAGAACCCGGCAGGACCTCGATTGAGACAGGCGCATCTTTGGCGAGACCAAGATGGCCAAGGTAGTGGGGACCTGCTGAGCGACCCGAGCGAAACATAAGGGGCGTATATCCGGAAGTACGTTACAGTAAACGGCGCCGTAAATGGCCGGGATACAGAACTCTTTGATCCGGTGCAGGATATTGGCTTTCATTGAAGGCCCTTCCGCAAATGTCAGGTGAATGCCATAACTCGATTCCTGACACGGAGGAGGGCGATATGACTGAAATGACGGTTCTTGCATTTGCGCTTGTGGCATTCATCGGTATCGCCACACCCGGCCCGACCGTGCTTCTCGCCCTGACGAACGGCTCGAAATTCGGGGTGCGCCGGGCGATATCGGGCATGATCGGCGCCGTCATGTCCGACTTCGTGCTGATCGGCGCAGTCGCATTGGGTCTCGGTGCCCTGCTCGCCGCCTCGGAATTCTGGTTTACCGTCGTCAAATGGGTCGGCGTCTGCTACCTCGCCTTCCTGGGTGTCATGCTGCTGCGCTCGAAGGGAATGCTGGACGTCTCGCTGCGCTCTGAAAGTGGAAACGCATCCGCTTCCGCGGTGACGATATTCCTGAAGAGCTTTCTCGTCGCCGTCACCAACCCCAAGGGCTACCTGTTCTTCTCGGCCTTCCTGCCGCAATTCATCGATCCCTCGGGTCCGCAGGTCGAGCAATATGCCATGCTCGCGCTCGTCTTCGCCGGCATCGATTTCATGGTCATGTTCGGCTACGCATTGCTCGGCTCGCAGGCCGTCCGGCTGCTCAGGAAATCGGGCGCGCTCTGGCTCGACCGGATCTGCGGCGGCGCCTTGCTGACGCTTGCCGGCTCCTTGGCGCTCTATCGGCGGGCGAGCACGTAACTGCCCTCACCTGCCGATTTACAGCGAGTTTACGGTAACGTACTTATCCGAACTCTCCCGATCTGCATTCAATAGCCCCGAGGGGCGCCATTCCGGCGCCGCAGCAGGAGGGCTACGCATGCCTGGAATATGGAGACTGATTGGCGCGGCGGCGATCGTCGTCATCGCCTGGACGGGTGCGGCGAAGGCAGACACGATCAGCTATGCCGATGCGATCACCGTGCTCGCGAAGGATTGCGGCGCCGATATCAAGAAGCTTTGCAAGGGGCTGAACCTCGGCAATAACAGGATCGCCGATTGTCTCGCACAGAATGCGGGCAAGGTCTCGCCAACCTGCACATCTACGCTTGCGAGTGTCGCGGCATCGATCCAGAAGCGGGAGCAGGCGCAGACGGCCTACAGCAAGGTCTGCGCCACCGACATGGCGCGGCGCTGCAATGGCGTCGTCGGCGACGGCTACATTCTCGCATGCCTGGCCAAAAAGCAGAAAACGATCAGTGCCCAGTGCAATCAGACGATATCAGATGCAGGCTGGAGGTAAGGTCATGATATCCAGAAAAATCGCCCTCGCCGGCTTCACTGCCGCCCTCCTCTTGCCCGCACTTGCGCTTGCGCAGCAGGTGTCCGAACAGCGCATCATCAACGGCCTCGGAAAGCTTCAGGGGGCAGCGCCCATCGTCGACGTCGAACTGCTGAGACAAGAGGCCATGAATGGGTCCGGAAAACAGATGTCCGGCCTGCCGAACTGGAGCAAGGTCGCGCGCCTGCCGCAGATGGTGGTCGAGATCGACTTCGCGAATGATTCCGTTGCCATCGAGCCCGAATCCTACCGCACGCTCGGCATGATCGCCGATGCTCTGCACCATCCCAACCTCTGGGCCTACAAGTTCCTCGTCGTCGGCCATACGAGTTCGACCGGCACCGACCAGCACAATCTCGACCTCAGCCAGCAGCGGGCCGAAGCGATCAAGGAGATCCTTTCGACCACCTTCGCCGTCGATCCGAGTCGCCTTTATGCGGTCGGGGTCGGCGAATATTTCCCGATCGAGGGCTCGAAATCGGAAGCCGCCAACAACAGGCGCGTCCAGCTGTACAATCTCGGCGTTTTCACGCGCAAACCCTGAGAAAGAGAGCCATCGTGCTGCCGATTCCAATAGCCGGCAGCACGGCTATTTCTGGACAGGCTGGCCTGCTTCCGTGCGCTCTTCCATGCGTGCCACAAGCAGCGCCGCGCCTGTAAGGCGCCTCGACGTTAATGCAGTTCTTATGTTCCCTGCCCCGCAGCAATATCGATTTCCTATGGGCTTTTCGACAGACTCCCTCCTGCAATCCTGTCGATGACCTCAAGGAAGAAACCCATGTTCGGCCGCAGCGGCGTAACTTACCTGGCGCGTGAACGCGAAATCATCGCCGGCCCAAGCCGAATCCGGAAGACCTATCGGCAGTTTCTGGCGAGCCTTGTCGCGGCCGGCGTCCTTCTCGTCCTGCTGGCGGGTGCGATCGCGATTCGGCTGGCTGCGTAAGAGGCCGTTTTTAACCGCCGGTCCCGCTCGGTGCGCCGCAGCAAAATGCACCAACTGGTCGGCATCGGCCCTCTGAAAAGCCTGGCAGGCCTTGGCGCGTAGTATAATCCCGATAGCCGGCATAGGCCGCGAGTTTTCGCAGCTTTGCCGTCCGATCACCGCCCGAGCCAGCGATATTCCTCGATCGAAGCCTTGCCGGTCTTCTTGTCGTAAAGGCAGATCAGGTTGACGTTCTTGACTCGGCTCTTGCCCTTG
>Ga0102589_1002169_pt1 | contig 23587 bp, 25 predicted proteins | sample AraplaMF_Col_mLB_FD_76858 | JGI IMG/M metagenome (GOLD analysis project Ga0102589, IMG submission 76858) | Arabidopsis root microbial communities from the University of North Carolina, USA - plate scrape MF_Col_mLB | ecosystem: Host-associated > Plants > Roots > Endosphere | place: USA... | reverse complement strand
CGGTGGTGGTGCCGTCACCGGCGTTGTCGGAGGTCTTGGAAGCGACTTCCTTCACCATCTGCGCGCCCATGTTCTCGAACTTGTCGGCAAGCTCGATTTCCTTGGCGACGGAGACGCCGTCCTTGGTGATGGTCGGGGCGCCGAAGCTCTTCTCGAGCACGACGTTGCGACCCTTCGGGCCGAGCGTGGCCTTGACGGCATTGGCGAGCACATTGACGCCGCGCAGCATCTTGACGCGCGCGTCCTCACCGAAACGAATTTCCTTGGCAGCCATTTTCTATTACCTCAAAAGCGGAATTGGGGATGTGGAACTGGGATACGAAAGACGGGAGGCAGTGGAAGCGCGCGCTGCGCGACGTTCCCTGCCTGCTCCGGGCGCTCTTAGCCGAGCACCGCGAAGATGTCGTCTTCCTTGACCACCAGGAATTCGGTGCCGTCGAGCTTCACTTCGGTACCGCTGTACTTGCCGAACAGGACCTTGTCGCCGACCTTGACCGAAACAGCGCGGACGTTGCCGTTGTCGAGGACCTTGCCGGTGCCGACAGCGACGACTTCACCCTTGATCGGCTTCTCGGTGGCCGAGTCCGGAATCACGATGCCGCCAGCGGACATCTTTTCTTCTTCCATGCGCTTGATGACCACGCGGTCGTAGAGCGGCTTGATATTCATCGCGACAAATCTCCGAGGGATTTACGTAAGTTGTTGAACGGACAGCGAAACTGCGTGAATTTTAGCAGTCGACCCTGACGAGTGCCAATGTCAGGGACGAAGAAACCCGGCGAACCGGGACAGCGCAGGAGATTGGGGAGGCGCCGCGGGCTTTCAAGGGCGTCCAAACACGCGCGACAAAAAGAAAGAGCGCGCCCCCGGAGGAACGCGCTCTTTCTGGTACGGAGGTGGCTGTCCTGTGCTCGTCGCGTCCTGCGCACGGCCCCGAACCGACGCCTTGTCACTACCAACGCCCTTGTCGGCAGGAGCCAATGTTCACCGTTGCCGGCCCCTGGGGCCAGCGGCGGTCTGCTGACTGTTGGTATCACGCCGAGCGTGAAAAGCTTGAAACCATTGACCTTGACTGCTCAAATCGACGCGTACCGCTACCCATTGGACACAGCATTGGGTGAGTTTTGGTCACGTCGTGAATACCGGTATCAGTTGCCCAGAAGGCGGAGGCCTCCATGACACCCCAGCAGCGCATCCGCCTGGCACGGCGCCATTGCGGCCTGTCCCAGGCGGCCCTTGGCGCCGCAGTCGGGGTGCAACGCAGCGCCGTCGGCCATTGGGAGGCAGCGCGCGGCAAGTACCCGAGCGTGGCCCACCTGCGCGAAATAGCGATGGTGACCGGCGTGCAGTTCGAATGGCTGGCCACCGGCCGCGGCACCATGGGCCTGTCGGCCGATACCGCGCTGGACTCGGTGGCGGCCGCCGATGCCTTGCTGGTCGATGACCCGCTCGAGTTGCGGCTGCTGGCCGCGTTCCGCGAAGCGCCGACGCGCTCGAAGGCGCCGCTGGTCGAAGTGGTCGAGCAATTGGCCCAGCTGCGAACCGGGCGTGGCCCGGGTCGCACGCCTGCCCTCTAGCTGATCAGCTGCCGGACAGCCGCTTGACCGCGGCGGGCGGCAATGCGGCGCAGTCGGCCGCCAGCTCGAACGGGGCGGTCGCAGCCGCGCCGTCCATGGCCAGCTGCAGGCGCCTGGATCCCGGCGGCTGCTCGACCGTGGTCGCCCAGATCGCCCGGATCGTGCCCTGCATCGGCGGTTCGGCCTGCACGTTGCCGCCGGCGTCCACGTACTGCAGCTCACCGGCTGCGGCGGCGACGCCTTCGCCACTGGCCGCATCCAGCAGGCTCATCGATTCCGGCTGGCTCCAGCAGCTCATGGCGTTTTCGCAGCTCAGGTCGGCCAGTACGCGCGTCGTCGCGGTGCCGGCCACCACGCAGGCCGCGCGCACGCGGATGCCGTAGGCGGGCGACTGGGCCGCTGGCGCCGCGGGCAAGGCGGACGCCAGCGCAAGGAACATCACGGCCTTGGCGACGAGGGCACTGCGTGGGCGGTAGCGGTGGCGCATCTGGACTCCTGCGGCACGTCGGGGCGCCATGCCGGCGCCGGCAGCCTACGCCATTCGCCGCGACCGTGTGCGGGGCCGCTCCCGCCTCGGCGGGATTAGCCCGGCCCCGGGGCGGCAGCTACACTTGCGCCCCTCATGACCCCGTCCCCCGCCTCGTCCGTACGGCTGGTCCTCAGTACCTGCGCCGACCCCCAAAGCGCCGACGCCATCGCCAGGGCCCTGGTCGGCGAGCGCCTGGCCGCGTGCGTCAACGTGCTGCCCGGGGTGTCGTCGACGTACCGCTGGAACGACGCAGTCGAGCAGGCGCATGAAGTCCTGCTGCTGATCAAGACCACCGCCGACCGCCAGGACGCGTTGATCGCCCGGCTGCAGGCGCTGCACTCCTATGAACTGCCTGAGGCGGTTGCGGTCGAAGCCGTTGGCGGCCTTGCCCCCTACCTGCAGTGGGTGGCCGAACAGACCCGTGAAGATGATTGAGTCCACTGCCTTGATGCTGAGCATGTCCCGACTGCGCGGCGTGCTGCCGAAAATCGCGCTTCCGAAAATCGTGCTGCCGAAGATCATGCCGACCCTGGCCTTGGCCATGGCGTCGCTGCTGTCGACGCCTGCGATGGCGGCGATCAATCCCGACGACCTGCTGCCGGTGGACGAGGCGTTCGTGCTGCGCGCCGAAGCGCCCGCTGCCGACCGCATCGAGATCCGCTGGCACGTCGCCGACGGCTACTACCTCTACCGGCACCGCATTTCGGTGCAGGCCGATCCCGCCTTCGCCGCGCAGGCGCTGCAGTTGCCCAAGGGCAAGGCGCACGAGGACGAGTTCTTCGGTCACGTCGAGACCTACCGTCAGGCACTCACCGCGGTGCTGCCAGGCAAGCCGTCGGACACCGCGCCGCGGCAGGTCACGCTGAAGGTGCGCTACCAGGGCTGCGCCGACGCCGGCATCTGCTATCCGCCGCAGACGCGCAGCCTCAGTGTCACCTTGCCCGCCGCGGGCGCTGCAGCAGCACAGCCTGCCGCAGCACAGCCCAAGGTCGCGTTCGGCCCGGCGGGCGGCGGTGCGTTGCAGGGCGGCGGACTGCTCGCCGCCGATGCGTTGCCGCCGGAGCAGGCCTTCGGCTTCGAGGCGATCGCCGGCGACGGCAACACGCTGCTGCTGCGCTTCACGCCCGCGCGCGGCTATTACCTGTATCGCGACAAGACCACGCTGCGCCTCGATGACGCGGCGGCGAAAGCCGGCATCGCCCTGGGCAAGCCGCGCTGGCCGCAGGGCGTCGCCCATCGCGACGAGCATTTCGGCAATGTTGTCGTGTATTTCGACCAGGTCGAGTTGCCGGTCGCGCTGACGCGCAGCAAGGCCGATGCGGCCACGGTGCGACTGACGGCAGGTTTCCAGGGCTGCCAGACCGATGGCATCTGCTATCCGCCGATGACGCGGACGGTGGAGGTTGCGCTTCCTGCTGGCGTGGTGGGGGTGGCTGCTGCTGACGTGAAACCCATCCCCTCCCCGGCCCTCCCCTTGAAGGGGAGGGAGCAGAGCTCCGTTGCCCCTGCCGTTGAGCCCTCCCCTTCAAGGGGAGGGTTGGGTGGGGATGGGTTTGCCTCCAGGCCCACCGACCTCGCCGAAGACAGCCGCCTGGCCGCCTCCCTCGCCGGTCCCAACCGCTGGTGGGCGCTGGCGAGCTTCTTCGGCTTCGGCCTGCTGCTCTCGTTCACCCCGTGCGTGTTGCCGATGATCCCGATCCTGTCCGGGCTGATCGCCGGCCATGGCCCGGGCCTGGGCGCGCGCCGCGCGTTCGCGCTGTCGTTCGTCTATGTGCTGGCGAGCGCGCTGGTGTTCACCATCGCCGGCGTCGTCGCCGGACTGGTCGGCGCCAACCTGCAGATCGCCTTCCAGAACCCGTGGGTGATCGGTGCGTTCGCGCTGTTGTTCGTGGCGTTGGCGCTGTCGAGCTTCGGTCTATACGAAATGCAGTTACCGGCCGGCCTGCGCAACAAGCTGGGCGCCGTGAGCGACCACCAGCGCGGCGGCTCCTGGACCGGCGTGGCGGTGATGGGCGCGCTGTCGGCGTTGATCGTCGGCCCGTGCGTGGCACCGCCGCTGGCGGCCGGGGTGCTCTACATCGGCCAGACCCAGGACCCGGTGTTCGGCGGCGCCGCGCTGTTCCTGCTGGCGATGGGCATGGGCGTACCGCTGCTCGCCTTCGGCGTCGCTGCCGGCAAGGGTCTGCCAACCAGCGGCCCGTGGATGGTCGCGGTGCAGCGCGCGTTCGGTTTCATCTTCCTTGGGCTGGCCGTTTGGATGCTGTCGCGCGTCCTGCCCGGCACGGCGACGCTGGCGCTGTGGGGCGTGCTGTTGCTGGCAGCGGCGGCAACCATCGCGGTGGCCATCAAGGCCGCGCAGCGCTACGGCGTGCGCGTGCTCGGCTGGACGGCGGCGCTGCTGCTGGGCGTGGTCGGCGCGACGCAGCTGGTCGGCGCGATGGCCGGCAGCAGCGACCCGCTGCAACCGCTGGCCGGTCTGCGCGGTGGCAGCACTGCGCACGCGGCTGAACTCCCGTTCCGCAAGATCAAGTCGCTGGCCGATCTCGAGCGTGAAGTCGGCGCCGCCAAGGCCGCCGGCAAGCCGGTGATGCTCGACTTCTATGCCGACTGGTGCGTGGCCTGCAAGGAAATGGAGAAGTACACCTTCCCGCAGGCTTCCGTGCATGCGGCGCTGTCCGGTTTCGTCCTGCTCAAGGCCGACGTCACCGCCAACGACGATGTCGACCAGGCCTTGATGAAACAGCTGGGCATCATCGGCCCGCCGGCCACCCTGTATTACGTCGATGGCAGCGAGCGCCGCAACCTGCGCCTGTTCGGCTTCGAGGAACCGGGCCCGTTCGTCGCGCGCATCGGAAAGGCCAGCCGCTGATGGCATTGAGCGCCACCAGCAAGATCCTGCTGGTCGCCGTGGCCGCCGGCACACTCGGCGTCCTCGCCGGGCTCTGGTCCAACGGCGGGCTCTGGTCGAACGGCGGACCGCTGCTGCGCAGCGAAGTCGGCCAGCGCGCGCTGCAGACTGTGATGGATGCCAGCGCCCCGGCACCGCCGCCGGGGCTGGCGATCGCCCGCCGCGGCCAGGCCATCCCGGCCCTGCAGCTGCCCGGGCTGGACAGCAAGCCGGTGCGGATACCGGCCGACTTCCGCGGCCGCCCCATGCTGATCAACCTGTGGGCGAGCTGGTGCGGCCCCTGCATCCAGGAAATGCCCGAGCTCGACCGCTTCGCCGCCGCCCAGGGTGCGAACGGCACGCAAGTGGTCGGCATCGCGCTGGATGACGCCGCCGCGGTGCAGGCATTCCTGCAACGCATTCCGGTGCGCTACCCGATCCTGCTCGACCAGGCCGGCCCCCGCGATGCCGGCGTCCAGCTGGGCAATGGCAAGGGCGTCCTGCCCTACACCGTGCTGGTTTCGGCCGATGGACGGCTGTTGAAGCAGAAGATCGGGCCGTTCGAACACGGCGAAATCGACGACTGGGTCGCAAATTAGAGCGACCACTCAAACAACTGCTTAAATCCTGAGAACTTCGTCGATACGGTAGCGAACGTCTGGACACCCCGGCCGGCATCGCGCACACTGCCGGTCTTTCGAGCAGTCCGTAAGGAGCGTCAAGGGTCCGCCATGGCGAAGTTGTTGGTTCTGCACGGCCCCAACCTCAACCTGCTCGGCACCCGCGAGCCGGAGGTGTATGGCCACGCCACTCTGGCAGACATCGATTTCGACCTGCGCCAGCGTACCGAGGCGGCAGGTCACGCCTACGACTGCCTGCAGTCCAACGCCGAGCATGTACTGGTCGACCGCATCCAGGCCGCCCGCGAGGACGGCACGGCCCTGCTCCTGATCAACCCGGCCGCGTTCACCCACACCAGCGTCGCCATCCGCGACGCGCTGGCGGCGGTGGCGCTGCCCTTCTTCGAAGTCCATCTGTCCAATCCGCACCGGCGCGAACCGTTCCGCCACACCAGTTACTTCAGCGACCTTGCCCTCGGCGTGGTCTGCGGCTTTGGCGCCGACAGCTACCGCTACGCCCTCGACGCCGCGCTCAAGCGACTGGCCTGAACACCACTCAAGACCGCCGCCCCGTTTGACCCGGGACGGCCACCATCAACGACCCTGAGGCCCACCATGGACCTGCGCAAAATCAAGAAACTCATCGACCTGCTCGAGGAATCCAACCTCGCCGAGATCGAAATCAAGGAAGGCGAAGAGTCCGTCCGCCTCGCCCGCACGCCGCGTGGCGTCGCCGTGGCCGCGCCGGTCATGCACGCCGCCCCGGCCGCGCATGCCCCGGTGATGCCGATGCACGGCCCGACCGAAGCCGCCACCGGCGGCCACGCCAAGCCGCAGGCCGAACTGCCCGAGGGCCACGTCGTGCGCGCGCCGATGGTCGGCACGTTCTACGGCTCGCCGTCGCCGGACAAGCCCGCGTTCGTCAGCGTCGGCCAGGCGGTCAAGGCTGGCGACACCCTGGGCATCATCGAAGCGATGAAGATGTTCAACCCGATCGAGGCCGACGTCGCCGGCACCGTGCTGAAGGTGATGGTCGAGAACGGCCAGCCGATCGAGTTCGACCAGCCGCTGTTCGTCATCGGTTGAGACCAGCCATGCTCGATAAAGTCGTCATTGCCAACCGCGGTGAGATCGCGCTGCGCATCCTGCGCGCGTGCCACGCGCTGGGCATCCGTACGGTCGCGGTGCATTCCACCGTCGACCGCAACCTCAAGCACGTCGCCATGGCCGACGAGTCGGTCTGCATCGGCCCGGCCCCGTCGACCGACAGCTACCTCAACATGGCGCAGATCATTGCCGCCGCCGAGGTCACCGACGCCCAAGCCATCCACCCGGGCTACGGTTTCCTGTCGGAGAACGCCGACTTCGCCGAGCGCGTGGAGCAGTCGGGCTTCATCTTCATCGGCCCGAAGGCCGACACCATCCGCCTGATGGGCGACAAGGTCGAAGCCATCCGCGCGATGAAGGCCGCCGGCGTGCCGTGCGTGCCCGGCAGCGGCGGTCCGCTCGGCGACGACCCGGCCACCAACGTCAAGATCGCGCGCGAGATCGGCTACCCGGTCATCGTCAAGGCGGCCGGTGGCGGTGGCGGTCGCGGCATGCGCGTGGTCCACACCGAAGCGCACCTGACGGTGGCCATCCAGACCACCAAGTCCGAGGCCAAGGCCGCGTTCGGCAACGACATGGTCTACATGGAGAAGTTCCTGGAGAATCCGCGCCACGTGGAGATCCAGGTGCTCGCCGACGGCCAGGGCAACGCCATCCACCTGGGCGAGCGCGACTGCTCGATGCAGCGCCGCCACCAGAAGGTGGTCGAGGAAGCGCCGGCACCGGGCATCACCCCCGAGCAGCGCGCCGAGATCGGCAAGGTCTGCGTCGAGGCCTGCCTGCGCATCGGCTACCGCGGCGCCGGCACGTTCGAGTTCCTGTACGAGAACGGCCGCTTCTACTTCATCGAGATGAACACCCGCATCCAGGTGGAGCATCCGGTCACCGAGATGGTCACCGGCATCGACCTGGTGCGCGAGCAGCTCAACATCGCCGCCGGCCACAAGCTCGCCATCAAGCAGAGCGACGTGGTGCTGGAAGGCCATGCCATCGAGTGCCGCATCAACGCCGAGGATCCGGAGACGTTCATGCCGTTCCCCGGCCTGATCCAGCACTTCCATGCCCCGGGCGGCCCGGGCGTGCGCGTCGACAGCCACATCTACGAAGGCTATCGCGTGCCGCCAAACTACGACTCGATGATTGGCAAGCTGATCGTGCACGGCCCGGATCGCGAGACCGCGATCGCGCGCATGCGCGTGGCGTTGAGCGAGATGGTCGTCGACGGCATCAAGACCAACGTGCCGCTGCAGCAGCGGATCATGTCCGATGCCGGCTTCCAGCAGGGTGGAATGAACATCCACTACCTGGAAAAGCGCCTGAAGGAACAGAAGGAAAAGGCGCTGTCGATCGTGTGATCGGCGGTGTCCGACCGGAACGGAAAACGGCGCCGCGAGGCGCCGTTTTTTGTTGAAGCAGGATCAGCGCGCGCCGACCGTCGGCGAGGCATCCGCCGAGGCGTCCGCCGGGACGTCGCCCGCCTGCGCCGGCGCCTTCTGCTGGCTGCCCGGGATCGGATCGACGCCGGTGCCGGACGCCGGGTTGACGATCATCACGTACTCGCTGGAACCGTCGGGCCAGACCACCTTGAAGGTGCTGCCCGCCGGCAAGGTCGAGAACGGTGCACCGCTGCTGGCGCGATAGACCGCCGCCACCTGGGATGCGCCCGACATGCGCACTTCCTTGTCGGAATCCACCGTCGTCACCGCCACCTGGGAAAGATGCCGGTACTCGTCGCCGAGCACGTCGATCATCACGCCGGCCGCCGACACCGAATAGGTCGCGAACAACAGCACCCAGAAATAACGGCGCGCCTTGTCGCCGAATCGAAGCTTCTTCATCTTCCTGCCCTCTTCTCGCTCAGCAGCGAGTCGACCATTGCATTGACCACATCGACGCCCTGGCGCGGAATCGCGGCGTCGTATACGAAACTCGGGAAATCCAGCGTCGGATCCGTCGAGCAGATCCCGCCATTGGCGCAGTAGGACGTCATCAGCGAACTCTGCGGCCCGCAATCGAGCCCGAGCCGGCATGCCGCCAGTTGCCACGCCAGTTCGGAGAACTGCGTGCCTGATACCTCGTCAGCCAAGGCGACGCGTCCGCTGAAATTGATGCCCATTTCCGGCGACAGCGCGTTGTAGGCGTCGGGATCCTTCGATTCCCTGACGCGTTCGACGAGGTCGCGCACATACGCCTCGCCTTCCTTGACCGGCTTGCCCGACGCCATGAGCGACGCTTCCGCGGCCAGGCTGCCGGCCTCGGCGGCTTCGACGCGCTTGGCCACGATCATGCGCGGCGACAGATCGTCCTGCGGCACGAAGCGCGCGCAACGCCGGCTGATCCGCTCACGCGCCGCCACCATCGCCGGCGAGCCGCGCATGGCCATGTCGCGGATGACCTGTGTGTCGCGCGCGAATGCGGTGGGCGCCATCGCGTAACCGGAGCAGTAATCGTAGACGCGGCTGACCATCCACATCGCGTCGGCGTCGCCATCGCGCACCGCCGGTGCGAGCGACTGCATGTAGGCGAACAGGTCGTCGCTGCGCTCGAAGTCGACGCGGATGCGCGGCGCGTGCGCGGCCACGGGCGCAACCGAGATCGCCTGCGAAGGCGCGACGTCACTGCCGACCGACGGCTCTGCGACCACCGCGTCCACCGGACCCAGCTGCAACGTGCCGTCTGCGACAGCAGCGGAGCGACCGCCACGAACCCATGCGGCGCCGGCCACCAACAGGCCCACCAACAGGATGGAGACCGCCACCACCGCGACCGACACACGCACGCGCGTGCCCGGCCCCGCGTGGGGACGCGCCCTGAATCCTGTCTGCAGTGTGTTGGACTTCGGCATGCGGCCGGTTCGGCTAACAAGGCCGCCATTCTAGGGCATGACGTCTCCCTCACACGGTGCGGTCTGACTGAACGGGACGGCCCGATCCGACCCGGCGGACGGTCCGGGCGACCGGGCGGTCCGGCTTTACGGCGCCGGCCCCACCCCGCAACATGGCCGCCCCCCTTCCACATGCGCAGCCGATCGCGCCCGCCGCCCATGCCGTACCTCGAGCTCACCCTGCCCTGTTCCGAAGTCCAGCAGCCGCGCTACGAGCGCGCCCTGGAGAACGTCGGCGCGCTGGCGGTCACCCTGGCCGACGCCCATGCCGATGCCCCCGACGAGCAGGCGATCTTCGAGCCCGGGGTCGGCGAGACACCGCTGTGGCACGAGCTGACATTGACCGCGCTGTTCGAGGGCGGCACGCCGCGGGAGCTGTTGCTATACGCGCTGTCCGCCGCCGACGAGGGACTGGACTGGACGCACGCCACGTTCCGCGACGTCGACGACCAGGACTGGGAACGCGCCTGGATGGACCAGTACGAACCGCTGCAGTTCGGCGCGCGCACCTGGATCGTGCCGTGGAACCACGCGCTCCCGCCCGGCGCGGACGCGGCCGATGCCGCCGTGGTCCGGCTCGATCCCGGCCTGGCCTTCGGCTCCGGCACGCACCCGACCACGGCGCTGTGCCTGCAGTGGCTGGACCAGCTCGCCAGCGAAGGCGCGCTGGCCGGCACCCGCGTCCTCGATTTCGGCTGCGGCTCGGGCATCCTCGCCCTGGCTGCGCTCAAGCTCGGCGCGGCCGAGGCCATCGGCGTCGACAACGATCCCCAGGCCCTGCTCGCGACCGCGGACAACGCCGAACGCAACGGCGTCGGCGCCCAGTTGCAGGCCTTCATGCCCGATGAGGAACCGGTCGCGACCTATCCGGTGGTCGTGGCCAACATCCTCGCCTCGGCCCTGGTCGCCCTGGCCGACACCCTGGCGGCGCGAGTCGCACCCGGCGGCCGGATCGCCATGTCGGGCATCCTCGCCGGACAGGAGGACGAGGTGATGGCGCGCTATGCCGCCGACTTTGAATCGTTGCAGGCGCAACGGCTTGAAGACTGGATGCGCGTCACAGGCGTACGTCGCCGCTGACCGCGGTGACGTGCTTGAATAGCGGCGGGGATTCACCACGACACTTGGATTCGGCAGGGCTCCGCCGTGCCGCGCCACCGTCATCACCTTCGGCTTCAACTCGACTCACGCCATGTTCGTCCCGTGCCCTCATTGCGGATTCCTGGTTGCGCTGATCGCCGCGCGCGATCGCGCAGCGCAGCGTTGTCCGCGATGCGAAGGCCTGGTGCAGGCACCGGACATGGTCGCTGCGGACATGGCCGACACCGTCGTCGCCGCCGACGCAGTGCCATCGACAGCGGTGGCCGGCGCGGAAGTGGACGCAGTGGAAGAAGTGGAAGCAGAAGCACCCTCGGCAGCGGAACTGCCCGTGGACACCGCGACTGCCGCAGCACCGGCAGACGCCCCGGCCGCAGACACCGCGACAGCGCCGGACACGGCGCAGACCTTTGAACAGGCCATCGAAGCCGCGGCGATCCGACCGGCCGCAGCGCGCCGGCAACGTCGCGGCACGCGCCCGCGCCGCCAGGGCGAACCCAGCTTTGCCAGCCGCCATGCGGCAGCAGCCAATGCGCGCCTGCACTGGCGCTGGTACGCGGCGTTGGCCGGACTGGTCGTGCTGCTTGTCCTGCAACTGATGCTGGCGCAACGCCGCGAGCTTGCCGCCGATGCACGCTGGCGCCCGTATGTTTCAGCGCTTTGCACGCTCGCCCGTTGCGAGCTGCCGCCCTGGCACGAGCCGGCAGCGTTCACGATGATCCAGCGAAACGTACGGGCCAAACCCGGCAGCGCAGGCGTGCTTGCCGTCGAAGCGAGTTTCCGCAATGACGCGCACTGGCCGCAGCCTTGGCCGACCCTGTTGCTTGGTTTGTCCGACGTCGACGGCCGGTTGGCCGGACAGCGCGCGTTCACCCCTGGCGAGTACCGTGCCGACCAGAAGGCCACCGACGTGTTGCTGCCCGGGCAGAGCGCGACCGTGACGCTGGACGTCATCGAGCCGGCGCCGCGTATCGTCGCGTTTACCTTCGACTTCCGATGAAGTGCAGGCCATCACATTGTCCGCTGCGACGGGCCCGCGCTAGACTCCGCTTCCCGTCGCCGTCCAAGTGCGGACCGGCACCGGCAATCCGTACAAGCCTCACCCGTACACGCTTCACAAGAAGCAACAGTCGCATCGAAATACCTGGGGATCCACGTTGAACGCAGCCGCCGACCGCACCGACTCCGCACGTAGCGCACCGCGCGTACCGTTGCGCGATCATGTCGCGACGTCGATCCGCCGTTTCCTCGGCGACCTGGACGGCAGCGAGACCGAAAACCTCTACGAGATCGCCCTGCGCGAACTCGAGATCCCGCTCTTCGTCGAAGTGCTGCAGCATTGCGACGGCAACCAGAGCCGCGCCGCGTCCATGCTCGGCATCCACCGTGCGACGCTGCGCAAGAAGCTGCGCGAGTACGGGCTCGACTGAGCCTGCCGATCGGCTAGACTCAACGGGGCAGCGCGCCGCTGGCGCGCAACAGTCTGGGGAGGCTGTCCTAATGCGAGCTGTCGTGTCCACGCCTGCGCGGGTGATGCCCGCGCTGGTGCTCGTTGCATCGTTCATTGCGCTGGCGCCGGCCCACTCGGCGACGCCGCGCGCGGCCCCGATCGTGGCCAATGCCACGGAAATCGCCGTCTACGTGCCACCCAGCCTGCTGACTGCCAGGAGCTACGTGGCGGCCTCGAACATGTGGGTCGAGCCGGGCAAGGCGTTTGCCGATGCGCTGAGCGACGTGGGCAAGCGCTACTTCCCCAACCTGCACGTCGTGCCATCCAGCGGTGACGCGCGCTACGCGCTGCTGGCCGACCTGGATCCGGAATGGAAGCGTGAAGGGGCGAAGATCCGCCTCACGGTCAAGTACGACGTCTACGGCGCCGACGGCAAGAAGCTGATCAACGGCACCAGCGACCAGCTCGTGCCGTTGCGCGGCAACCTCAATGCCACTGCCAGCGATGCCTCCGCGGTGGCGATCGGGCAGGTCATGAGCGATATCCAGCGCCGGGTCAATCCCGATCCGACGCGCATGCCGGCCACCGGTTCGGTCGCCGCGATCGACCTGGCGCCGCTGGTCGACCGCGAAAAACCCGTCCGCACTGGCACCGCCTTCTTCGTCAACGGCAGCGGCCAGTTGTTGACTGCCGCCCACGTGTCGCGCGACTGCACGCTGATCGAAGCGCACCAGGACGGCGAGACATTCCCGGTCAAGGCCAGGGCCTTCAGCGACCTGCTCGACGTCGCCGTGCTCGACTCCGGCAAACCGCATGCCGGCGCCATCGCCCTGCGCCAGGGCAACGAGATCGTGCTGGGCGAATCGGTCACCAGCGTCGGCTATCCGTTGCAGGGCCTGCTCGGGGATTCGCCCAACGTCACCCGCGGCAACATCAGCGCAAGCAAGGGCCTGCGCGGTTCGCTGGGCATGTTCCAGTTCTCGGCGCCGATCCAGCCCGGCAACAGCGGCGGGCCGATCGTGTCCGACAACGGCGAACTGCTCGGCATGGCAGTAAGCACGCTCAACGCCGCTTCACTGGCCCAGACCGGGCAGATCCCGCAGAACGTCAACTTCGCCCTCGACGCGCGATACGTGGCGATGTTCCTGCAACGCGAAAAAGTGCCCTTCACGTCGGTGAAGCCAGTCGGCGCGGGAAGCATGCAGGTGGCCAACAAGGCCGCGCTGGGCAACACCGTCCAATTGAACTGCTACCAGTGAGGCGCGCCATGATCCGGGAGTCGATGCTCGCTGTAGCCCTGTTGCTGCCCTTGCACGCGCTGGCCGCCGAAACGGCGCCCGCGGTTGTCCCGCCCGTTGCGGTGACGCCGGCAAAGGCGGTGCCCGTCGTGGCAATCCCCGCGCCAACCGCGCAGAAGGTGGCGACGTTGCCGCCGATGAAGTTCCTCAGCTCGCTCGCCGGCGATGAAGTGTTCACCGTGCTCAAGGCCGATCCGGCGCTGGCGGCGCTCGACAAGGAACTGGCCGGCAGCCCGTTGTCGCTGATCGTGACCCACACCGTGCGCCCGACCGCCGCGGGCACCGCCACGGGCCTGCTCAGCGCGGTGCTGTCGGGTGGCACGCTGGGCATCATTCCGGTCGTCACCAACGACCGCCTCGTGATCCGCTACGAGGTCCTGCTCAACGGCAAGACGGTGACCACGTACAACTTCGAGCGCACCACCACGCGCGCGCAGAACCTGTGGACGATGGGCACCCAGGGCGATGACGGGCTCGGCAAGGCAGGCCTGGAATGGCTGAAGACCACGGCCGCGGAAGTGGCCGCCAAGTTGCCGAACGACCCGGCCATGCTGGCGGTTCGCGACGAGATCGACTTCTACTTCGCCCCCACGGCGGTCAAGGCCGTCGCGGGCGCGTCGAAATAGCCCTGCCGGAGCGGCGCCCCGGCGCACAGGCCGGCGCCGCCGGGGGGCCAGCGTATAATTCCGGGGTTTTCCGCCTCCAAAGCCCCCCCATGAGCATCGATGCCGCTGCCTCGCCGGTGAAACTTCGCCGCGCGCTGATTTCCGTGTCCGACAAGACCGGCCTGATTGAACTTGCCCAAGCGCTGGCCGCCCACGGCGTCGAGCTGCTGTCCACTGGCGGCACCGCCAAGGCCATTCGCGACGCGGGGCTGGCGGTCAAGGATGTCTCCGACGTCACCGGCTTCCCGGAAATGATGGACGGCCGGGTCAAGACCCTGCACCCGCTGGTGCACGGCGGCCTGCTTGGCCGCGCCGGCGTCGATGACGCGGTGATGGCGCAGCACGGCATCGGCGCGATCGACCTGCTGGTGCTGAACCTGTATCCGTTCGAGAAGGTCTCGGCCGATCCGGCCAGCAGCATGGAAGACATCGTCGAGAACATCGACATCGGCGGTCCGGCGATGCTGCGCTCGGCCGCGAAGAACTTCGCCCGCGTCGCCGTCGCCACCGATCCGGCCCAGTACGCCGGGATCATCAGCGAACTGCAGGGCAACGACGGCGCGCTCGCCGCGTCCACGCGCTTCGCGCTGTCGGTGGCCGCGTTCAACCGCGTCGCCCAGTACGACGCCTGCATCAGCGACTATCTGTCGGCGCTGCAGGCCGACGGCAGCCGCGCGCTGTTCCCGGCGCAGCAGAACAGCAACTTCGTCAAGGTCATGGATCTGCGCTACGGCGAAAATCCGCACCAGCACGGCGCGTTCTACCGCGACCTGTACCCGGTGCCGGGCACGCTCGCCACGTTCACCCAGCTGCAGGGCAAGGAGCTGAGCTTCAACAACCTCGCCGATGCCGACGCCGCGTGGGAATGCGTGCGCCAGTTCGAGCAGCCGGCCTGCGTGATCGTCAAGCACGCCAATCCCTGCGGCGTGGCCCAGGGCGTCGCCTGCGGCGATGCCTACGAGCTGGCTTACGCGACCGACCCGACCTCGGCCTTCGGCGGCATCATCGCCTTCAACCGCACGCTCGATGCGGCCACGGCCAAGGCCATCCTCGACCGCCAGTTCGTCGAAGTGCTGATCGCGCCGGACTACGAGGACGGCGCGCTCGATTACGCACGCAAGAAGGCCAACGTGCGCGTGCTGCGCATCCCGCATGGCGAAGGCCGCAACAACTTCGACATCAAGCGCGTCGGTTCGGGTCTGCTGATGCAGACCAGCGACATCCGCGAAGTCACCCGCGACGAACTCAAGGTCGTCAGCAAGCTGGTGCCGACCGCGGCGCAGTTCGATGACCTGCTGTTCGCCTGGCGCATCGCCAAGTTCGTCAAGTCCAACGCGATTGTCTACGCGAAGGACCACCGCAGCATCGGCATCGGCGCCGGCCAGATGAGCCGCGTGGTCAGCGCGAAGATCGCCGCGCTGAAGGCCGAGGAAGCCGGGCTGGTCGTGCCGGGTTCGGTGATGGCGTCGGATGCCTTCTTCCCGTTCCGCGATGGCATCGACGCGGCGGCCGCGGCCGGCATCAAGGCCGTGATCCAGCCCGGTGGCTCGATGCGCGACGGCGAGGTCATCGCTGCCGCCGATGAGCACGGCATCGCGATGGTCTTCACCGGCGTGCGCCACTTCCGCCACTGACCTTGTCGTAACCGCCGCTGCGGCACACTCGCGCCATGTGGATACGAACCGAAACCCAGGCCGACCACGCGGCCATCGGCCAGGTGATCGCAGCGGCGTTCGCCGACCAGCCCGGCTCCGGCCGGACTGAACAGCGCATCGTCGACGCCCTGCGCGCCGACGGCGCCCTGAGCCTGTCGCTGGTGGCCGACATCGACGGACGCGTCGCCGGCCACGTCGCCTTCTCGCCCGTGCGCGTCGGCGACGGCACCGAGCGCTGGTACGGCCTCGGCCCGGTGTCGGTGGCGCCGCGCGACCAGCGCAACGGCGTCGGCGGCGCGCTCATCCGCGCCGGCCTGAGCGAACTCGCCGAACGCGGCGCGCTGGGCTGCGTCGTGCTGGGCGAACCGGCGTATTACCAGCGCTTCGGATTCCGCAACGTGCCAGGGCTGCGCTTCGGCGATGTGCCGGCGGAGTACTTCCAGGCGCTGGCCTTCGGTGATGGCGTGGCGACAGGCGAAGTCACGTACCACGCGAGCTTCACCGCGCCCTAGGGGTGCCAGCAAGGCCAAGGCCCGATCAGGCCGATTGCGGGCGACTACAACGTTCTGATCCATTACAGGACCTCATCCGTCCCGTAAAATCCGCAGTCCCGCGCCGCGGCACACCAGGAGCACGCATGAAAGTCCTCGTAATCGGTTCCGGTGGTCGCGAACACGCGCTGGCGTGGAAACTGGCGCAGTCGCCGCGCATCGACGAAGTGCTGGTCGCGCCGGGCAATGCCGGCACCGCGACCGAGCTGAAGTGCCGCAACGTCGATGTTGCCGCCAACGATATCGACGGCCTGCTCGCCCTGGTCGACAACGAAGGCGTGGCTGTGACCGTGGTCGGCCCGGAAGGCCCGCTGGTCGCCGGCGTGGTCGACCGCTTCCGCGCGGCCGGCAAGCGCATCTTCGGACCGAGCGCGCAGGCGGCGCAGCTGGAAGGCAGCAAGGCCTACGCCAAGCACTTCCTCGCCCGCCATGGCATCCCGACCGCGCACTACGCCGTGTTCACCGAGGCCGATGCAGCCCTTGATTACATCCAGGAGAAAGGCGCGCCCATCGTCATCAAGGCCGACGGCCTCGCTGCCGGCAAGGGCGTGATCGTGGCGATGACCCTGGCCGAGGCCGAGGCCGCCATCACCGACATGCTCTCGGACTACGCCTTCGGCGCCGCCGGCGCACGCGTGGTGATCGAGGAGTTCCTCGACGGCGAGGAAGCCAGTTTCATTTCCATGGTCGACGGCACCACCGCGTTGCCGATGGCGACCAGCCAGGACCACAAGCGCGTCGGCGACCGCGACACCGGCCCCAACACCGGCGGCATGGGTGCGTATTCACCGGCGCCGGTGGTCACCCCGGAAGTGCACGCACGCATCATGCGCGAGGTGGTCGAGCCGACCGTGCGCGGCATGGCCACTGACGGCGTGCCGTTCACCGGCTTCCTCTACGCCGGCCTGATGATCGACAAGTCGGGCGCACCGAAGGTCATTGAATTCAACGTGCGCTTCGGCGATCCGGAGACGCAGCCGATCATGCTGCGCCTGGAGTCGGACCTGCTCGACCTGGTCGAAGCGGCGATCGACGAACGCCTGCACGAGGTCACGGCGAAGTGGGATCCGCGTCCGTCGCTGGGCGTGGTGATGGCGGCAGAAGGCTATCCCGGCACGCCGCGCGTCGGCGACGTGATCGGCGCCTGGGACACGCCCGACCTGGACGACACCAAGGTCTTCCACGCCGGCACCAAGATCGAAGGCGAGCATGTCGTCACCTCCGGCGGCCGCGTGCTGTGCGTGTGCGCACTGGGTGACACCGTGCTCGATGCACAACGCCGCGCCTACGCCGAGATCGCCGGCATCTCCTGGCATGGCGAGTTCCACCGCCACGACATCGGCTGGCGCGCGATCGAGCGCGAAACGGCCGATCTCGAGCCGGCTTGACCCGCTACAGAGCCCTCATCCCACCGCCTCTTCCGGAGGCGGCTGCAGGCTCACCGCGACCTCTTCCAGGTCGGTGATCGCCGCTTCCAGCGCATCGTGGAACTCGGCCTGGCGCGACATCAGGTCTTCGATGGCCTGCGCCTTCTTGAGCTTCGACAGCTCACCATCGAACAGCAGCCATTGCGTCGTCAGCAGCTCGACGTTGTTCTTGGAGTAATGGCGCATCTCCTTGAGCTGCAGCACGGTGTCGTTGACATGCTCGAGCGGGGTCTTGGTGTCCGCGGTCATGACGCCTCCTTCTGCAAGGGTGTCGATGCGCAGGGTAGGCGGGGGAAGCTGGCTGGGAGCGGAACGGCGGGCGGCCCCTCTCCCTGGCCGCTGCGCGGCCTGTCCCTCTCCCACAAGGGGCGAGGGGGAAATCGATGCCCGGCGCTACCCTCTCCCCTTGTGGGGGAGCGACAGGCGCGAAGCGCCAGGGAGAGGGGAGCTCTGCTAGTCTCGCGCAAATCGCATCCGGGCCTTCCCAGCGCATGGCGCACAACCAGTTCGAGCTGCTGCGGCAGCGCCGTTTCCTGCCGTTCTTCGCCACGCAGGCGTTTGGCGCCTTCAACGACAACGTCTACCGCCAGGCCATCATCGGCCTGCTGTTCTACCTGGGCATCAGCCCCGAACAGCGCACGCTCTACACCAACATCGCGCCGGCACTGTTCATCCTTCCCTACTTCCTGTTCTCGGCCACGGCCGGGCAGATCGCCGAGAAGCTGGAGAAATCGCGGCTGATCCGCATCACGACCTCGATGGAGATCGTGATCATGTCGCTGGCGGCGGTCGGCTTCCTGACCCAGAACATGGTCGTGCTGCTGGTCGCACTGTTCTGCACCGGCCTGCAGTCGACGCTGTTCGGCCCGGTGAAGTATTCGATCCTGCCGTCGGTGCTGAAGCCGGAGGAACTCACCGGCGGCAATGGCCTGGTCGAGATGGGCACGTCGATCTCGATCCTCGCCGGCATGATCTTCGGCGGCCTGATCTTCACCGTCGCCGGAGCGCACGGGCCCATCGTCGCGGCGACTTCGATCATCCTGCTGGCGGTGGCCGGCAACCTGGTCAGTCGCGCGATCCCCCGTGCCGAGCCCGGTGCGCCGGACCTGAAGATCCACTGGAACCCGATCCCCGAATCGATCGCGATCCTGCGACTGTCCAGGAAGCAGCCGGCGGTGCGCAACGCCATCCTCGGCGTGTCGTGGTTCTGGTTCGTCGGCACGGTGCTGACCTCGCAGCTGCCGACCTACGCCGAGGTCAACCTCGGCGGCAGCGGAACGCTCTACATCTTCGCGCTGGCGCTGTTCTCGATCGGCACCGGCGTCGGTTCGATCCTGTGCGAGAAGTTGTCTGGCCGCACGGTCGAGATCGGCCTGGTGCCGCTGGGTGCATTCGGCATCAGCGCCTTCATGATCGATCTTTACTTCGCCCGCAGCGGCGCGGCGCCGGCGCAGGTGGCCACGGTCGCCGCCTTCATCGCGCAGCCGGGCAGCTGGCGCATCGCCATCGACCTGGTCGGCATCGGACTGTTCGCGGGTTTCTTCGTCGTGCCCCTGTTCGCGCTGATCCAGAGCCGCACGCCGCGCAACGAGGTTTCGCGCGTCATTGCTGGCATGAACATCCAGAACGCCGCCTTCATCGTGCTGGCCGCGGGCCTGGGCATCGCCGTGCAGCGCTTCCTGGGCTGGTCGATCCCGCAGGTGTTCCTGGCGCTGGCGATCGCGAACGTGGTGGTGGCGATCTACATCTTCACGATCGTGCCCGAGTTCCTGATGCGCTTCCTCAGCTGGGTGCTGGTGCGCGGCCTGTACCGGTTGCGCGTGCACGGCGTGGAAAAGCACGTGCCCGACGAGGGCGCGGCACTGATCGTGTGCAACCACGTCAGCTACATGGACGCGCTGATCCTGGCCGCGAGCATTCCGCGGCCGGTGCGCTTCGTCATGTATTACAAGATCTTCAACATCCCGGTGATGAGCTGGATCTTCCGCACCGCCAAGGCCATCCCGATCGCCGGTGCAAAGGAAGACCCGGCGCTGATGCAGCGCGCGTTCGACGAGATCGATGCGGCGCTGGCCGAGGGCGAGCTGGTCGGCATCTTCCCCGAGGGCGGGCTGAGCCGCGACGGCGCGATCGCGCCGTTCAAGTCCGGCGTCGAGCGCATCCTCGAGCGGCGCACGGTGCCGGTGGTGCCGATGGCACTGCGCAACATGTGGACCAGCATGTGGAGCCGGCGCGACGACCGCCTGGGCCGGATGCGGGTGCCGCGACGCCTGCGTGCGACGGTCGAGGTGATTGCCGAGGCGCCCATCGACGGCGCCGTGGCCGACGCGGCGACGCTGGAAGCGAAGGTACGCGAGCTGCGCGGCGACGCGGCCTGAGGCACGCGCAGCGCGTCACCACGCCACAACGACAGGCGACTGCCTAGCATCGGCCCCGAGCATCCTCGCAGGGCCGCCAATGAGCACGCTGCCGCCGGCACCTTCGCAGGCTCCGTCCACGTTCCCCAGTCATCTGCCGTGGGCGATCGGGGTGACGGTCGCCTCGATGCTCATGGTCTGCATCCTCGGCTTCATCGCGGGCATCGTCGCGATGGTCTACGGCTGGCTGGTCCACCGCAGGCTCGATGCCGGCGACACCGACGGTGCGGGCGAAGCGTCGCGCAGCGCCAACGTCTGGTGCTGGATCGCCACCAGCCTGATCGTCATCGGCCTGTGCGTGGTCGCGGTGTTCTTCTACAGCGGCGGCTGGGCGAAGTACCAGCAGATCATGGGCGAACTCGAGCGCATCCACCTGCACGGATGACCGCGCCCAGCGGTTCTCACCGCGTCAGCTGACCCAGCCGGCGATCACGAACAGCGCCAGCACCGCCAGCCATACCAGCAGGCTGCGCCAGACCAGGCTCATCGCGTCGCGCAGTTCCGGCAGCTCGGCCGACCAGGCCGGCGGAAGGGCCGGTGGTTCCGGCAGGCCGCCCTCGCCCACGTCGACGCTGCCGTTGTCGCGACTGCCGTCGTAGCCGTCGTAATCGGCGGCCTCGTCGGCCAGCTCGCACTTCACGCTCGCCCGCGCCACTGCGCCGAGGAACGGCCGGTCGAGGTCGAACGAAGCGCCGCCGGCTTCGCGCCAGCTGCCCAGCACCGTGTCGAAGTTGCCGACCAGCGCCAGCGACAGCGTCATCAGCTGCGCCACCGGCCAGTCGAGCAGGGCCAGCAGCTTGCGTGCGCCCAAACGCGTCTCGCCGGGGAGTTCGCTGGAGGCTTCACCCTGCGCGGCCAGCACCGTGAGCCGGTACAGCAATGCGCCGAGCGGCCCGAGCACGAGGAACCAGAACAGCACGCCGAACCAGCGCTGCTGCGCGTTGCGGAACACCGCTTCGATCAGCGAAGGGCCATCGAGCGTCGCCGGCATTTCGCCTTCGGGCCACAGCCGCGCGGCCGCCTGGCGACGCGACACCGGGTCGCCTGCCGCGGCGATCGCCTCGACATCCAGGTCCAGGTCGCGCGGACCCCATGCGTAGAACAGGACGGCAATCGAGAACGCCAGCCCCGCCAGGCCCCACAAGGGCTCGAGCAATGCCAGCTGGAACAGGCTGACCGCGAGCAGCGGCGGCACCAGCGCAATCACCATGCCCCAGCGGCCGCGCCAGAATTCATTCGATGACAGGCGCGCGTCGAGCCAGCGCAGCCAGTTGCGGTACCAGCTGTAGTCACGCACCGACGCCGCCAGCGACTGCGCCAGATGGCCCAGCACCAGTGCGACGACAACGGCGATCAGGGTTGCGGACATTGCGCGGACTCTCCGGACGTCATGTCCATCTCGTCGATTCTAGGATCAACCACCGACCGGTGTCATGGCGTGACGCCGGTGGCCCGGCGCTGTCACACCGGGGTGCCGCCGGCCCCGCCAGCCTGCAGCCATTGTTCGATCAGCCATCGCGAGATCGAGATGCCTGGCGAGAGCACTGCGCCTTCGCCGTCGTCGCGGGCACCGCCCCACTCGCCGCGGTCGCGTGCCGCGAGCACTTCGTCGCGACTGAACCAGCGCGCGTCCTCGAGTTCGTCACCGACCTGCGGTGCGTCGTCGTGGGCATCGGCACTGAAGCCGAGCATCAGTGCGCCCGGAAACGGCCAAGGCTGCGACGCCAGGTAACGACAGCGACGCACGCGCACGCCGGTTTCCTCCAGCACTTCGCGCGCGACGGTCTGCTCCAGCGATTCACCCGGCTCGACGAAGCCGGCGATCACCGACCAGCGCCGTGCCGGCCAGGCCTTCTGCCGGCCGAGCAACAGGCGCGCACCGTCGCTGACGGCCACGATCACGGCCGGGTCGGTACGCGGGTAATGTTCGGCGCCGCATTGCTCGCAGCGGCCTTGCCAGCCCGCGCGCGACAACGCGACCACGCCACCGCAGACACCGCAATGGCGATGGCGAGTGCGCCAATGCTGCAGCGCGCGCGCCTGGGCGAACACGCTCGCATCGAATGCCGGCCAAAGTGCGGCGGCGCTGCGCAGGTCGACCCGGCGCGGTGCCGTGAATGCAGTGAGTGCGCCTTCGAGTGCGAACCAGGCGACGCCGTGCGCGTCGAGTCCAAGGAATACCGCGGCGCCGATGCCACCGGGGCCTTCACTGATCTGTTCGCCGGTGGGCGCCAGCAGGTGGCCGTCGACGTCGGCGTAGGCATCACCGCGTTCGTCGAGCACCACGACTCGCGCGCGTGGCCACAGGTCGTTCAGTGCATCGGGGGTATCGCGCAGGCGATCGGCGCGGTCGAGCGCGGCGCGGCAGGCAGCATCGGTGCCCGCCTCGACGAAGGCGAAGGGTGCCGGCTCGATACTCACACCGCGAACGAGGAGCCGCAGCCGCAGGTGGTCTTGGCGTTCGGGTTGCGGATCACGAACTGCGCGCCGTGCAGGCTTTCGGTGTAGTCGACCTGCGCGCCCATCAGGTACTGCAGGCTCAGCGGGTCGACCAGCAGCGTGACGCCGTCGGTGTGAACGGCCAGGTCGTCCTCGCCCTGCTGGTCGTCGAACTCGAAACCGTACTGGAAGCCGGAACAGCCACCGCCCTGGATGTAGACGCGCAGCTTGAGGGCGGCGTTGCCCTCCTCGGCGATCAGTTCGCGGACCTTGCTGGCGGCCGCGGAAGTGAACTGCAACGGGCGGTCGAGCGACTGGTAATCCGGCGTCGCGAGCGTGGGGATGAGCGTTTCCATGCGATCAGGATGGGGGGCGCGGCGGCGCGGTTCAAGCCTTGCGGGCGGAACTTAGCCTTCCGCGGTAGCCGGTGCGACGTCGCGGATGGCGTCCGCCCACGTGAACGACTGCTCGATCGGGGCGCCGGACCTCGGCACCAGGCGCACGCTCACCCGCACCGGGGTGAAGTCCGCGGGCAGGAACACATCGCCTTCGACCTGCTGGAAGTACTTGAACGAGTACGGCACGCCGGTCGCGCCGGGCTGCTGGCGCAGCTCGCCCCAGGCCAGCTTCTGCAGCTTGCCGGCGCGGGTGCCCTCGATGGTGATGCTCAGCTCGCCGGTGCTGACCGCGCCGCGGTTGAGGTTCTGGGTGAGGGTGGTGGTGAAGTGCCAGGCGGTGTCGTTCTGCGGCTGCAGGCGCAGCGCGTGTACGGCCAGGCCGCGGCGCTGGGCGGTGCTGCCGACCAGGCGCTCGTAGAAGGCGACATCGGCGCGCAACGCGGCGACTTCCTCGTCGCGCTCGGCCAGGGTGCTCTGCAGGTCGCGATTGGCTTCGCGGCTGATCTGGTCGGAGCGGGTCAGGGTGGACACGCGCTGCTGCAGCTGGTCGATCTGGGTCTGCTGCCCGCGCGTGGTGCGCCGTCT
>Ga0102589_1002168_pt1 | contig 23600 bp, 26 predicted proteins | sample AraplaMF_Col_mLB_FD_76858 | JGI IMG/M metagenome (GOLD analysis project Ga0102589, IMG submission 76858) | Arabidopsis root microbial communities from the University of North Carolina, USA - plate scrape MF_Col_mLB | ecosystem: Host-associated > Plants > Roots > Endosphere | place: USA... | reverse complement strand
GTCTCAGGTTCTGGTTGCCGAACGCACGCCGACTTGCGTCCAGCAACTGGTTTTGCCACCAGTAGTCGAGGTCGCCGGGCACCTCGTCTAGCGCAGGAAGGTCGGCCGCTGCGAGGTGCCATGCCTTCCAATGATCCGCGGTATTCGGAGCCTCATTAGCAGCGTGCAACATCGCGGCGTCGAACAGTTCGATCGCCAGCTGGAGGTCGGTGCGCGTCTTCAAGGTGGGCTCCTGCATCCGCTGTGGGGCGGCGTGGGCGGTTGGTGTCGACAGGCAGCTCAAGAAGATGTATCGCGATCAACTAAAGACAATGCGCGCGACGGCGTGACTTGAGCGTGACTCAAAACTTCAAATGGATTCTTGGGGCACGAGGCGTGCAGAGCGTGCCGACTGTTAGGACTATCGCGCCGTTTGCTGTTGAGTTCAAAGTGGCCGAATAGGCCTGCGTTTGCCCGTTAGCGCCCGCCACGGTGGGTTTGGCAATGTCCGCTCTTGGCCGATAGCGGGCATTGGGCGCGGAGGCACGACGAATCAATGTAAGGTCCGTCTTCGACTCGAAGCGGATATCCGGTATCCGAAGGGCGACCTTAATCGTTCTATCCTTGACGAAGGAGTGCCCGACTGGAAGCAGCCACCGGCGACAATCAGTCCCTATGCAGGCTCTCCGGGCGTAGCTGTGTGTATCTCTTCAGCTCTTGCCAGCTCTCGTGCAACGTGACTGTGGCGACCTGTTCGATGCTGTACCCTTGTTCGAATAAGCGGGACGTCGCTTCGTGCCGAAGGTCGTGGAAGTGAAGATCTTCTATTCCAAGAGCGATGCATGCGCGCCGAAACGCTGTCCCGATCGAATCGGGCTTGAATGGGAAGATTCTCTGTCGATCTTTCGTGGGCTGGCGATCTACTAGGGGCCACATGTCGGCGAGCAAGGGGAAGCGCTTGTGATTCCCCTCTTTCGCCCGCGGGTGCTTTGCATCTCTAAGTACTGCTGTTCTGGTAGGCGCGTCCAAGTCTTCCCAAAGAAGTCTCGTGATTTCGCCCTCGCGCTTGGCGGTTCCGATGGCGAAGTCGACTATGTCGGCCATTGGCAGCTTCATTCGCCAAGCATTGGCCTCGAAATGCGCCTTCAATCTCGAAAGCTCTTCGGGGGTTGGGCGTCGGTTGCGTTTGACCGACTTGGCAACCAGTTTTACTAGGCGCAGCGAAGGCCGTGCCTCGGCCACTGGGTCGTGGGGCAAGGTGAGCTTGCCCATCGACTTGGCCACCTTGAGCATTTCGGACAGGTAGCCCAGTTCGACATTCATAGTGGCGCCACCGCAGGCTGGCACGCGGTGCCCATCCTTGTTGATGTGCTCGCCCTGGCGCCTCTTCCGCGTGTGCTCGATGACGTCCGCAGCTGTGAGCTTGCTGGCCACTTTGTCCCCAAGTCCCTCCTTGACCCTCGACAGATTTCCCCGCTGAGTGAGGCTGATTCGTTTCAATTGGCCGACGTACGTGCTGTACCAATCCACGAGCTCCGCGACGGTGGCTCCGTCATGCTCGGCGACACCTCGAGCTTCCTGGTCCGCTAGTTCGCGCTCAATTCGATCCGCCCAGGTGCGGGCTGCACTCTTCGTCGGAAAGGTCCGCGATTTGGGCGCAAAGCCTTTTCGGCGGACAATAGCCCTCCACCGATCGCCGCGCTGCTGAAAGGTCGCCATCGTTGTACCAGGTGAAGGTGGTACACGAATGGTACACAAAGGCTGGGAGATGACGGGATTTTTCGGGAATGTGCAGGATCAATCGAGCAGCATAAGTGACTGTAAGTAAAGACAAATTGTTGAATCCGCAAGCTATCCGATTGTCGGTTGCGCCCATGATGGATTGGACCGACACGCATTGCCGTGTCTTCGATCGCCTGCTCGCGCCGCATGCGCGGCTGTATACGGAGATGGTGCACGCCAATGCGGTGATCCACGGCGATCGCGCGCGGCTGCTGGCGATGGATCCGGTGGAGCATCCGGTCGCATTGCAGCTCGGTGGCAGCGAGCCGGAACTGCTCGGCGCGGCGGCGAAGATCGGCGCTGAATACGGATTCGACGAGATCAACCTCAACTGCGGCTGCCCCTCCGATCGCGTGCAGGCCGGGCGATTCGGCGCGTGCCTGATGCGTGAGCCGCAACTGGTCGCCGAAAGCGTCGCGGCGATGGTCGAAAGCTGCGATGTGCCGGTCACGGTGAAGTGCCGTCTCGGCGTGGACGACGATCATGACTGGGATCGCTTCAACGCCTTCATCGACACCGTCGCCGCCGCAGGCTGCGGCATGTTCGTGATCCACGCGCGCAATGCATGGCTGCAGGGACTTTCGCCGAAGGAGAATCGCGAAGTACCGCCGCTGCGTTACGACTGGGCGTATCGGCTCAAGCGCGAGCGTCCCCGGTTGCAGATCGTCGTCAACGGCGGCATCGCGACGCAGGAAGAGGCGACCGCGCACCTGGCGCATACCGACGGCGCGATGCTCGGTCGCGCGGCGTACCACGATCCTTATCTGCTGCATCGCCTCGACGTCGCGTGGTTCGGCGGCGAACTGCGCAGTCGCGGTGAACTCCTACGCGCGCTGCGCCCGTACATCGAAGATCAGCTTGCGCGCGGCGTGTACCTCAAGCACATCACGCGGCATCTGCTCGGGCTGTTCGCGGGCGAACGCGGCGGGCGGGCGTTCCGGCAGGTGCTCAGCGAAGGCGCGCACAAGCCGGGCGCGGACTGGTCGTTGATCGAGCAGGCGATCGCGATCACCGAATCCTTCGCGGGCGAACGGGTGGACGCCGCATGATCACGCGCGATGCCGCCGCGTTCTTCGCGCATGCCCGCACGCTTGCGCACGACTTCGGCCCGGCGACGGCGCAGGCGGCGTTCCTGGTCGCACCGGAAGGCTTCTGCCTGGCCGAGCAGTCCGCGCAGGACAACCTCTACATGGCGCAGGCGTCGTGCTTCGATGCCGATTGCGCGCTGACGCAGCATCGCGCACTGCACCGCGCGATGTCGCAGGTGGTGCCGACGATCTGCTTCGCAGGCGATGCGCAGACGCCCGACGCCGTGTTTCCCAACAACGTGTTCGCCACCGCGGCCGGACGCTACGTCGTCGGGCGCATGCGGCATCCGGTGCGCCAGCGCGAAGCCGAACGTGCCGACATCCGCAACTTCCTCGGCGGCGTCATGGACTACGCCGAGATCGACCTGTCCACGCAGCCGCATCCGTGCGAGCTGACGGGCTCGCTGGTCATCGACCGCGCGCGTGGCATCGGCCTGTGCGGCCTGTCGGAGCGTTGCGACGAGGAGGGCGCCCGGCTGATGCACGAGGCGCTCGGCCTGCGCGCCACGCTGATGTTCGACCTGGCGTCGGGCGAGTACCACGCCAATGTCGTGCTGGCCGTGCTCGCGGGACGGGCCGTGATCGTCAGCCCGCGCGGCTTCGCCGACCCGACCGTGCCGGAGGCCATCGCGGCCTTCTATGCGCCCAACGCCGTCGTGCTGTCCGAGGCCGAACACGCGGCCTTCGCCGGCAACGCCATCTCGCTGTCCAGCGACACGGTCTGGATGAGCACCCGCGCCGCCGACGCGCTCGACCCGCGCAACCGCCAGCTGCTTGCCGCAGCGGGCTTCCAGGTCCGGGCGGTGGAACTGGACGCCATCGAAGCCGGCGGCGGTTCGCTGCGCTGCTGCATCGCCGAGATCTTCTAGCGGGTCCGGGCCGGGCCGCCACGTGCCCTGGTCTGAACATCGGCCGTTGCCGATCGGAAAAGTTCAGACCGGATTCACCGCCTGATTTCGAGAATGCACTCTGTCGCACGGTCGTGCGATATTGCCCCGTTCGCGTGCCCAGTCCCGATGAAGATGCCGTTTTTCCGCCCCTTGTCGCTCGTCCTGCTTGCCGCGCTGCTTGCGTCGGCCGGGACCGTGTCGGCGCAGGATCGGGGCGGCCCTCCGGAGCGCGGCGGCGATCGGGGCGACCGCGGTGGACACGGCCGCGGCAACGATCGCCAGGGCCTGTCCGACTCGGTGCGCCGGGTCGAACGACGTACCGGCGGACAGGTCTTGAGCGCCGAGCGGATCCCCTACGACGGCCGCGACGTCAACCGGGTGAAAGTGGTCGATTCCAGCGGTCGAGTCCGCATCTACATGGACGATCCGCAGTCGCGCGACCGCCCGCCGCAGGAAGACCGTACACGCCGCGACGACGACTGACACGCCACGCTCTCGGAGGCCCTCCGGGTAGCGGCCTAGACAGAACGACAGACATTGGAGTCCACATGCGAATTCTGCTGGTCGAAGACGAAGCTCCGCTGCGCGAAACCCTCGCCGCCCGCCTGAAGCGGGAAGGGTTTGCAGTGGATGCCGCCCAGGACGGCGAAGAAGGCCTCTACATGGGCCGCGAAGTTCCGTTCGACCTGGGCATCATCGACCTGGGCCTGCCGAAGATGTCGGGCATGGAGCTGATCAAGGCCCTGCGCGACGAAGGCAAGAAGTTCCCCGTGCTGATCCTCACCGCCCGTTCCAGCTGGCAGGACAAGGTCGAGGGCCTGAAGCAGGGCGCCGACGATTACCTCGTCAAGCCGTTCCACATCGAAGAGCTGCTGGCCCGCCTCAACGCGCTGGTCCGCCGCGCCGCAGGCTGGAGCAAGCCGACGCTGGAATGCGGCCCGGTCGTGCTCGACCTCGCCGCGCAGACCGTCAGCGTCAACGGCAGCAACGTCGACCTGACCAGCTACGAGTACAAGGTGCTGGAGTACCTGATGATGCACGCCGGCGAGCTGGTCTCGAAGGCGGACCTCACCGAGCACATCTACCAGCAGGACTTCGACCGCGATTCCAACGTGCTGGAAGTCTTCATCGGCCGCCTGCGCAAGAAGCTCGATCCGGACGGTTCGCTCAAGCCGATCGAAACCGTGCGCGGCCGCGGTTACCGCTTCGCCATCGCGCGCAGCGGAGATTAAGACTTACCTCACGGAATCGATGAGCCAGCAACGCCGGGCGTCGGCGAGTCATCGTCAACGCGCGGCGCGCTGGGTAACCTTGGCGGCGATGCCGTCGCCTGTATCCATGTTCACCCCATGCCACGCCGATCGCCACAGGTGAGCTGGGGCCAGCCGCGCTCGCTCCAGGCGCGCCAGTTGCTGGCGGCCAGCCTGGGGCTGGTGGCGTTCCTCGCGTTGGCCGGCTACGCGCTCGACCGCGCGTTCCTGGAAACGGCCGAAAGCAACATGCGCCAGCGCCTGCGCAGCCTCGCGCTGGCGTACGTCGCCGGCGGCGAGTTCGCGCGCAACGGCGAGTTCATCCCGCCTTACGAAACCGTCGACCCGAGGCTCGAACGCCCGGGCAGCGGCCTGTATGCCGAAGTGGTGCTGCCCAACGGGCATTGGGATTCGACCTCGGCGCAGGGGCCGATCCTGCCGGCCGGCAAGATGCTCGAATCCAACGAGGAAACGTTCGAGCGCGCATTGCCGATCACCGAGATCAGCGGCGAATCAGGCGAAGCCTACCGTTACGGCCGCGGCCTGATCTGGAGTGCCGGCAGCGACGACGCGCGAGCCGAGTTCCCGTACACGATCTACATCCTCGAAGACACCACGGCGCTGCGCGGTCAGGTCAGCGTCTTCCGCCAGGCCCTGTGGCGTTATCTCGGCGGCGCGGGCGTGATCTTGCTGCTGTTGCAGGCGGTGATCCTGCGCTGGAGTCTGCGCCCGCTTAAGCGCGTGGTCGATGAACTCAAGCGCGTGCAGCGCGGCCTGGCGTCGCGCATGAGCGGCCGCCATCCGCGCGAACTCGAACCGCTCACCGAAAGCATCAACGCCTTCATCGAAAGCGAGCGCGAAAACCTCGACCGTCAGCGAAACACGCTGGCCGACCTTGCGCACAGCCTCAAAACCCCGCTGGCCGTGCTGCGCGCCCGCGGCGGCGACGACGTGCCAGTGGAAGAGTTGCGCGAGGAAATCGACCTGCAGGTGCGACGCATGAGCGACCTGGTGTCGTACCAGCTCGCGCGCGCGGCGCGATCGGGTCATGTGCTGTTCGCCGCGCCGCTGGAAATCGAGCCCTACGCGGACCAGATCGTGCAGAGTCTCGAAAAGATCTACGCCTCCAAGGGCGTGATCTGCGAGTTCGACATCGACGCCGGTGCGCGCTTCTACGGCGAGCCGGGCGACCTGCAGGAAGTGCTTGGAAACCTGCTCGAAAACGCCTTCAAGTGGGCGCGCTCGCGCGTGCTGCTGACGGTGAAGGAAGGCGAACTGGCTGCTAACCGTCGCCCCGGCCTCCTGCTCGCGGTGGACGACGACGGTCCGGGCGTGCCCGAGGACAAGATCGACCTGATCCTCCAGCGCGGCGTGCGCGGCGACGAACGCGTGCAGGGCCACGGCATCGGTCTGGCGACGGTGCAGGACGTGGTGCGCAGCTATCGCGGAACGCTGGATGTCAGCCGTTCCAGCGAACTGGGCGGGGCGCACTTCGAAGTGGTGGTGCCGCCGGGGCTGTGAAGCGCACGGGATTTGGGATTTGAAATCGCATTCTAAAAGGCGCTGCGTTTTCGCTCTTGCGAATCTCCAATCCCTAATCCCGAATCCCTGCCTTCAAGCAAACGGCGACGGCCCGTAGAACCGTTCGAGATGCGCTGCGACCTGCGGCATTTCCTTGCGCAGCGTATGCGGATCGCTGAAGTGGTATTCGGTGACCACGGCGAAGAATTCCTCGGGCGCTTCGGCGGCGTAACCGTCGATCGCGGTACGGCGGCCACAATCGACCTGACGCGCCAGCTTGTCGTACGCCGCCTGGAAATCGCGCGCCCATTCCTTCTGCCACGGGCGCGGCAGCGGCGGCGTTCCATCGAACTCGCCATCGAGCGCGTCGATCTTGTGCGCCATCTCGTGCGCGGCCACGCAGAGGCCCGCGTTCGGATCTTCGCAATCGGCGACGACGTCGGCCCACGACAGGATCAGCGGTCCGCTTTCCCACGCTTCGCCGATCAGTTCGTCTTCCCATTCGTGCATCACGCCGGCGGCGTCCTCGTGCGTGCGATTCACGCGGAACGCGTCGGCGTAAACGATCAATTGCGACCAGCCGCGCAAACCTTCGGCGCCGAATTCCAACAACGGCAAACAGCACAATGCGGCGAGGCTGACGCGTTGCCTGTCGTCGAGCGTGAGTTCGCCGATCGGCGTGATGGTCTTCTCGTGCAGGAAGCGCACGGCCAGTTCGCGAAGTCGTGCATCGCGAACGTCATCGAGTGCGTGCAGCCACGGCACGAACGCACGCGCGCCGTGCCACAGGTCGTCGGGAATCGGTGCGGGCGAAAGCCGCAGGCGCCGGAGGAAACTCAGCAAATCACGACGCCCGGTCGAACTTCAGCGGAACATCCCTCAGCGGAACATGCCCGGCAGGAAGCTGTGCCAGCGCGGCGACTGCATGCGGCCGCTGCTGCTGCCGGCATCGCTGTGGACGCTCGGGCGGGCGGGTTTCACGTCGCGTACGGGAGCGGTCGCGCGCGGGGTCGCACGGACGTTCTCGCGTGCGATCGAGGACGCGTCCGGGCAGCTGCCGCTATTGGCGGAGCTGAGCTTGATCTCGCGCGCAGCCACGGTCGAGCTGGCGACCACGATCAGCAGGCACAGGCAGATCCGGAGCATGGCGGAATCCTCGGACGGACCCGGGGTAGACCCCAGGTAATGCTGGACTATAGCGCGAAAAAAGGGCGTCGGCCGGGCGGTCAGGTGGTGCATTGCAACAACTCTCCGTGTTCAGGCGGGACCGCCGGCGGGCCGGCGGAGTCGTCGATCCGGACGACGCCTTTCCGACGCCATCATCTCCTAATCGATGCGCCCGCGGAGCAAAGCGTTGCAACGCTTCGGCGCGCCCCGACATCGTCCCGCCGAAATCCCCCCGCGTGGTGTCCCCGAAGCGGCTTTCCGTGCGGGGGAGGGCTGGCGCGGCGCCGTTCGTCGGCCGGGACCGGCTCCCGCATAATCCCCGGCCATGACGCCCGCTTGCCCCCGCCGTTCCCGTCTCACGCGTGCCGCAGACGCCGGCCCGAATCCGGCCGCCTGATGGACGAACGCCACCTGCTCCAGCGGCTGATCGCCGGTCCCGTCTCGGGTGACGCCCTGGCCCGCGAAGGCGGGCAGACTCGCGCCGCCATCTGGAAACGCATCGAGGCCCTGCGCGAGGCGGGCGTGCCGATCGAAGCCAGGGCCGGGCGCGGGTACGCGCTCGCGACGCCGATGGACCTGCTCGACCGCGATGCGATCGGCAGCGGGCTGCCCGCGGTGATCCAGAACTCGCTGGCCTCGCTCGAAACGGCCTGGTCCATCGACTCGACCAATACCGAACTGCTCCGCCGCCCTGCACCCGCCCGCGGCGCCGAGGTCCTGCTCGCCGAACGCCAGACCGGCGGACGCGGCCGGCGCGGCCGGCAATGGGCCTCGCCGCTGGCCGCGCATCTTTACCTGTCGATCTCGCGCCAGTTCGGTGGCGGGCTGGCGCGGCTGGGCGGTCTCAGTCTGGTCGCCGGCATCGCCGCGGCCGAGGCGCTGCGCACGGCGGGATTCGAAGTGCGGCTGAAATGGCCGAACGACCTCGTCGTGCCGGCGGACGACGGCTCGCTGCGCAAGCTCGGCGGCATCCTCGTCGAAGGCGGTGGCGAACACGCCGGGCCGGTGCGTGCGGTGATCGGTATGGGCATCAACGTGCGGATGCCGGCCGCGATCGCCGCCGGCATCGACCAGCCGTGGTGCGACCTGGTCGGCCTGTCGGACTCGCCGCCGGATCGCAACGCGCTCGCCGCCGCCGTGCTCACGCAACTGCTGCCCGCGCTGGACGAATTCGACGCGGACGGCCTCGCCCCGTTCCGCGCACGCTACGCCGCGCTCGATGCATTGGCGCAACGCCCCGTCACGCTGCACACAGCGACGGGCGAACTGCGCGGCGTCGCGCTGGGCCTCGCCGACGACGGTGCGCTTCGCGTGCGTCTGGACGATGGCGACGAACGCAGTTTCCATTCCGGCGAAGTCAGCGTGCGCAGTGGAGCATCGGCATGAGTGCGTGGTTGTTCGATCTGGGGAACACGCGCCTCAAATGCGCGCCGCTGCTGGCGGATGGCCGCATCGGCGAGGCGATCGCGCTGCCGCATCGCGAAGAGGATGTCGCTGCTGCAATGGCGCAGCATCTGCCGGCGCGCATCGACGTCGCGTATCTCGCCAGCGTCGCGCAGCCGAACCTTCGTGTGGCCGTGCTCGATGCGCTGGCCTCGCGTTGCGGTCGCATTTCCATCGCGCACACGCAACCGCGTTTCGACGAACTGCGCATCGCCTATGCAGATCCGCGCAAGCTCGGCGTCGATCGTTTCCTCGCGCTGCTCGGCGCACGTTCGCGCGTGACGGGCCCGGCGCTGGTCTGCGGCGTGGGTACCGCGTTGACGATCGACCTGATCGACGCCAGCGGCCTGCACCTCGGCGGTCGCATCGCACCGTCGCCCACGCTGATGCGCGAGGCGCTGCATGCGCGTGCGCCGCAGCTCCCGGAAACCGGCGGCGCGTACGAGGACTTCGCAAGCGACACCGAGGACGCGCTGGCGTCGGGCTGCGAAGGGGCGGGCGTGGCGCTGATCCAGCAGAGCCTCGCCGCTGCGAGCGCCCGGCTCGGCGAAACTCCGGCGCTGCTGCTGCACGGTGGCGGCTCGGACGCGCTGTCGCGCCACCTGCCGAACGCGACCGAAGTCGCAACGCTCGTGCTGGAAGGTCTGGCCCGCTGGGCCAACGTCGAAACCGCCGCTTAGAATCGCCCCATGCTCGCTCGCGCCCTCGTCGTCCTGCTGCTGGTGCTCAATCTTGGCGTGGCCGCCTGGTGGACGCTGCGTGCGCCACCGGCGCCCGCGCCCGAGTTCGTGCCGCCCGCCGACGTGGCGCGGCTGCAACTGGTGAACGAAACCCGCCCCGCGCGTTCGAGTGCGCCCGCGCCGGTGGCGGCGACGCCAGTGGCGCCCGCGTCGCCCGTTGCGGCATCCGCTGCGCCGGCTGCGGCAGCCACGACGCCTCCGGCCCCGGCCAACGGCGCGCGCTGCTACAGCGTCGGTCCGTTCGCCGACAGCGCGGCGGCATCGAACGCGCGCGAGGTGTTGATGGCCGTCGCCACCCGCGTCGTCCCGCGCGAGCAACGCACGGGCAGCAGCGCACGCGGCTGGCGCGTGGTCCTGCCTGCGGCCGCGTCGGCGGAAGACGCCGCCGCCACCGTGCAGCGCATCGCCGCGGCGGGCTTCAACGATTACTTCATCGTTCGGGAGGGCGCGGAGGCGAACTCCATCTCGCTCGGCCGTTACCGCAACGAGGAAGGCGCGCGCCGCCGCGCCGAGAGCCTCGTCGCCGCCGGCTTCCCCGCGCGCGCCGAACCGCTGGGCGATGGCCGCAGCAGCGTCTGGCTCGACCTCGTCGCCAAGCCCGAGTTCGACCCCACGCGCGCCGAAGCCGCCGTGCAGGTTCCGGCCCGCCCGCTGGACTGCGCGCGCGTGCCGTGACGGTGCGGGTGAACCTTGCGCGGCCGCGCAGGCTAGAATGCACACCTTCGCCGGCATAGCTCAGTTGGTAGAGCAACCGCCTTGTAAGCGGTAGGTCGTCAGTTCGATTCTGACTGCCGGCACCAGAAGGCGATTGGCGCCTTCGCGCCGTCCGACAAAGCCCCGCGAATGCGGGGCTTTTCGTTCTCGAACTCAACACCGGCTCGCGTCCCGTCTTCCACTAGGCTGGGGCTACTATTTCGCATTGAGCTGTTTGCGTGCTGGGCGCAGCGTTGCGACGCCACCGCACATTCGGTGGCCGGGCTTGGTCGCCCGCTGGTTGAGGCGCAACAAGCGCCAATCTTTCGATGCACGGCGCCTTTTTCATGCCTGCGTCGACAGACGCCGCATCTGCGTTGTTCGCACTACGGCGGACGGCGTGGGGGAGCCTTCGGGCTCGCCGGTCCTCATCCCGGTCGACCAACCCTGCGTCGTCCGTCACCTCGATTGGTCGCGAGTTGGCGGATTCCATATCAGCTGAGGAATCCATCATGACGAAGTCCGCTTTCCCGCCGCGTCGCAGCTACGCTCCCAGCTCGCTCCGTGCGCCTTTCTTCGCGCTGCCTTTCATCGCCCGTCCGCAGAACGCTCCACCGACCAACTGGGACGTTCCGCGAATGCACGACTACGACGAAGCGTGCATGCTTGGTCGCGAGTACGCAGGGCATTTGCTCCAGTACCTGAAGGACAACCCGGAAGCCGTCGGGTCGAACCTGCTTGGCCACATCGCGAAATACATCGACTTCGCCGACAAGTCGGAAGCATCGGGTTGCTGGGTCGGTTTCTTCTCGTACCTGGAACGCGTTCTGCACCACGGCGCCACCGCCATCGACGTATTTGCGGACATCGATGAGTTGCAGGGGCGATGTGCTCGGGCGCGGGCATCCGATGGCGAGAGTTTCAAACTAGACCGTTGATCGATCGCGCGTTGTCGGCCCTATAGAGCAACGCCCTAGCGTCGCCGACTGATCCGTATTCAACTACGTTGCGCGGATGCACTTCGCGCAGGATGGCGCTGCGCGTTGCTAGGGTCGTCAACTCATAGTTGGCCTGCAGCGCCATCCAACTGCCGGAATCGCCGCCGAAATAGCGAGCCAGACGCTCCGCGGTGTCGGCGTTAATTGCACGACGGCCATCGACGATTTCATGCAACCGCATTGCAGGTATATACAGTTTCGACGCGAGCGCGCTCACACTCATCTGCAGCGGTGCCAGGAACTCCGCTTGCAGGATATTGCCCGGATGGATGGGGCGCATCCGGTTTATTGGACGATTCATGATTGCTCCTCTGTTATCTGCGAGCTCGCCATCCGTGGAGGACGTGGGATCATCGAAGGCAACCTTCCGTGGTTGCGCAAGGAGAAAGAGTCGGCTTGCAGGCGAGCACGGACGTCGGCCTATGGTTGAAGCGCACCACGTGCCGACAACCAAAGGAACCGAAACATGCCTAACAGCAGCCCGTCGCAAACTTTGAATTTCGATACGAACAGCAACCCCGTTCCGATAAAGACCTACAAGGTCGCAACTTTAGATGCCCGCACGGAGCGTGGCGGCGTGGTCGTCGCTACCTGCGACACGACTCACCTGCTTGAAGGAAACCTTGTGGCTTGCGTTGGCGATACCGTCCGGTATCCCGATGGCAGCGAATCAAGGATCTCGACGGGCGTCGCCAAGATCCTTGTCAACGATCGACCGCTAGCGGTGGTGGGAAGCCGCCTGGAGAATGGCGACGTCCTCGTCGAGAGTCCGCAGCGCGGCTCCGACATCTGCGAATTTGAGAGCGACGAGCCGCTCATAGTGCCGTGCGAGATGCCCCAATGAGCGAGAGATTCCTATGCGTGGTGGGCGATCCCACTACGGGCGGCGGCGAGGCGCTCGCAGGCACCACGGGTTTCGATCTCCAATGCCTTGATGGTGTTATGCGATCCGTTGTGCGGATTGGCGACCCCGTCCTCTGCGGGCAATGCGGCCCCACCAAGATCATCTCTGGCGTTACGGCGTTCTGGATTAACGGCCCGAATGTCGCCGCAGATGGAAGCGACCTTGCGTGCGGGCACAAGCTCATCGCGAAGCTCCAGCGTGGATTCTCCGTGTCCGATGGGACGTCCAGCGGTGTGAGCGAAGCACGAAGCTTCGCGTCGAGATACGAGCCCGCCCCCGCAACCGCGACGCGGTACAGCGCGCAGTTCGTCCTGCGGGACGCCAAAGGACAGCCGGTCGCCGACTTCCCGTACGTCATGGTCAACGGCGCCGGGACGGAGTTTCGCGGTCGAACCAACAACGCTGGCGAAACTGAACGACGGTACACGTCGATTTTCACCCGCTTCGATCTTTATCCGGACGTTCCTGGCGAGGATGAAGGTGCCGAACTCCAGATCTGTAGGGAGTGCTGACCGTGGCGAATGCTCAATCTCGTGGGGCGCCGTTGGCGCAAGCTGTCGTATCCGAAGACCACGCGCGCCAAGAGCTGGCGAGAGCAAACGACCGGCGAATCCGATATCACTTCATTGCTGCACCGCTGGACTCGGGGGCGCCTGGAGGCCGCGCTACGGACGGCATCGTTACCGGCAGCGCAAGCAAGCTGAAGAACCTTCCGTACGCAATCACGGCGTCGGGGAACAAGGAAAGAATGCTGCACAGTGCTTCCGCAGGGAAGTCGTTTGCAGTGCTTGGGAACTCTCCGTACACCTCCGCTGAGGTCTCAGTTCCTGATGACGTAAGCGAAGTCGAGATCTACTTGGGCAATGACGCTTACGAAGTACGGAGGGTTAAGCCGTTGTTTCGTGTCACGCCAAATGCGCACGGTGTGACGCATGTTTACATCCATGAGCTTCCACAGCTTCGCCTGCGAAGGTTGCAATCCGAACCGGCTACGGCGGCGGGCTACCCCGCCGCGAACCATGCGCAGACAGTAAGGAAGCCGGATGACACCCACATTGGCTATCTCACCGGCGACGTCTGGAAGGACTTCTCATATGAATTTACCGTTGCTGACGTCTCGCGCCTGTGCGGTGCTTCGAACCTGACCCGACCATACGCTGAAGATCGCGGACGGAATCAGGTTCGGCCTGCACGAGCATGGCCCGGCGTCCCACCTGCTGTGATGGGCGAGCAGCGGCCTGGACTACCGTTTCCTGCGCCTCCAGCTAATGGATTGGCGCCTGTTCCCGCGCGCCAAGGGAACTTGGAGGCCTTGATGATCTTGGATTGGGCGGAAGTCCTTTCGCCAATTTTCGAGGGGCGATATGAAGGTCTGATTGGGACCGGGCATAGCGATTGGGGCTGTCACGTCGATCTGCCGGTAGTGAATATTCGTTTGCGCTACCAGCAGGGCGCCTTCGCCAATGCAACAGGCGCAGGGGATGGCGTCACAGTCGCCGATGTACTCAAACGGACCAATCCCGTGACTTACAAGGGCGTCATCGAGGCAGCGTGGAAGTCTGGCATCGACGAACTGGTGCTGAGTAGCTCATGGCGTCCCATGCTTGGATCGATATTGCATCGCATGGGCGTGGGGCTGGATGTGGTCTTCGTGGATGACTTTGATGATCGCAACGCTCAGGGGCAGCCGATCAATCGCTTTCAGGTCAACATCAGTTCCGGAGCCCGAAGCCAGCTCTATTCGACGTTCGAGGCGATCATCTTCGCTGACCGCACGAACCTTGGCGGATTCAAGGCGGACCCATGGCTGAATACCGACGATGTCCATCGAAATCACCTTCACGTGTCCGCCGTCGATCAGGACGCGCGCTAGGAGCCAGTCGCATGCAAAATCGAGCTGCCCTATTTCTCCTGCTCGTATTGTCTGGATCGGCATTCGCAGACGGTGCCAATGCCCATGACGTTTCTTCAGGCTCGCCATGCCAGCCGGCGGACCTGCGGAATTTCCGCTCTGCGGTGTTTGCTAAGGCCGCTGAGCCGGCAGGTCTTTGGCGATTTGTCGGGAAGGCACTGTGCGGGTTCGATGAACCGGAAGGTTCGATTGCCGTTGTGCGGCCCTATTTAGCGCCATCGATCCGATACGTGGAGGAAACGTTCACGTCGGAAGGAGACATCGAAACGGATGTCCGGACTGCAGGTCCGGGTGAAATTGCAGGGATACTCGTTCCTGGCCGCGAACCCGGTTACGCGGAGCTATCGATCAGGGGCAGGCGAGACATGCGGCTACAAACCAACAACGACGTTTGCGCTGTGGAAGTTAACGCTAGGCTTCGGAAAAAGGCATGGGTGGTTCACGAGGTTCGTACGCAATGTGAGTAGGCCAACGCCGGTTAGACCCCAGGCAGAGGGCGAGCGGGTGGCTCTCCGGCAGCGAACGGTCATTCGTCGGGTGGATTGCCACGCTTCCTGCGGGAAATGGCCTTTTAGTTCAATCGGTTGGCGCGGCATCCTGCCCCGGGCCGCCAAGCGCGCGCGATGGTGCGCAATTCCCTAGCGAGCCCATGACACGGGATACTTGGGGCCACCGCACTTCGAGACCGCCACCCGATGACTCGCACCTACCCCCCCGTTTCGCTGATCGGCGCACCCACAGACGTGGGGGCGGGGCACCGCGGGTCCCGGATGGGGCCGGAGGCGCTGCGGATCGCGGGGCTGGGCGAGGCGCTGATCAAGCGCGGGGTGGACGTGATCGATCGCGGCAACCTCGACGGGCCGCGCAATCCCTGGCAGAAGCCGGTCGAAGGCTATCGCCACCTGCCCGAAGTGGTCGCGTGGAATCGTGCTGTGATGGACGCCGTCGGCGCCGAACTCGACGGAGGCCGCATGCCGATCCTGCTCGGCGGCGATCACTGCCTGGGTCTGGGTTCGATCACCGCCGTCGCGCGCCATTGCCGCAAGACCGGCAAGCAGCTGCGCGTGCTGTGGCTCGACGCGCATGCCGACTTCAACACGCACCAGGTCACGCCGTCGGGCAACGTGCATGGCATGCCGGTGGCGTGTTTGTGCGGACTTGGTCCTGATGCGCTGACCAAGCTCGGTGGCGAATCCCCGGCGATGCGGCCCGATGAAATCCGCCAGATCGGCATCCGTTCGGTGGATGAAGGCGAAAAGCGCCTCGTGCAGGAATACGGCCTGGACGTGTACGACATGCGCTACATCGACGAGATCGGCATGAAGCGCGTGATGGAGGAAGCGCTGGAAGGCGTGGACGAAAACACGCACCTGCATGTCAGTTTCGACGTGGATTTCCTCGATCCGTCCATCGCGCCGGGCGTGGGCACCACGGTGCCGGGTGGCCCGAACTACCGCGAGGCGCAGCTGGTGATGGAGATGATCGCCGACACCGGCCGCATGGCGTCGCTGGATATCGTCGAACTCAACCCGATCATCGACAAGCGCAACCGCACCGCGCGCCTGGCGGTGGATCTGGTGGAAAGCCTGTTCGGCAAGTCCACGCTGATGCGCGACTGAATCGGTCGCGCCGGCCCGGCCATTGCGGCAGATGCGGCGACCGCGCGGCCGTGCGATCCTTCGGCCACTTTCGACCACGTCTCCCGGAGAGACCATGAAGCGTTCCATCGCCACGCTGCTGCTCCTCGTCCTGTCGCTCGTCCTGCTCAACGGTTGCAACACCATGGAGGGGCTGGGCAAGGACGTGGAAAAGCTCGGCCAGAAGATCGACCAGAAGGCGAGCAACTGATCGGACGCTCCGATCGTGCGACATCGTCAGACCCCGGAGGCCGGCCGAAACGCCGGCCTTCGCTTTTTCCGACATTCCCGAGCCCGGTTGGCGGGCCGGACGGCATCCACCCGGCGTTCACGCCCTGTCGCGTCAGATGCACGCGCACGCTGAGAGCGTGACCACGCGTCCCACGAATAGAGGTGAACTATGAAGCGTTTGATGGCCCTGTTGCTGCTTGCCCTGTTTTCCGTCGGCACGCTGAGTGCGTGCAACACCGTCGCCGGTGCCGGCAAGGATGTGCAGAAGGCGGGCGAGAAGGTCGAAGACGCGGCGAAGTAAGCGTCGCGCACGACAGGCAACTCACGAAAGGCCGGGCATCGCCCGGCCTTTCTCTATGCGCGCGAAGAAAAGGCTTGCCGAGCGCTGAATGCACGCAGGCCACATCCACTTCGCTTTCACGGCGCCTCGCGTCAGATGCAATCACCGCACGTAGCGACGTGCCAGGTCACGAAGTCGAGGAGTTTTCCATGAAGCGTACGATGGCCCTGCTGCTGCTGGCGATGTTCTCGATGAGCTTCCTCAGTGCATGCAACACCGTCGCCGGTGCCGGCAAGGATATGCAGGGCGCGGGTGAGAAGGTCGAAGACAAGGCGCAGGACTGCAAGGACGGCAAGTGCTGATGCGTTGATGCGGGATGGGTGTGGTGCGAGGGGCCGGAGCGATCCGGCCCCTTGTTTTTGAGGTTCCCGTTCCTATCGAGAGATGCGGTGAGAGATGCGGGCATCGGTTTGCATGCATTCACCGATATCAAACCTCGTCTAACACAATCGCGACTTCGTACGAATGACCCTCTTGCGATGCTGTCGTCGCGGAACAGAACGGGCCGCATCCCACGACAAGAGGATCGCAACGGATGAACAAAGACATCATCGCCGGCAAGTGGACCCAGTTGAAGGGCAAGGCGCAGGCGCGTTGGGGCGACCTGACCGACGACGACTTCGATGTCGCCGAAGGCAACGCCGAATACCTCGCCGGCAAGCTGCAGGAACGCTACGGCTGGGAGCGTGATCGCGCCCAGGAAGAAGTCCGCGACTTCGAGAAGTCGTTGAACTGATGCAGTGAATGCGGCGCGCGCGCCGGTCATCGGGGCGAATCATCGCCACCGGCGCGCGCAACCGATCGAGACACTGGAAGAGGCTAGGGCGGACGCGCGGGCGGCCGCCCTTTGTGCTGTCGGGCTTCTGGAATTGCCGACCGGGCCTTCCCCGGAGCGACTCGGCCGCCCGGGTGCCGGCCAGCGCGGCCCGCCCGGCAGGTACACTGTGAAGCCGTTTCCCGCAGTCAGCGTTCCATGAGCCTCACGCGCGTCCTAACCGGCATCACCACTTCAGGCACTCCGCACCTGGGCAATTACGTCGGCGCGATCCGCCCCGCCGTCGCCGCCAGCCGCACGCCGAACGTGGAGAGCTTCTATTTCCTCGCCGACTACCACGCCTTGATCAAGGTGCAGGACCCGGCGCGCGTGCAGCGCTCCACGCTGGAAATCGCCGCGACCTGGCTCGCCTGCGGGCTGGAACCGGACAAGGTCTGGTTCTACCGCCAGAGCGACGTGCCGGAAGTGCAGGAACTGACCTGGTTCCTGACCTGCGTCGCGGGCAAGGGCCTGCTCAATCGCGCGCACGCCTACAAGGCCGCCGTCGACAAGAATCGCGAGGCGGGCGAGGACGACGATGCCGGCGTGAGCGCCGGCCTCTTCATGTATCCGGTGCTGATGGCCGCGGACATCCTGCTGTTCAACGCGAACCAGGTGCCGGTCGGCCGCGACCAGATCCAGCACATCGAGATGGCGCGCGACATCGGCCAGCGCTTCAATCATCTCTACGGCGAGCCCGTCGGCAAGGAGTTCTTCGCGATGCCCGAGGCGGTGATCGACGAGAACGTCGCGACGCTGCCCGGCCTGGACGGCCGCAAGATGAGCAAGAGCTACGACAACACCATCCCGTTGTTCGTACCGCGCGAAACGTTGAAGAAGCTGATCTATTCGACCGTCACCGATTCGCGCGCGCCGGGCGAGGCGAAGGACGCGGACAACTCGAATGTGTTCCAGCTGTACCAGGCGTTCGCATCGAACGAGGAAACGGCCGCGATGCGCCAGGCGTTCGCCGACGGCATCGCATGGGGCGAGGCGAAGCAGGCGCTGTTCGAACGCATCGATCGCGAGATATCGCCGCTGCGCGAGAAGTACGACGCGCTCATCGCGCAGCCGGCGCATATCGAAGCCATCCTGCGCGACGGCGCGCAGCGCCTGCGCGAACGTTACGCGCGCCCCACGCTCGACGCGCTACGTGACGCCGTCGGCCTGCGCGATCTGTCGCAGGTGCATGCCGCGGGCAAGACGAAGGCCGCGAAGGCGACCGCACCGACGTTCAAGCAGTACCGCGAAGCCGATGGGCGTTTCTACTTCAAGTTCGTCGATGGCGACCGCGTGCTGGTGCAGAGCAACGGATTCGATTCCGCGCGCGATGCAGGCACGCTCATTTCAGGCCTGAAGTCCGGCGCGGCGAAGTTCGAGGCGCTCGCGGATGCCGCAACGATCGCCGCCGACGTAACGCAGGACGAAGTGCGCGAGGCGCTCGCGGCCGTGGTCGAGGCCGAGCAGGAAAAGAGCGCGCAGAAAGCATGAATCCCTTCGTCGAGCTCAACCTCGCGCTGATTCTGTTCCTTCCCTGGTTCGCGATCCTCGGCGCGCTGTTCTGGATGTTCCCGCGCCAGCCGCGCGGTGCGTCGCGGAAGCTCTTCGATGGCATCGCGCTGCTGCTCGCGTTCACCTCGTTCCTGCTGAGCCTGTACTGGTCGCACGCCGCCGCCGATCCGGTCTACGGGAAGATGTGGCAACAGATCCTCGCCACGGCGGTGGGGTACGGCGTGTTCCTCGCGGTGCTGGCCGTGGCGTTCTTCGTGCGCCGCCGCTGGTTGCGCGCGCACGTCTGATCCTCGCGCGCGGGCGGCTCGACCAAAGCCGCATCCCCGCATCACGCAACACGCCTTAAACTGCGCGGACGCCTCATGAGGAGCCGCACGGCATGAACGACGCGCACGGTATCGTCACCATCGACACCGGATTCCAGCGGCCCGATTTCGACGCGGCCTATCTCATCGTCGAACACGGACGCGGTGCGTACGTCGATTGCGGCACGCAGTATTCGGTGCCGGCGATGCTCGATGCGTTGTCGTGGCAGGGCCTGCAGCCGCAGGACGTCGATTGGCTGATCCTCACGCACGTGCACCTGGACCATGCCGGCGGCGCGGGCGCGCTGATGCGCGCGCTGCCGAATGCGATGCTCGCGGTGCATCCGCGCGGCGCGCCGCACATGATCGATCCCGAACGCCTCATCGCCGGCGCCACCGCCGTGTACGGCGAGGCGGAAATGACGCGCAGTTATGGCGAGATCGCGCCCATCGACGCCGCGCGCGTGCGCGAGGTCGCCGATGGCGAAACGCTCGATCTCGCCGGGCGCCCGTTGCTGTGCATCGACACGCCCGGCCACGCGCGCCATCACCTGTGCGTGTGGGACGAGCGCAGCCGCAGCTGGTTTACCGGCGATACCTTCGGCCTGTCGTATCGCGAATTCGACAACGCGCACGGCGAACCCTTCGTGATTCCGACGACGTCGCCCGTGCAGTTCGAACCCGAACCGCTGAAGGCGTCGATCCGTACGATGCTCGCGCGCGATCCGGTGGCGATGCATCTCACGCATTACGGCCGGGTGGGTGACGTGGCGCGCCTGGGCGCGGATCTGATCGAACAGATCGACGCGATGGTCGCGCTCGCCCGCGATGCGCACGGCCATGCGGACCGCCATGAACGCCTGGTCGAATCGCTGGCGTCGCTCTACATCGACCGCGCCCGCATCCACGGCGCGCCACTGACGCCGGAGGAAACCCGCGCGCTGCTGGCCATCGACATCGAACTCAACGCGCAGGGGCTGGAAGTCTGGCTCGCCCGCGAAACTGCGGCGAGGCGCCCTGTTCAGGTTCGCTGACGGCTGAACCGCGCGACGGGGCCGCACGGGTTGTGGCCGCCATCACGGGTCCGCGGGCGGGCCGGGAGTAGCCTTAGCGACCTTTTGGCATCGCCCCCATGTCCGCCCTGCGTTCCCTCCCGCCACCGCCGTCCGACGAAGCGCGCCGCCAGGCCGCGCTGGACGCGTATGCGGTCGTGGGGACGGTGCCGGAGCAGTCGTATGACGACATCGTGCGGCTCGCGGTCACGCTGTGCGACGTGCCGGCGGCGGCGATCTCGCTGATCGACCACGACCGGCAGTGGTTCAAGGCCCAGATCGGCCTGGACGTGCGCGAGACTGCGCGCAGCGAAGCGATCTGCGATCGCGCCATCCGCCAGCCCGACCGCATGCTGGTCGTCGAGGATCTGCTGGAGCATCCCGAACTCCCGCGTCCGTCGATGCGCGTGGACGGCGATCCGCTGCGCTTCTACGCAGGCGTGCCGCTGCTCAGTCCGGATGGCGAACCGCTCGGCGTCGTCTGCGTGCTCGACAACAAACCGCGCACGCTGACCGATGCGCAACGCGAAGGCCTTGAGGTGCTCGCGCGGCAGACGCAGCACCTGCTCGAATTGCGTCGCTATGCGATGGAGCAGCGACGCCTGCTCTCCGAACGCGAGGCCTTCGCACAACGTCTCGAAGACGCGCGTGCGGACCTGCAGCGTCGCCACGACCTGCTGGAACATCGCGCGACGCACGACGCGCTCACGGGCCTGCTGAACCGCTCCGCGCTCGCACAGTTGCGCGACAACGCCGAAGCTATGCGATTGCTGCAGCAGGCGCCGTACACGCTGATCCTGCTGGACGTGGATCACTTCAAGGACGTCAACGACCGGCATGGCCATCTGCTGGGCGATCGCGCGCTGCGCGCGGTGGCCGATGCGGTGGCGGCCTCGATCCGCGAAGGCGATATCGCCGTGCGGTACGGCGGCGAGGAGTTCCTGATCCTGTTGCCCGACACGCGCCTCGCGCAGGCCGCGCAGGTCGCCGAGCGCATCCGCCAGCGCATCGCGGTGGCACCGTTGCCGTTCGCGCTGACCGTGTCGATGGGATTGGCAGCGGGCGAGCCGACGCGCGACTGGTCAGAGCAGGTGTTCGATCGCGCGGACCAGGCGCTGTACCGCGCGAAGGCGGGGGGGCGCAATCGCGTGGTGGTGGACGATACGCCGGTGCATTACGGGTGATTGCTCGCGTCTATGAACGCTGTCGCGATCGCGCGGCAGGCGCGCCTCACCCGCTTGAACGTCGCGCGCGTTCCGCGGTGGCGCCATCCCACACGCACCGTCATCCCGGCGAATGCCGGGACCCAGGCCATCGAGGCCAAAAGATGCCCGTGCCTGTTTCCTGGAGCGTGATCAGCCTGGGTCCCGGCCTTCGCCGGGATGACGGGTTTGGGAGGCGGGCCTAAACGTCAAGGCCATTCCTTCGGCACCGACCGCTTCTCCGGCTCCTTCATCCGCACCACGCAGAACCGCTGCCCGGTCGGCGCTTCCATCACCCACCAGCGCTTCACGAACGCGACCTTCTTCGCGCCCAGCTTTTCGAGCCGCTCGGCTTCGGCATCGATGTCGTCTGCTTCGATGTCCAGATGCACGCGCGAGGGGTGATCGACCTTCTGCACTTCGATGTACAGATCGCCGGGCGTATCGCCGAAGTTCTGGTACTCGGCCGTGTCGTCGCCGGCATGGCGGTCGGCGATGGTGACGCCCAGCGCCTGGCTCCAGAAGTCGGCGGCGGCGTCGAGGTCGTCGGTCTTGCAGTCGATGATGAAACCAGCGAGGCGGCTGCGATGGGCCATGGCGGGACGCTCCTGTGGAAGGATGTACCGCAGGTTGTACCGCAACTGCTGACAGGGTTCTGTCAGCAGTTTTTTCGTGGCGTCCCCAGGCAATGACCGCGTGAGGTGTCGTAGCCCGGGTAAGCGCAGCGCACCCGGGTGCGGCTTCGCCTTACCCGGGCTACAGGGTTACTGCGGCAGCGCCATATCGTCGAGAAGCGCCTTCAGGAACCGAGCCGCCTCGCCACCCGTGCACGCACGATGATCGAACGTCAGCGAGATCGGCATGCGGCGATGCACTTCGATGCCGCCCATCACTGCGACCACGTCGTGGCTGAGCTTGCCGGCGCCGATGATCGCGACACACGGCGGCACGACGACCGGCGTCGCGTAGCGGCCGGCGAACATGCCGAAGTTCGACAGGGAAATCGTGTAGCCGCTCAGTTCGGTCGCCGGGATCGTGCGGTCCTCGACCTGCGCGCGCAGGCGCTGGATCGCGCCGCGCACGCCTTGGCCGTCGAGCATGTCCGCGTTGCGCAGCGCCGGCACGAACAGGCCGTCCTCGGTGTCCACGGCGATGCCGATGTCGACGTGCGGATGCAGCGTGCGCGTCAGCGTATCGCCATCGAACCACGCGTTGAGCGCGGGCACCGTCTTGCAGGCCATCACGATCGCGCGCACCAGGCGTGCGGTGATGTCCTGCTTGCCGAGCCACGCGTGGAGATCGGCGTCGTCGCACAGCGTGGTCGGTACGACCTTCGCGTGCGCGTCGGCCATCACGCGCGCCATGTTGCGACGCACGCCCTTGAGCTGTTCCGGCTGGCCGCTGGCGGCGACGCCCGGCGGCTGCGTGCGCATCGGCTTGCCGCTTTGGGAGAGCGTGCTGCGCTGCGCGGGTGCGGGCGTTGCGGCGGGAGCCGGCGCCGGTGTGCGATCGGCCGCACGGGCGACCGATGCCGCGCCAGGCTTGGCGGACCCATCGGCCGCCGCGCGCTTCACGTCGTCCATCGTCACCACGCCGTCGGCGCCGGAGGCGCGCACGCGTGCGATGTCCACGCCGAGCTTGCGCGCCATCGCGCGCACCGCCGGCATCGCCTTCACGCCGCCGACCGCGACGGCCTGTTCGCTGCGCACCGCGTCGGAACTCTGCATTGCGCCGACGACCGTGCCCGAATCCGAGCGCGCTTCACCCCCCGATCGAGTCGGGGGTGCTTCCTCGCCGGCATCGCTGATCACGCCGCCTTCGTCGGATGCGACGACCTTGTCGCCATCTTCCGGCGCATGGCTGCCGGCGCCGCCGTGGTGATGGCCGGTGTCCTGGCCTTCGGCGCGCTGCGGCATCGACGGGTCGATCTCGAACTCGGCCAGCATCTTGCCGGTGACGATGATGTCGCCCGCGGCGCCGGCCAGCTTGACCACCTTGCCGGAGACGGGCGAGGGCACGTCGACGACCGCCTTCGCGGTTTCCATCGACACCAGGTTGTCGTCGAGGCGGATCGTGTCGCCTTCCTTCACGTACCACTCGACGATCGTCGCGTCGGGCAGGCCCTCGCCGAGGTCGGGAA